>ENA-UONT01002045-UONT01002045.1-human-gut-metagenome-genome-assembly--contig:-CS20-NODE-2045-length-15150-cov-4.995363_pt1 | contig 15150 bp, 9 predicted proteins | sample MGYA00242459_ERZ724006 | MGnify/ENA metagenome assembly ERZ724006 | reverse complement strand
TTAGTTAAATTATTAAAATCGCTAGGTAAAACACCCTTAGAAATCAAAGAAGCTACAGGTCTTACAACTGATGAGATTGAAAAGATGTAATAAATTTACATATATTGGAGTTATTTGTAAGTAAAATTGATTTATACTACATTTATATACCTCCTGTTTTTTAATGTTTTCATGTCAACATCATTATAGAACAAGAGGTATTTTTTTAATTCATATCTACTCTAAGATTAAAAAAAACATTAATTTCGAGATATTTGTCTTTTTTTTACAAAAAAACTATGATTTTGATTAAAATGGTTTTAGTCGATAAAACATATGAAAACGCTTTACTTATTTTTGAAAGTATGATATTTTTAGTATATCGTGAAAAGAAAAGAGTAAGGAGAATTAAATGTGAAAAAGAAAAAGATATTAATAGGAGCTTTACTTGCTACGGCAGTAATTGGTGTATCATCATGTAGTTCAGATATAATACCGACAACTCCAATAACACCAACTCAAAGTCAAGAACCAGAGGTTATTAAAAAAACAATAAGCTTTGATTCTCAAGGTGGAAGTAGTGTTATATCAGTAAGCGTAAAGGTTGGAGATAAGGTTACAAAGCCAAATAATCCTGAAAAAACAGGATATGTCTTCAGTGGTTGGTATAAAGAGGCATCATGTGTTAATGAATGGAATTTTGAAACAGAAACAGTTTTAGGAGATACTACATTATATGCAAAATGGACAGTTGTAGATAATCCTACTCCAAATCCAGATCCAACTCCGCTTAAATCATTTACAATTAAGTTTGTAACTAATTGTAGTGATGTAGTTGCTGATGAAGCTATAAGTGAAAATAATAAAATATCAATGCCTAGCAATCTTCATAAGGATGGTTATACCTTAGTAGGCTGGTATTTGGATAATACGTATCAAAATGAATATGATTTTAATACGCCTATTACATCTGATTTAACTTTATATGCTAAATGGGTTGTATCAGAATACAAGGTTACATTTAATGGTACTACACTTCCCGATGTTGAAGTGAAACATGGAGAACACATCGAAAAGCCTTCAAATCCAACTAAAACAGGTTATACTTTTGTTGGTTGGTATAGTGATAATGCTTGTACAACTGTATTTGATTTTGAAAATACTATAATCACTAAAGATACTACTATTTATGCATTATTTAAGAAGATAAATGATTCATCAGATATTGATGATAAAGATAATGGTTCTGGTAATGTTACAAATCCCGGAGATATTGAAGTAGAAGCGGTATCTGGTGCTATGGAATCAGGCTATATTACATTCAAAAAATTAAATGGTGTTAATGAATATGATTATTATTTTAAAGATGATAATGGTAATTATAGTCTCGTTGATGAAAAGATAGCTTATACAAGAGCTCTTTCATCTTCTACAATGCGAGTTGATTTTACAGGACTTCAAGCAGGAAGCTATGAAGCTATGATATTACCTCATGGTAGTACAACTGCTGTTGGTACATCAGTAGAATTAAATGTTATTTCCTATGATAGGAGTGGTTACGCTCACTTTAATTATACAAATGGTGTAGGAGCTTATAATGATAATGGTACATTAAAAGAAAATGCAATTGTTTTATATGTAACTGATGAAAATAAAAATGAAGTTGAATTATCATATGGTGGTACAACTGTAAGAGGTATTGGTAATATTTTAAATTCTGTCGGTGCTGATGTTGGTGGTGGTAAAGCTAACAATGGTGGTGTTGCTAATACTAATCAAGGTATTATTAAAAAATTAGGTGACGCTAATATTCCTTTAGTTATTAGATTTGTAGGATGTGTATCTAATACAGGCTTATATAAAAAGGGTTCGTTTAGTGCAGCATCTAAGCCACTTATTGAAGGATTGACGATTTATGATTCTTATGATAATGGTGGTACCACAGGTGATAATGGTCATATGGCTCGTATTAAATCTGGTAAAGATATCACGATTGAAGGCTTAGGATCTGATGCTACTATTGATGGTTGGGGATTTCATTTTATGGCAGAAAGTTCATCTCCAACCTTAGGAAAAAGCTTTGAGGTTCGTAATTTAACCTTCATTAATACTCCTGAAGATGCTATTGGTATGGAAGGAATTCAAGAAACAAAGAATGCGAATTCTAAAATTTCTGCTAGTGTTGAAAGATGCTGGATTCACAATAATGAATTTTATGGACCATCTATTTTAAACGCTGCTGAAAGTGATAAATCAGAAGGTGATGGTTCATGCGACTTTAAGCGTGGTCAGTATTTAACTGTAAGCTATAATTATTTTGAAGGTTGCCATAAGACTAATCTTGTTGGTTCAGCTGATTACTCATTACAATTTAATTTAACCTATCATCATAATTATTGGAAGCTATGTAAAGCACGTGGTCCTTTAACAAGAAGAGCTAACGTTCATATGTATAATAATTTATTTGAAGGTCAAACAGATTATGCAATTAATACAAGAGCAGATGCTTATATTTTCTCTGAATCAAATATGTTCTATATGTGTAAGAACCCATTTAGAGTCGATGGAGGAGCAATTAAGAGCTATAATGATTCTGTAGCAAGTGCTTTATATCAAAAAGGTGGTGCGACAGTTGTAAATAATAAGACTGATGTTGTATCTAATAATTGTCAATATATAGCTGGCGGTATTAAATATAATGATTTTGATACAAATGAAAAATTATCATATATCGCAACTGGAAATTATGATATTCAAACAAATGTAACGGATGCTAGAAAGGTTATTAAGGCTTATTGTGGAGTTAGAAAGGATAAATCTATTGCTCCTAAGGATGTTACAATGAATGACATTTCTATGTTACCTAGCGGAGTTACGCCTAAGACTATTTCTTCATATCCGGCAGAAGAAACACCAGGTAAAGTTAGTAAAACGGTTTATGCATTTAAATTAGAACACGCTGCTAGTGTAACTGTTTCATATGCTTCTGATGCTTATACATCAACTGGCGTTCTTATAAATGAAGCTGGAGAAGCGCTTTTAACTGCAAGTGGTACAGTGATTCTTGAAGCTGGCACCTATATGATTCAACCTGTTAATTTCCAACCAGGTGATAGTGCTAAAATGACTATGGGTACATTTAAGGAAATTACAATAAATTCAATTAAGTTTGAAGAGTATAATTCTGAGGAATTAAATCAAAATCTTCTTAAATCTTATAATGATGCTGTATCGCAAATTCCAAATGAAATTAAATATGATGAGAAGAGCTTAAATGCGATTAAGCATGCGATGAATTGCTATAATGCATTGAAGGATGATCAAAAGGTAACTGTTTCATATGATATTGTTGAAAAAGCATATAAATCATATATTTCCCTTGGTAAAGTGCATGTTGAAGAATTGATTGATGCGATTGGTGAAGTAAATGAAAATAGTGGAGATGCAATATCAAGTGCCAGAAGTGCTTATAATTCATTAAAAGAATTAGACGGAAATATGCAAATTTCAAACTATAATGTTTTAGTTTCTGCTGAGGATGCTTTTGATGGATATGCTGTTACTTATTGTATTAATAGTATTAATAGTATTGGTGAAGTAACCCTAGCAAGCGAAAACTTAATTCAAACGGCAAGAGCAGCATATAATTCGTTAGATGATGAGCAAAAATCTTTAGTTACAAATTATAGTACTTTAATTAGTGCTGAAAAGAAGTATGGTGATTTAATTCAAGCAGCTAATGTAAATGAAGCCCTTAATAATATCGATTTAAAAAATATTAATGAAATGAAGGCTTTACTTGAAAGCTACGATGGTTTGTCATTAGATGCCAAGCAATATGTAAATTCTACAAAGATAAGTGAGGTTAAAACTACTTATTTAGTTAAACTTATTGATTCAATTGGTATGGTTACATCTTCAAGTGGCAAAACAATAAATGAGGCTTTAAATTTATATGATACTTTAACTACTTCAGAAAAAGCTTTAATTACTAATTATCAAACCCTTCAAGATGCTAAAACTTCTTATGATGAAATAGCTTTGCAAGCTCATAAGATGACATTTGAAAATGGTACAACTGATCCTACTGGTTTCTTTACTATAACAAATGGTAATCTTAAAACGACTACTAAGGAGTATAATGGTGTTAAATATACTAAAGCATTAAAGATTGAAAGTAAGACGATAGTTAATTTTACTGCAACAGCTGGATCAAAGCTTACAATCATTTCAGATGGAGCTAGTAAACAAATAAAGATAAATGGAAAAAGGTATACATTTGATGCAAATGGTATCTTAACTGTTGAATTATCTGCTGGTGAAATTACAATTTCCAAGGATGACTCAATGAACGTATTTGCATTTATTGTAGAATAAAATTTAATAATAGTAAAAGACATTGATAGAAATAAATCGATGTCTTTTTTTAATCAATATTAATTTGATAAGTTAAATTTAAAGCTTTAGAGCAATGTATATCTTTTTTGTTAAAAAAATGTTATTTTCAGTATACTTTACAAAAAACAAACTAAAATAAATGTGAAACATTGGTAAAAAAAGAAATATATGTTGTAAAAATGTGTTATAATTTCAAAAAGAACGCATTAATTTTTAGAGTTGTTTTCTTAGAAATATGCCATTTGTGTGGAGGTCTAATATGAGAGATTATGATGAAATAATAAGTACATTGACGGAAGATGAAAAAATTCAGTTAGTCTTAGCTAAAACTAGTTTTACCAAAGAGCTTTGTGATAAGATTGATGATAATTTATATAGTAGAAATGATAATTTTTTAGGACTATTTACAGAATATGGCCTACAAATAACCGATTCAAATGGATATATTATTGCAAATAATATTAGATTTGATGAAAATAATACTTTAAAATTATATGCTAAATATAATTAATAAAAATGCATCTTAGACAAGGTGCATTTTAATAATTGTTAAATAGTAGTTGAAAAAAAGTAATTATAGTTTTATAATACAAAATGCTTTAAAAGAGGTGTTAATGTGGAAAATACAAAGGAAATTGATTTAACAAAGGGTAATTTATTTTTAAAAATTCCTAAATTCGTATTGCCTTTAATGTTAACAACAATATTTCAACTTTTATATACTACAATCGATTTATGGTGTGTATCAACATTTGGTGATGGTGCTATTTCGATGTCGGCGATTGGTTCAAATAATGCGTTAATAAATTTAATTGTAACCGTGCTAGTATCACTTGCAACTGGAGCTAATGTATGTATATCAATGGCCAAAGGATCAGGTGATCAAAAAAGAGCTAATCGTATTTTACATACAGCATTAATTGTGGCAGTAGTTGGTGGTGTTGGCGTAGGACTATTTGGCTTTTTTATGGCGCCTATTTTATTAAAATTGATGGATACGCCGTCATCAATTATTACGAAGGCCACAACCTATTTGAAAATTTATTTTTTAGGTGTACCAATGCTTATGGTTTACAATTTTGGTTCGCAAATGTTAAGAGCCTTAGGTGACTCTAAAAGACCAATGTATATTTTAATTATTTCTGGCTTATTTAATGTATGTTGTGATTTACTTTTTGTATGTGCATTTAAAATGGATGTAAAGGGTGTTGCGATTGCGACGGTTATTTCTCAGTTTGTATCAGCCTTCTTAACGATTGGTTGGTTTATAATTAACAAGAATGGCTTTGTTAGACTTAAACTTCAAGAATTAAAGGTTTCTAAAAAAGAGCTTTTAGATATATTACGAATTGGACTTCCTGCAGGTCTTCAGGGCTTGGCCTTTTGTATCCCTAATGTTTTAATTCAATCATCACTATATACAATTAAGGATTATTATATAGATGGTGTTTTAATATCGCAAGATGAAATTGTAGCAGGTGCTTCCGCCTCTGGTCAAATTGAGGGTTATATCTTTGCGATGCTTGATGCGTTTGCCGTAGGTCTTATATCATTTACAGGTCAAAACTTTGGAGCGAAGAAGAAGGAAAATATGCGTAAATGTTATTGGTATAGTATCGCTTGGATGATGATTTTCTGGGTCGTTTGTGCGATTTTATGTGCTACAATTCCTAATGCATTATTATCTATTTTTATTAAAGAATCTGAGGGAATGGTTATTTCAAGTGCGATTGCAGCAGGTCGTCAGCGTTTATACATTATGGGATTTACTTATTTTCTTGATGGTTTAATGGATATTAATAGTGATTATTTAAGAGGTATGAAGGTTTCGACACCACCTGCTATTATTACTATGATTGGTTGTTCAGGAACTCGTATTTTATTCCTTTTAACCTTGTTTAAGACAACAACCTTCCATACTATTTTCTGGTTATATGCAGCCTTCCCAATTAGCTGGATATTGGTTAATTTAGTATATATACCAGTGGTATTAGTTTGCGAAAAGAAAATGTTTAAATTAATCGAAGAATAGCACTCAATTGGGTGCTTTTTCGTATGGTAGAAGACGTGTTGGTAAGTCAAAATTTTTCTAGAGGTAGAAAAAGTGGCGTAGCTACAATGTTTTTTTATATTTAATTAGATGTTTTGACCTAGAATTTAACGATTTTAGGTCATTTTTTTATATCTAAATGCTAAAAAAAGGGTACTTATTGATAAATATCGACTTATTCAAAATAGGCTTAAATTATATATTCTAATCGACAAAAATATAAAATTTTCTCAAAGGATAATGAAAAAAAAGGCATAGTATGATATAATTTTAGTAATTCAATTCTAATCGATAAATTTAAATTTATTTAAGTAATTTTTGGTGGTGAGGGTTTTTATGGCTTGTAACAATATTGCATTATTAATTGGTATTGATAAATACGTATCAAGAGAAAAATTGACGTGTTGTGAAAATGATGCGAAAATAATGAGTGAAATATTGGCGAGAGATTATAATGGTGAAAAATATTTTTCAATTGAAACCATGTTGAGCGATAAAGGGAAATTAAATCAAGTAAGCGAAAGAATTACCAATTTGTTTAATAATCATTCTGCAGATATAGTGTTTTTCTATTTTGCTGGACATGCTGCCAAGTTTGAAGATGACACATACTTACTAACAGCTGACTACTCACAAACATGTCCTGGAATTTCAATGCATCATTTACTATGCTTAGCTGCTAAATGTACTGCTAAAAAGAAAGTAATTATGCTTGATTGTTGTTTTAGCGGTTCGTTTGGTACTTATAATTATTTAAATCATATTTCAATGATTCCGGATGATACAGTGATTTTAGCATCTACATCATCTGGAGCAAAGGCATATGGCTATGGAGAAAAGAACGGAGTTTTTACTTCATTAGTTAGAGATGCTATTAATAGTAATATTGGAAATATTTTCGGAGAAGTTACAACTGAAGACATATATAAATTTATTCAATCAGCTTTATCACCATGGGATCAAAGCCCAGTATATAAAGCTAATATTTTAAAACCAATTGTATTAAAAAAGCAACAACCAAAAGTTACAGTTGAGGAGCTTAATAAAATGACTCATTTTTTTAGGAATAAGAATTCTAAAAAGAAATTATCAGAAAAATATATTAAGTTTTCAGAAACATCAACAGAAGAATTGAGATATAATGAGCAATTTAGCTTAATTGAAAAATTATATAGATATGGATTGGTAACTCCAAGTAATACAAGTGAAAATCTATATCAAACAGCATTAAGCAATCAAACAATAGAACTTACTAATTTAGGAAAATTTTATTATGATTGCTGTGCTAATAACAGATTATAGGAGTGAGTCAAAATGATAACAGGTGAATTAAAATCAAAAGTAGATAAGGCTTGGAATAGTTGTTGGACAGGTGGTCTAGTAGTTCCAACATCAGTTGTTGAACAGCTTACTTACCTTTTATTTATAAAATTATTAGATGAAAGAGAAGATATTAATTTAAAAAATATTAATGCTTTAAAAATGGTATTTAAAAATGATACAGAAAAATTAAATAGTCTTAAGAAAACATTAATTTTCCCAGATGGAGAATATGTTTTACCAGATGGTAGAAGCATAGCTTATTCTGATATGAGATGGCAAAACTTCTGTAACTTTAATCCTGAAAAAATGTTTATGGTTGTCAAAGACTTTGTTTTCCCATTTATTTTATCTTTAAACGATGACGTAGAAAATGATGACAAAACTAAAAAAGTTACTGCATATTCTAAATTCATGAAAAATGCTATTTTTATGATTCCTACTCCAAGAGTATTAGACGATGTTGTAAAACAATTTAATGATTTAAAATTATCTGATAAAGATATGGTCGGAGATGTATATGAATATATCTTAGGCAAAATGGCTGCATCAGGAACAAATGGTCAATTTAGAACACCAAGACATATAATTAACATGATGGTTGAATTAATGGAGCCAAAAATCACAGATACAATTTGTGACCCTGCAATGGGTACAGCTGGATTCCTAGTCTCATGTGCTGAATACATTGAAAATCATCATCGTGAAGATTTGATGAATAAAGAATATCAAAGTCATTTTAATTCAAATATGTTTAATGGATTTGATATGGATCAAACCATGTTACGACTTGGTGCTATGAACATGATATTACATGGTGTAAAAGAACCTAATATCGATTATAAAGATTCATTAAGTAAAGATAATACAGATGTTAATAAATATGATCTTATTATGGCTAATCCACCATTTAAGGGAACAATGTATTTTGAGGGTGTTTCAGATGACTTATTAACAATTACAAAAGCAAAGAAAACAGAATTACTATTCTTAGCATTATTCGTAAGAAGTTTAAATATAGGTGGTAGATGTTGTGCAATTGTACCAGATGGAGTTTTATTTGGAAGTAGTAATGCACATATGCAAATAAGAAAAGAAATAATTGATCATCAACAACTAGATGCGGTTATTTCTATGCCAAGTGGAGTATTTAAACCTTATGCAGGTGTTTCAACCGCAATCCTTATTTTCACAAAGACAAATAATGGTGGAACAAGTAATGTTTGGTTCTATGATATGAAGGCTGATGGATATTCATTAGATGATAAGCGTGTTGAAATAAAAGAAAATGATATTCCTGATATCATTGAAAGATTTAAAAACCGTAAAAATGAAGAGCATACAAGATTTGATAAGTGTTTCATGGTTCCAGTAGAAGAAATTAGAGAAAAAGGATATGACTTATCTATTAATAAATATAAAGAAACAGTTAAAGAGGTAAAAGAGTATAGATCTCCATCTGCATTACTTGAAGAAATTGAAAGCTTAGAAGTAGAATTTAATGATTCCATTAAGGAATTAAAAAGAATGCTAGGTGATCTATAATGGAAGAATTAACTTTTGTTATTGATATAAAAAAAAGCGGGGATTCTTGTAAAAAGTTTGATGGTGTAAAAAAATATATTGCTACTGCAGATATAATTGATGATGAAATTGTTGGTTATACTGAGGTAACATATGATAATAAACCTTCAAGAGCTAATGTTGTTGCTAAGCCTGGAGATGTTTTATTTGCCAAAATGCAAAATACAATTAAGGTTATAGTAGTAGATGAAGAAACTTGTAATTATATCTATTCTACTGGGTTTTATTGTATAAGTGATGAAAGATTTTTACCGAAGTTTTTAAAGTGTTATTTTATGAGCAAAACCTTTAATGATAAAAAAGATAAAAATTGTAATGGAGCTACAATGAAAGCTTTGTCAGATGAAGGCTTTAAAAAAATTAAATTACCGTTAATTCCAAAAGAAATTCAACAAAGAATTATTGATGAATACATTGCTTTATCTGCCTCAATTAAGAATAAAAAGAACCAAATCAATGTTTTTGATGAATTAATTAAATCCCAATTTATAGAGATGTTTGGGGATCCAACCATTAATAATATGTTATGGTCTAAAGAAAAGCTGTCTACGAATTGCACTATTATCACTGGTAATACTCCACCAAGGGCTCATGAAGATAATTATGGTACTTTTATTGAATGGATTAAGACTGATAATATATTAGAAAATGTGCCTTATCCTACAAAAGCAAAGGAATTTTTAAGTGAAATCGGATTAGAAATTGGTAGAAGCGCTCCTGAAAAATCAATTTTAATGGTTTGTATTGCTGGAAGTATAAATAGTATAGGAAGAGTATGTATTTTGGATAGAAAGGTAGCTTTTAATCAACAGATAAATTCAATAATTTCAGAGAACTATAATATGAAATTTTTATTATATCTATTGAAAATGAGTAAAGAGTTTTTAGTATCTGATGTTAATATGGCATTAAAGGGGATTTTATCTAAGTCAATGTTAGAGAATAAGTCCTTTATAGTACCACCTAGGCCACTTCAAGATCAATTTGCAGCTATTGTAGAACAAATCGATAAATCGAAATATTACGGAGGATTAAACTATGGAATATGTTAGACTTGGCGATTATGTTAATATTAAAACAGGTAAATTAGATGCTAATGCGGCTACGAACGATGGATTATATCCTTTTTTTACTTGTTCAAAGGAGATTTCTAGGATTGATAAGTATTCTTATGATATTGAATGTGTTTTAGTGGCAGGAAATGGTGATTTAAATGTTAAGTATTATAATGGTAAATTTGATGCTTATCAAAGAACATATATAATTGAAAATAATCAAGATAGCTTATTTTATGTAAAATATATATATTATTTTATGTGTAGGTATATTTATGAGCTGAAAAAGCAAACCGTTGGAGGAATTATTAAATTTATTAAATTAGGTAATTTGACAGAAGCAAGAATTCCTTTGTTATCTAAAAAAGAACAATTGAATGTTATCAGTTTATTTGAAAAAATTAATTGCATACTAGAAAGCAAAACTAGAGAACTAACTGATTTAGATACTTTAATTAAATCCCAATTTATAGAGATGTTTGGGAATCCAATCACCAATGAGAAAAAATATTCGGTATTGAAATTAAAAAATATATCAGAAAAAATAACAAATGGTAATACGCCGCATGGTGGCGATAAAAACTATGTTGAAAAAGGTATAATTTTTATTAGATCTCAAAATGTATTGCGTAATAAAATCGATTTATCTGATGTTGTATATATTGATGAATCCACAAACAATTCAATTAAGGATAGTATGTTAAAAAGTGGAGATATATTAATCACAAAAACGGGTCGAATTAATACGGAAAATAGTAGCTTAGGTAGACCAGCCATTTTTGAAGGCGAAGATTACAGTGCAAATTTAAATGGGCATGTTTATTTGATAAGATTGAATGACCGCTTTAACAAAAAATTTGTTTTATATACATTATTACAAGATGAATATAGAGAATATATTAGAAGTGTATGCGTTGGTGGAATAGATAAACGTCAAATTAATAAGAATCACGTGGAAGATTTTCCAATTTTAGTAGCTCCTAGGCCACTTCAAGACCAATTTGCAGCTATTGTAGAACAAATCGATAAATCGAAATCTATCTTGCAAAAGCAAATTGATTTTTTACAAGAATTGTTAGATTCAAAGATGCAAGAATATTTTGGTTAATAAAAAATGCTATAATTTTCTCGCTAAGGAGGAAAAATAGCATGAAAAATAAGATTATTAATCAAATTGAGTCAAGTATGGCAGCATGCTTGAACAATGAACAACTAGAGAAGCTTAAATCAGTATTAGATTCATCATTAATTGATGTTAATGTTGTTGAAATAGCTAATATTGATTCTTCTGAAGATAATATGAAATATCTTCAATTATTCATAGCTTCAAAACAAATTGAGGGTTGTTCACCTAAAACGTTAAAATATTATGAAATGATATTAGCAACGTTTTTAAAAAATATTAATATTGTTGTAAAAAGAATTACAACAGAGGACTTGAGAAAATATTTGAACGAATATCAAAAGAGAAACAATTGTTCTAAGGTTTCTATTGATAACGTAAGAAGGGTTTTCTCAAGTTTTTTTAATTGGCTTGAAGATGAAAATTATATTATTAAAAGCCCGGTTAGAAGAATACATAAAATAAAAACAATTAAGGTGGTAAAAGAAACATATTCCTCAGAAACAATGCAGTTATTATGTGATAATTGTACTAACATTAGAGATTTATCTATAATTGATTTTCTCTCATCAACTGGAATACGTGTTGGAGAATTAGTAAGATTGAACAAAGAAGATATTGATTTTACAAATAAAGAATGTGTAGTGTTTGGAAAGGGTTCAAAGGAAAGAAGAGTGTATTTTGATTCTAGTACTAAAATTCACCTCCAGCAATATTTGGATGAGCGTTCCGATGATTGTGAGGCATTATTTGTTTCTTTGTTAAAGCCTCATAACAGGCTTGAAATTGCAGGCGTAGAAATAATGTTACGAAAGCTCGGCAGAAGGCTTGGTATAAAAAAGGTACATCCACATAAATTTCGTAGAACAATGGCTACAAATGCAATTGATAAAGGAATGCCGGTTGAACAAGTTCAAAAATTATTAGGACACACAAAAATTGATACTACTATGCAATATGCAATGGTTGATCAAAATAATGTTAAGAATTCTTACAGAAAATTTATTGGAAAATAGTAATTAGTTTATAAATCCCAATTTATAGAGATGTTTGGGGATTCAAATAATAGCAAAGGATATCCAATTATACAGGTAGGTGATTATTGCGATAAAATTCAGGTAGGAATTGTTATAAAACCTTCTAAATACTATGTTCAAAATGGTGGAGTGAAATCTTTTAGATCGCTTAATGTTGGCGAATTATACGTAAAGGATGAAAATTGGGTGGAAATATCATTGGAAGGAAATAGAGAAAATTCAAAATCAATTTTGAATGAAAATGATGTAGTAATTGTAAGAAGTGGAAACCCTGGAACAAGCTGTGTTATACCTAAAAAGTATAGTGGTTATAATGCTATAGATTTAATAATTGCACGAGTAAATCAAAATTTATGTAATTCATATTATTTATCTTCTTTTACAAACTTTGAACATGGAATGAAACAAATCAAAGAAGGAACTGGAGGAGCAGCACAACAACATTTCAATGTAAGTAAATACTCAAAAATGAAAATCTTTGATGTTGAGAAGAAATATCAAGACCAATTTGCAGCCATTGTAGAACAAATCGATAAATCGAAATTTATCAATAAAATGTCACTAATACTACAATTTTAGATAAAAATATTATATAATTATTGTAATAAGGGTGTGACATCATATGAATTTCGATTATTTAAGTAAATTAGAACATTTTAATACTTTATATGATTGCTGCAGTGTTGCAGAAGAATTAGTATATAGCTATCCAGATTCAAGTGCAATAAAATCATTAAATGGTTTAGACTATATTGTTAAGTTTGTAATAAATGCGAAAACAGGTTCTATTCCTTTGAAATATGATTTATATGAATTATTGAACTCAAAGGAATTTACTTCATTTATTAATAATAACGAAAATATGGCCTCACTACATTTCATTCGTAAAGTTGGTACAATGGCAACTCGTAATGAAAAAGTAGATAAAAATATGGCTTTAATAGCATTAGAAAATTTATATAATTTTGTAGGAGAATGCTTAAAGAAGCTGACTATTATTGATTCATACCCGGAATTTGATAAAACTCAATTAAAAAAAGTAAATGCAGATGTTAAAAATAATAATTTTTCTACAAATGTTGATTCTTTGGAATTTAATCTATATAAAAACTCTATACCTAAAGATTCAGTATTATCATATAAGCCTTCACTTACAGAAAAAGAAACTAGAAAGGTATATATTGATGTTGAGCTTGAAGCTGTAGGATGGAAGGTGTGCCAAAAAGAAAATGTACCAGTTTCAGGAGAAGCAGGTATTGAAATAAGAGTTGATGGTATGCCTAACAATAAAGAAGAAGGTTTTTGTGATTATGTTTTATATGATACAGATTGTAAACCACTTGCTATTGTTGAAGCTAAAAAAACAAGTATTAATCCTATTAAAGGACGTCAACAAGTTGTACTCTATGGAGAGTGTATGAAAAAGGTATGGGGCTATACTCCTGTACTTTATTATACAAATGGTTATGAAATAAAGGTAATTGATCAATTAGGATATCCAGATAGAACAGTGCTAGGATTTATGAGTCTAAAAGAGTTAAAACTCATGATTCAAAGGCAAAGCATGAACAGAACAATAACAGATTTCAATTTTAATATGGATATCGCTAATAGACCATATCAACGAGTAGCTTTAACAAAAATTTTAGAAGTATTTAATGCAAAAAGAAGGAAAGCTTTATTAGTTTTAGCTACAGGGACGGGAAAAACAAGAACTGCTATTTCTTTAACAGAAATATTAACAAGACACGATTGGATAAAAAATGTTTTATTTTTAGCAGATAGAACATCACTAGTATCACAAGCTTTTTATAACTTTCAAAAGCTATTACCAAATATGTCTATGTGTGTTATTTCAGATAAAACAATCAGCAAAGAAATTGATTATGATGCTAGAGTAACATTCTCTACATATCAAACAATTATAAATATGATAAACGGAGAACACAAAAAATTTGGAGTTGGACGTTTTGATTTAATAATTATAGATGAAGCTCATAGATCAATATTTAATAAATATGGTGCTATATTTGATTACTTTGATTCGTTATTGGTTGGTTTAACAGCTACTCCAAGAGACGATGTTAAAAATGATGCATCTACTTATGACATCTTTGATTTACCTAATGGTGAGCCTACATATAGTTATGATTTAGAGCAAGCTGTACAAGAAAGATATCTAGTTGCTTATAGATGCTTTGATAGAACTACAGAACTATTAAAGCGTGGTGCAAGATATAACGATTTATCAGATGCTGATAAGAAAAAATATGAAGAAGCATTTGCAGTATTAGGTGAAACACCTGAGCAAATAAAAGGTAGTGACTTCTTTAAACGCATTTATAACAATAAGACATGTGATTTAGTGCTTCAAACATTAATGAATGAAGGATTAAAAATCAAAAATGGAGATGTAATAGGTAAAACTATAATCTTTGCTTATAATCATAAGCACGCGGAATTAATAGTAGAACGATTTAGAAAACTATATCCAGAGTATGGCGAAAATTTCTGTCAATTAATTGATAATTATGTTAATTATTCAGATTCATTAGTAAAACAATTTTCAAATGGAGGATTACCACAAATTGCAGTATCAGTTGA
>ENA-UONT01002039-UONT01002039.1-human-gut-metagenome-genome-assembly--contig:-CS20-NODE-2039-length-15201-cov-4.131058_pt1 | contig 15201 bp, 19 predicted proteins | sample MGYA00242459_ERZ724006 | MGnify/ENA metagenome assembly ERZ724006 | reverse complement strand
GCAATACGATTGGGAACGCAAGGCGGAGGCCGCCGGGTGGCTCGGGGGCAACAGCCTTCGGGATGCTTTCCTGACACGCCGGAAATCGGGTTTCTTCAACCGCTTCATCCAGCGAAATATGGTTCAGGAGGCGGCGATCAAAGATTTGCAGATCCGCCCCGCAGAAGACGGGAGTTTCGCTTTTGAATTGGTTGTGGATATTCAGGAGCGGATGGATACTTACTCACGGTTGTGGAGAGTCCTGGCCAGCGGATCGATCCACGTTATCGAGCGCAGCTGGCCGCATAATCCCCACGGTCTTTTGATCGAACCCTATCTGGAGAATAAAATTTTCGAAGTCCATGAATAATCGAATGAAGATCCTGCTGATTGCAGGAGCGGTCATGGTGCTGCTGCTTGTCGCCGGCTACCTGAAACAGCAGGACCGGAACAGTGACGGTTCGCAGAACAGCGTGATGTCTATCGAGACTGCCATCGAGGATAAGACCTACATGTCCAAGAATGAGGCTTATGCCAATGAAAAGGAGAGTTTTTACAACCGTCCTCCGAGCGGTTTCGAACCTGCTGCCGAACGCTCTGAGCCGTCGGAGCCCAAAGCGGAGAATGCGCAGCCCGCATCGTCCACGACGTTCCGGGTTGATCGAAAAGCCTCGGAGGAGCAGTTCGATGCCGCCTATGAGGAGATTGCGCAGAACATGGATCAGATCTATGAGGATGGGACGCCTGCCACCAAGTCCCGGCAGGCCGCGGCGAGTGTTCCGGATGAGCCGGTGACGGATGAGGCCACCCGTCGTCGTCAGGCCATGATGCGCGATTGGGGAGTCGGACAGTCCTCACAACCGGGACAGGAGAATCCTCCGGGGGCCTCTATGTTCCGGGCTGTGATTCACGGCACGCAGCTCGTGAAGTCCGGGCAGACAGCACTGTTCCGGACCAAAGAACCGATTCGTTACGGCAGCTTGGTGGTTCCGGCCAATACGCTGCTGTCCGGAGTTGCGTCGATCTCGGAAAACAGACTCTCCGTAAAGATCAACTCCGTGCGCATGGGCCGCGAGGTGTTCTCCCTGCCATTGGCCGTCTATGGGTCGGACGGGATGCAGGGAATACCGCTCAACTACGACGAAGTAGGGAAGATCGCCAACTCGCAGACCTCCATGACGGCGGTTCAGGAGGCCAGTTCGGCTGTGTCCCAGTACGGGGGAACGGTCGGCCGGGTCGTCGGGTCGATGATCTCCGGAGTCGGCAACCAGGTGCGCAGCGCCAAGACCGTAGAGATAAAACTGATAGACAATCAGATCGTAATTCTTAAAATCGACGAAAAATGAAAGGATATTTATTCGTGATGGCCGCTTTGAGCCTGGCATTTCCGGCGGCGGCACAACAACGGATCGAGTGGCGGCGGGACAAGGTGACGCAGATCATCTTCCCGGCCGATGTCGTGAAGTTTCGAACCGGGTACACCTCCGATGATGCGATCTCGCAGAGTGACGGCCGTGTGATGTACATTCAACCGGTGGATGCGATGCCCGAAACGAACCTGAACGTGCAGACTGCCGACGGACGCTATTACGCTTTTGATGTGATATATAACAACGCGGCCTCGGAGGTCAACTATATCGTATCTCCGTCGATGGCCATTTATCAGGAAGAGCAGTCCTCCGAACATCCGCAGATCGAACCCCGGTCCCTCGGGACGGAACAGCCGGCGGCCGTCGATGAGAACCCGGTCGAAAGGTTGACTCCGGAGCAGCTGTTCGCCAAAGTCCGGAAACAGCCCGATTACATCGTGGCCAACAACGTGGCCCGGCTCCAGAAACTCACCATATTGCTCAAAGGCGTCTACGTGGATGAAGCGCATGTCTACTTCAAGTTCCGTCTCGAAAACAGCAGCAACGTCCCCTTCGATGTCGATTATATCGCATTCTCCGTCACGGCCCGCAAGACGAAGAAGACATCGACGCAGGAGCGTTTGCAGATCCTTCCCATCGGGGTCGATACGGAGATTCACCGCGTGGATGCGAAGTCCTTCCGCGAGGTGATCTACCGCTTTGAGAAGTTCACCATCGGTAAGGAGAAGATCCTGCTGGCCGAGGTGCTCGAGCAGAGAGGAGATCGTAATATCGCGCTGCGTATCCCCGAGGACTTCATCATCGAGGCCCGCAGACTATGAGCCGGCGAAAGGGATTCCGGGCTTTCTGGAAAGCGGAAGGAGAATTGGGCCGAACGGCGCTCAGGGCTGCCGGGCATCTGTTCAGAGAACTTTGTCGGGAGATAGAAAAGTTAATAATCACTTTTAAGCAAAAAAGAAATGAGAAAAAAAGTCATGTTATCGATGCTGGCCATCGTGACGGCAATAAGCGTACAGGCACAGATCGGCTATAAGGGGCAGGTGACTGCGGCCATCGATGGCGGTATCACGCACCTGGGAGGATACGTCGGTGCGGCACGGATCGGGGCCTATCTCTCCCCGCATTCGGTATTAGGGGGCGGTGTGATGTTCGACAAGATCCGCTATGATGCCACGCAGGGAGATTCGTTCGATGCAACGCAATGGCTCGGTGAGATTCATTATCAATATGCCGTAGCGCTGAACAGGTTTGTGCTGCTGCCGTCCGGAGGACTTCTGCTGGGAGGTGAGAGCTGCGATAGGCTGTCACGCCAGGGCAATCTGCTGCCTTATCAGAACCAGTTCGTGTACGGCCTTTTCGCAGAGTTCGGGGTTGAATATGTGTTCAGCCGACATTGGGCGGTGACGCTGAATCCGCGTTTTCAATATTTGATGAAAACAAATTTCGACAATCTGAAGGTCTCCGCCAGCATCGGACTGAAGTATTATTTTTAAGAGTTGCCGATATAGTCTAATCAATGACAAATATAGTTTTTTCAGTAAACAATAATTAGAAACAAATTTGTTTCTCCTGAATATCTTTCCTATCTTTGTGTCAAAGATATATCTTATGACACTGGAAGAAGCATTCTCATTATTGATAACGCAACCTCTTTGGTACAAAAACAGCGAATATATCAGACAGCAGGCTGTCCGGGACAAACGCCTGTTTTTGGCCGGCAAGTCGATTCCCGAAGACCGAATGCGAGAGTACTTGCGGGCCGCCGGCTGGGAGCAGACTCAGGAAGAACAATGGGCTGAAAAAGATGGAAAATAAGGATATAGCATACCAGTTCATCGACAACGATGCGGTCAGAATGAATAACGGGGACAACATGGTCGATGTGTCTACGGCTTATTTAGCTGTTGACCGGGCACGCACCGATGAACGGGAGCGGATATTGGCCGGTTGGGAACCAACAACGGTCCCTGTGACGACAACCGGGCTTGTGGATGTCCTGTTCTCCGATGGCACGATCCGCGGGATTGTAGGCGATCATGTATGTAACTGGGCGTATCCTCATATTGAAGTCGGATACGCTGTGGCTTGGCGGCTGCGAAACGGCGATACGGATGATAACGAACCTGAAAAATAGAAGGCTCTTCCCCTTCACTTTTCAACAGATAGCACCGGATGGCAGAATACGATGATAGATTGAGCCTGGCGGCATATCCTTTTCCTGAGATCAATCGGGGAGATATGGTTTGCGCTACGATCGAGACAGATCCGATTTTGCTTGAAGAAGCAAAAAAGAGGGGCTTTTATATGAAAGACACTCCTGCGAACCGTATGTTCAACGAACTGTTCAACAACGGCGGACGATTGATCTGTAAGGGGGAGATAGATCCGGATTACCTGAAAAGGGCTATGCCGTATTTGAAAGCATTGATGCGGAGCGTTGCCCCGCGGCATGAGGAGAAAGAGGCCGTCTGCGCAATGTTACTGGATGAATTGGCATTGGAAGTAGTACCTGGTAAGAAATAATTACAATGACAAAAGGAAAATATACACGCAAAGAGGCTGGGATTAAGGCTTATTTGGAGGTCACCGGAGAGGAATTACCACCGCGTGTTACAGTTGCGGAAATACGTGAGTATTCGAAGGCTTTGCCGGAGGATCAGCGCAAGCGCTGCCACGAATTGTACCTTCACTACATGAGTATCGGCCGGCCCGAGTATCTTGAACATTATTCTAATCGTTAACCAAGCAGAAGATGGACATTCAAATCATACAGAATAAAATTTACGAGATTCGTGGCCAGCGGGTAATGTTGGATTTCTATCTGGCAGAACTCTATCAAGTCTCGACCAGTGCATTGAATCAAGCAGTAAAACGTAATATGGAGCGTTTCCCGGAAGAATTCATGTTCCGTATCTCCGAAACAGAATGGAAAAATATGTCATCACAATTTGTGACGACATCCAGAGCGAAACGGCCCAAAACGTCTTTGCCTTATGCTTTTACTGAACAGGGTGTTGCAATGCTTTCTGCGGTTTTGCGTAGTAAACCAGCTATACAAGTAAGCATCTCTATTATGAAAGCCTTTGTCGCTATGCGCAATTACATTCTGCAATCTACCCAGGTATCTGCCGAGCTGCTGGAGTTACGTGGCCGGTTGCAGCTGGTGGAGCGTGACTGCCGGGAAAACCTGGAGGCGGTGAACGATTTGAGCGAAGATGTACGAAAAGACATCGATGCGATTTATGAGGCCATTGGGGCCTTGTCCGTGAAATTGCCGAAAATTCAGAACCCTGTACAGAAGATAGGATTCAAAAAGTAAATTATGGATATTCAGATCATACAGAATAAAATTTACGAGATTCGCGGTCAGCGCGTGATGTTGGACTTCGATCTGGTGTAACTTTACCACGTGGAGACTAAAGCCTTGAAGCAGGCTATCCGTCGAAACATTGAACGTTTTCCGGAAGATTTTATGTTTGAAACCTTGAACGAGATGTTTAACTCGCTGAAAGACAGATTGAGGTCACAAATTGTGACCGGTTGCCTGCGACGATTAAACATAGTTCTGTTGGGAGCGTAAAACAAACTGTGTCAAGGTTTGTATTCGGGACGATTTTGGGATCACAAAGAATCCCGAAATCGTTCCGTAAAGGTAATTCTGTTTTTGGGTTCTTTGCCATACTACATGATGGAAAATCTGTCATTGAATCGAATAGCGAGTTGCTGAGCGGTTTGCCCCCAGTTTGCCACAGGCATCGTCCATTTACGACGGATTCGGGTATAGGCCAGATAGACAAGTTTTTCGAGGGCCGTATCATTTGGGAAAATGCCTTTATTTTTAGTGACTTTACGGATTTGACGGTGGTATCCCTCGACGGTATTGGTCGTGTAAATCATCCGTCGAATCTGCGGCGAAAATCTACTTTCGCGATCACGAGGTGTTTCGATCGTAAGCTCGCCAACACTGCTCTGAACTTGTTTGGAAATATGACCGTTGCGACGATTGCCTGAATCGCGTTCTTCATCGCTCATGTGGCTGTCCATTTCTCCTTCAAGGGCTGCATTCAACAGATTTTCAATCAACGGCGCAAGAACACCATCCTTGCCTGTGAGTGGTTTACCTGCGTACATCGCTTTCAAGGCTGCGGCCTTAAACTGATCAAAATCAAATTCATTACTCATAAAATCAAACTATATCTCGAAAGTTAAACATTTTTTCTTTGTGACACAGTTCGTTTTACATTCTCGTTCTGTTTTGCCGTCAGCCTTTACTCAAGAAGGCGTGGCTCATTATCCGGAGTCTTGAAAATAAGAATCGGGACGAATATCCGTCCCGATTCTTTGTAATTCCCTTATTCTTTCAGGATGGCGGTATGGCACATATCACGTATAATGATACCGTCGTCAAATACTTCGTAGGCGAAAACCCAATTCTTTTCGAATACCGCACACCGGTATCCTAACCGGTGCCATTTTTTGAAGCGGCACAAAGGGTAATCGGCAGCTCCAGTCAACGATTTGAGAAAAGCGTCGATCCGGTCGGTGCGACTGTGTGCTGCTTCACGCGACAATTTCAACTCGTCGGTGAGATATGCCCTTAAATCAGCGACCTTTTCTAAAACTGCTCCTGAAATCGCTACCTTACGCATTTTTGTCGAAGTGCTCATCAATATGACGGTGCAACGTTTCCGTAAATACGTTTACCGGAACTGCGTGACAGGCTGCGGCTTCTTCAGAGAAGTCCTTCTTTTTCTTGTCTATGACTGTTACATACGGTAAGGTGCGGACGTATGCTAACAGTTTTTTAGCTTCAGGGCTACTGTCCTCGATTATGATGTGCGTCATAATTGTAGTGGATTAAATGTCTTTGTGCAAATATAACGAAATTCTTGCCGTGAGCGTATTCTTCGTATAAAAATAGTTTTGGGTAAGTCTTCAGCCTATTTCTTGTGATGAATCACAAAAAATTGCTCGTCCCCTTTGAAATGTTATTTGTCCTTTATATATTTGTCACGTCTAACTTTCTCTAAGGCGGCCTGTCCGCCAATAGCGGGCATTTATTATGCGCGTAAATTTAGGTTTCGTACCCCCGTGCCGAGTGGTTAATGCCCCGGCAAGCCTTAGAGGTGTTAGACAACGGGAAAGACGAAACCTTTTTATTGTTTAATGGTTATAATGTCTAAACCTCTATGGAAAACAAATCTATCTGTCCGGGCTACGTGCCTGTGACTATCGAGCTGCCGACTGAGTTGGCCGAGGAGTTTCAGCGGAAGAATTACGACTGGTCGTCGGTCGTGGAGTTGTTACTGCAAGAGTTCAAACCTGGGGATATTGCGGAAACGCTTTTAACTCTTTACTTTGAATTAACTCGACTTATTGTGGTCCAACGCGAGGAGTTTATCGATAACGATTCGGTACTTACTGAACGTTTATTTATGCTCGAAAAACTTTATCGGGCTTTGCATACTATGTCCGTTCCGGTTGTTAATTCCCCGAATGCACCGTTTGATGCCTTTGGGCAGCAGTCATAGGCACTATGGACGATCTCCAGATAATCCAGAACAAGATTTACGAGATCCGCGGCCAGCGGGTCATGCTCGATCGTGATCTGGCCGTCATGTATGGCGTAGAGACGAAAGTACTCAACAAAGCTGTTAAGCGTAATATCGAGCGTTTCCCGGATAGGTTTATGTTTCAGCTTACAAGAGAAGAATGTTCAAGGTTCCAATTTGGAACCTTGAACGAAGATACTGAGAAACAGAACTACAGCATTTCAAACATAAATGTTTGTCAAGGCGCGAAGATCACCCGGGTGTCGATCAGCTTCACGGCTCCGTCCGCAGTCGTGTCACGGGCTTCGAGATACATCCGATGAGGTCCTGACGGCGTACCTTCGGGTAATCGCCCTGTCCAGATATGCGGCGAGGGTATATTGCGGTGGGGTGAGCGGCGTGCGTATTTCGATTGCAGGTAACCCTGCTGATTGCGCAGTCTCGACCGCAGGACGGTTGGCGCAGGCATGGCCTTGTGTTCCAGCGGTTGCCATGCACCGTCGTCGATCCGCATCCGAATCTGCGTCTCCGGGCCTCCGGCGAAGAGGTTCACTACGACGCTTCCTGTCGGCAGTGATGCGAGTTCCTCGATTTCCCGGTCCTGCGGATTGCCGTCAGCTATCCATACGTCGGCTTGATACGCTTCGTCGATGCCGATGCCTTTGAACCGGAATGCGTATTCCGTTTTGTCGAAGTCGATGCGGAAGTAGTTGCGCGGGGTTCCGCACGGTTGCAGCGATCGCGGCACTAGGTCGAGGTCTTGTTCTCCGGTCCAAAGCAACCCGCAGACCGCTCCGGCAACCAGCTCTTGTACGTTTTCCGCCAATCGTTTCCGGAAGACTGAATGGGTGTGCCCCGATAGCATTAGGCAGCGGCGCCCGTCCAGCAGCGCAAGCACTTCGTCCTTGTTTTTGGTGGCAGCCATCGGAATGTGCTGGGCGATGACCACGAGCGTCTCCCGCGGCACCCGTGCCAGATCGTTGCGCAGGAATCGCAACTGCTTTTCAGTCAGTTTGCCGACATAGCTGCGGCGTCCTTCCGTGAAAACGTTGTTGAAGACGATGAAATGGACTGGTCCGTAGTCGAAAGCGTAGGTGTCGGCTCCGAAAGCCTCATTGTAGCGGACAACGGTCCGGACGCTGTCCATATCCCGGTCGTGGTTGCCCGAAAGTGTCCACGAAGGCATCGGCAGTTCGTCGGCCAGCTCCTTGAAGAGCGGGAACAGCGAGCAGTCGTCGTTTACCAGATCGCCCAGAAAAAGCGAAAAGGCCATGTCGCGGCGTTCCGCCAGCTCCGAGAAGAAGGTGCGTGCGGCATATCCCGCTTCGGTCGTGTCGCCGAACTGCACGTCGCCCACGGCAGCGATGCTGAAACGATCGGGCTGTCGGCGGCGCACCAGTCCGAAATCGGCATTGCCGTCTGCCGTGCTGTCGGGGTAGTATCGGAACTGGGTGTTGCGAATTCCGCCGCCCGGAAATTCGTAACCGGACGGAAGGATAGGGAATATGCTGCTGTGCGTCGTTGCAGGAAGGATATAGCGGCCTTTCCGGTCGGTGACGACGACCGTGTCACCGTCGGATACGGGGACGCCTTTCAGGACGCGTTCTCCCCGGTCTCGAACCCCGTTGCCGTTGCGGTCGAGAAAGAGCGTTCCCGAACGCACTGGCTGTGCCCCGCTCTGTTGGGGTGCCATGATAAGGCTTTGTGTCAGAAATGCCAGTACCAGGTAAAAAGGAATCGGTTTCATGGGTGAAAATGTCGATCGGATATTCGGGTAAAATAATGCGAGCCTTGCGGCCCGCATTATTCGAGTGATGTTTTATTACAAGATGGATCAGCGATGCCGGAGATATAATATATAGTCCTCGACGATTTTTATTCTTTCGATATATTCATCGGGTATTTCAATAGCAAATTCTTCTTCAATGGCCATGGCCGTTTCAAAAACATCCAGACTGTCCATGCCTAAATCCCTTTTGAGATTGGAATGAAGATAAATCTGACTGATAGAAATATTTAACTGGTCGCTGATAATTCGCTGAACTTTCAGAAAAATAACTTCCGGATTGTTGTAAGACCCGTTGAAATGTTCTTCCACATAGTTGACTAAGTCTCCGAATGTTTCGATATTTTCTTGTTCAACCGATGGTATGTTTACCGCGAGTCGAAAGTTAACCTCCGAAAAAATCTGTGCCATATCAACCTCATCGGCCAGCAAATCCAAGGATAATTTTGTCTCGTCTGAGATTGTATCATAGTCGGTATTAAGGACATAATTTATAATATCGACAAGTTCTTCTTCAGGAAAAAATACAGTTACCCGGGTCATGCTTGCAGATTGGACTGTTGTGGAGGTCTGCTCCTGCCCGTTTTTCAAAGCAATTTCATCCGAATTGTCCTGTGTCTGGCACGACGTTATTGAGATCGTTGCCGCCAAAGCAAGGGCCATTGCGTAGGCCCTTGCTGTGCGAATTGTCCTTTTCATGATTGAGTTATGATAGATTAGTCGAAAAATTATTCCGCAGTTGCCAGTTTATAGAGATGTATCTTGGCTGGTGAGACAATTTCTCCCTCGACTTTCTCAGCATCGACATTATATGCGAGATAGGCGGTTCCGTTTTCGGCGAATTTGAATTCGAATCCGTCAACTGCCTCAGTACTGAGTTGAACAGCGGTTTTCCAATCTTTGGTCTTATTGTCCAGCGAAGTCGCAAACAAATGGTTGTCGGCATCCTTATATGCAACATACAATATGCCGATCGGGCTGACTGCAACCCGGCAATAGTTTGCACGACTGTGCCATTTCGGGAAAACCGTGGCAACGAGATTGAAATCTTTAGACGAGGAATCGAATTTTACAACCTGTGGAGTCAAATTGTAGGAAATCCCTAAATATATATTTCCGTCTTTGTCTACTGCGAGGTCATGGTTTGTCAGATCGATCGGTACATAGCTGTCTCCTGCCTCATTGGGTTTGACATAGGCTTCTATGATGGTTGACCACATATTGTTTTCAAACTTGTAAATAGATACCGAGTGTGGCGTATTGGATGCAGTTTCGGCAGGATTGTGAACCAATACGTACATTGCATTTCCTACATTTCGAGCAATGACGGAGTATGCCCGCCCGCTGGTCCGTCCGGCAATTGATTGATTTTTATTCCATCCATTGTTGTATTCGGTTATGTTGACGAAACGTTCGCCCAAGACTCCGGCGGTTCGGTTCATCGTGAATGCAAACATTCTCTCACCCACAGATCCGATCGTAGGTCCTACCGTGGTCGGGCGGTCGATATCCGTGCATTCCTCCGTCCAGGAAGTTCCGGTACGTGTCGCGATAAATCCTTTCGCTACGCTGGAAACGGGATCATAGTAGAAAATGTAAGGTTTCCCCGAGGCACTGAAGCCAAAAGCAGGCATACTGGTACGTCTTGCCGCAACAGTATCCGGCTGGAATTTTCCGTTGCTTACTTTGGCGAAAATGGCTACATCTTCCGCACTTGTTGTACCATCGGCATTGACAACGAGGGCTGGTTGATCATCGGTCGGGTCAATTTCCAGTCTAAAATCATTAACTGTTTGTTCCCACTCCGTGACCTTGGTCCATACGGCCTCCGGCAGTTCGCTGACCGTGACGGTGTAGAGGGCGTTCTTCTTGCCGAGGCTTACCAGATAGTCTACCGGGTCGGAGAAGTCGTTGGCCGTCGTGCCGCTGACCTGGGGCGTGCCGTTTACCGTCACCTTCGATTCGCCGTCGGCCGTTTCGAACGTCGCGACGAGCGCTGAGAGATCAGTGTCGGCCGGCACCTTCACGCTGATCGCCGTTCCAGAGATCGTGCCGGTGTAATCCTTCACCAGATAGTCGGGGTTATTTTCGGCTTTGAAACTGAATGCCGTGAGTTTGGCCTCGCCCGTCGGGCCTTCCTCTTCTCCGGTTTTGTCGTCGCTGCATCCTGCGGTGAGCAACGCCCCGAGGCAGCAAATCATGGATAAATACTTTTTCATATTCGTATAGATTAAAGGTGATGATTACATGTTTATTTTTCGTATCGTATGCTGCCGCGACAGTTGGTCGGGACCCGGGAATCCGACCGTAAATCCGAGGCTGGTGTTTTCGATACGGATCGTGATCGTGTTGTCCTTCAACGGGTCGATCTCGTTGGGCAGCCAGCGGATACGGATCGGCATGGAGTAAACACCCGGCACGAAGACGATCTGGTTGCCGGTGGTCACGCGCTCGAAATCGATACCGGCTTTCAGCCCGTCGCCGACGTTGAACGAGTAGTCCACGATCAGATTTTCGCTCAGTTCTTTTGAGCTGAGGCAGATATTGTACGTGCGGACGACGGTCGCCTGGGACGATACGGTCGATGTTGCGGCATAAGCGGCGTCATCGGCCTGTATGATGTAGACGAACGGGTGGTCGTAGGGTTTGTCCTTCTCGCAAGAGGAGAACAGCAATGCCGTTGCGGCGGCCAGTATAATAGTTATTTTGTTAGTCATGGTATGATGTCGATTGAGTGTGTTTATTCTTCTACGCCTCCGTATCCGGGATTCTGCTGCATCGCGGGATTGGAGTCCATTTCAAGTTGGCAGATCGGCAGTACGAAACGATAGTCGGGATATTCGAGTGTTTTGGTTATTGCCGATGACGACTCGTCGCGTACCAGATTCTGATGACGCCGTGCAATGTCCAGCAGACGGTGCCCCTCGAAACAGAGTTCGCGCATGCGTTCCCGTTCGATCAGGGCGTTCATCCCGTCCTGTCCGGAATATTCCAGCGTGATTTCTTCGGCCTTCTTGCCCGTTGCGCGAGCGATCAGGGCTTTCAAGTCGGCGGCGGCGCCGTCGAGATCGGGATTCGTTCGGTTGCAGAGCGCTTCGGCGCGGATCAGGTACATTTCCGAGCAGCGTACGACGAACGGATCGCTGTGTCCGTAGAGTCCGTTGTTGTCCTTTTTGTATTTGTCATTGACATAATATTTCACGCAGGCGTCCATTTCGTATCCGTGCGTATCGTCGTCATAACCTTCATAAACCGGGTTGTAATGCAGCAGCCGCTGGCGGCGGATATCGTCGGGGTCGTCGAACTGCGCCAGCAGCTTGGCCGACGGCAGGGCTTTTGGCGAATTCGAGGGATCGTAGAGTTTGCTTATCGACGATGATTTTTCATAACCGCTCATCCGCAGGATCGTCTCCTTGCCCTTGTTTTCGTGCGGATAGCGGAACATCATTTCATATTCGTCGTGAGGTGTCAGCGGAACCGCTGAAATCACCTGCGACGCATATTCTTCGGCAAGTTCGTAGTTGCCCATGTATAGATATACGCGGGCCAGCAATGCCCGACACGCTGTTGCCGAAGCATAATATACGTCGGATTCTCCCGTCTTTTCGAGTGTCGTCAGCGCCGTATTGAAATCCTCGATGATTCGCGCGTATGCCTCTTTCAGACTGCTCCGGGCTATTATGTCGTTAAAGCTTATCGGGCGTATGGGCAGGGGAATACCCAGATGCGAGGCGTCTGCCGTGTAAGTATAGGTCTGACAGTAGGCATTGCAGAGGTTCAGGAACATCAGCGCACGGATGAAATGGGCGTGTGCAACGATTCGGTCGATCTCGGTGATATCGCCCGGATAACTCTCTTTCAAGCCAGGGCCGTAATGAATGATGTTGTTGGCATTGATCACCACGCTGTAAGCCCCTCTCCAGACCAGGCGCGGATAACCCGCATTGTCCTCGGGCAGCGCCAGGAAATTGTAGATGTCCGTCTGCATCTCCCCGGCGTTGGGAGTCACGTCCGCCAGGTCGCTCGCCAGATCGGGATAGTTGACCGCATAGTCGTCGTAAAACGAGTAGGTGGCGCTGTATATGCCGTTATATGCGCTTTTCAGTCCCGCCAATTCTGCGAAAAAAGACGGAGTCGTGCTTTTGCCGATGTTCTCGACCTCGAGGAAACTGCTGCATCCGGTCGCACAAACCAGCAGGACCGTGGTTGAAATGTATGTCGTTATTCGTTTCATATATTCGAATGTCAGAAAGTTACGGAAAGATTCGCCGAATAGGTCGTGGTCATCGGGTATCCGGAATTCATGATTGTTTTGTAACTGTTTTCTCCGCGTTTCTGATCGGGGGTCCAGAGATAGACGTTGTCGCCGACCAGCGAGACGCTCATTGCCTCCATCCGCAGTTTCTTGCACAGTTGTTTCGGAAAGTGGTAAGTCAGTGCGACGTTTTGCAGACGGATGTTGGTCATGCGGTGCAAGAAGCGGTCGGTGTAAGATGTCGTTTTCATGTCGTTCTTATAGACGACGCGGGGGCCGACAGCCAGTTCTCCCGGTTTTTTCCAATGGTCCAATGCTTCGAGCGGTGCGTTGGATTCGATGATGTCGTATCCCGAATTCAGGGTGAAACGATCCAGGGAGGTGTATTGCCAGCCGCCGATTGTATAGTTCAGCATAAACCGTAGCGAGAACTCTTTCCACCGCAGGATATTGGTCATACTGCCGAAAACAGCCGGATTGGGCGTTCGCCCGTCCGAAACGCGATTGTCGTAGTCGTAGACTTTGGTGACATTGCCGCGTTTGTCGTACCACATGGGCTTGCCGTCGGCAGGGTCGATACCGGCCCAGCGGATGAGGCACCATTCGTTTTTGGAGCGTCCCTCTGCCCAAACGCGCTCTCCGAAGCTCTTGGTGATGCCTTCGAAGAGGGTCAGGATCTTGTTCTGGTTGTGGGCGATGTTCAGCTCGGTTTGCCAGGAGAAATCCTTGTGGACGATGTTCGCGGACGTGATAGTGATCTCGTAACCCCGATTGCGCATCTTGCCGACGTTGCGCATGACGGCGTCCTCGGAGATGATCGACGACACGCGGCTTTCGGTCAGCATGTCGGTCGTGACGTTGTTATAAAACTCGAAATCGACCATCACACGTTTGTAAAGTCCGACGCTGAATCCCACATTGGTCATGTAGGTCGTCTCCCAGGTAAGTCCCGGGTTGGCCACTGCGCTCTGTAGGGCACCGATGTTCCCTTGATAGGAGTAGCTTGACGAAAGGCTATAGGTGCCGTGCGCCGATGATGTGTCAACGCGCGAGTTTCCGCTGGTTCCGTACGAAGCCTTGATTTTCAGGGTGTCGAAGATGTCGCTGCGGAAGAACTTTTCGTTGTGGATGCTCCAGCCGACGCCTATTGAAGCATATGTCGCCCAGCGGGAGTACTCGCCGAAGGCGGAGAAGCCCTGACGCCGTGCGTTCACCGTCATATAATAACGGTTGTCGTAGGCATAGGATGCCTGTCCCAGATAGGAGAGCGACCGTGAATAGGTCGTGTTGCTCGATCCGCTGATGTTGGCCTTGGGAACATAGGCGATCTCCTTGATCTGGTCGTTGATGAAATCGTACCCGGAGACGTAGAGGTTGCGGCCTTCCTCATGCTTGAACTCGATACCGGCCACGACTCCGATGCGATGTTTTCCGAATTCGCGGTCGAAATTGATGCGGTTGATGCTTGCCCAGTTCAGGTTGAAGACGCCGCTCCGCCGTGAAATACCGGACGGTTCGTTGGCGTAGTATCCCGACAGGTTGGTGCGGGCATAGTACAACGCTTCGTAGGTCCCGATATAATTGCTTACGAACTGTGTGGTAGCCGAAAGGCCCTTGATGGGTTCCCATTTGAGCGAAGCGTTCACGCTGGCGTTCAGCGCCCGTTGCCGGTTGTCGTTCTGATCCCGTTCGGGCAGGTCGTTGGCATGGAATTTCACCTGCGTCGGTTTGTATTCGTAGAACGAATCCCGGCTGTAATAGTTGTACAACCGATAAGTATGCCCGTCGTTCTCGTACGGCGAGAAGATAGGCAGAGTTTCGTAGTAGTTGCGCGTCGATGGAAACGTGTCGTTGATATTGTAGGTTCCGTTCAGGATCAGCGTCGCTTCGAGTCCTTTGAAGAATGTGTAGGTCGAATTGGAGCGCAGGGAAATGCGCTGTTGCTTGTTGCCCTTCAGAATCATATCTTCGGTGTAGTAACCTGCCGAGATATAGTTTTTCATTCGCTTGGTGCCGCCGCTGGCGCTCAGGTCCACCTGAAAGGTCTGCCCCGTATCGAGATAGAGTTCATGCCATCGGGTATCGGTTGTGGAGTAGCTGTTATATTCGCTGTCCTGATAGGGAAAGGCTGAGATAGGATAACCGGCGTTGACCCACGCTTCCTGGGCATATTCCATGTATTGCGAAGCGTTGAGCATCTTGTAACGGGTGCTCTCGTTGGCGAAAGCGATGCCGTATTTGAAGCTGACGTTGATGTTG
>ENA-UONT01002031-UONT01002031.1-human-gut-metagenome-genome-assembly--contig:-CS20-NODE-2031-length-15248-cov-7.217403_pt1 | contig 15248 bp, 8 predicted proteins | sample MGYA00242459_ERZ724006 | MGnify/ENA metagenome assembly ERZ724006 | reverse complement strand
CAAAGAAGTCCTTGATCTTTTCGATAACGGACTTCTTTTCTTTTTGGGTCAGGTCCGCATCTTCTGCCAGCCACTTGGCGAACTTCTCGCCGCCCTCCTGCGTACTGGCCTCACCACTGATGAAGTCAAAGATCATCTCGCTGACGGCATCTTCTTTGCCTTAAAACCATTATACAGTCTTGCCGCCGCGACTGTCAACGCTCAGCGCAAGCGGATCCGTCTTGTGTACCAAATAGCGGACAATAAATGATAGTACCAACAAACGCCGCGCAATCGGTTAGCCGTTGACATGGGTTCGAATCCGAGTTTGCTAATAAAAGGACAAATCTGAACCCTACTTTCCTATAGCTATCAATGCAAAAAGAGCAAGTCCGAAGACTTGCTCTTTTTTAGATTCTGTAATTCCGGGAATTACTCCTTGATAGCGGTAACAACGCCGGAACCAACGGTACGGCCGCCCTCACGGATAGCGAAGCGCAGACCCTCTTCAATAGCGATGGGGGTGATCAGCTTAACATCCATGTTTACGTTATCGCCAGGCATGCACATCTCGGTGCCCTCGGGCAGGGTGATCACGCCGGTAACGTCAGTGGTTCTGAAATAGAACTGGGGACGATAGTTGTTGAAGAAGGGAGTATGACGACCGCCCTCTTCCTTGGTCAGTACATACACCTGACCGGTGAACTCAGTGTGGGGATGAATGGAACCGGGCTTAGCCAGAACCTGACCACGCTCGATGTCGGATCTCTGAACACCACGCAGCAGGCAGCCGATGTTGTCGCCGGCCTCAGCATAGTCAAGAATCTTACGGAACATCTCAATACCGGTGCAAACGGTCTTGGAGCTCTCGTCCTTCAGACCAACGATCTCAACTTCCTCGCCGGTCTTCAGCTGGCCTCTCTCCACACGGCCGGTAGCAACGGTACCACGACCGGTGATGGTGAACACATCCTCTACGGGCATCAGGAAAGGCAGGTCAGCCTTACGGTCCGGAGTGGGGATATACTCGTCAACAGCGTCCATCAGCTCTTTGATGCACTCGCAAGCAGGATCGTCGTTGGAAGATGCTTCCAGAGCCTTCAGTGCGGAACCCTTGATGATGGGGCAATCCTCATCAAAGCCATACTCAGCCAGGGTCTCACGAACTTCCATCTCAACCAGCTCAAGCAGCTCGGGATCGTCTACTTGGTCGGTCTTGTTCAGGAAAACGATGATTGCGGGCACGCCTACCTGACGAGCCAGCAACAGATGCTCCTTGGTCTGCGCCATGGGGCCATCGGTAGCAGCGATAACCAGGATAGCGCCATCCATCTGCGCAGCACCGGTGATCATGTTCTTAATGTAGTCAGCATGGCCGGGGCAGTCCACGTGCGCATAGTGGCGCTTGTCGGTCTCATACTCAACGTGAGCGGTGTTGATTGTGATACCACGCTCTCTCTCTTCCGGAGCCTTATCGATATCTGCATAGTCCTCGAACTTTGCATAGCCCTTGTTTGCAAGGTACTTGGTGATAGCTGCGGTCAGAGTGGTCTTACCATGGTCAACATGGCCGATCGTACCAATGTTAACATGGGGTTTGGTTCTGTTAAAATGTTCTTTTGCCATTGGAATTTCCTCCTTAAGAATTTACAATAGTCAATTGTCATTGCTATTCTATCAAAATCGAATAAAAATAGCAAGCATTTTTTATTGATTTATCGAATTATCAGTCTTTTTTGGCGCGCTCGCTGATAATGCTCTCAGAAATGGACTTGGGAACAGGCTCATAGCCGTCCGGCTCCATGGTGTACTGGCCACGGCCCTGGGTCTTGGAACGCAGGTCGTTTACATAGCCAAACATCTCAGACAGCGGTACGCGAGCATTAATCTGCTTTGCACCGTTGCGGTCCTCCATGCCCTGGATCTGGCCACGGCGGGAGTTCAGGTCGCCGATTACATCGCCCATGTATTCCTCAGGAACGATAACAACAACCTTCATCATCGGCTCCAGAATGATGGGACCGGCCTTCTTGGCAGCGTCCTTGAATGCCATAGAACCGGCGATCTTAAAGGCCATCTCAGAGGAGTCAACCTCGTGGTAAGAACCGTCGTACAGCTCTACGCGAACATCTACCACATTGTAGCCTGCCAGAATACCGCTCTTCATAGCGCCCTGGATACCGGCGTCTACCGCAGGGATATACTCCTTGGGAATGGAACCGCCGACGATCTGGTTCACGAATTCATAGCCCTTGCCGACACCGGTCTCCGGATCAATGTTGGGCATAATGCGGATCTTACAGTGACCGTACTGGCCGCTACCGCCGGACTGACGCTTATACTTGGTATCGGAAGCCGCTTCCTTGGTGATGGTCTCTTTGTAAGCCACCTGGGGAGCGCCAACATTGGCCTCTACCTTGAACTCACGCATCAGACGGTCAACGATGATCTCCAAGTGCAGCTCGCCCATGCCGGCGATGATGGTCTGACCTGTCTCTTCATCGGTGTAAGCCTTAAAGGTGGGGTCCTCTTCTGCCAACTTAGCAAGACCCAGGCCCATCTTTTCCTGACCGGCTTTCGTCTTAGGCTCAATGGCAACACGGATCACAGGATCCGGGAAGTTCATGGACTCCAGAATAATGGGATGATCCTCGTCACACAGGGTATCACCGGTGGTGGTGTTCTTCAGACCTACGGCAGCAGCGATGTCGCCGGCGTAGCAGGTGGGAATATCCTCACGGTGATTGGAGTGCATCTGCAAAATACGACCCATTCTCTCCTTATGACCCTTTACAGAGTTGTAGCAGGGAGAGCCTGCGTCAATGGTACCGGAATATACACGGAAGAAGCAGATCTTACCAACGAAGGGGTCGGTAGCGATCTTGAACGCCAGAGCAGCAAAAGGCTCTGTATCGGAAGAGTGACGATACTCCTCCTCGTCCGTGTCCGGATTTACGCCCTTAATGGACTCAACATCCGTGGGGGCGGGCATATAATCTACGATTGCGTCCAGCAGGGGCTGTACACCCTTGTTACGGTAGGAAGTACCGCAGGTGATGGGCACCATCTTGTTGGCAATGGTAGATTTTCTGATGGTCTTTTTGATCTCGTCAACAGTCAACTCTTCACCGGCGAAATACTTCTCCATCAGCGCGTCGTCCATCTCTGCGACATGCTCGATGAGCTGCTCGCGGTACTTCTGCGCCAATTCCATCATATCCTCAGGAATGGGCTCACGGCGAACATCATTACCCAGATCGTCATAATAGATCTCGGCGTCCATATTCACCAGGTCCACAATCCCGCGGAAAGTGTCCTCCGCGCCGATGGGCAACTGAATGGGCAGAGCATTGCACTTGAAACGGTCATTGACCATATCCAGTACATTGTAGAAATCTGCGCCCATAATGTCCATCTTATTGACATAGATCATTCTCGGTACATGGTACTCGTCAGCCTGACGCCATACGGTCTCAGACTGGGGCTCAACGCCACCCTTGGCGCACAGAACGGTAACGGAACCGTCCAGCACACGCAGGGAACGCTGCACCTCTACGGTGAAGTCCACATGCCCGGGGGTATCGATGATATTGATTCTGTGCTTCTTCCAGAAGCAAGTGGTAGCAGCGGAAGTAATGGTGATACCGCGCTCCTGCTCCTGCGCCATCCAGTCCATGGTTGCTGTACCATCATGGGTCTCACCGATCTTATGGTTAATACCCGTGTAATACAGGATACGCTCGGTGGTGGTGGTTTTACCAGCATCAATATGCGCCATGATACCAATATTTCTTGTCATTTCAAGAGATACTTTTCTCGGCATAATATCCTCCTAACAAACTGAATGGCTTAATATCTGAAATGAGCAAACGCCTTGTTTGCCTCAGCCATCTTATGGGTATCGTCGCACTTTTTGGCAGCGCCGCCGGTCTTATTGGTAGCATCCATAATCTCGGCTGCCAGGCGCTCCTTCATGGTTCTCTCAGAACGCTGACGCGCATAGAGAGTGATCCAGCGCAGACCCAGGGTCTGGCGCCGTTCCGGACGAACCTCAAGCGGTACCTGGTAGGTCGCACCGCCTACACGGCGAGCCTTAACCTCCAGTACGGGCATAACATTCTCCATGGCAGCTTCAAAAGTTTCCAGGGGATCATTACCCGTCTTTTCTTTGATGATGTCGAAAGCGTCGTACACGATCTTCTGTGCGACACCTTTTTTACCATCGTACATAACGTTGTTGATCAGGCGTGTAACAAGCTTAGAGTTGTACAGCGGATCAGGCAGAACGTCACGCTTAGCGATCTGGCCTCTTCTTGGCATCTTCGCTTCCCTCCTTCATTATCATTGATGAGTTCATAGGTACTCGAGTTTTCCCGTGGAGCCAACAAAAAGGTCATACACTGTATAGCTATATAAAGTATATAAACTTTTGCCGGATTTCCAAACAAGAAGATCAAACTCAGCCGGGCTGAGCTTGGTGAATCCTTAACGGATCAGCGCTGCTCTTATTTCTTAGCAGCTTTCGGTCTCTTGGCGCCGTACTTAGAGCGGCCCTGCATTCTGCCGTTCACGCCCTGGGTATCAAGAGTACCGCGAATGATGTGGTAACGCACACCGGGAAGATCCTTTACACGGCCGCCGCGGATCATAACTACAGAGTGCTCCTGCAGGTTGTGACCTACGCCGGGAATGTAAGCGGACACTTCAATGCCGTTAGACAGACGCACTCTGGCAATCTTACGCAGTGCAGAGTTCGGCTTTTTCGGAGTTGCAGTCTTGACTGCGGTGCAAACGCCGCGCTTCTGGGGAGAATTGTTATCGGTCATAACATTCTTCTTGGTGTTCAGCCCCTTCAGCAGAGCCGGTGTTTTGGACTTTTTCTCCAGCGTCTTACGACCTGTTCTTACAAGTTGGTTAAAGGTAGGCAATCGTTTATCTCCTTTCAAATTATTTTGTACGCTTTTGCGCACAAAACACAAATTTGGCAAAGCAAATTTGCATTTTCTGCTCAAAAACGCACCTACTGGGGCAGAACTTTACGGTTCTGCCCCGGTAAATGGTCAATTTTTGGCTAAATTCGATGGGATTTGGGCCGATTTAGCGCAAATCGCACACCGACAATTTAGCATTATATCACTCGGACATACTGTTTGTCAAGAGCTCTTGCAGCTGTTCCAGGTTCAAAATTTCCTCGCTGCCCTCAGCGGAGAAATAGCTGGGCACCACATCCACCTTATCAAACACCTGCATACCGGTACCGGCGGGCACCAGCTTACCGATGATTACATTTTCCTTCAGACCGATCAGCGGATCCACCTTGCCTTTGATGGCAGCATCAGTGAGCACGCGGGTGGTCTCCTGGAAGGAGGCGGCGGACAGGAAGGAGTCGGTGGCCAGGGACGCCTTGGTAATACCCATCAGGATCGGGATATAAGTGGCGTGCTTCAAAGTGGTCTCGCCCAAAGCGATCCGCTTGTCAATGGCCTCATTGGCCTCGTCTACCTGAGCCACATCCACCATGGTGCCGGACACCAGATCGGTATCACCGGCATCGTCCACGGTGCACTTCTTAAGCATCTGACGAACGATAACCTCAATGTGCTTGTCGTTAATATCAACACCCTGGGTACGGTAAGCGAACTGTACTTCCTTAATTAGGTAGTTATAAACAGCCTCTTCGCCCAAGATAGCCAAAACATCGTGGGGGTTCACGGCGCCGAGCGTCAGCTCCTCGCCCTTCTTCACATGGGCACCCTCAACAATGTGCTCGCACAGGCGGGCACCGTAGGGGATCAGATACTTCTTCTCTTCCCCGTCCTCGCCGGTCACAATGGCGTGGCGGCTCTTCTTGATCTCCTCAAAATGAACCACACCGTCGATCTCAGACAGAATGGCCAGCTGCTTGGGCTTTCTGGCCTCGAACAGCTCCTCTACACGGGGCAGGCCCTGTGTAATATCGGCACCACCGGCAACACCGCCGGTATGGAAGGTACGCATGGTCAGCTGTGTACCCGGCTCACCGATGGACTGGGCGGCGATGATACCCACGGCCTCACCTACCTGAACCGGCTCGTTAAAGGCCAGGTTGGCACCGTAGCACTTGCAGCACACGCCGTGGTGGGACTTACAGGTGATCAGAGAACGGATCTTTACGGACTCGATACCGGCGTCCACAATACGCTTGGCGTCTTCCTCTGTCATCATACGATCCGGCTCCATCAGCACTTCACCGGAGTTAGGATCGATCACCGGGTCTACAACGAAACGACCGGTAAGACGCTCTTCCAACGGCTCCAGTACACGGTTGCCGTCCATGATCTTGCTTACGATAATACCATCGTGGCAGCCGCAATCCTGGTCGCGAATGATTACATCCTGGGATACATCTACCAGACGGCGGGTCAAGTAACCGGAGTCTGCGGTACGCAGTGCGGTATCGGCCAAACCTTTACGGGCACCACGGGAGGAAATGAAGTATTCCAGAATATTCAGACCCTCACGGTAATTGGCACGAATGGGAACCTCAATGGTCTTACCGGCGGTATTGGCGATCAAACCACGCATACCGGCCAGCTGACGCAGCTGAGAGGTACTACCACGGGCACCGGAGTCTACCATCATGTGAATGGGGTTATGGGCGCCGTCAAAGTTACTGGTCAGCTCGTGGGATACCTTGTTGGTGCAGTCCTCCCAAGCCTTGATAACGGCGGACGAACGCTCCTCGTTGGTAATCAGGCCGTAGTTGTAGTTGGTGGTAATCTCGTCCACCCGCTTCTCGGCCTCAGCCAGGTACTCCTTCTTCTTCTCCGGGATCAGGGCGTCCACAACGGCTACGGTGGTGCCGGAAATGGTGGAATACTTATAACCCTGCGCCTTCAAAGCGTCCAGCACCTTGGATGCCACGGCAACGCCGTGCACGCGAATGCACTTCTCGACGATTTGGCCCAGCTGCTTCTTCTTTACAACAAAGCTGATCTCCGGTACAAACTCATTCTCCGGATCGGAACGATCCACAAAACCCAGGTCCTGAGGCACCGGGGCGTTAAAGATCACACGACCGATGGTCGTCTTAACCAGGTGCTCGTGCACTTCCCCGTCCACTTCCTTGGAGAAGCGGATCAGGCACTCGGAGTGCAAGCCCAAAGAGCCTTCCTGGTAGGCCATCATGGCCTCGTCCTTATCTCTGTAAATATTATAGCGGGTATATTCGTTGCCCTGGGCGTCTTTCTCCACCGTGGGGCAGCCCGGCTCGCCGCCCTTAATCATGGTCAGGTAATAGGAACCGATCACCATATCCTGGGTAGGCACGGTTACCGGCTTACCGTCAGAGGGTTTCAGCAGGTTGTTGGCAGCCAGCATCAACATTCTGGCCTCTGCCTGTGCCTCTGCGGAAAGGGGCACGTGCACAGCCATCTGGTCGCCGTCGAAGTCTGCGTTAAATGCGGTACAAGCCAGCGGGTGCAACTTAATTGCGCGACCCTCTACCAGCACCGGCTCAAAAGCCTGAATACCCAAACGGTGCAGGGTAGGTGCACGGTTAAGCATCACCGGGTGATCCTTAATGACCACTTCCAGAGAGTCCCACACGGCCGGGTTGTTGGCACGCTCCACCATCTTACGGGCAGATTTAATGTTAGAGGCCACGCCGGTCTCTACCAGCCGCTTCATCACAAAGGGCTTAAACAGCTCGATCGCCATTTCCTTCGGCAGACCGCACTGGTGCATCTTCAATTCCGGGCCAACCACGATTACGGAACGGCCGGAGTAGTCGACACGCTTACCCAGCAGGTTCTGACGGAAGCGACCCTGCTTACCTTTCAGCATATCGGACAGGGACTTCAGCGCACGGTTGTTGGGGCCGGTGACCGGACGGCCGCGGCGGCCGTTGTCGATCAGGGCGTCCACAGCCTCCTGCAGCATACGCTTTTCGTTGCGCACGATAATATCCGGTGCGCCCAGCTCCAGCAGCTTCTTCAAACGGTTGTTTCGGTTGATAACGCGGCGATACAGGTCGTTCAGATCAGAGGTGGCAAAACGGCCGCCGTCCAGCTGAACCATGGGGCGAATATCCGGGGGGATTACCGGGATGGCATCCAGGATCATCCACTCCAGCTTATTGCCGCTCTGATAGAATGCATTGACCACATCCAGGCGCTTGAGCAGACGCACACGCTTTTGACCGGTAGCAGTCTCCAGCTCCTCGGTCAGCTCATCCCGCAGGGCTTTCACATCAATGTCTTGCAGCAGCTTTTTGATGGCCTCGGCGCCCATGCCGGCCTCAAAGTCGTCCTCATAGCGCTCGCGCATTTCTGCATATTCTTTTTCGTTCAGGATCTGCATTTTCTCCAGCGGGGTGTCGCCGGGATCCGTTACGATATACAGTGCAAAGTACAGCACCTTCTCCAAATAACGGGGGCTCAGATCCAGTACCAGCCCAAGGCGGCTGGGAATGCCCTTAAAATACCAAATGTGAGACACGGGAGCCGCAAGTTCAATGTGGCCCATACGCTCACGGCGCACCTTGGCCCGGGTGATCTCTACGCCGCAGCGCTCGCAGACCTTACCCTTATAGCGTACTCTCTTATATTTGCCGCAGTGGCACTCCCAGTCCTTCATGGGGCCGAAAATGCGCTCGCAGAACAAACCGTCCCGCTCCGGCTTCAGCGTTCTGTAATTAATGGTCTCCGGCTTGGTGACCTCGCCGTAGGACCACTCCCGAATCTGCTCGGGAGACGCCAGACCGATTTTGATCGAGCTGAATTCGTTTTCTTTATTCTCCATCATGGAAGCACTCCTTTATATATAATGTAGTGTCGGAATGGCGTTTACGCGTCGGCCCCGTCGTCCGAATCGTCGTCCAGGGCGTTTGCAAACAAATCTGCAAACGAATCCGCTGCGTCTGCACCTGCTTCCTCGCCGGCTTCTTCCGCATTCTCAATGCCAAAGCCCTCGCTGCCCTCGTCAAAGTCATTGACGGTGGTGAACGCCTTGTCATCAATCGGCTGAATACCGGTGCCATCGTCCAGATCCTGCTTGAGCTCTACTTCCTCGCCGTTGGCGTCATACACACGAGTATCCAGACCCAGTGCCTGCAGCTCCTTAAACAGAACCTTGAAGGATTCCGGCGTGCCTGCCTTGGGGATATTCTCGCCCTTAACAATGGCCTCATAAGCCTTCACACGACCCACAACATCATCGGACTTCACCGTCATGATCTCTTGCAGGGTGTAAGCAGCGCCGTATGCCTCCAGTGCCCAAACCTCCATCTCACCGAAACGCTGGCCGCCGAACTGGGCTTTACCACCCAAAGGCTGCTGGGTAACCAGGCTGTAAGGGCCGGTGGAACGGGCGTGGATCTTATCATCTACCAGGTGATGGAGCTTCAGGTAATACATGTAGCCCACGGTCACCGGGTTATCAAACTTTTCGCCTGTACGGCCGTCGGTCAGGGTGGTCTTACCGTCCTCACGCAGGCCGGCCAATTTCAGGCACTCACGAATGTCGTCCTCATGAGCACCGTCAAATACGGGGGTCATCATCTTCCAGCCCAGTGCCATAGCGGCATAGCCCAGATGCACCTCCAGCACCTGCCCGATGTTCATACGAGAAGGTACGCCCAAGGGGTTCAATACAATATCCAACGGACGACCGTCCGGCAGGAACGGCATATCCTCCTGGGGCAGTACCCGGGACACAACGCCCTTGTTACCGTGACGACCGGCCATCTTATCACCGGCCTGGATCTTACGCTTCTGGGCGATATAAACGCGAACCACTTTGTTCACGCCGGGGCTCATTTCGTCGCTGTTGGCACGGGTGAACACCTTAACATCCACCACAATACCATACTCGCCGTGGGGCACACGCATAGAGGTGTCACGCACCTCGCGGGCCTTCTCACCGAAGATGGCACGCAGCAGCCGCTCCTCTGCGGTCAGCTCTGTTTCGCCCTTGGGGGTCACTTTACCCACCAAAATATCGCCGCTGTGTACCTCGGCGCCGATGCGGATAATACCGTCCTCGTCCAGATCCTTCAGCGCGTCCTCGCCCACATTGGGAATATCGCGGGTGATTTCCTCCGGACCCAGCTTGGTGTCTCTGGACTCCACCTCGTGCTCCTCAATGTGAATGGAAGTATAAACATCATCCCGTACGATCTTCTCGTTGATCAATACGGCGTCCTCGTAATTGTAGCCTTCCCAGGTCATAAAGCCGATCAGGGCGTTCTTACCCAGAGAAACCTCACCATTGCAGGTGGCGGGACCGTCGGCGATCACCTGGCCGTCCTCTACCTGCTGGTGCAGGGAGACGATGGGCCGCTGGTTGATACAGGTGCCCTGGTTGGAGCCGCAGAACTTAACCAACTCGTAATGGTCGATCTCACCGGAAGCGGTCTTAATATCAATGGTACGTGCGTCTACGGCGCACACGGTGCCGCCACGCTTGGCAATGACCACCACGCCGGAGTCGTAAGCTGCCTTATACTCCATACCGGTACCCACCACCGGGGCCTCGGTCTTCAGCAGCGGCACAGCCTGGCGCTGCATGTTCGCGCCCATCAGTGCGCGGTTGGCGTCGTCGTTCTCCAAAAACGGGATCATAGCCGTAGCTACGGATACAACCATCTTGGGGGATACATCCATGTAATCCACCCGCTCCGGGGGCAGAGTCAGGAACTCGTCCCGATGGCGGCAGGTAACGCGACGGTTGGTGAAGTGACCTTCCTCGTCCAGAGGCTCATTGGCCTGGGCCACAACGAACTCGTCCTCCACATCGGCGGTCATGTAGACCACCTCATCGGTGACCACACCAGTCTCTTTGTCCACCTTACGGTACGGTGCCTCAATGAAGCCGTACTCATTCAGCCGGCTATAGCAAGCCAAATAAGAGATCAGGCCGATGTTGGGTCCTTCGGGAGTCTCAATGGGGCACATTCTGCCGTAATGGGTATAGTGTACATCTCGCACCTCAAACCCGGCGCGGTCACGGGACAGACCGCCGGGACCCAGTGCGGACAGACGGCGCTTATGGGTCAGCTCCGCCAAGGGGTTGTTCTGGTCCATAAACTGGGACAACGGAGAGGAGCCGAAGAACTCACGAATGGCAGCCACCACCGGGCGAATGTTAATCAGTGCCTGGGGGGTAATGGCGTCCTCGTCGTCCTGTGCCTGCAAGGTCATACGCTCACGAATCACGCGCTCCATACGGGTAAAGCCGATACGGAACTGGTTTTGCAGCAACTCGCCTACTGCGCGGATACGACGATTGCCCAGGTGGTCAATGTCGTCTGTGGTGCCTACACCGCAAGCCAGGTTGCAGAGATAAGACACGGTAGCAAAAATATCGTCTGTGGTAATGTGCTTGGGCACCAGGTCGTCCTGCTTAATGCGGATCTCCTCTTTCAGTGCCTCTTCATCATCGCCGCACTTCTCCAGGATCTCTGCCAGCACAGCATAGCTGACCTTTTCGCGGATACCCAGAGGGGTGCAGTCAAAGTCCACATATTTCTTGATATCGACCATGCCGTTGGACACAACTTTTACCTTGTTGCCGTCCACATCGACAAATGCAAACATAACACCTGCATCCTCGATCTCCATGGCCTTGATCTTGTCGATCTTCTCACCGGCGTCTGCCAGGAACTCACCTTGGGGAGAGATCACCGGTTCTGCCAGGATCTGGCCGTTCAGGCGGTCAGCCATACCCAGCTTTTTGTTATACTTGTAGCGACCCACTCGGGACAGATCATACCGGTGCGGGTCAAAGAACAGGCCGTCCAAGTGAGCCTGTGCCGTCTCCAAAGTGGGCGGCTCGCCGGGACGCAGGCGCTTGTACACCTCCAGGAGTGCCTCCTCCTGGTTCTTGGTGGTGTCCTTCTCAATGGTGGCCACCAGGCGCTCATCCTCACCGAAATAGTCAATGATCTCATGATCAAGACCCAGACCCAACGCACGCAGGAAAGTGGTGATAAAGATCTTGCGGTTTTTATCAATGCGCACATAGAACAGGTCGTTGGCGTCTGTCTCATACTCCAGCCATGCGCCCCGGTTGGGGATCACGGTGTTGGTATACAATTCCTTACCGGTCTTGTCATGGTCCATGTGGTAATACACGCCGGGGGAACGCACCAACTGAGACACAATGCAGCGCTCTGCACCGTTGATTACAAAAGTGCCGGCATCCGTCATCAGCGGGAAGTCACCCATGAAGATGATGTTCTCCTTCACCTCACCGGTCTCTTTGTTCTGCAAGCGGGCACGGACCTTCAGCGGTTTGGCGTAAGTCACATCCCTTGCCTTACACTGGGCAATGGTGTACTTGGGGTCCTCGTCCATGGTGTAGTCGATAAAGTCCAGCACCAGATTGCCTGTATAATCCGTGATGGAACCAATGTCGCGGAACACCTCTTCCAAACCTTCATCCAGGAACCACTGATACGATTTCTTCTGCACTTCAATGAGGTTGGGCATTTGCATCACTTCATTGATCTTTGCAAAACTCTTTCGTGTTGTGGTGCCGAGCTGCACGTCTTTCACGTTCAACATAAAAGGGGTCACTCCAATCTTTTTTTCTCAGAAAAAAGTCGAAATCCAGCGCCGATCCGCTGCCGCGGGCCTAAAGTTTTTCGCACGGCCCGGCAGGGGCGCGCATATACTCGTGCGCATAAATTTCCATTTTAATCGTGCATATAATATAGACGAACAAGCCCGGAAAGTCAACAACTATTTTTATATAAATTCCACAAAATGAAAAACTTTTTGATACACGCCACCGTGTGCTTCTTGTTTTTCGTCACTTTGCACAAGAATTTTTCAAAAAATTCTACAAATCGGAGCGCTAAAAATTGATTTCTTCTCTCCCCTTATGGTATAATAGACGGCAAGAAAATCAACTGGAGCGAACCATGAAACAAAACTGTAAGCGTATCTTTTCTCTGCTGCTGTGCGCCGCTTTGGTGTGCACCCTGTTTGCCGGTTGCGGCGGACGGAACAAGCAGCTGGATATTATCTACCCCATCACCGGCAATATCACCAGCTTTGACCCTCAGGTGGCTGCCACCCAGGATGAATACCTGATCGCGGAGAACTGCTATGAGGGGCTGGTGCGTGTAGAGGACGACGGCACGGTCAAACCGGCTGTGGCTGCGGACTGGACAGTGAGCACCGACCAAAAGACCTACACCTTTCATCTGCGCCAGGGACTGAAGTGGCACCTGACGGACGCGGTAACCGAGCGTATGGGCAAGAACTGGGATCCGGACATTACCGCCCATGATTTTGTTTTTGCGCTTCAGCGCGCCGTATCGCCCCAGACCGCCTGTCCCCTGTACCCTGCCCTGTCCGGCATTGCCGGTGCACAGCAGGTGTACACCAAACAGAAGAGCGCCTCTGCGCTGCAAGTAAAGGCCACGGACGATTATACCTTGGTGATCACCTTACGCACCCCGGACGCCGGGTTCTTTTCTACCCTGTCCGGCGCAGCAGCCATGCCCTGCAATAAAGAATACTTTACCGCCACCAAGGGCCGCTACGGCCTGGGCACAGAGTATTCTCTCTTTAACGGCCAATTTTATGTAAAGAATCAACTGGACACCTCTTATACCCTGAACAAAAATCAGGAATACAAGGGCGCCAACCCCACGAAGGTGGACAATATCACCCTGAATATCAAGGACGAAAACAGCAAGGTACCGGAGAAGTTGGAAAGCGGCTACTACGACGCCGCCTTTCTCACCGGCAGTGAGTACGGCGCCCTGAAAAAGAAGGACGACCTGACCGCGATCCCCTATGCCAACACCACCTGGGCGTTTTTGCTTAACACCAACCAAGGCAGCCTATCCAATGAAAAAATGCGCCGAGCCATCTGCCTGAGCCTGTCCCCGGCAGATACAAAAAGCAGCAAGTATCTGCAGGCGTCCACCGGCATCACCCCGCCTAGTACCACGGTGGACGGCGGGAATGTGACCACCGCTAAAAACAGCCTGGTGCCTGCCAGGGATGCTGCCCGCGCCCAAACCCTGTGGAAAGCCGGGTTGGAGGAAACCGGGCTAACCACCGTAGCGCTGACAGTCATTACCACCCCGGAGATGGACGCTTACGCCAAGGCGCTGGTACAGGGGGTGCAAAGCAGCTTGGGCACCGTGACCACCTACGGCAACGGCACCGGCATTGCTTTTTCCCTAAAGATCGAAACCATGACCAAAGCGGAGATGGAGAGCCAGATGGCCGCAGGCACCTACGACATTGCCCTGTACCCTATGGAGGCCGCCAGCCAAAGCCCGGTGACCTTCCTGTCCAACCTGCTCTCCACCAACTATATGAAGCTGCAAAGCGATAAAATCGAACGGGCGCTGACAGTGGCCAAGAACGCCACGGCCGGCACGGCCACCGCCGCCTGCCGAGCCTGCGAGCAGGCGCTGATCCAAACCGGCGCCGTTCTACCGGTATTCTATGAGTCTGCCTACTATGTGATGGCTGGAGGCGTCAGCGGCGTTCAGTTCCACCCGGGCAGCGGGAGGGTCTCCTTTGTTGAAGCAAGCAGAGCATAAGAAGTACGCTACGGTCTTTTGGGTGCTCAGCGTGGTGTGTATGGGTGTAATCTTCTACCTGTCCTCCCGCACAGCGGACCAATCCAGCCGCGAGAGCGGCGCCGTACTGGCCTGGCTCACCCGCCTGCTGGGCGATGGTCGGCTCACAGACTTTTTGGTGCGCAAATCCGCACACTTTTTGGAATACACCGGGCTGTGCCTGCTGCTGAGCTTTGCCTGCGCAGCCACCTGGGGACGCCGGTACACGGCCGTCAGCCTGCCCATTGCCAGTCTGTATGCAATCACTGACGAGGTGCACCAGCGCTTTGTGCCCGGGCGTTCCTGCCAGGCGGCAGACTGGGCGATTGACACCGCCGGTGCGGCCCTTGGACTGCTGTGTGCCGGGGTGCTGCTGTGGATTTGGCTGCGCTATCGTACCAAAAAGCACGACAAGAATTGACATTGCCGCCAAATCGTATATAATATAGGACATATTCTTAAAATTAAGAGTGAGGAAACAACATGAATGTATTGATTTACGACACGGAAGAACAGATCGGCATTGCAGCCGGTAACTATATGTGCGGCCAGGTGCTGGCAAAACCCAACTCCGTACTGGGTCTGGCCACCGGCTCCACCCCGCTGAAGCCCTACAACCACATGATCCGCCTGTACGAGCAGGGTGCCGTGGACTTCTCCAAAGTGACCACTTTTAACCTGGACGAATACTGCACGCTGGATG
>ENA-UONT01002024-UONT01002024.1-human-gut-metagenome-genome-assembly--contig:-CS20-NODE-2024-length-15274-cov-47.615612_pt1 | contig 15274 bp, 13 predicted proteins | sample MGYA00242459_ERZ724006 | MGnify/ENA metagenome assembly ERZ724006 | reverse complement strand
GCACAAATACACTTGCACATTTTGGTGCAGCGTGCTATGATTGGGGCAGTTAGTTAAGGCAATACCGCATAATTCTAAGTGCCGATACGGCGAGCGAGGTGCGGCAGCTGCTAAGCCAAAAGCGCAGATAATACTGGATGTATTATCGAGCATTTTGGCAACGCAGATGCCGTGCCGCAGCCGCCGGAGCGGTGCTTAAGCCGTAAGGCGGGAATTGTGCGGTGTTGCCTTAAATTTACCTGAAAGGTGAGGATTATAATATGAACGAACAGCGTGTAGCGCGCGTGCGCGCCGAAATGCAGGCACACGGCCTGACCCAAATGATCATCAGCGACTCCAAAAGCATCTGGTACCTGACTGGTGCCAGTGTGGAGCCGTATGAGCGCCTGATGGCGCTGTACCTGCCGGTGCAGGGTGAGCCGGTCATCTTTTTGAACAAGCTGTTCTTTGTGCCGCAGGCCCCCTGCCGCGAAGTGTGGCACACGGACTCTGACAAGCCGGTGGAGCAGATCGCCGAAGTGGTGGACAAGACCAAGACTCTGGGCATCGACAAGGAATGGCCTGCCAAGTTCCTGATCCCTTTGATGGAGCTGTGCCCCGGTATGCCGGTAGTGCTGGCTTCCGACTGCGTGGATGCCTGCCGCGCCGTGAAGGATGCCGAAGAACAGATGCTGATGAAGGAAGCATCCCGCATCAACGATGAAACCATCCTGAAAGCGCGCGACTACGTCAAGCCCGGCATGACCGAAAAGCAGGTTGCCGAGTACATTGACAACGAGTACAAGAAAGCCGGCTGCGAGAGTGTGGCATTTACCACCATCGTATCCTTTGGTGCAAACGCCGCTGACCCCCACCACGAGCCGGACGATACTGTGCTGGAAAAAGGCGAGTGTGTGCTGATCGATATGGGCTGCTGCAAGAACCGTTACTGCTCCGATATGACCCGCACATTCTTCTGCGGGGAGCCGAAGCCGGAGTATGCCGCCATCCATGACCTGGTGCGCCAGGCCAACGAAGCCGCAGAGGCGATGATCCACCCCGGCGTGCGCCTGTGCGATATTGACGCCGCCGCCCGTGACCTGATCACCAAAGCGGGCTATGGCGAGTACTTCAACCACCGCCTGGGCCACTTTATCGGTCAGACCGATCACGAAAAGGGCGATGTGAGCGCCGCCAACACCGATACCGTAAAGTCGGGCATGATCTTCTCCATTGAGCCGGGCGTATACCTGCCGGGCAAGTTTGGCGTGCGCGTGGAGGACCTTGTCATCGTGACCGAAACCGGCTGCGAAGTGCTGAACCATGTGGATAAGCATTGGAGCGTGGTGGGAGTGTGATTGGCCCCAGACCGGAAGTGCTTGAAGAGATCTGTTGATCGCTTCCTTGCCGCACGATCCGTACAATAAGATGTATGCCCGTCCGGGGCGTCGGTGACCCCGCCCTACCGAGAGTTTACAGGTTTGTAACGCGATTTAAAACGATTTGTAGGGAACGGTCTTGACCGTTCCGGGTGTTTTCCTTATTTCTCTTTTGTTGGAATATTGTCCATGGGTTTCGGAACGGTCAAGACCGTTCCCTACAGAGCAAAAATACATAGAAAGCAATACATGACAACAGGCAGCAGCCCACAAAATAGGGCCGCTGCCTGATTTTTTATTTATTTTGTTGTATTACGATTAAAGTTTCTTCGGTTCCTTCTTTTCAAAGAAGGAACCAAAACTCCCGTAAAACACTCACGCACCCGGCAGCAGGGCAACGGCATCGCGCAGGATGGTGAGAGGGTCCTCGCCGCGCAGGACATGCAGGCTGATGTAGGGGCGGCCTACGGCGTTGTAGATCACGCGGTGCGGCATGGCATCCATCATGGCCCCCATCTGCGCCGGGGTCACAACATCGGTGTACAAAATCAGATTGTCGTTGCGCTGCACGATCTCCACAATGCCTGCGCGGGCGGCTGTCACGCGCACCAGGCTGATGTCCACCAACCCCTGCACACTGCGCGGCGGGTCGCCGTAACGGTCAATCAACTCATCCAGTACATCCGTGGCATCGTCACGGGTGGTGATGGCTGCAATCTTCTTGTAGGCTTCGATCCGCCCGGCGGCATCGGGAATGTAGCTTTCCGGCAGATAGGCATCCACCGTAATGTCAACAAGGCAATCACTCTTGTCCGGCGCAGCAGGCTCGCCGCGGGCGGCTGCAATGGCCTGGTTCAGCATTTTTACATACAGCTCGTAACCAACCGCTTCCATGTGGCCGTGCTGGCTGTGTCCAAGCAGGTTGCCCGCGCCGCGGATCTGTAAATCGCGCATCGCAATGCGGAACCCGGAACCAAAAGAGGTAAACTCCCGGATGGCTGAAAGCCGCTTGGAGGCAATTTCCGTCAACACTTTGTCGCGCTGGAAGGTGAAATAGGCATACGCCTTGCGGTTGGAGCGCCCCACACGGCCGCGAATCTGGTACAGCTGTGAAAGCCCCATGCGGTCCGCATTCTCAATAATCAGGGTGTTGCAGTTGCGCACATCCACGCCGGTTTCAATCAGGGTGGTGCAGACCAGCACGTCGATCTCGTTGTCCAACAGCTGCTGCCAAACCGAGGAAATCTGCTCCTCCGTCATTTTCCCGTGGGCGATGCCGACCCGCGCACCCGGCACCAGCTTTTGCACCTTGGCGGCGCACTGCTCAATGGTTTCGACTCGATTGTACAGGTAATACACCTGCCCGCCGCGGGCCAGCTCACGCCGGATGGCTTCGGCAATAATGGCATCGTCATATTCCAGCACATAGGTCTCAATGGGCTGGCGCTCAAAGGGCGGCTGTTCAATGGTGCTCATGTCCCGGATGCCGGACAGTGCCATGTTCAGCGTGCGGGGGATCGGCGTGGCCGAAAGGGTCAGCATGTCCACCCCGATAAAGTTCTCTTTCAGCTTTTCCTTGTGTTTTACGCCAAAGCGCTGCTCCTCGTCAATGATGACAAGGCCCAGGTCTTTGAACTTTAAATCGTCCGAAAGCAGGCGGTGGGTGCCCACCACAATGTCCACTGTGCCGTCTTTCAGGCCGCGGATGGTTTCTTTCTGCTCTTTGGCGCTGCGGTAACGGCTGAGCAGCCCGATGCGGATGGGAAAGGCCTCCATGCGGGCGATGGCCGTGTTGAAATGCTGCCACGCCAGAATGGTGGTGGGGGCCAGGATGGCGCACTGCTTGCCGCCCATCACGCATTTGAACGCGGCGCGCAGGGCAACCTCAGTCTTGCCCACGCCGACATCGCCGCACAGCAGGCGGTCCATCGGCCAGGGCTGCTCCATATCATGTTTGATCTCCGCCGCGCTGGAAAGCTGGTCCGGCGTTTCATCATAGGCAAAGCGCTGCTCAAAATCTCCCTGCCAGGTATCATCTGGTGGGAAGGCATGACCGTGCGCCCTTTTGCGGCGGGCGTACAGCTCAATCAGCTCCTTGGCCATCTGCTCGGTAGCGGCGCGCACCTTCTTGCGGGTCTTGGTCCACTCGGCCCCGCCCAGGCGGCTGAGCTTGACATTCTCCGAATCCCCCGGCGCGGTGTAGCGGGAAAGCAGGTCCAGCTGGGTGACGGGAACATACAGCACATCTTTTTTATCGTACTCAATGCGCAGGTAGTCTTTGGTAACGCCCTGAACCGCCATGCGCTGGATGCCCGCATACCGGCCAATGCCGTGGTTCTGGTGCACCACCAGATCGCCCGGCGTGATCTCGGTCAGGCTGTTCAGGGCATCCTTGGCCTTTTTACGCTTTTTCTTCTGGGAGCTGGTTTCGCCAAAGGCACGGCCTGTCAGCAAAGCATACTTGGCAAACGGAAATTCGCACCCAGTGGAAAGGTGCCCCGCCAGAACCTGCACCAGCCCGGCAGCGGGGGCTGCTGCAGCATCGGTGGTAACCAGAATGCCTTTATCGCGCAGGTCGCGTGCCAGACCGGCTGCGGCACGGTCGGTGCCGGCCAGCAGGGTAACGGTATAACCGGCATCGCACAGCGGTTTCAAATCCTCCAGCAGCCCGGCGACTTCGCCATTCCAGGCAGGCAGGGTGTGAGCCAGGGCGTTGATGATATCTTTCAGCGGCTGATCCGGCATGCTGCGGGCAAAGTTCTCGGCACAGATGGTGCGGTAGTGTCCGGTTTTGGACCACAGGTAGCTTGGGTCCGCGTACAGGTTATCCAGCCCAGCGCAGAGGACGCCGTCCAGGATCAGGGATTTCAGTTCCTCGCCCCGGCGGTAGGCGGTCGCGCGGTCGGCTTCCCGGATGGAAGCAGGCTCTTCGGCCACAAGGATCGGGTCGTCAAAATAATCCAGCACGGTGGCGGGATGGGGGTAGCGCACGGCCAGGTATTTGTCCATGTTGACCGGCACGGCACCGCCATCCAGCAGGTCCAGATCGGCGGCCATACAGTCTGCCATGGCGGTTTTCTTTTTGCCGCGCTGCTTGGCCAAAAAGGCCCGAAGCTGCTCGGCGGCATCGGCAGGCTTGCCGAACAGAACTTCCCGCGCGGGGCTCAGGTAAAACTTATCAATGGCATCCTCGCGGCGCTGGGTGGTCAGGTCAAAGGTGTGCAGGGTATCGATCTCATCACCCCAAAATTCCATACGAACCGGCATTTTCTGGTCGGGAGCAAAAATATCCACAATATCGCCGCGCACAGAGAACTGGCCGGGGCCATCCACCTGGGCCCGGCGGGTGTAGCCGGCACCAAACAAAGCGGCCAGCAGGTCATCCCGCAGCAGAGTATCCCCCGCATGGAGGGTGCGGGTGTTGGCGCAGAAATCCTCTTTTGGGGTGGTGAACTGGGTCAGGGCTTCCGCGGGCACAGCCACGGCGCGCAGCCGCCCGCCTACCAGTTCGCCCAGCACAGCCAGGCGGCGGTACTCGTATTCGCGGGCGGTGCCCTCAATGGGGCGCAACACATAGTCCCGCGCCGGGAACACGGCGGCGGGAATGCCCAGCGTGTTCAGGTCAGCAGCAAAGCGGGTGGCTTCGGCCTCGCCGGGGGTCACGATACATAGCGGCTTATCCAACTGGCGGCACAGCGCGGCATACATCTGTGCGCGGCCGGATGCGGGCAGCCCAAACAGGGCGCATGCACCTTTGCCGGAAAGCGCGTGGCTCAGTTTTTTGTATTCGGTTGTGGTGGTAAACAATGCGTCAAACATGGTGCCTCCTGCGCTTGCGCATGATAGGGCGGGTGATGTATAATTTTGAGGATACGAGTAATACGAGAGTTTTTGCCCCTTCTTTGAAAAGAAGGGATCGAAAAAGTTCGGCAGAATAAAGAAATTAAATAATGCTGCAATAAGGAGCAGAATATAGAAAGATGACAAAACATAAAAATGTAGCGCTGGATGAGCTGCGTATTCTGGCGGCGCTGATGGTGCTGGGCGTGCATACCGGGCAGAAAGTTGGCCTGGGGGATGCCGCCGCGGTTGGCGCGCAGGGGGTGCAACTGTTTTTTGTGCTCAGCGGGTACCTGGCCGCGGCCAGCCTGAGCCGCCACCCGGAGCCGCTGCCGTATTACCAGCGCCGCATCCGGCGGATCCTGCCGCTGTACTGGCTGGTGCTGGTGCTGCGCTGGCTGTTCGATGCGGTACGCTATCTGGCGGCGGGCGCCAGTGCAGCCCAGCTGTTTGGCCCCGGCGGGCCGTGCGGGCCGGGTTACCTGCGGTACTTTGTATTTTTGCAGATGTGGCTGCCCAGTGATAACTGGATGCTGTGGAACAACCGCAACGTGCTGTGGACGATGAGCGCCTTTGCGTTCTTTTATCTGCTGGCCCCGTGGCTGTACCGGCTGTGCAAACGCTTTTGGGGTGCGCTGGCGTTGCTGGTGGTCTGCCTTGCGGTGAAGGGCAGGATCGGCGGCTTAATTGAAAGCAGTCTGGCGGCTTTCCCGGCAGAAGCCAACATCAGCGAGTTCAGCGCAAAAACGCCGGTCATGACGCTGTACTGCTTTATCTTTGGCATGGCGGCGTTTGCGGCAGTGCGGGAGAACAAGCAGTTTTTATACGGGGCATTCTGCATTCTGCTGGCAGTGCTCACCAACTTCCAGCGGGCGGGGTTCGAGTGCGTGTTTACGGTGCTTGTTCTATTGGCCGTGCAGAACCCGCAGGGCGTTGGTCTGGCGGAAAATCAGAAGTTCGCCCAGGCCGTGGAATTTGTGGGGGCGGGCAGCTTTTGGCTGTACCTGGCCCACCCGCTGGTGCTGGAGCTGCTGCCCAACACCGCGATGGGCGGCGCAGCCGCGTGGCTGTGCTTCGCCGGGGTATATGCCGTCTGCCTGATGGTGTGCTATGCGCTGTATACGCTTTTTGTGCGCCGGTATGAGCAGCGCTTTGCGTAACCATTGTACTATATTTGCAGCAAAACGGCAAAGTGAATTTTGAGAGAAGCGTTGCATGGAACGACAAATGGCGGGCGGCCCAGATGGGCCGCCCGCTTTGGCATTTGTATGATTGGAAAAGCTGTGCTCTTATCTTGTAGAGAATGTGCGGACGTTGGCCGTATGCAGGGTGGAATATGTGGCAAGACCCGCCATGCGGGACGATGACGAGCATCGTCCCCTACAAATCATTTGCAGCGTTTATCACCATCGGCAAAGTTTTCCACAGTGCGCACACCCCTGCAGGTGTTCCATTAAACCACATCCCGTGTAATGATGGATTGCAAATTTGAAGTGAGAACGCTTCCTTTGCGGGCATCTTACACAGAAAACAGGAAGGGGCGCACACTGTGCGCCCCTACAGAACGCCTATCCGCGCTCAGTGGTTGAATTTATTCTGCGCTTCGCCCAGCTTGCCGGCCATCAACAGGCGGCAGGCGGCTTCCACGTCGGTGTGGCGGCCGGTCACAAGCTTGGCGTCATCGGGCGGGAACTTGCCCAGCACCCAGTCAGCCAGATCATAATCCGGGCGCGGCTTGGCGCCAACGCCAATGCGGATGCGGTAAAAATCCTCGCCGCCGGTGGAAGCGATAATGCTCTTTAGCCCGTTGTGCCCGCCAGCAGAACCGGAGGGCCGGATGCGGATGTGCCCCGGCTCCTGTGCAATGTCATCGCACAACACAATAATGTGGTTGCGCGGGATCTTGTAAAATGCCGCGGCGGGGGCGATGCTCTGGCCGCTCAGGTTCATGTAGGTCAGCGGCTTTAGCAACATCACTTTGCGGCCGTCCACCTGGGCAATGCCGTAAAGGCCCTGCCATTTGCTTTTGTTGATCTCGCACCCCCAGGCTTCGGCCAACGCATCCAGCGCGGCAAAACCGGTGTTGTGGCGGGTGCCGTCATATTTCGGCTCCGGGTTGCCCAGACCGGCAATCAGCCAGTCTGCCCCGGAACCACCTCCAAATAGTCCCATAGTAAAAATCCTTATAGTAATTTTGTGATTTTAGTGTGCACCAGGGGCAAAGCGTTCCACTGTGTCCCGGATGGTATCCAGGAAGGATTCTGCACCTAAGGTGTTGACCTTGAAAAACACAGCCTGGCTGCCGCCGGATGTGATGGCGGAAAGCCGGATCTGCCCGTCAGCTTCCAGCAGGGTCAGGCTCATGGTAACACGGCCATTGCCAATGGCACTGTAGCGTTCGTATACCCGCACGGCACAGCGGCCGGTGCTGAAGTTGAAATCACTGGAACCTTCCAGCGTGGCCGAAACACTTTGTTTTACAACAGCGTCCAGCTCGGTCAGGATGGTGGTAAAATCCCCGGTCAGGGTGCGTTCCAAAATGGCCATGGCAGCAATCCTCCTTGCAGCAGGTCAGGGGGCATCAGTCGCTTTTCTTTTCAGCTTCCAGCTTCTGTTTTTTGGCAACGTATTTTTCCAGCTTCTTGGCGCCCCAGGCGGCAACTTCGGCCTGCTTGGCGCGCTCAATGCCCAGGGCACCGTCCGGCACATCGTGGCCGATGGTGGAACCGGCAGCGGTAAAGGCGCGGCTGCCCACCTTGACCGGCGCCACCAGGTTGGTGTTGCAGCCGATGAACGCATAATCGCCGATGGTGGTGCGGTACTTGCCCTCGCCGTCATAGTTGCAGGTTACGGTGCCGCAGCCAAAGTTGCAGTACTTGCCCACATCGGCATCGCCAATGTAAGTCAGGTGGCTGACAGTGTTGCCCTCGGCAAAGTTGGCGTTCTTGGTTTCCACATAAGCGCCCAGGTGCACGCCCTCATCCGTCACGGTGCCGGTGCGCACATGGGTAAAGGGGCCAATCTTGTTGTTGGGGCCCAGATGGCTGTCATAACACTGGCTGGCGTTCACGGTGGAACCGGCCTCAACAATGGTGTTCTCCAATAAGGTATTGGGGCCGATGACGCAGTTTGCCCCGATGACGGTTTTGCCGCGCAGGATGCAGCCCGGCAGGATCACTGCGCCGGGTGCAATCTCAACTTCGGGGTCAATAAAAACCTGGTCGCTGATGAACTCCACACCGTTCTGCAGGTGCTTTTCAAAAGTTTCTTCAAAGGCCGCTTTGGCGGCAAGGTATTTGGCTTTCGCTTCGGACATAAAAATACCCCTTTCTGTTTTGGGCCAAAAGAGTATACGGCCCTACAAAAAAGCCCCGGAACAGGGCTGAAGCCTGCCGGGGCGGGATGAATTGAAAAAAGTGTTGCAGGATGTAATAAAATAATATTTCCCAACTTCTCACCCATTATAATTTACCGCATTTTTGGTCAAATTGCAAGAGCCTGACCCCAAAACTTTGTAAGATTTTCGGCGAAAATATTCGCCATTTATTTAACAATGTACTGGAAATTCCGGGCTGAGTCTGTTATAATGGACTTTGCAAGAGAGAAAATTCTTATTTTGCGGGTGTGCGCGGCACACCGGGAAGAAACCGTAATTTTGTTGGAGGTAACCTATGAGCAAGAAGTTTTTGTATTTGTTCAAAGAGGGCCATGACGCATTTGGCGGCGACCAGACGACCATGAAGAACATTCTGGGCGGCAAGGGCGCTGGTCTGGCAGAAATGACCCATGCCGGCATGCCGGTTCCTCAGGGCTTCACCATCACCACCGAAGCCTGCACCCAGTACTATGCTGACAACCGTGAGATCAACGATGAGATCAAGGCTGACATCTTCAAGTACATGGGAATCCTGGAAGAGCAGACTGGCAAGAAGTTCGGCGATATCGAGAACCCGCTGCTGGTTTCCGTTCGTTCCGGTGCACGTCAGTCTATGCCCGGCATGATGGATACCATCCTGAACCTGGGCCTGAACGACCAGGCTGTTGAAGGTCTGGCAAAGAAGACTTCTAACCCCCGTTTTGCATATGACTGCTACCGCCGCTTCATCCAGATGTACTCTGACGTCGTCATGGAGCTGGGCAAGAGCTTCTTTGAAGAGCGTATCGACGCTATGAAGGAGCGCAAGGGCGTTAAGCAGGATATCGAGCTGGACGCTGAGGACCTGAAGGAACTCGTCAAGGAGTTCAAGGCCATCTACCTGGAGAAGCAGGGCGAAGAGTTCCCGCAGGATCCGAAAGAACAGCTGATCGGCGCTGTCAAGGCCGTCTTCCGTTCTTGGGATAACCCGCGCGCCAACGTTTACCGCAAGATGAACGAAATCCCCTACGAGTGGGGCACTGCTGTCAACGTTCAGCAGATGGCTTTCGGTAACTCCGGCATGCGTTCCGGCACCGGTGTTGCTTTCACCCGTAACCCCGCTACCGGCGAAAAGAAGCTGATGGGCGAGTACCTGATCAATGCTCAGGGCGAAGATGTCGTTGCCGGCATCCGTACTCCTTCCCCGATCAGCAAGCTGCACGAGGAAATGCCTGAGGTTTACGATCAGTTCGTTGAGATCGCAACCCGCCTGGAAAACTACTACAAGGATATGCAGGACATGGAGTTCACCATCGAAGATGGCAAGCTCTTTATGCTGCAGACCCGTAACGGCAAGCGCACCGCACAGGCTGCTCTGCAGATCGCCTGCGACCTCGTTGATGAGGGCGTTATCGATCAGCGCACCGCTGTACTGCGCGTTGAGCCCAAGCAGCTGGATACCCTGCTGCACCCGCAGTTTGACGCTGCTGCCCTGAAGGCTGCTGAAGCAATCGGCAAGGGCCTGGCCGCTTCTCCGGGATCTGCCTGCGGTCGCGTTGTCTTCAGCGCTGAAGATGCTGAAGAGAAGGTCAAGGACGAAGCTTGGAAGAAGGTCGTTCTGGTCCGTCTGGAAACCAGCCCCGAAGATATCGTCGGCATGCAGGTTTCTCAGGGCATCCTGACCGTCCGCGGCGGCATGACCAGCCACGCAGCTGTTGTTGCACGTGGCATGGGTACCTGCTGTGTTTCCGGCTGCGGCAATGATAACGATGTTGCTATCGATTACGATGCAAAGGTTATCACCATTAACGGCCACACCTTCCATGAGGGTGACTGGATGAGCATTGATGGCTCTACCGGCAACATCTACGAAGGCCAGATCGCTACCGTCGCTTCCACCGAGAACGCTAACTTCAAGCGCTTTATGAGCTGGGCTGACGAAGCACGCCAGATGAAGGTTATGACCAACGCCGATAACCCGCGCGATGCACAGAACGCTGTCGATATGGGCGCTGAAGGCATTGGCCTGTGCCGTACCGAGCATATGTTCTTCGCTGAGGATCGTATTGCTGCTGTGCGTGAGATGATCTGCGCACGTACCGTTGAAGAGCGCAAGGTTGCCTTGGCTAAGGTTGAGCCGTTCCAGGAAGCTGACTTTACCGCTATGTACCGCATCATGGGCGATCGTCCGATGACCATCCGTTATCTGGACCCGCCTCTGCATGAGTTCCTGCCCACCAAGGCTGAGGACATCGAAGCCCTGGCAAAGGATATGGGCATGACCACCGAAGAGCTGAACAACGTTGTTGTCAGCCTGCATGAGTTCAACCCCATGATGGGCCATCGCGGCTGCCGTCTGGCCGTTACCTATCCGGAAATTGCCGAGATGCAGACCAATGCTGTGATCAAGGCTGCCATCAAGGTTTCTGCTGAGACTGGCAAGATGATCACCCCGCACATCATGGTGCCCCTGGTTGGCGAAGTGAAGGAGCTGAAGTACGTCAAGGACGTCATCGTCAAGACTGCTGACAAGCTGATCGCTGACGCTGGCGTTGACATGAAGTACCAAGTTGGCACCATGATCGAGATCCCGCGTGCCGCCCTGACCGCAGGTGAGATCGCTAAGGAAGCTGACTTCTTCAGCTTCGGTACCAACGACCTGACCCAGATGACCTTCGGCTTCAGCCGTGACGATGCTGCTAAGTTCCTGACCGCTTACTATGATACCAAGATCTACGAGAGCGATCCGTTCCAGCATCTGGACCAGATCGGCGTTGGCAAGCTGGTTAAGATGGCTGCCCATGACGGCCGCGCAACCAACCCCAACTTGGGTCTGGGCATCTGCGGCGAGCACGGCGGCGACCCCTCCAGCGTTGAGTTCTGCCACAACGTTGGCCTGGATTACGTTTCCTGCTCTCCGTACCGCGTTCCCATCGCACGTCTGGCCGCTGCTCAGGCTGCTATTAAAAATCCGAGAGCATAAGGCTTTTGTAGCGAGTTATCGTTAAAAAATGAGCATAAAATAAGGCTCACCGTCAATTTTGGCGGTGGGCCTTATTTGTTTGCTCATGTATGAGATGAATTGCGTTTAACACGGAGCTGCTTTCCAGAACCATCACAGATACACCTCCACGGTCAGGTCGGTCCACGCTGCACGGCGGAACTGGTGGGGCAGCTTGTTGGCTTCACGGTAACGCTTGGCGGTTTCAAAGTCGATTGCCTTAAATTTTTCTTAAAAGCAAAGATTATATCTTACGCTCAGCGTGTCGAAAAAATCTCCCTCTGCGAGACAGACTCCCCCGATACGGGAGAGGTGGCGCTTGCGCCAGAGGGGGAGCGGTGTCTCGAAGGGGCGGAGGGAGAGAACCTTGTCATAGCCCGAAATATTTCGGGCAGCCGCACAGTTCTCTCACCCACCGCCTGCGGGCGGAGCCCTTCGGGCCCGGGCCCCTCTGCCGCTGGCGCGACATCTCCCCACACCGTGGGGAGTCACCCTCGCAGAGGGGACCAAGGGGTGAGCACACCTTTTTCGACAGTTTACATCTTACGCTATTTCTTTTTCCATTGCCTTGTAGCCGATTAATACGGTCCACACGTATGCACAGGTTTTTGGAATCATCAGCATGCCGATCATCGGAATTACATCAGCCCACAGTACAACTGGAATATAGAATGCAAAGCTCAGGACGATTGTCAGCCACATCCAACGGAAAGCGCTATCATTATTTTCTTTTGCGCTTTTATAGAACAAAGCGATGATAATCAATCCCATCAGTGCAAACGGAATATTCCGATAGATTCCCCAGGAAAGCGGGGCGGCTGCACTGAGCCAGGCATTCTGGGGCATCATACACAGAACAATCCTTAACCCTGCAAGACCATAAATGGCTGCTGTAGTTGCTTTACAGCCTTTGATCTGATAACGCTCACGCCATATATGATAGAGTACGACATAAAAAATAGTCATAGTGATAGAGGTAATCCACTTGCCTAACCCCAGCTGTACGGTAAAGTTCTCAAGACCGGTTGTACAAAGCGCTACTGCACGAGGAACCAGATGGAATGCATCTCCGCTTCCTAAAAGAACTGCCATGATTCCAAACATGGTAAACTGACGGTTTCCTTTGCTTTTACGGATCATTAAAATCCCGATCGTGATTACCGAAAACAAATATACGGTATCAAATAAAGTTTCTACAATTGCCTGCATAATAAGCATCCTTTCTTATTCTGAAATTTTATATTGAACTATGTCTTGCTGCTAAAGCAGCTTTCACATAATTACAACCGGGTACAGCTTTAAACGCATAAGTGAACGCTGTTCACTTTGCTTAAAAAATTTCCCACAATCAAATGTGGGAGAATTTTAGGCAATACCGCACAATTCTAAGTGCCGATACGGCGAGCGAGGTGCGGCAGCTGCTAAGCCAAAAGCGCAGATAATACTTTGTGTATTATCGAGCATTTTGGCAACGCAGATGCCGTGCCGCAGCCGCCGAAGCGGTGCTTAAGCCGTAAGGCGGGAATTGTGCGGTGTTGCCTTTAATATAATGTCTTATTGATCAACATCAATATCGCAGACGGATCATAATCCTGACGAATCATTGATACTAATATTAAAGAAAATAATATATCTGCAAACTGCTTTTCTGTGAATTGCTGATCAAATACATCTGAACGAATCTTGGGATCATTCTTTAATATAACACACAATTCATGAAGAATATGTCCCCATGTCTGCAGCATTTTCTTCTTTCCATCCGTTTTTTCATCCTTCATAAATCCAAACGAATGCAGAGAAAAGAAGCCGGGGAATTGCTCATTTCCATATTCCAGTCTTTTATAAATCCATGAGATACAGGCAGCAACATCGTTAAATGCCTGCTCATCCTCAGGGTTAAAAAAGATTTCACGCCAAATACTCTCAATTGTATCCCCAAGCAAATCGGCCTTGGATTCATAGTAATTGTAGATTGTCCCAGCCGAAACAGAACATCGGGATGCAACAGCACGTATGCTTACAGCGGTCCATCCGCTTTCTTTGATTAGCTCTCTGCTTGCAGCTAATATGTCTTCTTTTGAGGTTGCAAGATGATTCACGAATTCACGCCTTTCCAATGTGCTGGCAGGTAGTTGCTTTGATAAATGAATGCTGTTCATGTTTAAAATATACATCGTTCATTTTGATGTGTCAATACCCTTTTTTCTATTTTTTACTGTGAAACATTTTGCATAAAGCGATAGCTATGTTAAATTATCAAGGCGTCAGTGGTTTGTATTTTCACTGTAGCTCTTTCGATTTCAACATAAGATTGTATAATTTCGCGTCATGTGTTCAAAGTACAAATTATAGGACAGGCCATGATTTATAATAGAAGTATCGAAGGGAGAAGTTCCCTTCCCCAATACAAAGCGGAGGTAACTACTATGCTGAAGGATATGGATTTCGGGGTCTACGGTAAGGGCATTGACGGATATGTTCACTATTCTCTGGCAATGGATCGTATCCGGGAAGAAGAGGAAAACCGTAAGGCGCTCATGGATGAGTTCGATAACGATGAGGACAACTTCGATTCGGACGACCTTGATTCTGATGACTTTAGTTCAGACGACTTTGGTTCGGATGATTTTGGCAGTGACGACTTCTGACAGTAAGTGCCACAGATAAAATGTAGCACACGACAGAAAGGACTTTACCATGAAAAAGACTATTTGGAAAAGAATTCTTTGCGCAGTGCTCGTTATGTTGACCGCCTGCGTCCTGTGCACCGGCGCATTCGCTGCCAAGTATACCTGTATCAAGAGTGGCTGCACCAGAGAGGCGGCTAAGGGCTCTGCCTATAAACCCACGAAGAGCAATTCCAGCGTTTTTGGAAGCGGCTCCAGACCGTCCAGCAGCAGCTCCAGCACAAAACATAAATACACCTGCATCAAGGACGGCTGCACGAGAGAAGCGGATAAGGACTCTGCCTACTGCTGGGTACATCGCCCTTCCAAATCTTCCACCAAGAGCAGCACTTCTTACAGCTCCAAATCTTCGTACAGCAGTTCTTACACAAACAGTAAAAAATCCTACAAGACGTATGATTCCTATGACGATGGCTACGATGCCATCTACGATGATGACGACTACGATGAGGATCGCTACGACAGCGACCCGGACTACGCAGCAGACGTCGATGACGCTATGGACGAGTTGGATTGGTAACACAACAGTTTATGCAAATGACAGGAGGTTCCCTATGAAAGCATTTATCACGATCACCGGATTGAAGTTCCATTTTGGCAGCAAGCCTTTTGAGGTCGGGCAAAAGGTCAAGCTGGTCAAAGAGCCTGACAATGAATATGACAGCGAAGCAATCAAGGCAGAGTTGCCGGGGTTTGGTTGCGCAGGTTAATCTGTTCATAAGATAATGATTCCCCAGCCGCGGGCAACGGCGGCAGGAAAATTTTTATGCCCGAACGATGGAAATACCGCGCTCCGATAAAATCACAAAACAAAAAGTGCCCACCCCACATGCGGCGGATGACATGCCGTTGTGGGATGGGCACTTTTTGATTGTTGGCAAATGTTCTGAAGGAAAGGTGAGAAATGTGAAAAAATATTTTATTCATGCACCCGCTTGGAATGGCGGGCCTTTTCAAGATCTTCCTGGCGGAGCTATTCTTAGGGCAACACCGCACAATTCCCGCCTAGCGGCTTAAGCACCGCTTCGGCGGC
>ENA-UONT01002023-UONT01002023.1-human-gut-metagenome-genome-assembly--contig:-CS20-NODE-2023-length-15279-cov-13.503613_pt1 | contig 15279 bp, 12 predicted proteins | sample MGYA00242459_ERZ724006 | MGnify/ENA metagenome assembly ERZ724006 | reverse complement strand
ACTCATTTGGACAAAGGGGGTCAAAATGCACACCCAAAATCAGAGGTTTTCATAATATTTTTTGAAATTCTTAATTGCAGCAGCTATGGATTTATCTACGGCACTGTAATTTACACCTTCTTCTTGTGCAATTTTTCTTGAACTCAGCCCCATAAGAACAACCTTGCACAATCTTTCCTTTTGAATAGGTTTCATCATCTCCAAGACTTTTCTGACTTTTGCTATCTCCATTCGGCGGAGTTGCTCTTTTTCTATTTCAAGCTGTTCTTCTTCCGCTTGTTCAAAAGGGTCAGCGAAAGGCGTAATCAGTTCCCGGTGGAACTGTTCTGAAATATCATCTTCATATCCGTAAACATCAAGTGTCCTTTTTGCTCGCTTTTCGTATTTGTCATCGTTTCTATCTGACTCGTTTATCACTTCACCTTGAGCCATAGAAAGTAAAACAAAAGGCGTGTATCTTTTAATGATGTCGGGATATTTTTTCCGAAGCTTTTTTTCGGTAAGTTCGGTAACAACCGCCCACTTCTCTTTGCCTGTATAATTTGTGTATTCATAACGCAAGTTTATGAGCTTGCAGTCCTTTGCAAATAATTCTTCCTGTTCGGTTAATGTAAGTTTTGTCATTGTCGTAATCTCCTTGAATTTGAATTTTTGAATTTGGTTTGAAATCAAAAATTCGGAGATTACGGGTATTCGGCGATATACGCCAACCACTTATATGTCACGGTTTTGCTCCTTTCGGAGCGACAAAAAAGCCGGACACCAAGAACTTAGGATATTTCTATCCCGCAATTCTCAGCGTCCGGCAATTTGATGACTCAAGAGCTTTCGCTCAAGGACTCGTGGCTCGGTACATCTGTCCGATATTTAATTGTTCGCTCGATTATTTTACTCTTACTAATCTGTACTTTACATTGCCCCTGCGCAGAGAAAGGTCAACTTCTACTACTTTGTGGCAGTTTGGGCATTTCAATTCAATTACTCCGGTGGTCATAGTAACCTTATCAAAGATACGCCAACCGCAGTGCTTGCACCTTACGATTATCTTTTGCTCTAAGTTATTCATATGCCATTGTGTTGTTGTCCAAAAGGAACGGAAAACGGCATAAACGCTTGCGATTTAGCATCACAGCAGCTCCAACCTTTGCAAAGAAAATTGCTGGCAATTCCGTAATGGGCGACCACCTATGATCAGCAATCTGTTCTGCTGTAACATAGTTATTAGCAACAATCATTTCATTCTCATTGCCGTCTAAGTTCATATCGGATACTTTGAAGAACGGTACACCGGTTACCCCGCCTTGGTCGGCATCGGGAAAGCCTACTCCAGAGCGAGCTTTACCAATATCACCGAGCTTACGCTGTTCCCAAGAATAACGAAAAAAAGAGCCAAGGGGATAACCCCTTGACTCAAATAAGCACTTGATTATTCATCATCTGTCGGCATTGGAATTTCATAACCGCCGTTGATAATAAAATCACGAAGTAACTTGTCAACTTTTACATTGACTTTGGGTGGTATTATTTTAGTTCCCTCTATTTTTTCAAAATAATTCTTTGCTACTGCTTTATCGACAGTCTTTTTCAACTCATCATATCTGCCAAATTCATTGAGATTGTTTTCGTTAAGCTTCAAGCTCATAATATTTCTGAGCAAATCTTCATTTATGCCTAACGCAATAGCAATTCTGTGAATTTGGTCATTCCTTGCTTTGTACAGGTATTCATTGATATAATCTCTCAATGATTTACCTTCCTCGACAATAACATCACCTCTTTGAATATCGTGCAGGAAAATATTAGCATATTTCTGCTCATCTTGAGAAAGTGTAGCAAATGTTTTATGAAGCTCTGTTTCCGCTTGCTCTATCGCTTCTTGTGTTGTTCCTTCGGCATTTAGCAATTTAATGTATTTGTCAAAACGAGAGTTCATATAATCCGAGTCGATTAAGCCTGTATCAATTTCGGTAATGTAGCCCACAAGGTCATACGGAACATCATCACCACCACCGTCTGTACCTCCAGTACCGCCGGACAATTCCTTATATCTAAGAGCCAATATCAAATATGTGTTTTCATCTATGGTTACATCAACGACTTCTCCAGTTGTTTCGTCAACATAAGAAGTAATGTCCCATTTGAAACCTTGTATTTTTGCAGCTTCTAAATATTCATTGAACTCATTAAAATCTTTTGCAAATTTTCTACAAATCGTAGTATCGGTTGGCAGTTTTTCAAAGTTTTCAATTCCTGCGTTGTGGAATAAATCGAAAATACCGTCATAGAGTTCGTTCATCCGCTTTAAGTTTTCAACAAGATGCTGAACAAATAAGCCAAGAGGTTTGTCGCCTGAATATAGTTTTACAGCAGCGTTGATGTTTCGCTCCATAGTGTGAGGCTTTCGATAATAACGAATAGTACCGAATGGTTTATCCGGTCCGAACAAACGATTTGTACGAGAAAATGCTTGAATGATATTTTCATATTGGAGGACTTTATCCATATACAAGGTGTTAATCCACTTAGAATCAAATCCCGTAAGCATTTGGTCAACAACAATAAGTAAATCAATTTGTTTTGCAGGCTCGTTTACAATTCTTTCATACGGTCTTTTATGTGCAAGACGAGCTGCTATATCCTTTTTCATTTTAGCAAATGTAGGAATAGTAAAATCTTGGCTGTACTTTTCATTGTAGTCGCTTATTATTTCCACAAGTCCATCTTCCTTAAATTGAACTCCTCCATTGTTATCAATGCTTGGGTCAAATAAGGCTGTAACTTTCAGTTCCGGCTTCATTTCTTTGAACAATCTATAATAGTCAATTGCTTCCGGAATGCTACTTGTAGCAAAAATAGCGTGAAACTTGCTATTGTGACTGAGTGTAGTCCAATTTTCCAATATATCTTTTACAACTGTTTTGGTATGTTCTTCGGTCTTATATTGAACACTTGGTATATAATCCTCAATACCTTTTATATAGTCGCCTTTTTCATCAAAATGACCGACCATTCCAACCTTGCTTGAATCCATATATTTATAATATATTTTGCTTTTAACAGGGTCGGAAATTGCTTCCTCTTCGGTTTGTGCCTTTGCTTTTTCTAAGGCAACTACTTTGCGAACATCCTTATCCTTAAATGTTAATACTTTATAAGGGTCGAATCCAAGAACATTCTTATCTCTGATACCGTCGGCAATACTGTATCTGTGTAATTCATTTCCGAACACAGTAGTCGTTGTGTTCTTTTTCTTTTGATTTTCATCTTGAATCGGTGTGCCGGTAAAACCGAAAAACATTGCTTTAGGAAATGTGTTTTTGATAGTAATCAGCATATCGCCAAAAGTAGAGCGATGAGCTTCATCAACGGTAAACACAATACGCTTATCGCCTATAAGTTCAATATCACGAGCATTCAATCCTCCTGCTTCATCTTTTATATTGCTCATCTTTTGAATAGAAGTAACAATCAATGTATCAGCAGGGTTTGAACTTTTTAATTTTGTTATTAAAACTTTTGTATTTTCAGTAGCTTGAACAGACTCATTTTCATCGGCAAAGCCACGATACTCTTTAAGTGATTGTGTGCCGAGTTCTATTCTGTCCATAAGGAAAATAACTTTATCCGCATCTTTAGAGCTTGCAATTAACTGAGCAGACTTAAAGCTGGTCATAGTTTTGCCTGAACCGGTGGTGTGCCACACATAGCCACCGAGTTGATTGTTACCTTCCCATTTGGCTTTGGCAACCTTATCTGAAATGGCACTTGCCGCAAAATACTGATAACTACGCATTACTTTCAATACACCGTCAGAATCATCGGCAACCGTATAAAAGCCTATAAGCTGGTGTGCCATAGGAATAGAAAGTAAAGTTGAAGCAACTTTATCCCATTCGTTTATAGGTTCATTATTGAAATCAGCCCAATGGAAATAGTAATCGGGATTGAATTTACCGTCCGGACCCGGATTGGCAAAGTAAACCGACTCGTTAGGTTCCATTGCGACAAAAATTTGCACCAAAGAGAATAAACCACTGAATATTCCTTCGTGTGAATACTTCTCAATTTGATTGTAAGCTTGACTTACCGGAATACCGCTTTTCTTCAACTCAATATGTATAACAGGCATACCATTGATGAGTAGCATTAAGTCGCCTCGGCGGTCGTTCAACAGTTTTGATTTTGTGGGGAATTTTGGTTGTTGAACTATTTGGTATCTGCTCTGACCTGCTGCAATTTCACGGCGGTCATAAATTTTCAAGCTGATTTCTTTACCAAAGTGCAACTTATCATCCGGATTATCTCTGACGATAGACACACTTCTTCCGTTAATAAACCCATTTAATTTTAATGGTGTTCTAAGAGTTTCGATTTGCTCTAAAATTTGTTGCATTTCGCTGTCTGTCAGAGGGTAATCGTTCAATCTGTCAATATCTCTATTGTTTTCAAAGAGTATATTTGCCCAGTTTTGCAACAAATCTTGTTCAGAATAGTTTTTAAGAACTTCTTTTTCCCATCCTTTTTCAGACAGTATTTTAATCAGAGCTTCCTCAAAATCCGACTCTTTATTAAAAACCATTTCATTTCCCCCTAACTATCAAACAAACATATTTTCAAGGCACGATTTTTTAATATTTTTCAACTTTTCCAACTCACGCTGATGAAGGGTGATAAGGTGGTCGAGCTGCTGAAAGAAACCTCCAATAGTCTGTTGTTCTCGCATCGTTGGCGGCATCATCAGCTCCATTACAGCCATTTGCTTTCCCGAAACCTCGACGAAAGTTGATCCAGCCCCAACAAGCTCTCCATATCGTTTTAATTCTCCGGTTCGAGAAAAAATGAAGTAAGAGTCAAGCTCTCCACGATGTGGGACAATGGACTGAAATCCCTGATTAGTGCAGCCTTTTCGGGTTAAAATGGCTGTTTTCCCGATCCCTGCACGAGATGTAAACAGGACTGTACCGGGAGGAAGCATTTTAGCTGAACTATTCTCATAACCCAAGCCGGTTATCTTTTTTTGACTCGAATTTGCATAGATTTGATCCGCAATTTCAGCAGGTGCATACCAATCAATATCACCGTCCCAATAGCTCTGATTTCCTGTACTTGGGGTTCCACCACCCACAATGTCAGCAATATCTCCCAACTTACGCTGTTCCCAAGCTTCAGTAAATCCCTTAAAACGAATTTCGGGTACATTTGAACCGTTTTTGGGAAACATTTTTTCAAGCATAGATTTTTTGACATTGGTCAATTTGTCATACTTACGCTGATGAAGGGTGATAAGGTTGTCGAGCTGACGAATAAACGCCCCGATTTGCTTTTGCTCTACAATATCTTTAGGTACAGAAAGGTCTATATCAAAGAAATCCTCGGCAGAAATATTGAGAAGCCCGTGATTCCTTGCACCCTCGGCAGCTCTCTCAGCAACACCTTTGTGCCACCTATCTGTATCGAAGAAAACGGTCAGATAATCCGAATCAATCTGCTGCTCTTTCTTGGGAGCAAAAACGATGTAAAGCGTTGATAGCACGCCTTTTTCGTACAGATCAAGTCTTTTGACCGCACCAAATGGATAGCCATCAGAGGTGCTTTTGTTGTAGGCAAATTCGCCGTTCAGCACTAAGTAATAGTTGCTCACATCTCGGCTTGCAACACGGTTATTAAAGTATGTGATTTGGTCAACCAAACCATATTGTGCTGAGATTGTTAATGGTAGCGTAGATTCGTTGTTTGTATTCTTGCGAACTACTCTATCAACGAGTTCACCCAACTTACGCTGTTCCCAAGTGTCTGTAAAGCCCTTAAATCTAATTGCCGGAGTGTCTGATTTTTTCGTCATTTTGCACTACCTCCAAGCAATTTTTTCAGTTCTGCCAATCCAAGCATATCAAATTCACTACCGTCAAGGTCGTCTATCATAGCAGAAAGAGATTTTTCCGTTTCTTCGATTTGACTTTCCACCTCTGCAAATGTAGTTTCGTATTTTTTTGCAAGTGCTTCAAGTTTTGAGACCAATTCAGATACAATACTATCGGGTAGCTGCATAAGGTTTTCAATAAGCGGTCTAATCCACTTTTCTTTAAGAAGTTCAATAACCTGCTCGTCAGACAAACCCTCAATAGTATCTTTGGTTTTTTTCTCAAGTAATGCACTTTCAGTCTTAATTGCTGATTTCAAAGCCTTTTCTTCTGTATTAAGTGCCGCAACAGACTTAAGTTTTTCCTTTGTTTCTGCTTCAATACTATCCGACTTCAATGCTTTATTGATTTCAGCAAATACAAAGCTATCCTCTTTTACAAAGTCGCACTCTTTTTCTTCTTCCGAAAGCGTATCAAGTATTTCTTCGTACTCAGAAGTAATTTCAGAAAGTCTGTTTTCTTTTTCTTTTATTGCTTTGCTGTCCTCGGCAAGAATTGTACTCTGTATAAGTTCAAAAGGAATAATATGTCCCTTCCAACCCTCTTGTACTTCTTGCTCAACATTGCCTTTTTTCTTGACTACCATATTGGCGTCAACAACTTTTGTTGCCTCAAAACCCTCGGTTTGGATAATTTCCAAATCAACGGCAATTTTAGTCCAATCATCGTCAAGAAGTTGATACGCTTCATACTTATCAACTAACGGAATATCGGTCATTCTTGCAAAAATGTTGTCTGCCAAAATTTCCTCTGTTTTGGATATGCTAAGGCTATCCATTTTTGCAATTAACTCGTCATACAAATACTCATCAAAATTGCCGAAAACAGTCTGAAATTCACTTTCAAAATTCTTAACATCAGCGTGTTCTTTAATTGCCTTTTTAATAACATCAACAATGAGCTTGCAATACTCTGAAGATGTATTTTCAAACAAGGCAGAACGAAGTGCGGGGAACGCTCTCCAATATTCTTTAAGTTCATCTATCTCGGAAATCGGAAAACCACCAAACATAGAAGCGTAAATATCCCAAGACTCGGCAGCCTCTGAGGAGTCAACATATCTCGGAATATTTAAGTTATAGTCATTCGCTCTGATTTCATCACGGCTGACAACTTTAGAATACTTTTCAACGCTCTCTCTGCGTGTTACAACATCAACTATTCTCTTAATATCCGAAGCCCGAAGTTTATTATTTTTACCTTCTTTAACAAATCCTTTTGAGGCATCAACAATTAAAACATCGGTATTGCTTCTCTTTTGTTTCAAGACCATAATTATAGTCGGAATACCTGTGCCATAAAAGATATTTGCAGGCAAGCCGATAATGGTGTCAATTTTATTTTTTTCAATTAAATTTTTACGGATTTCACCTTCTTCACCGCCACGGAATAAAACACCGTGAGGAAGAACAATAGTCATAATTCCGTCAGGCTTAATGTGGTAAAGGTCGTGCAACAAAAAGGCATAGTCTGCCTTACCCTTTGGCGCAAGTCCATAACCTGCGTAACGAGGGTCAGTCTCTTTATCGGTAGGGTTCCAAGCCTGAGAATACGGAGGATTGGAAACAACAGCATCAACATAAAGCGGGTTATATGTTCCTGTCGGGTCGTTTTCGTCGAAATACGGCCAGTCATCCTCCAAAGTATCGCCGTTGCGAGTTACAATATTATCGGCTTCAATACCACGCATAACCAAATTCATACGGGTAAGGTTATATGTATTTTGTTTTAATTCTTGAGCGTAATATTTTACTTTATTGTCGCCCTCAATATATTTAGAGGCACTCTTACCAATGTTAATAAGAAGTGAGCCTGAACCGCTTGTAGGGTCAAATATTTCGATTTTTTCTCTGTCCTTCAAATGATTAGCAACAATCTCGGACATAAGTAAAGATACTTCGTGAGGAGTATAGAATTCACCGGCTTTTTTACCTGCGTTTGCAGCAAATTTCTCAATTAAGTATTCATAAATAAAGCCAAGAACGTCATAGCCTTGCTTACCGTCCATAGGAATATCTTTGATAAGCTGAATAAGGTCGCTGATAGATTTAGACTGTGAAGATGCACTATCTCCCAATTTTGACAAGCCTGTTTGAAGTGTATCAAAAACGCCCTCAAAAACTTTTTTATGTGTAGGATTGATTAAACGGCTAAAAGCAGAAAGAGCGTCACGAACATCTTGAACGCTAAAATCGCTTCCCTTTGCAAGCCAAGTTGAAAACAAGTTATCATAGGAAATAAAATAGCCTAAATTTTTTTGAATGCTCTCAACAGTTTCTGTATCTTCTTCGGTCAATTCCGGGAGATACTCGTCTGTCCAGTCATTTGCTTTAAGATATTTAACTTCTTTTTCAGAAAGAAATTTATAGAAAATAAATCCCAAAATATAGTCTTTATATTCATTCGCTTCGATTTTTGAACGCATTTTATTTGCAGACTCCCAAATCTTAGCGGCTAATTGTTGTTTGTTCATTAGAAACCTCCGTATAAAGCTAATTATTCTAATTTTATCAAATACCGTGTACTATAAGACGGACTTAGTTTTGTTCTTCCGGAATAAAATCCATAATATCTTCTACTTTACAATCAAGTGCCTTACATATTCTACCGAGTACCTCGGTATTAACATTTTCATCTCTGCTCATTTTGCTCATTGTGTAATGACTTAAACCCGCTAAGTTTTCTAAGTCTTTTTTCTTCATATTTCTATCAAGAAGAATATGCCACAATTTTTTATAACTAACAGCCATCTATTGCACCCTTTCTCTGTTAAAGTGTAAGTGTAAATATTATACCATAGAAATCTGATAAATTCAATAAATATGCAATTTTTCAGCCGAAAGTACATTTTTTCGTACTTGTATAAATTGCTATGTAAAAAACAAATAGCAGCAAGTTACAGTCTTTCTTGGGAACAGCGTAAGGCAAAAGAGCTGTTTGTATCAACTGCGGATAAAGGTTATCCGGAACTTCCTGTTTTGTCAGCAACACAAGACCGTGGAATGATTCGCAGAGATGAAAACAGCATCAATATATTCCACGACAAGAAAAATGAAGCCGGCTATAAAAGAGTATTGCCGGGGCAGTTTGTTATACACCTTCGTTCTTTTCAAGGTGGGTTCGCTCATTCTACAATAGAAGGAATAACCTCGCCTGCTTACACGGTTTTTGGCTTTTCTGAGCCTGAAAAGCACGACTCAGAGTATTGGAAATATGTGTTTACCTCTAAGTCGTTTATCCGGCGATTAGAAACAGTAACCTATGGCATCCGTGATGGGCGCAGTATAAGCTACGAGGAGTTTCTAACTCTCGGTTTTGTGTATCCGTCAAAGGCTGAACAAAAAGCAATTGCCCGATATTTGGACAAACTAAGCGACCTTATCACCCTTCATCAGCGTAAATGGAAGCGTATAAATTTTGCTGTTCACACTGATTAGACAATAACTTGGGAACAGCGTAAGGCAAAGGAGATATGCTCGATTGGTACTGGAAAAAGCAATACACAAGATCAAGTAGACGATGGAAAGTACCCATTTTATATCAGGTCTGATGTTCCTGTTAGAAGCAATAAATATCTCTATGACTGCGAAGCGGTTATAACCATTGGCGACGGGAACATTGGAAAAGTATTTCACTATGTCAAAGGCAAGTTTGATCTACACCAAAGATGCTATAAAATGACGGATTTCAAGGATATTTGGGGTAAGTATTTTTTCTATTATTTCTCAACCAAATTCTACGATCGAGCAATGAAAATGACCGCCAAGGCAACGGTTGATTCTGTCCGTCTTGAAATGATTTCTGAAATGGATATTAAAAAGCCTCCTCAGATTTCCGAGCAAAAACAAATTGCTGAGTTCTTTGCTAACCTCGACAACCTTATCACCCTTCATCAGTGTGAGTTCCAAATGGTTAGTAAACGAAGAAAAGCCCGCCTACGAAGGCGAGCTTTTGAGTTTACGGTAATATTTGCTTTGATTGTTTTATGAGCGTATCTAACACCTCATAAATTCTATCTCTATCTTCAGGAGTGAGTTTTTCAAGTTTCTCATTCAACATTGAGTTTTTAACAGTGTATCCGGTATCCAAAACTTCACTCAAAACCATATCAGCAGATACGCCCAATGCATTGAGTATCTTTATAAATGTTTCAAGTGACGGGATTTTCTCGCCTCTTTCTACCATACCAATATAGTTAGTAGTCAATCCTGCTTTCTCCGCTAAATCTTCTTGGCGTAATTTTTTCATCAGTCGATATTTTCTGACGTTCTTGCCGATTGTAGCGAGTTTCATCTCATCACCCCCCTTGGTATGCTTCTATCACTAATAGTATAGATTGGGTTAGCCAAAACATACACACACCATTTGGAAGTAATAATAACCAATAGTGATGATTTTTTGACTTTTTTATGCTATACTGTATTAAACACGGGGGATGGTATAGTATGAGTAAAGAAAATACGGCTGTATTTATAGGGCATAATGAATGCTACGGAGTAACAAGTGAACAGATTAAAGGAGCCATTGTTTCACTTATAGATAAAGGCGTTACTGATTTTTTAAGTGGAGGACAAGGCGGGTTTGACCGTTTATGTGGTCGTTGTGTTTATGAAGTCAAAAAGCAATATCCTAACATAAATAACTATCTCGTTATCCCTTACCTGTCTTTCAATGTATATAATCAAGAGTTGTTCGATTCGATAATATATCCCGATGATTTTGAAAAATATCACTTCAAAGCCGCCATTCCTGCAAGGAATAAGTTTATGGTGGATAACGCAAGCTACGCTATATGCTTTGTTAATCACGGATGGGGCGGAGCTGCAAAGACTTATGAAAGAGCAAAGAAGAAAGGCTTGAACATCATCAATTTCGGAAATTATGATTTTGAAAGTTAATATGTACTCGATGGCTACTCAAATGAGCAGCCATCTTTTTTAATACGCCGGGATACCGTATCCGTAGATACTGCTGCTACCGACTGCGTATTGTCTTTGTCTGCAAGCATCACCGGAATTACCCTCAACGGTATAAACAATTCCGTTCTCGCATTTTTGCACAATGCCTGTGTGGTCGGTTTCTCCATCGCCCTCCCAGTCAAAGAAAATGATTGTTCCGGGTGCAGGCTCGTAATTACGGTCTGCCCATTGTCCTCGGTCTTTGAACCATTGAGCGCCATTCACACAACCGGCATATTTCGGAATAATACCGGCGTCAATATATCCGCACTCATTAGCACACCAAGAAACAAAGCAAGCACACCATTCCACACGGGAGTCAAATCCGTACCAAGACCAGTAAGGCTGACCTCCGACATTTCCGACCTGCGACAAGGCAACAGATACGATTTGGTCATCACTGTAACCGATACCGTAAAGGACTTGCGACCATAGCTGATTGTTTTCATCTTTCAAAAGCTCGGCAAGATAATCTTTTTGCTCCTCATTAAAACCATAGGCAGTCGCCATCTCATCTACGGTTTTATGGGATACAGTAATATATAGGAATGTCTCGGTTACGGTGGTTTCCGTCTCTACGATATTTCCGTGTCCGTCGTCGCTTTCTTCGATTTCGGTATGAGACTTTGTTTCGGTTCGGGAAGAAATACTGTTCATCTCCCAAAAAATATCCGACAACAGTTGCTTCTTAGTATCGTCAACCGTGGCAACCTCCATCGGATTATCGGCATTTGTATTCACTTTAACGGAATAGACCGCAAGAACATCTTTCCATACAGCTCTGCTACCGCTCATTTCAAGAACATCATAACTTACGGAGTTCTTTTCTTGTTCTAATCGGTCATCGTATTCTTGATTGATTTCTTGCACAACAGTCTGCATTGACATTCCTGTACCGGAATCTTCCCCTGAAAAGAAAATGCCATAAACTGAACCGGCAATTAACCCTACAAGACATAATACTATAATCACAACAACGGCGACCCAACCTCCGGCTGCTATTGCAGCGACAAGACTTTTCACTGCTGCTATAATCGCCTTTACTGCGGCAACGGTAGCTTTGGCTGCTGCTTTTACAGCAGTTGCCGTTGCTTTGGCGGTTGCCTTAGCCGCCTGTGCCGCTTTCTGCGAAGTCTTAACCGTGGCTTGTGCTGTTTTCTGTGCGGCTTTCGCTGTCTGTTGGCTTGTTTTTATCGCCGCTTTTGCAGTCTGCTCGGCGGTCTTAACGGATTTCTGCGTTGTTTTTGCAGCTTCTTTCCCGGCAAATTTAATTGTTTTCTTGCCCGAATAAGTTGCCGATTGCTTAATTGTCTTTTCAGCCGTATCAACAGTCTTAATCGCAGAATTGGTATTCTGTGCGGTCTGCTTTCTCAATGACTGCTCGGCTCGCTGCTGCTTAAAACGCTGAAAGCCGTCTTTTGCAGATTGAATATTCCGTTTGGTTTCTCTGACACCTTTTCGACCGGCTTTATCAAATGCGTAAACAGCATCGTGGGAGATTTCATCAACACCGGATTGCACTTTGTCGGCGGCATATTCTTCTGCCGTGTTTTCATTGGCATTGACAGAGCGTTCCGCTTTCTCTTTTGTGGCGATATATGCCTCTTTCATTTTCTGACCGGCAACGGTTGCTTTATCCAAGGTCTTTATCGTGCCTTTGACGGTATCTCTTGTCTTTATATCAGCCACGCTGAACCTCCTTTCTAAGCCGGTTGAATAACTCTTTTGAATTTTGTCGAGCTGTCGGCAATAAACTCGTTAATCAATCGGCTTTCTGCTTTTGTTTCGGGATAAGCGGTTATAGAGATTGTCTTTGCGTTCCAGTCAAGGGTGTAGCTGTCGCTTGCAACATTCGTAATGTGGTGCTGTGCAAGAAAATCTCGCAAACGCTTCATTTCTTCAAGGTCATCGGACATAATCACATTCACATAGGTTCTGTCCTTTGACATTTTCTCGTTGATAAAGCAAGCGAGAGAACACCCTACACCACCGGCAACGGCAACAACAAGCATAGCCAGTTCATTATCAGCCGAAACAACACGCTTTGTTAACCAAAAATAAATGAAGTCGGATATGATAACCGCAATGCCTGCAAGTATCCACCGACTTCTCTGTACCAATATTGTTTTTGTTGTACTTAGGGCATTGTCCGCAACCTTAGCCGCAAACAATACTGCTAAATTTATGAAACTAATCATACAAGGTTCATTCCTCCTTATTCGGCTATTTTCTTTGCAACAACAACCATTCTTCCGTTGTTACGGGAATACTCACAGGTGGAAAGCGTAATCAATTTGTCGCCGTATTCTGCGGTTACTCCCGTATCATACAAGGCAAGTTCTTTGCATTTGGTGATATAGGCATTAAATTCATCTCCCGTATCTGCGTTGATGAACTGATAGTATTTGAAACTTTCGGGACTGTCGGTATATACCACCGTCTTAAATGCAGCGATAATCTCATAGTCGCATTTCTCGGTTAAAGTATCGAAGCTAATAGTCTTATGGCTTTCCCAAAAAGACTTATCTGTGTACTTCATTAGCCCCGAAAACATTGAACTGTCCTTCATATTATGACCGTAGATAATGAGGTTGTCCGACGGAATATCCACATCGCAGTTTTCCTGAATATAAGGGCAACCGTAGTCGGTATACGCCTTGTCGAAGCCGTGTTTCAAATAGAAATTCGGATTATCCTTTGACTGCATAACAGGATAATTGATTTTGGTGTCCTCAATCTTTATCCACCCCACCATATCGTTGTTTTGCAGATATAAATCCTGATAGTCCGACAAGAACGACTTGTCTTGCGAATACGTCATTGTATCTTTTTCGGTATCGGTTTTCTCAACGGTTTCAATCAAATTATCGTACATCTCCGCCTGTTTTTTGGAGTCGATATAGTGCTTGATAAGAAAGCCGGAACTGACGGCAAACAAAATGCTGAAAGCACAGATTAAAGCAATATAGATTTTATTTTTCATAAGCGTTTCCTTTCTGAGTAAAAAATGAGGCAAGGGTTATGCACCCTCGCCCGGTTTGGTTGTCATTAACTTGTAGAGCTTTGTATTCTTCGGGAATTTATTCGCAAACGGCACAAGCGAACTACCCACTTTAATAAGTCCGTGTCCTGCGTCAACATTTGTGATATACGAAAGCTGGCGGTCGGAAATATTAAGGAGTTTTGCAAGTTCCAAACGGTCGGTAGAAGCCTGATTGAGCATAATCAAGAACTCGCTGTTTGCAAGCATTGTTCTTGCGGTGTGGCTCTGTAAAAGGTCATCTACATTCTGTGTAATGCCGGTAGCGAAAGCTCCGTATTTTCTTACACGCTTCCAAAGAGTAAACAGGAAGTTTGCGGAATACTCGTGCTGGAACAAAAGATAGATTTCATCAATGAAGATAAAGGTTTGTTTGCCTTTTGCTCTGTTCTGTGTAATGCGGTTCAAAATACTGTCGAGAACGACAAGCATACCGATAGGCATAAGCTGCTTGCCAAGGTCAAGAATATCATAGCAGATAAGGCGATTGTGCGTATCCACATTGGTCGGCTTTGCAAATGTGTTGAGTGAGCCATTAGTGAACAGCTCAATGGCAAGAGCAATCTCTTTAGCTTCCGGCTCGTCCTGTTTCAATAGTTCTGCTCGGAAGTCCTGCAAAGTAGGAACAGTACCGGTATAACCTCTTTGCTGATAATCTCGGTACACACTTGCGGTACAACGGTCAATAATAGACTTCTGCTTTGCTCCGAGATTTGTTCCGCCTATAAGTTGCTCGCAAAGTGACATAATGAACTCAGATTTGAGAATTACCGGGTTTGCGCCGTCGCCGTATTCCTTGTTCATATCCATAGCGTTAATATGGCTCTGCGAAGTAGCGGAAATATTGATAATCTCGCCACCGAGAGCCTTAACAAGCTGTGAGTATTCTCGCTCCGGGTCGATAATAATAACATCGGCGTCGGAAGAAAGAATGATATTTTCAATCTCACCCTTTGCCGCAAAGGACTTACCGCCACCGGATACGCCGAGGATAAAGGAGTTACCGTTGAGTAGCTGTCTGCGGTCGGCGATAATCATATTTTTGCTGATTACATTCTGACCGTAGTAAATACCGTTTTCGTGGTAAATATCCTGAACCTTGAAAGGGATAAAGACTGCAAGGCTTTCGGTTGTAAGTGTTCTGAATGCGTCAATCTTGCGTGTACCAAACGGCATTGCAGTATTCAGTCCGTCCGGCTGTTGATATTTCAAAACGGCAAACTGACACAAGTTCTGTCTTGCTACCGTAAGCAAAGCTTCGGTGTCATCATCAAGCTGCTTCTTGCTGTCCGCAGTATGAACCAGCGTGAGTACAGCGAACATCATTCGCTGATCACGAGTGGTGAGGTCATCAAGGAAC
>ENA-UONT01002018-UONT01002018.1-human-gut-metagenome-genome-assembly--contig:-CS20-NODE-2018-length-15334-cov-5.844754_pt1 | contig 15334 bp, 10 predicted proteins | sample MGYA00242459_ERZ724006 | MGnify/ENA metagenome assembly ERZ724006 | reverse complement strand
ATATACACACTTTTGTATGTTTATGCACAAAAAACCGCAGAAAATCTAAGCTTTCAGCGGACATTTTTCAAAAATGACCTTGTAAATTTTACCGTTTTGTACTATACTATTATATAAAGATAACCGCCTGCGGAACTGTACAAATGAAACAGGCGGTGTTTCTCTTTGAATAGATAACGAATGAATGTCTTTTATTTCAAAGGCACAAAAACACATTCGGCGTTTTCGTGCCGAAGAAAGGAAAATGAGAGTTAATATGGATATTAACGAAATGACGCATGTGGATACGAATTACGATTCGGATCAAATACAGGTCCTTGAAGGTCTGGAAGCCGTCCGCAAGCGCCCGGGCATGTACATCGGCTCCACCGGTCCGCGCGGCCTGCACCACCTTGTTTACGAAATCGTAGATAACGCCATCGATGAAGCGCTTGCAGGCTATTGCGACCGCATCGATGTGCGCATCCTGCCCGGCGACATCATCTGCGTACAGGATAACGGCCGTGGCGTGCCGGTCGGCGTGCAGCACCAGACGGGTCTGCCGGCTGTGACGGTTGTGTATACCATTTTGCATGCCGGCGGCAAGTTCGGCGGCGGCAGCTATAAAGTTTCCGGCGGTCTGCACGGCGTTGGCGCTTCCGTCGTCAACGCGCTTTCCTCGTGGTTGGAGGTCGAGGTGCGCCAGGGCGGTCACCTGTATCGCCAGCGCTTCTCACGCGGCAACGCGGAATATGACCTGCAGGATCTCGGCCCCATCGAAAACCCGGAGCAGACAGGTACCATGGTTACGTTTAAGGCTGACCCCGAGATATTCAAAGAAACCACCGTTTATGATTTTGCCACGCTCGAAACGCGTCTGCGCGAGCAGGCATTTTTGAACGCCGGCGTAAACATCATCCTCACCGATGAGCGTGACCCGGAGAACATCAAAAGCGACCGTTTCCACTACGAGGGCGGCGTAGCAAGCTTTGTGGAGTACTTGAACCGCAAAAAAGCCGTGGAGGTCATCCACCCGGATGTCATTTATTTCTCCGCGACCGCGCCGGACAACAACTCTACCTGCGAAATCGCCATGCAGTATACGGACAGCTTTAACGAGCTGATTTTGTCCTTTGCAAACAACATTCACACGGTGGACGGCGGTACGCACGAAGACGGCTTCAAGCGCGCCTTAACGCGCGTGATGAACGATTACGCAAGAAAGTACAACATCTTAAAGGAAGCCGATAAAAACCTTTCCGGCGAGGATGTACGCGAGGGCCTCACGTGCGTCATCAGCGTAAAGGTGAAGGAGGCACAGTTCGAGGGCCAGACGAAGGGCAAGCTCGGCAATACGGAAATCAGCGGCCTTGTCAGCAATCTGATGAGCGACAAGCTGATGACGTTCCTTGAAGAGAACCCCGCCGTGGCACGCGCCATTTTCGACAAAGCCATGGCGGCCTCCCGCGCAAGAGAAGCGGCGAGAAAGGCAAGAGACCTTGTGCGCCGCAAATCTGCGCTTGAAAACGCAACACTGCCCGGCAAGCTCGCAGACTGCCAGTCCCGCAACCCGGAAGAGACCGAAATTTACATCGTCGAGGGCGATTCCGCAGGCGGCTCCGCAAAGGGCGGCAGAGACCGCAAATTTCAGGCGATCCTCCCCCTGTGGGGTAAAATGCTGAACGTTGAGAAGGCGCGCTTAGACCGCGTTTACGGCAACGATAAGCTCATGCCGGTCATTACGGCGCTCGGCACGGGCATCGGCGAAGAGTTCGATTTGAATAAGCTCCGTTACGGCCGCGTCATCATCATGGCCGATGCCGATGTCGACGGTTCGCACATCCGCACTTTGCTTTTGACGTTCTTCTACCGCTATATGCGTCCGCTTGTCGAAGAGGGACACGTGTACATCGCACAGCCGCCGCTGTTCCGCATCACGAAGAATAAGCGCCACTATTACGCGTATTCCGATAACGAGCGCGACGAGATCATGACGCAGCTGCAGAGCGGCTACGATATTCAGCGCTACAAAGGCCTTGGTGAAATGGACTCCGAGCAGCTTTGGGAGACGACCATGAACCCGGAGACCCGCGTCATGCTGCAGGTCACGCCGAGCGATGCCGCACAGGCGGACGAAATCTTCACCATTTTGATGGGTGATAAGGTAGAGCCGCGCCGCGAGTTCATTGAGCGCAACGCAAAGTACGTAAAGAATCTGGACATTTAAGCGCGAAAGGATCAGCAAGCAATGGATAATATGGAAGAAAAGAAGGAAAACCTCATACAGGTGGACCTCAGAGAGATCATGGAGACGTCGTTCCTCGATTACTCCATGTCCGTTATCGTGCAGCGTGCGCTGCCGGACGTGCGCGACGGCTTAAAGCCGGTCCACCGCCGTATTCTCTACACCATGTATGAAAACGCTCTGTGGCCGGAAAAGGCTTACAGAAAGTGCGCGGATACCGTCGGTTCCGTACTGGGCCGCTACCATCCGCACGGCGATGCTTCGGTTTATGACGCACTGGTGCGTCTTGCGCAGGATTTTTCCATGCGCTATATGCTCATTGACGGCCACGGCAACTTCGGTTCCGTAGACGGCGACCCGCCTGCTGCATACCGTTACACGGAAGCTCGCATGAGTAAGCTTTCTGTGGAAATGCTGAAGGATATTGAGAAGGACACGGTCGATTTCTCCCCGAACTACGACGACCGTCTGAAAGAGCCGAACGTGCTGCCCTCTCATTTCCCGAATATCCTCGTAAACGGCTCCACAGGTATCGCCGTCGGTATGGCGACGAACATTCCGCCGCACAACATGGGCGAAGTGCTTGATGGCGTGTGCGCTATGGTGGATAACCCCGATATTGACCTTGACGGCCTCATGCAGTACATTAAGGGGCCGGATTTCCCGACCGGCGGCATCGTCATGGGCCGCAGCGGCATTCGCGCCGCATACGGCACCGGCCGCGGCAGAATTTACGTGCGTGCCCGCGCAGAGATTGTGGAAAAGCCGAATGGCCGCTACCAGATTGTCGTCACCGAGCTGCCGTATCAGGTCAACAAAGCAAGACTCATCGAAAACATCGCAGAGCTTGTCAAGGATAAGCGCATCGACGGCATCTCCAATATCGACGATCATTCCGACCGCAACGGTATGCACATCGCCATCGACATCAAGCGTGAGGCTTCCCCGCAGCTCGTTTTGAACCACCTGTATTCGCTTACGCAGATGCAGGTCACGTTCGGTGTCATCATGTTGGCCATTGTAGACGGCCAGCCGAAGCTGCTCACCCTGCGCGATATTCTGCAGGAATACATCAAGTTCCAGAGTGAAGTTGTGCTGCGCCGCACGCAGTTCGACCTTAAAAAGGCGCAGGAGCGTGCCCACATTCTGGAAGGCCTCATGATCGCGCTCGACTTCATCGATGAAGTCATCGCCATCTTGAGAAATTCCAAGTCTATCCCGGAAGGCAAGGTCGCCCTCATGGAGCGCTTCGGCCTTGACGACGTGCAGGCACAGGCCATCGTGCAGATGCGCCTCGGCCAGCTGACCGGCCTCGAGAGAACAAAGCTCGAGGAAGAGCTTGCCGCACTGCGCCTCAAAATCGCCGATTTCCTCGACATCATCGCAAGCGAAGCGCGCCGCTACGGCATCATCAAGGATGAAGCCATGGAGATGAAAAAGCGCTTCAGCGACGAGCGCCGCACGGAGATCGCCGCCATTTCCGGCGAAATGGACGTGGAGGACCTCATCCCGGAGGAAGACTGCGTCTTGACACTGACGAACTTCGGCTACGTAAAGCGCCAGACGCTCGACACGTACCGCACACAGCGCCGCGGCGGACGCGGCATCTCCGGCATGAGCCGCCGCGAAGAAGACGTTGCGAGCGAGCTGTTCATTGCAAATTCGCATGACTTTGTACTGTTCTTCTCCGACAGAGGGCGCGTGTACCGCTTAAAGTGCTACGAGATTCCGGAGGGCTCCCGCACAAGCCGCGGCATGAACATCACGAATCTGCTGCCGCTTGAGCCCGAGGAGCGCATCACCTCTATGCTGCGCGTCACAAAGTCCGAGGAGGAAGACCACTTCCTCACCATGGTCACAAAGAACGCCGTCATCAAGCGCGTTGCGCTCTCTGCGTTCCGCAATGTTCGCAAAAACGGTCTTATCGCACTCGATCTCGCCGAGGATGACGAGCTCAGCTGGGTGCGCCTGACGAGCGGCAGCGATGATCTGCTCGTTGCAACGCACTTCGGCAAGGTCATTCGTTTCCACGAGGCCGACGTGCGCGAAATGGGCCGTCAGGCCCGCGGCGTGCGCGCCATCCGCCTTGCAGAGGGTGACGTCGTGGTCGGCATGAGCGTCCTGCGCGAAAACGGTCTCGTGCTTACAGTTTCCGAGACCGGCTACGGCCGCCTCTCGAACCCCGAAGATTACCGCCTGCAGCATCGCGGCGGCATGGGTATCCTCAACTACCACGTTGAAAAATACGGCAATGTCGCGGCCATTAAGGTCGTTGATCTCGATGACGACATCATTCTCATCGCAGATGACGGTGTGATTATCCGTATCGAAGCCGGTTCCATTCGCATCTGTGCACGTCCCAGCAAGGGCGTTCGCGTGATGAAGGTCAACGAGGGCAGCAAGGTTATCACTATGGCCCGCGCCCCGCATGACGACGAGGAAGAAATCAGCGCCGTAGAAGACGACGGCACCGCCGAAGAGGGCGAAGATGAGCCCGTAACGGAAGCGGAAGACGTCATCCGTGACGATGAACTCGCAGAAGAAACAGAAGAAACCACGGAAGAGTAATTTTCCGGGCAATAAAAAAGAGCGTTGGTCAGAAGACCGGCGCTCTTTTTGCAATTTTTTAGTTACGCGTTCGGATCCATAATGGCGCCGTGACCGCAGCAGTAGGTGTATACGTCCGTCGGGAACAAGCTCTGTAAATATTTGCGCTCCGCGGCAGCGCGGCGGGAATCGAGGTTCACGGTGGTCATTAAATACGGTGCAAGCAGATTAAAATCATACTGCTCTTTTGAAAAGCCCTTGATGTTCACCATGATGTCACCGCTGAAAATAATGCGGTGCGCGTCGTCCACAAGCACGATCTCGCCCTTAAAGTGCCCGCCGTTGCCGTCGAAAACGCGCAGGGTAAGACCCTCAAACTCCAGCGTGCCGCGCGGGGAGATGGGTGCGTTGCTTGCAGGTTCTGTGTGCTCAATAACGCGCAGCGTGTGCATATCGGGTGGCGTGTAGCCCGTCATCAGCTTGCAGATGCGGTTGTACGGCGCACAAATGCGGTTCTGCTCGCGCAGATCGGGCAGACCGTTGTTCTGCAAGGCGAAATTCAGTCGCGTTTCCTCGTTCACATAGAATGTGTCGAACAGGTCGTGCAGGCCGCAATGGTCGATGTCCGCATGCGTGACGATAAGCGTGCGCTCCATATTGTCAAAGTTCGGGAACAGGCTGCGGAAAATCTTCAGCATCTCGTCCTTGTAGCACGGGAAGCCGCAGTCGATGAACAGCAGCTTGCGGTTTTTCTCCAGAATATACGTGTTGCCCCCGCACGGCGGCTCGATGATGTGCATTGTAAACCCGCCGAACAGACTGCGCTGCGAAATGCGCGCGCGGAAGTTTTCATCCTTAAAGCTGTGCAGCATTTCGGCGATTTTGCCGATGTACGAAAACGTCTTGTGCGGCGCTTCGCCTTTTTCGTCAAGGTGCTGCATCAAAAGGTTGGAGTCTGCAATGAGCGCGTCCATATCTTCCTGCGGCAGGTGCAGGGTAGAAGCCAGCTGGTGCGCAAACGAAAGGTAAAACACCGTGTTATCGAGCACCTTTTGGCTTTTATCGTAGTTTAAAACACGCATTTCGCACAGCTTTGCGGCGCGGTCTAAAAACACCTTCGTCTGTGCGGGATCCTGAATGTAGATGCCGACCTTTAAATCCTGATGGTCGGTGTCGTTTTCCTGCCCGCTCATGTATGTGATGTTAAAATTAAAGCTGTCGATGAGCTCCAAAACGGGCAGCACGGCGCTCGGTACGTTCGGCAGGTGGAATTCCAGCAAAATCGTTTTGCCGGGGTTATCCTCGTTCAAAATATAGCCTACGTCGTTTAAACGCACAGCGATGGTATCAAGCTGCGCCTGCGAGCCGCTGACCTCCAAAAACAGCACGTGCAGGTCAACGGCTTTATTGTAGCTGACGCGCGTGATGTTCGCGCCGGACTGCGCCACAATGCGCGTAGCCTTCAAAAACGCACCGGCCTTGTTCGGCAGTCGCGTGATGAATGTTCTTCTCATGCGCGCCTCTTAAAGCTTTCCGGCCTTTACGAGTGCAGCGGTCTTCAAAATGCCCACCTGCGTTTTGGAATCGGGGATTTCATTGTTTAACACCATCTCAACGGCTTTGTCGAGCGGAATGCGCTCCACTTCAAGGAACTCATCCTCGTCTAAGTGCATTTCGCCTTTTTGGGCCACACGGCACGCCCAGATGCGGATGATCTCGCCGCAGTAGCCGGGAGAGGGGTACAGATTGCCGAGCGAAATGTAGTTTTCGCCCGTGGTGCCGGTTTCCTCCATCTGCTCGCGCTTTACGGCCTCAAACGGGTCTTCGCCCTTTTCCAGTTTGCCGGCGGGCAGCTCCAGCAGCACTTCCTTGTACGGATAACGGAATTGGCGCACAAGCAGCACTTCGTTTTGTTCGGTCAGCGCCGCCACGCACACGCCGCCGTTGTGGCACACAACCTCTCTTGCACTCGTTTTGCCGTTTTCCAGCTCCACGGTGTCGCGCAGCACCTTGATGATGCGGCCCTCAAACTTTGTTTCGCTTGTCAGTGTTTTTTCAAAGAGCTTCATAAACTGTCGTTCCTTTCTCTTTATGATAAAAACTGCTTGATTTTCTCAGGGATATTACCCTACTATTATATAAACATTTTCTTAATTTCGCAAGGCGCGGGCGGGATTCTCTTGCATAAATCCCGCGAATGTGGTACATTTTATCAGAACCAAAAATTTCTCGCGGCGGTGCCGCGTGCTATATCCCATTTTTGAAAGGAACATGAACATGAAAACCTGCATTCGTTTGCTGTGCGCCGTTTGCTGCGCCGCGATGCTGCTCACCACGACCGCCTGCTCGGGCGGCAATACAAATACGTCTTCCGCCACGGCAGAAGCGACCCCTGCGCCGGAGGCAACAGCGGCCCCCGAAGAAGAACCCACCCCTGCGCCCGAAGGCAACACGTCCTCCGAAACGGGCGAAAATCGCCACACAAGCACCTTGCCGGTACCGGAAACGGGCAGCGAGGAATTCCGCGCCGCGTTTGAAAACAACCCCATCGATACACAGTATGCGGACGATATGGAAACGGCGGGCTCTGTTGCGGGCATGATTACTGCGTGCAACACGGCTTCCGACAGCTGGAAAGAGCAGATTGATTCCGTCTACACGCAGATTTTGGAGTATGGCGACGATAAAACGGTCGAAACCGTCAAAGAGGAGCAGTCACACTGGGTGAACGAGCAAAGCACCGCTTTGCAGGACATCCGCGATTCCGTATCGGAGAATGACCCCCTTGCGGCCATCACCGTGGCAGAGAGCATCATGGTCTATTACCGCACAAGGGCCATCGACCTTTGCGCCGTATTATACGACATTAACGGCACGTTGGCGTTCGGCTAAAATCTAAAAATACAGAGGATTTGTGTATGAAGAAAGCATTCGGCGCAATTTTGATCGCGGTTATTCTCATTGTCTGCGTTGTTACCCTCACGGTGCAGCGCGGCGAAAACGCCATGCTGGAGTTCCCGGAGCGCCCCGCAGAGGGCTGCACGGTGCTGTCTCTTGAAATCACCGACGGTAAAGCGCAGACCGAAGTCATCGGCACGTACAACGTAAATGAAAATGTGCTGACGATGAACACCTCGGCACTTGAAAACGCAGAGCCTACCGAAAGCGGAGAAAACTACACATACACGCTGCCGGAAAGCATCCCGAATTTTTATTTCAGTGACACCACGCAGGGCCTTTTGCTCTACAAGGGTTATTTATACGTGGTGACGGCGACGACGAGCGGCCAGACGTTGGAAATCATAAATCTGAAAACCGGCACCCTCGGCGGCAAAATCTACTATTCGCAGTTTGTGAAAGAACAAATTAGCGGGAGCGCAGCGTCGGAATAAGTCTCTTTTATTCGTTTTTTGTATTTCTGACTCTGCAAATTAAGTATTAGACATTTATAGACCTTTTCGTTATACTGGAATTATCCAAATTCAGTACACGGAGGGGTTTTATGTTTTCTGATAAAGATTTAAGAAAGCTCATCGCGCCGCTTGTCATCGAACAGATTCTGGCAGTGCTTGTGGGTACGGCCGATACCGTCATGGTGTCTTATGCGGGCGAATCCGCCATTTCCGGCGTTTCCCTTGTGGATATGTTCGCTTACATGGTCATCACAATCTTAACGGCACTTGCAACGGGCGGCGCGGTCATCGTTTCGCAGTACCTCGGCAACAAGGAGCAGGAAAATGCGAACCGCGCGGCGGGGCAGCTGATGGTCGGTACTTTGCTCGCTTCCGGCGTGGTGTGCGTCATCTGCGCGGCTTTGAACAGTCAAATTCTGCACCTTTTGTACGGTTCGGCAGAAGAAAGCGTCTTGCAGGCGGCGGAAACCTATATGTTCATCACGGCGTTTTCGTTCCCGTTCCTCGGTATTTACAATTCTTCGGCGGCACTTTTTCGCTCCATGAAAAAGACGAACATGACCATGTACGTTTCGCTCCTCATGAACGTCATCAACATTGCCGGCAACGCAATCGGTATTTTCGTGCTGAAAGCGGGCGTTGCAGGCGTTGCGGTGCCGACGCTTTTGTCCCGCGCGGTGGCGGGCATCGTCATGACGGCGCTTGCGTTCAACGCAAAGCACGAGGTCTACCTCAAGGCGAAAAACGTTTTCTGCCGCAACTTTGAGATGCTGCGCCGCATTTTGAAAATCGCAATTCCTAATGCGATTGAAAACGGTCTCTTTGCGCTGGGGCGTGTGCTGGTGACAAGCATCGTTGCCATGTTCGGCACGGCGCAGATTGCCGCAAACGGCGTGGCGGGCAGCGTGGACCTCATCGCCATTATCGTCGTCAGCGCCATGAACCTTGCGGTCGTGACGGTCGTGGGGCAGTGCGTGGGTGCAAACCGCTACGACGAAGCGGAACATTACCTGAAAAAGATGATGAAAGTATCGTGGATTGCAACGGCTGTTCTGACGGTTCTCGTGTGGCTGTGCCTGCCGATGATTTTAAGCTGTTTTGCAGTCTCCGAGGAGACGTATCACTACGCGTATATCCTCGTGATGCTGCATAATATCTTTGCAACGGTGCTGCATCCGACGTCTTTCAACCTGCCAAACGGTCTGCGTGCGGCGGGCGATGCCAAGTTCACCATGTATATCGGCATCGGCTCCATGGCGATGTTCCGCATCGGCTCGGCAGTTTTGTTTGGTATCCTGCTCAACATGGGTGTTGTCGGTGTTTGGATTGCCATGGGCATGGACTGGCTTGCGCGCTCCGTGGCGTTCGTGTGGCGCTTCAAGAGCAAAAAATGGCAGAAATTCCGCGCCATTTAATACATTTAATAAAAAACCAGCCTGCGCGGTTCGTTTGAACACCGCGCAGGCTGGTTTTGCTTTATCTGAAATTACTTATTAAACGGGTTCTCGGACGGATAGGGCAGGGACTTCGGCTGGTTGTAGCCGATGTTCTCGACGCCGAGGTACTTGAAGACCTCAAACAGCGCCTTGCCGTAGTGACCGAACGCCACTGCGCCGTGGTGCGGGAAGTTCTTCTCGATGAGTACATGGCGGTAGAAGCGGCCCATTTCCGGGATAGCGAATACGCCGATGGAACCGAAGGAGTGGGACGGTACGTTCAGCACTTCGCCCTCTGCAACGTATGCGCGCAGCTGGGTGTCGGCCGTGCTCTGGAGACGGAAGAACGTGATGTCGCCCGGGGCAATGTCGCCTTCGAGCGTGCCCTGCGTAACCTCAATCGGCAGGGAGCGCGCCATGATCTTCTGGTACTTCATGGAGCAGAACGCCAGCTTCTTGGAGCAGGTGTTGCCGCAGTGGAAGCCCATGAAGGTATCCTTCTGCGTGTACGTGGTCTTGTCCTTGATGTCGCTGTTGTAGAGGTCTGCCGGAACGGTGTTGTTGATGTCGAGCAGCGTGACGGCATCGAGGCTGACGCAGGTGCCGATGAACTCGGAAAGCGCGCCGTAGATGTCCACTTCGCAGGAAACCGGGATGCCCATGCCGGTGAGGCGGCTGTTGACATAGCACGGAACAAAGCCGAACTGCGTCTGGAATGCCGGCCAGCACTTGCCTGCAATGGCGACATACTCGCGGTAGCCGCGGTGATCCTCTACCCAGTCGAGCAGGGTGATCTCATACTGTGCGAGCTTCGGCAGAATCTCGGGCTTCATGTTGCCCTTGCCGAGCTCTTTTTCCATGTCTTCGACGACCTTCGGGATACGCGGGTCGCCCTCGTGCTTATTGAACGCCTCAAAGAGGTCGAGCTCGGAGTTTTCTTCAATCTCAACACCGAGGTCGTAAAGCGGCTTAATGGGCGCGTTGCAGGCGAGGAAGTTCAGCGGGCGCGGGCCGAAGCTGATGATCTTGAGGCTCTTCAGGCCGATGATCGTTCTTGCAATCGGCATGAACTCGTGAATCATGTCCGCGCACTCGTCAGCGGTGCCGACCGGGTATTCCGGAATGTAAACCTTTACATTGCGCAGCTTCAGGTTGTAGCTGGCGTTCAGCATGCCGCAATATGCGTCGCCGCGGCCGTCCATGAGGTCTTCTGCGGATTCTTCCGCGGCCGCACAGAACATAACGGGGCCGTCAAAGTGCTTTGCAAGCAGCGTCTCGGAAATTTCCGGACCGAAGTTGCCAAGGTAAACGACAAGCGCGTTGCAGCCTGCGTTCTTTACGTCTTCAAGCGCCTGTACCATGTGAATCTCGCTCTCCACGATACATACGGGGCACTCATAAATTTCGGTAGCACCGAACTTCTTTGTGTAAGCGTCGATCAGTGCCTTTCTGCGGTTGACAGAAAGGGATTCCGGGAAGCAGTCACGGCTGACGGCAACAATGCCAACCTTGACCTGGGGAATGTTGTTCATAAAGTGATTCCTCCTGTAAATAAACGGGTGTGTATGTGTTTTGTGCCGAAAAAACGGCGCAAACGATTTGTATGTACAACTCATACACGGCTATTGTAGCGCATCGCGCGGAAAAAATCAACAGGAAAAAACGGGGTTATTATTCGTCTTCGTCTGTAATCTCCGGGCGGATGAACTCAAAAATGCACAGGGCGCCGGCGTTTTTGCACACTTTGTACTCCTCTGCCGTGCGCAGCGTCCAATTCACTTCCTGCATCTTCATTTTGTCGCAGGCAATGCGGTGGCTGATGTTGTTTCTGAAATGCACGTCATACGCTTCAAAGTGCGGGCGGGTGAGGACATTCGTCCACAAGTTTCTCCAGAACAGCGCGCGGAAAAAGCCCTTGCACTCCTCGTCCTTGCCTTCAAAGTGACCCATCAGCTGACCGCGCAGCACATACGGGTGGTTCTTCCTGAACCACTGCACAATGTACGGGTCAAATGATTCCACGCAGTACGGGCCTTTATAGTTGCGCAGCAGCTCCCACACGAGCGGGCACAGCAGATCGGCATCGTCGTAGTGCTTCAGTTCAATGATGAGCGGCGTTCTGCCGTCCACAAGCGCCAGCACGTCGCTGAAAAGCGGTACGCGCTCCTCGGTGTTCTGCAAACAGTACTGCTGTAATTCCTTATACGTCAGGTCGCCGATGGAAACATCCACGCCGCAGACGCGCTTTAAGCTGCGGTCGTGGTGCACAACGACCTTCTTGTCCTTTGTCAGCTGCAGGTCAAACTCTATGCCGTAGCCCGCTTCCACAGCCGCCTTAAAGCCTGCCATGGAGTTTTCCGGCACGGAAAGGTCTTTTTCATGCAGGCCGCGGTGGGCGTAGTCATATTTTTTCATCTCGGCAAAATCGCCGCGCGGCGAAGCCGGCGCAATGCAGAAAAGCCACGCCAGAAAGCCCAGACATACAACAATCAGTACGATCAAAATTCCCCAAATCATTTTTACCCTCTACTTTACTTTTTAAGTTTATTTCGGCACCTTGATTTCTTCCAGCTTTTTGCGGTACTGCAAAGGCGTGGCGTCGTATTCGGTGCGGAATACTTCGATGAAATAGCTCATGGAGTTAAAGCCACAGTCCATGGCAATGTCGAGCACGCGCAGATTTGTGGCGGTGAGCAGCTCCAGCGCGTGGCTTAAACGCACGCCGTTGATGAATTGCACCGGCGTTTTCAGTGTATACTGTTTGAACACGCGGCAGAAATGTCCCTCGCTCATGCCGGCGGCGTGCGCAAGCTGCTGTACGGAGACGGCAGACCGGTAATTTTCCTGTATAAACGCAATGGCAGCCTTGATGCTGTCCGCTGCGGCGCGCTTAGAAGCGCTGATGCGCGCCGACACGCCGTTTTGCACCAGTGCGCCGAACGCCGAAAGCATGGCGGCTTTTACGGGAAACTCAAAAAACGGCGGGCGGTTTTCCAGCATCGTGTACGCGGTCTGGAACGCGGCGGAAACGCTTTCGTGCAAATTTGTTCCGGCTCTGATCAGCCGCGGCACGGTCAGCTCGCCGTCCAAAACGGGCTGTATGTACTTTACGCGAATGATGTCATTTGCGGTGCTGCACAGCAAATCGGGGCTGAACACGATGGCTTCAAAGTAAAGCTCCTCGCCGGCTTCCACCGGCACGGCGGCGTGCAGCTCTCCGCTGTTGAAAAACACAATGTCTCCGGCGTGGGCCTCAAACAGATCGGTGCCGCACTGCACGGTTAGCGTGCCCTGCATCACACGGAAAAGCTCCATTTCGCTGTGCCAGTGACAATCAAGCGCGTGAAAGCGGTCTTCGCGTCGAATGCAGTAGTTCATCACGGGCATCAGCGCGTCGCCGTGACGGCGGGCCTCCCGCATGCGGTCAAATTGATTTTTGTCCGTAAAACGCACCTCCTTTTAGACTCAGTGGTCAGGATTGTTATAAAAGCGGACAAATTAGCGGTAGACTTTCCAAAGCGTATCGCTTATACTTATGATAGAGCAGGCGCGCGAAAAGCGCAAGTGCCAATAACGGAATTTTTGAATTTTTTTGAAAGGCAGTGAGCTGAATATGAAATTTACGAAAGGCTACTGGATGAACCTTCCCGGCGTGACAAACACGGACGCCGTGCAGGTTCGCGAAGTCAAGGTAGAAAACGACCGCGTTTACCTCTACACCGTGCCGTACCACGCAGACATGCGCGCCATGGGCGGCCCGCTTCTGGAAATGTACATTTCCTCTCCGCAGCCGGATATCATCCGCACGGAAGCGTACCACTTTATGGGCAGCAACCAGAAAATGCCGGCGTTCGAGCTGAACGACGCACACTGCGCACTGGAGGTCGAGAACACCGAAACGACCGTGACGATTAAGAGCGGCAACACAAAGCTCGTCATCGGCAAGAACCCGTGCAGCTTTGATTACTACTATAAGGACAAGAAGCTGACAAGCGTCGGCAACCGCTTCGGCAACGCGATGATCAGCACCATCTCCACCCCGGACGGCAACTACATGCGCGCCCAGATGAACCTTGACATCGGCGAAAAGGTCTACGGCCTCGGCGAGCGCTTCACCCCGTATGTGAAGAACGGCCAGACTGTGGAGACCTGGAACGAAGACGGCGGCACCTGCACCGAAATTTCTTACAAGAGCATTCCGTTCTACATCACGAACCGCAACTACGGCGTGCTCGTGAACGACCCGGGCCCAGTCTCCTATGAGATCTGCTCCGAGCATGTCACGCGCGTACAGTTCTCCGTGCCGGGCGAAAAGCTCGACTTCATGGTCGTTGGCGGCGACAGCATGAAAAACGTGCTTGAAAACTACACCACGCTTTCCGGCAAGCCCGCACTGCCGCCGGCATGGACATTCGGCCTGTGGCTCACCTCCTCTTTCACAACGAAGTACGACGAAGAGACCGTCATGGGCTTCGTAAACGGCATGAAAGAGCGCCACATTCCGCTGCACGTGTTCCACTTCGACTGCTACTGGATGAAGGAAAACGAATGGTGCAACTTCGACTGGGATCGGGCCATGTTCCCGGATATCGAGCACCAGCTGCAGGTGATGAAGCACGAAAACAACCTCAAAATCTGCGTTTGGATCAACACCTATATCGGCCAGAAGTCTCCGCTGTTTAAGGAAGCGAAGGAGCTTGGCTACCTCCTCAAAAAGCCGAACGGCGACGTTTGGCAGTGGGATCTGTGGCAGGCCGGCATGGGTATCGTGGACTTCACGAACCCGGGTGCATGGAAGTGGTATCAGTCCAAGCTGCGCCACCTGCTTGACCAGGGCGTCGATTGCTTCAAGACCGACTTCGGTGAGAGAATCCCGACCGATGTTGTCTACTACGACGGCAGCGATCCGCTCCGTATGCACAACTATTACACCTACCTTTACAATAAGTGCGTTTGGGAAGTGCTTGAGGAGTACAAGGGCAAGAACGAGGCGTGCCTCTTTGCAAGAAGTGCCACGGTCGGCGGACAGAAGTTCCCGGTACACTGGGGCGGCGACTGCTCGTCGAACTACTCCTCCATGTCCGAATCCCTGCGCGGCGGCCTTTCCCTGTGCCTTTCCGGCTTCGGCTTCTGGAGTCACGACATGAGCGGTTTCGAGGGCAAGGCTCCGGCGGACGTTTACAAGCGCTGGGCGGCGTTCGGCCTGCTCTCCACGCATTCCAGACTGCACGGCTCCGATTCCTACCGTGTGCCGTGGCTGTTCAGCAAGGAGGGTGAAGAGAACGGCGAGGAATCCGTAGCCGTTGTCCGTAAGTTCTCCGAGCTCAAGTGCACCCTGATGCCGTACATGTTCTCCACTGCGGTCAATACACATAAAACGGGCGTGCCGACCATGCGCGCCATGGTTCTGGAATTCCCGGATGACATCCCGTGCGAAGACCTCGACCGCCAGTATATGCTCGGCGACAGCCTGATGGTCGCGCCGGTCTTCACGAAGGAAGGCGACGTCACGTACTACCTGCCGGAGGGCAAGTGGACGCACCTGCTCTCGAACGAAAAGCGTGAGGGCGGTCACTGGCTGCGCGAGAACTACGATTTCTTCTCTCTGCCGCTCTTTGCAAGAGAGAACTCCATCGTCGCCATCGGCGCGAACAACCAGCAGCCGGATTACGATTACGGCAAGGACCTCACCCTGCACGTTTTCGAGCTTTCCG
>ENA-UONT01002014-UONT01002014.1-human-gut-metagenome-genome-assembly--contig:-CS20-NODE-2014-length-15387-cov-3.811831_pt1 | contig 15387 bp, 5 predicted proteins | sample MGYA00242459_ERZ724006 | MGnify/ENA metagenome assembly ERZ724006 | reverse complement strand
CTTGCCCACGAACGGGTCGGCCACGGTCTTAAAGACGTAGGCGCACAGCGGGGCTGCGGGGTCGGCAGTGATGTCGACAGGGCTGCCGTCCTTATCCTCGCCCACGGCAGCGGCGGTGTCAGCGCCGGGCAGCAGGACGTTCATGTTGTACAGCAGCATATCCAACGCCTGGTTGTTGACGGCGCTGCCGCAGAATACGGGGGTGATCTGGCCGCTGCGGACGCCCGCGGCCATGCCCTGGACGATCTCCTCGGTGGTGAAAGGCTCACCCTCGAAGAACTTTTCCATCAGGGCTTCGTCGGTCTCGGCGATGGCCTCGCTCATGGCCTGGATCAAACCCTCGAAGCGGTGGCCGATGTCGGGCAGGTCGATCTGGACCTGCTTGCCGCCTTCGTATTTGAAGGCCTTCTGGCTGAACAGGTTGATGTAGGCGACGGTGCCGTCGTCCAGACGGACGGGCACGACGCAGGGGCAGACACTGGGACCGAACTTGATCTTCATCTGCTCCAGGATCTTAAAGTAGTCGGCGTTTTCCAAATCAGCCTTGGTGACAAAGATCATCCGCGCCTTGTTGTTTTTCAGCGCCAGCTGGTACGCCTTCTCGGCACCGACGGTCACGCCGGAACGCCCGGACACACAGATCAGCACGCTCTCGGCGGCCATGATGCCCTCGGCAGCGCCGGTCTCAAAGTCAAACAGACCCGGTGCGTCGATCAGGTTGTACTTGATGCCCTCGTACTCGACGGGGACAACGCTCGAGTTGAGCGATGCCTTGCGGCGGATCTCCTCGGGGTCAAAGTCGCTGGCGGTGGTGCCGTCCTCGACACGGCCCATACGCTCGGAAGCGCCGCTCATGTACAGCAGTGCCTCGGTCAGCGTCGTTTTGCCGCAGCCGGCGTGGCCGGCCACCAGAATGTTGCGGATGTCTTTGCTTGCGTAGCCCATGGATCGTCAAACCTCTTTTCGCGCCGGGGCGTTTCCAACCGCCCTGCGGCGTAGATATTCTTTGCGGCGGAGTGAATTTTGAACACTTCCCACCTGTTTGATACTACTTTACCACATTGTTGTGGAAATTTAAACAGTTTTTTCGGATTTTTTGTAAAAATTTTTAGGCAAAAGATTGTGGAAAGTGTAAAAAATCGTTCCTCGACATACAGCGAGTGTAGGGGCGAGCATTGCTCGCCCGCAAACTAGGCGCATAATCTTCTTAAAGTGGAAATATATCAAAAAGCACACGTGCACAGGCGTGCAGCAAAAAAGCCGCACAGCTTTCACTGTACGGCTTAACGGCTCGCTTATTTTTCCTTCTTCGCCGTCTTTTTGCGGCGGCGGGCGCGCCCGTTGTCGGCCTTGGCCTCGGGAACATAGAGGCTATAGCTCAACAGGTAGCGGCCATGGGCAGGGATGCGGTAGAACGCGGCCTTGATGCGCTCCATCGGGCCGGTGCCGCTCTCGGCGGTGCTGCCGCTCAGCATAACAACATACTGCATATCGGTGTAGCGGGCGGCCACATCGCACTGGCGCAGATTCATGTGGATCAGATCACCCAGCTGCTCCACCATCAGAGCGGTCTCGGCAGCATCGGTGTTCTGGCTGGGAGCCACGGTCAGGATCGCCAGGAATACCTGCAGACCGTAGCGGGCCTGCACGCCGCGCTGTACGCGGTAAATTTCCTTGAACGTCTCAAAGTCGCAGATACAGGCCCCCGTGTTCTCGGTATCCGGCAGAGCAGAGATCAGCTTGGAGACATCGCTCTCCATATTGCGGTCTGCCTGGCGCATCTGGCGGTAGGCAGAGCCTGCGCGGCCCGGCTCAATGGTATGATGCAGGCAGCCCATGGCGCTGCCGCGGCGTGCCAGATCCTGCGCCTCCTCGTGGCGGCCCAGCGTCTCCAGCGCGACGATCTTTTCCAGATAAAGGCGCTCCTCGTAGGGGTCCAGCTCCAGCGCGCGGGTACACAGCGCAACGATGCGGGTGCTCTCGCCCCATTTTTTGCAGAGCTCCAGCAGGTTTAAAATGGCTGTGCGGTACTGCCCGTGCAGACGCACGCTGACGCTTTCGACCCACGGCTCGGACGCAGACCGCGGCAGCAGGCGCCCATCATACAGGTTGACGATCTGTTCATAAATGCGGCTGCGCTTCTCGGCGTCGCCCTCCTTGCGGGCCAGCTCCGACAGGTCGTTGACCTCAAACACATCCACGCTGCAGTCCAGATGGGGGTTCCACTGGTAGTAGCCGCGGCTGGTCACGATGCAGCCCTTCATCTCATCCAGACCCTCCGCGTCGATCATATTGCGGAAGCGATGCAAGATGGCGCGCAGGGCCATGTCCGGGTTGGTGGACCGCTCCCCTGCCCACAGGGTATCGGTCAGTACCTTGTGGGAGACGCGCTCCCCGCGCCGCAAAACGAGATACTGCACCAGCGCCGTTGCCTTGCGGGACTGCGCCAGCTGTGCCAGCACGGGCTTGCCGTTCACACGGATCTCAAAGCCGCCCAGCATTTTGATTTCAATTGTTGCCATCCTAGTCATCCTCTCTTCTCTGATGCCCATGACGTTCCTGCATTTTTGTCCGGCACACAGGTATTCATGTTTTAAAGTATAACTAGTCCATTTGAATTTGTCCAGTGCATCCGCCGGGATTGTAATAAACTTTTCAAAAATAGTCCCGGAGGGCACCGCTCACGACTCCGACGATGCCTTGCCGTCCCAGGTACCGGGTTCATACAGGATGACCGGCTCACCGGGCAGCTGCACAATGGCTTTTTGGGTGCACAGCGGCACGATCTGGTCGTTGGCGTCCCGCTTGGCCACAGTCAGCACCACCGTCATAGCCGTAATGCGCGGGGTCTTGGTTTCGTCGCCGTCCTGCGTCCAGCTGCGGGCGTAGAAATGCAGTTCGCTGATGAACAGCCCCATATAGGCATCCCGTGGATAGGCCGTTGTGTAGCCGTAGGCAACATAGGGCCGTGTGACTGTCACGGTACCGTCCTCGGCCTTGTTCTCTTTTGTGTGCTGCGGGTTGCCGTAGTGCCCGGCGTCATTCAGTTCATCGCGGTAAAAGCGCATGTGCAGGTAGCCGTTCAGCGCATTGGCCTGATCCGCTGTCAGCAGTGGTGTGCCGTCTGTCTTTGTCAGCATCGGCACACAGTCCTTGTCGATCAGCTCAATGTGGTTGGGGTAGACGCTGAATTCCAATGCCGTGCCCTCGCTGTAGTCGTCACCCTTGGACGCAAAAACGCTGTCCAAATCATTAAGGTCCGTTGCGCCGTCGGTGAAGCGGATATAGCCGTTCGCCTCGAGCACCTCGCCGCGGATCGTCTCAATGAGCGCATCGGCCAGATTTTGCGCGCGGGTCTGCTGCTGGATGTCCATGTACGCCTGTGCGCTGGGCTGTATCAGCGTGACCGCCGCCAGCGTAAAGATCGCCAGCAGCACCATGCAGACGATCAGCTCCACCAGCGTTGTGCCGTTCTGGTTTTTCAAACGCTGCTTCATGGGTTGGTCGTCCCTTCTGCCGTGCTCTTGCTGTAGCGGTAAAACTTGTGCTGTTCCGTCGTTTCTTGGCCGTTTTCCGTAACTTTTGCGCTTGTCTCCACGCTGTCCAGCTCGACGCCTTTCACCGTAAATTCACCGTAATCGCCAAAGGAGAAATCCAGCCCATCCCGCTCCTTCACCCAGTGGGGGGCCGCGTTATTGGCCGGGTACAGCCCGGCGCAGAAGGCATAGGCTGTCTCCCGCAGCGACTCGGCCTTTTGGGACATGGCGCGGGCGTACCGCAGCGAAACGACGAACATCGACGTAAAAATCATCAGCAGCAGGAACGACACAAGCACTTCCACAATGGTCTCGCCGCGCTGATTTTGTAAAGTATGTTTCATAGCGGGTCACTCCTGTGTTGTGCCGGTGCTCTGTTTGGCACCGCGGGTGTAGGTGATGGAATCGGGCTGCTGGCTGGTGTCGCAGTGGAACGTCAGCTGGTTGCTTTTGATAGTATCGTCTGTGATTATCAATTTCTCATAACCGGCGGCAACAAATGTCAGGGCATTCTCACGGTAATACTTCGTTGTTCTGCCATTTACCGTGTAGTACACCTTGCTTGTTGAATTGCCGCTGCTGCTGTACTTTACCGTGCGGTCATAGGTCCGCGTGAAGGCAAAGCTCTCGCCGTTTTTCGTGACTGTCACCGTAATGTCCAGCTGTAAATCGACGATTGCCATGCCCTTGCGGTCTTCGCCCTCCAGTGTGTCGAGCAGGTTGCGCAGGTCTGTGGCATTGGTGCTGTTCGCCGTCTGGTTCAGCTTGTCGGCACCGTCGCCCGGGCGGCGGCGCAGTGTTACCGTGATGGCCTCGGCCCCGCCATCAGGCTGGCTGCCGTTCGGTTTCCAGGCGAACTCCTTGGGCTGGGATTCCAAATCATAGATGTCCTTGCCGTAGCTTTGGGAGAACATGAACTGCTCATTGACGAACTTGGCAAAGCTGCTGTCCCTCTTGTTCAGCTCCCCTTCCAGCACGTCGGAAAAGCTGGTTGCCAGCTGGTAGGCTTCCTGTTCCAGCAGCTGGCGGTTGGCATTGGCCGTCAGCACGGAGGCCGCATAGGCCAGCGCTGCCGACAGCGCCACAAACAGCGCGCCGATACAGAGGACCAATATCATCGAAAGCCCCTGCTCCCCGCGCAGAATGCTGCGTGCCCTGCGGTGCATAATGCCACCTTCTTTCCTGAAATAAAATTACGATGCGTCGCTTGTTTCTATCCGTTCCGGGGGCGCGGTTTCCGCCGCGTCCGTCTCATCCGGGGCAGCGGCGGTCTCCGGGGTCGCCATGAGCAGTGCCGCACGGGCCCGCATCAGGACCGGGGGCACGCTTGCGGGGGCGCTTTCCGCCGCCGTGCTTTCTGCAGTCTCGGCGGGCGCGACGCTCTCCGCGGAATCCATACTCTGGGCATCCTCCGCCGCATCGGCGGTGTTCGTCTCGTTGACGGGGACTTTGACCGTGCCGGATTCGACGGTCTTACCCTTGTTATCCGAGTGCGCCAGCGTCTTCAGCGTCACACTTGCGGTGAACTTTTGCAGCTCGAGCGAGTCGTCCTGCACCTTTTCCTGCAGCTCGGGCAGGGTGATGCGGTAAACAGGCTCGGCACCGTCCTCCTGCACCAGCTCCAGCATGGGAACCGTCTTTGCCTTGTAGTACAGCGTACCGCCGTCCTTTTCCACCGTGCCGGTGACGTTATAGGGTTGCGATTTCCAGTCTGTCACGTTGCCGTTCTCGTCGGTCACAGGCTCAACGCTCAGGTCGTACCAGATGCGGGTCTCGCCAGTCTCCTTGTCCACATCGTCGGTCTTCTTAAGCTCCGTCGTTTCGCCGTTATAGGTTGTCTTGGTGACGGTTTTGATTTCCCCGCGCTTATGCGTGGTGCCGTCTTCGTCCGTCTCGTCCCTGTCGTAGTTCGTCACCGTAATGATGTAGGGCTGTTTCGTCTTACTATCCAGCGGCGTGACGGTAAAGGTATAGCTGTCGGTCAGGTTGCGCACCGTGCCGTCGGCCTGGGTGTACTTGTTCACCGCGGTCCACTCCACCGTAAAGCGGCGCAGCTCCAGCGGGGCCGTACCGCGATTGCTCTTACACTCGGGGTCGTTGTACAGGTTGACTTCCTGCGTGTAAACGGCATTGCCAAGTGCGCGTTCCGGTTCGGCAGCGTCCACGGGGGCGTCCAGCGTGATGGCCGGCAGCTGTGCCGCTGCGGCATCCTGCTGGATGTAGAACCAGTTCGACGCTGTCTTGCCGTCGGTGGGCATAACGCGCACCGCGGGCAGCAGGTATTGTTTTGCATGGTCGGGCGTCAGCGTAAAGCCGTTGCCGTCGGGCACAAAGGTATAGCTGGCGGTTTTGTCGTTGACGCTGGCGCTCCCGCCCACCGTGCGGCTGTCTTTCGGGATGACCAGCTCGGCGTCGCCGCTGTTCAGCATCTCGTCCAGTTTTTTGGTCAACTCCTGCTGGGCCTCGTACTTGGCCTGTCCGGTGCCTTCGCCCTGCCAAGCCTTGGCCAGATTGGCAATTGTATTGTAATTGCCCTTGTTGCTGAAGATATAGCCGGTAAAGTAGACATTGCCCTGTGCGGGTGCGTCCAGCGTCATGTTGAGCTTGAGGTCGTTCAGGAACGTCTCCTGATTCGGGCTGTCGGGCGCAAAGCTGCTGGCCGTAACCTTGGGCGCATCGGCGCGGCGGACGATGGTCTCGGGCTGGCTCAACGCGCCGTCCGGGCCGTCAAAGCAATTGCTACCAGCCTTGCGGCGGGCAATAACGCGGAAGCTCAATGCCTTGCCCTGATACTGCTCCAGATCCAGCGTCAGGCTGCCGACGTTGTCCGTGGTGGGCAGCGTCAGCACAGTATTGCCGCCGGCATCGACGACGCACAGGTCATAGTGGTCAATGCGCTCGTCGTCGGACGGCGACCAGCTGACCGTGTAGAGCAGGGCATCCGCGTTGTCGGTCTCGCCGTTGACGCGGGTGATGGAGCTCGGCGCGCTGATGCCGGGCAGGCGCTGCTTAACGCTGTAATCCGCCACAGCGGACGCGCCGATTTCCTTGGTGTCGGCTGCCGCCACGCGGGTGACCTCGAGCCGGACCTTGTCATAGCGCCAGCTGTCGCTGCCGTTGGCCAGCATGGTATCCACGTTGACAGGCAGGGTAAAGCTGTTGCCGCTGTTCTGAACCTCCTTGGCTAGATTTACGCCGTCCTTCAGCGCAATTTGCTCCTGACCGGTCACATTGCCGTCCGCGCCCGTCAACAGGCCGTAGAGCTTGATCTGGTAGTCGGGGGCTGCGTCAGTGGCCTGTATGTCGTCCTGAGTCCATTTGAACGTGTAGGTCAGCTGATTGTTGTCCGGGTTCACCTTGCCGCCGTCGGTATCTTCCGCCAGCGTCGGGGCTTTCAGAACATTCAGGTTCAGCTGCTTGAAGATGATCTGCGGGGTCGTCTGCGTGGCCTGTATAGCCCATTCCTTGTCATCGGTGTTAACGGTGCGGCTCACGTCGGAGAAGCAGAGCGGCGTCAGATGGGCATAGGTATAGCTGTGCTCGCCCGTACGGACGATCTCATAGCCGTTCTTCCACCAGATTTCTTTGTTGGTGTCGTTTGTCTCGCTCGCGTGGCTGGCGATGGCTGCGGACACTTCGTCCTCCGTGGCATCCCAGCGATACTTCATATCGCCCTTGCCGCTGGTGACGGGCACCGCGACAACAAGGAAGTCGGTGTAGTTCGTCATGGCATCCGACGGCAGGCTGTTCAGGTTGAAGGTGACGGGAGACTCTGTCACAATACTTTCCCGCGCGGCCAGCGTGATGTACTGGCCGTTCAGGGACTGCCCCTTGACCGTGTCATTGCCCAGATATTTTGCCAGCAGCATGACGCGGTAGGTCGGGCTGCCGTGCTCGCTGCTGTCGCTCTTGACCTTCGGGGTAAAGCTGAACTTCACGGTTGCTTCAAAACTCTCCGCTGTCTGGCCGGTGTAGGTCACATACTCCGTGTCGCCGTCCTTGTTCAGCTTGCCCAGCGGCAGACCGTCCTCGTCCTTGCCGGAGTCACCGTTGTGGTCACGCCACTGGGACGGGAGATAGGTCTCTGACTTGTACTGAGCCGAGCGCAGATACTTTGTACTGCTGCTGTTGTCCGGGGTTGCCAACGCCGTAAGCGTCAAAGTGCGTTCCAAATTTTGGGTCAGGCGGATGTACTGTTTGCCATTCTGGCTGCTGAAATAATAAGGATGCTTTCCATCGGTCAGCTTGACGGTCCAAGCCTCGTCTGTCGGGTATTCGGCGTAGTTTTTCAGCACCGCGACAACTTCATACTTGAATTCTCTCGATTTTTCATCCGGCGTCTGGCACTGATTCCAGTCAAAGCCGCCGTTCTCGCGTTTGACCAGCCGGAATTCAATCTCAGGTGTCGGCAGGGCGTGCATAAAGGTCTGCACGGCGCTGGTCCGGGAGTTGTCTACCTGCGTCGAGTCGTTGTTGGTGTTGTAGGGCGTTACACGCACGACGAAGTAACCCGTCCACGCTTTATCTGCCACAAAGGTATAGCTGCGCTGGTAGACGTCAGCTTTCAGATAGGGAACTGCATCCGATGCGACTTTACCCGCAGCATCGCAGGGCAGAATTTCAACACGGTAGTAAGCGGCGGGGCTGGCATTCTTGTCGCTGTCGCTCGGCTCGGCCCACGTCACTTCATAACGGCCATAGACGTTGTTGTCCGCGTCCTGCACCTGGCTGGCCTTGACTTGGATATCTCCCGGCTGGGCGGGCTTGGTGCTGTCCAGCACGTACTTATAGTAGTTCTGGATGACCTCGTCGGTGATGTCGGTAATATCAACGTCCGGGTTCGTACTGTTCGCGGCTTCGCCGAATTGCAGCATCACAGTCGCTCTCTGGTTGCCGGGATTGGTATCATCGCCCGCGCCGGTATCATCGTAAATGTAGGCTTTCTTACCGTCGGTCTTGATATAGGCAGAGTTTGGTTTGGCAGACGGGCCCGCAGATGTAAGACCGCTAATCCACCACAGACTGTACGCTGCACCGTTCTCATCGTCTGCCAAAGTGGGCAGGAATGCAATATAAGGATAGGTTGTTTTATCAGTGACGTTATAGCCTATGTACAGACGGTGTGCTTTTACTTTTTCCGAGGACGGATTCCACGCTGTTTCCTTGTAGGCCGGTTCATAGTTAGGATTATTCCAGTTACCTGTTTTTTTGGCTGGTTTTGTCGTGGTCAGTTTACGGGAATCTTTCTTAAAGAAGCTCTTGCCTGCATCGCCGGAATCTTCAATATAATAGTTGCCGTAGCCGGTGACATTCTCGTAACTCTGGCGCAAATAGGCAATAGGATACCAACCTGTACCAACCGTGGCAAAGCAGTTTGTGACATTGGTTGCTTCTTGCGACCCAGAGCCATTACCGCGGCTGCCGACAATGCCGATTTTTCTGCTACACGTAAAGTCTGTATTAAGGTTTCGGCAGCGGTCAATATTTACCGTAACATTATCAATGTTCCCCTTGTTGTACGGGCCGATCCATGCCAGAATGCCGACTGCCTGCGACGCTGCCTTGATTGCGCCGCTATTGACGCAGTCGATGATGTTCAGCGTCATAATATCGGTGACCTTCTTCATCTCGATTTTACCGATAATGCCCGCGCAGTCATTTGCGCCGTTTGATTTATACCAAATCTGACCGTAGTTGCGGCAGGAAAGCACATTTGTGGTGCCGCCGGAAATAGGCTGGTCAATAAAGCCGACAATACCGCCGACTGCACCGTAACCGCTGTTTTTGTCGTTCGTGTTTGTTGTGATTTTGCCAAAATTGAAGCATTTCTGCACGGTTCCGCCGTAGTCCAGCCAATAGGCGATCACGCCGCCCACATTGGCCGAGCGGCTGTTGAACACACTGCCGCAGTTGACTACCTTGTTGACAGACCACCGGTCATCGCTGCGGTTCTGCTGCTGGCCAATGACACCGCCCACATGGACAACAACACGATTTTCCCTCTTGTAAATGTTGTCATTGTCTGTATCGTCCTTGTTCTTAGCCCCATCAAACACGCGCGTAAACCGGCGCACAGCGGCACAGTTTACCACAGTGTCCAGCACGCTTTTGTCTGTGACGTTGGATTCGTTCTGGCCGACAATACCGCCGACGGTGGATGCCGTTGTCGCATTGTCAGAATAGACAAACCACTGGCCGGTGGCGGAAGTGTCGATTGTACCGCGGAGAGAGTTAAAGCCTGCCAGACCGCCCAGATAACCTTCGGCACGGACAGTCTCGCTGTTGTTGCTGCCGCGCAGGGCGACAAGCAGATCATTGGCGGCAAGGCCGCTTTGGCTATAGACCTCCCTATAGCCGCAGCCTTCTTTAGACACAGTGTCAACACCCATGAGATTTGCGTAGGTCTTGCCTGTGGTCAGCTCTGCCGCCATGCTGTTGATGCCGGCATTGGCATCTTCCGCACCCAGCCATTTTTCAACCTGTGCAACAAGGGCAAGTTTTGTTGTGTCGTCGCTGACCAGCGCTTTTTTGCTGCCGCTGCCCTTGATAGTGCCGTTGTTGGAGCCAGCGACGCCGCCCACAAAGCCGTAACGCGCCGTGATGATGCTGCCCGCGTTGCTGCTGCTCTCGGTGGCGACATAGCTGTTGGCGATTTCGGCATTGTTGCGGCCCGCAATGCCGCCCACATGGCTGGCACTGGCGAGCTTTTCGTCTGCAGTCTGGGTCGTGGTGATGTTGCTGATACCGCTGACCTGCAGTTTGATGTATTTGACCTCACAGCCGGTGATTGTGCTGTTGTTCAGGCCGGCAATGCCGCCCACCGTGCTGCCGGTGCTGCGTGCACCGACGGAGACAAGGCCGTCCTTGCCTGCCTCGCCGCCCATCGTGCCGGAATAGGTACACTGCTCCAGGGTACCGTCGTTTTGGCCTGCGACGCCGCCCAAATTTGTATATTTATCAAGATTTTGTGTAAGGTCCAGCAGAACGTCGGTGCTGCTGACCGTGCCGCCCTCCGTGGTGCGGCCCACCGCGCCGCCCAGCGTGACGGTGTTGGTACCCGCGCGCAGGCCGTTGTTCAGCGCCAGCGCGCCGTTTTCGACCTGACAGCCGGTTACGGTGCCATCGTTCATGCCCGCAAGGCCGCCAATCGTGACCGCCGGGGTGCTGAACCGCACGTTGGCGTTTGCCGCCAGCTTCACATTGCGGATGGTCGCATCCTTGCCGTTGTACGCCGCAACAGCGCCGATGCTCTCCGACGTGCCGGTGATCGTGCAGTTGCTTACGCTGCTGCTTTCCAGTTCGCTGTCTTGGCCGATGGTGCCGAAGTTCGTGGCCGTGACGCCGCCCGCCGTGCCGTTGGCCGCGGTGACGTCGGCGCTGACCTGCACATTCTCAATCAGCGCGTCTTTATTATTATTGCCCGCGATGCCGCCCGCCTCGCCGTTGGTGGCGTAGACCGCGTCGGCATTGCCGGACGCATGGCTGCAATAGCTGATCGTGCCGCCCGCGTCGTTCACGCCCGCAATACCGCCCGCATATTGTGTGCTGGCGCGCACCGAGGCGTGGTTCTCCACACGGGTGATTTCGGCGCTGTTCGTACCGGCCACACCGCCCGCGTAGTTGGCGGCATTGACGCTGCCACTGACCGTGCCGTTGGCGTTTTCATCGCCGTAAATGCTGCCCTTATCCGTATTGATACCGGCCGCCCGACCGCCCGCCCCACGCCTTCTTGCTCCCCGCCACGCCGCCCCCCCAGCCGCTGGCGGTGACACTGCTTTGCAGCTGGCCGGACAGCGAGATATTGCCGACGTTGGCACCGGCCACGCCGCCCGCGTACTGGTTGGCCTCCACCGTGCCAGTGCTGTTGTTCTCTGTGCAGATGATGAGGCCCTTGCTTGCCGTAGCGTCACCGCCCAGGTTGACGCCCGCAATGCCGCCGACATAGCTGTCGCCGCGCACGGCGCAGCCCTGCGCCGGGTAGGCAGACTGAATAAGACCGCCGTTGACGCCCGCAACGCCGCCCAGATAGGTATATCCGGTTTCACGGTTGCCGAGGGACGCCGCCATGCTGACGCCGGTGCTCGTGCCCGCGTTCCCGCCCGCGCCGCCGCCCGCGGCGCACTTGTGAGCCACTGTGCCGTAGTTTGTGCAGTTTTCCAGCTTCGTGTTGGGCGTGGCATAGCCGATGATACCGCCCGCCAGTGCGCCGTGCACGTCGTCGAAATCATAGCGGCCATCGGCCAGCGCGTTCAGCGATACGCCGCCTTTAAACGCGCCGTTGTTGGACGGGTTCAGGCCGCCGACGGACAGGGCGTTCTGCGTTGCACCGTTGGTTGCATTTTGAATCGTCAGCTTCGTATCGGCGTCGTTTGCGCCGACGATGCCGCCGACGTAGATGTCGGCCTGCAGGTTGAGCTTGTTCCAGAAGTTGGCAAGGGTGACCTCGCCGTCCGCCGTTTTCACGTCGGTGCTGTCGGTCAGCACGCCGGTGCTCTCGTTAATCGTCGGCAGCAGCGCCTCCAGCGTGCCGCCTGTGGGCTTGGCCGCCAGCAGACGGTTGTAGCCGATGATGCCGCCCGCGACGGCGTCGGCCTCGACGCGGCCCGAGGCCACATCTGTTATAAACGCGCCGTCGCCCGCCACGGTGAAGCCGCCCACCGGCAGGTTGGCGCCGATGACGCCGCCGACAAGCTGCTGACCTGCCACGCGGCTGACCTTCACAGTGGCGGAGGGCAGCGTGGAGGCGCAGTTCAGGCCGATCATGCCGCCGACAGCCTTGCCCGCCGCCACGATCTGGCCGCTGATGGTCAGGTTCTGGCCGGAGGTGTTGGAGATCGTCGCCTTTTCATCGTTATAACCGGCCACGCCGCCCACGTAGTTGTTGCCGTACAGGATGGCTCCCAGCGTCGGGGTGCTTGTATCCCACGTCACAACGCCGTTTTTGCCGTTGCAGCCCGCGATGCCGCCGACGTAGTCGGCGTAGCCGCCCGCGGAGCTGCCCGCGGAGCTGCTCAGCTCTTTTAACAGGTTGATGCGGCGGGTGTCGGTGGCGTTGTCGCCGGACATACGGTTGGCGCAGTTCTGCACGGTGGCTTTGGCAGTCTTGTCATCACTGCCAACCCAGTCGGCATCTTTGCCGCCGACGATGCCGCCGACGTAGGCCGCGTTCTTTCCAAAGGCCGCGACCAGACCCGTATTGGTCATGCCGCTGATTTTGCTGTTGCTGCCGTTGACCGACACGATGCCGCCGACGTAGCGGTTGCCAAAGACGTCACTGCTGTTCGTATCGTTCTTTTGTATGCCGCTGCCGGTAAAGCCACCGGCCAGACCGCCCACAAACCGGCTGCCGAGCACGTAGCCCTTGCCGGTCTTGCAGCCGTTCAGCACAATTTCCTTGCCGTAGCCGACAAGGCCGCCGACGAAATCACCTTTGAGAGGGCTGGCGTCGGTCAATGTGCCGGTTTTTTTGTCGAAGCCCGCCTCGACCTGCTCCTTGAGCTGGGTCTCGGTCAGGTCGCTGCGAGTCACGCTTTCGCAGCCTTGCAGGGTCACGCCCCTGCCGTAGCCCGCAATGCCGCCGAAGAACTGCCCCAGCACCAGGCTGCGCGCATCGCCCGCGGTATCGCCCTTATAGTTGGCGCCCGCGCTGACCGTGCCGTTGTTCCTCAGGCCCGTCAGGCTCTGGGACACGCTGGTGTCCGTCGTAAACAGGTTGCCGACGATGCCGCCCGTAAAGCCGTTGCCGGTCACAAAGCCGTTGTTGACGATGTTCGTCTTGTCCGTCGTCTGCATCTTCGCAGCGTCCACCGTGCCGAACACGCCGCCCACGCCGACGCTGCGCCAGAGGGAGTTCGCGTCACTCGGCTCAGCCGCCGCGGCAGCGTAGCGGGCCTTCTCGGCCTGCTGGTCTGGCGCTGTGGTCGTTTCCACGTTTTTCGTGTCCTTGTCCACAAGCAGACCCGCCACCGTCACGTCCGACGCAACGGTCAGATCCTGCATGACGGACTCGGCTTTGGGTATGGCAACGCCGACGAGACCGCCAATGCCGCGCGGCTCGTCTGTATAATAGGTATAGCTTTTGTTATTTACGGTCTTGTGTTCTGCTGTTCGCTCTGTCGCGGTGGTGGAGTCGCCAAACGCCAGCGCCGCGGCCACCAGCGCACTCGTCGAGGAGTTCGTGCCGCGGGTCAGGGCGCAGTTTTCCAGTGTGCCGGTGTTGACGCCGCAGAGTGCGCCGACGGCGCGCACATCGCGCCAGTTCTCGTCTTCCTTCGCCAGCGCCGTGACGAATTTGGTTGCGGTCAGCTTGAGCTGGTTTTCGTCCGGCAGCGCACCGGCGGCGACGGTCTCGGTCTTGACGTTGACCTGAATGTCCGGGTCGCGCAGTGTGATGTAAGAAATTTTGCCCTTGTTCTCGCCGATAAGGCCGACATAGTGGTCGGCCAGCACGTCCTGCTCTGCCCTGCCGGTTTTTGCAACGGACTTGCTGCTCAATTGCAGATTGAGGATGGGCACACGGGTCATCTTGGTTGCAAGGCCCGTTGTTTTGCTCGTAAGTACGATTTCTTCGCCCAGTTCCGGGATCGTCGGCCAGGCGACAGGGTCATTAAGGGATGGCACCTTGGCCGCCGGGTACTGCTCACCCGACGCACAGTAGACCGTGACGCCGCCGCCCGTCCAGTTCAGGCCGGTGCTGTTGCTGGCCTGGGGGGTCAGCATGTAGGTGCCCTTGTCGGCAATCTTCCAATCCGCAGACCAGCGCAGGTTGTACAGATGGCGGAAATATTTCAGGTCGGCCTCTTTCGCCGTGCCGCCCTTGGCCAGCAGGGTGTTTTCCTCGTTCGTCGTTTCCTCTTTGCTGGCTGTATAGGTGTCGCTGTAGTTCTCCCGCGGCTCGGCGCGCATGGCAATGTAGATGTCCTTCGGGTCGTTCAGCAGGCGGGTGATGCTGTACAGGCTCGTGGCGGCAACGTCAGCGTCGTTCTCACACGCGCGCAGCAGCGCCGCGTCCGCCATGGCGTCCAGCGTCAGCACAAAGCTGCCCTTGTTGTAGCTTAGCGGGAAGTAGAGTTTCTTCTCCTCGGTGCCGGTCTGCTGGCCTTCGTCGTTGTATTGGTAGATAACAACAGGCATCTCTGTGATGACCTGCTTGTTATCATCCGCCGCACCCGCGGTGTCGCGCTTGATCGTGATGGTAAACAGCGGCTTCGTCTTGCCGGTATCCTTGGCATCGTAGGCCGTGAATGTGTAGGAGGTGTCAAGATCTCCGAGGCTGGAGTTGCCGCTCCAGCTCAGAGTCAGCGTCTCGCCGTTCGTCAGGCGGGGATTCTTGACCTTCAGCTTCGTCTGCACCAGCTGCACAACGTTGACGCGGTCCTCGGCAGAGTAGTAGCCGACAAGGGTGTCATTGCGGCGGTGGTCATAGCTGCGGTCATAAATATTCGTAGCACCGTCCTGATTGAAGCGGAGCTTATCGGATTTGGTATCGTAAAAGACCGAATAGACCTGCCCGCTCTGCATGTCGATCTCGACGCAGATCGAGGCATTCAGCAGCGAGGCGTCGTAGATGTAATCGCCCAGCAGCTCCTTGACCAGCGCGTTATGGTTGCCCGCGGCAGCGCCCGTGCGGTCATAGTAGAGCGCGGCCACGTTCTGGTTCAGTTCGGTCTTGGTGCGGCTCACAAGGGTTTTGCCGTCCGCGTCGGTCACGGTGACGTCGTTCTGGAAGTGGTCGCCCGTGTCGCCCTCCTCCATGACCTGCCGGCGGAACGCATCCAGCTCCCCCGCCGTCTCCATCCGGGTCAGGGAGATCTGCGCCGTCTGGAACAGCGTGCGGGCGTTGGCCTCGTTC
>ENA-UONT01002008-UONT01002008.1-human-gut-metagenome-genome-assembly--contig:-CS20-NODE-2008-length-15429-cov-33.974893_pt1 | contig 15429 bp, 10 predicted proteins | sample MGYA00242459_ERZ724006 | MGnify/ENA metagenome assembly ERZ724006 | reverse complement strand
GGCTGTGCGGTGGGTTCCGCGGCGCTGTTGGTCAGCGTATCATCAGCAGGAGTGGCAGGTTCCGGCGTGGGTTCTGCCGCAGCGGAAACGGGTTCGGCCTGCGGTGTTATGGTTTCCGCCTGGGGCCGCAGGGCGCAGGCACCGCAGCCCAGCGCAACCAGCACACAGCCAAGGGCTAACAACAGCGGGGCGGGTTTGCGGTATTTCAGCAAGTGGGCCACCCGCTTGGCCACCCGGCCCTGCCCAAAAGCGAGGGCACCGGGCATCTGGCGCACCGTGGCAAAGCGCAGAATGCTTTCGCAGTAATCAGCGCGTTCGGCAGCGGGAGCGGTGCCGATGGCGGCTTCGTCACAGGCAAGTTCCATGTATTGCTCAAATTGGCGGAACGCCAGCCACGCCAGCGGGTTCCACCAGTGCAGGCAGGCGGCCAGATAGTACAGCGGCTTGGTAATGGGGTCACCCCGGCGGATGTGGGTGCGTTCATGCAGCAGTACCGCACGGCGTGGGGAACCCTGCAGGCTTTGCGGCATATAAATGCGGGGGCGCAGCACGCCCAGGGTGAACGGCGTGGCAACCGCAGCGCAGGTGTAGCAGCCATCCGGCGTTTTGCAGGCAAGGGTCACCATGCGGCGCAGGCGGCAATAGCCAGCCGCCGCACGCACCAGTAAAACCACTACCCCGGCAGCCCAGATCGCTGCCAGTGCCACCCAGATGTTAAACATGCTGCCGGGCAGGGGAGCACTGCCTGCCGCGCCCGGCAAAGCCTGCGCCGGGAGTTCCGCGGGCACGGTGAGCGCCTGAACCACGGCGCCAGCCTGTTGAATGGGGGCCGCGCTGCCCGGCTGCCGGATGGATACCGGGATGCCGCCCGGCAGCAGAAACCGCAGCCCGACCGCCAGCCAAAGCAGGCACAACAGTTTGCTGGGGGCCCGCAGCCTGCGCAGCAGCGCGCACAACGGTAGGCAGAGCAGTACCAGCAGGCCGCCGCACATACTGGTGCCAACGGCATACAGCACAAAAGAACGGATGCTGAACATCATGGCGTTTTTCCTTTCCGTTAAGCAGTAAGCAAGCAGCATTCAGGCATCGCTGTCCTGGCGGCGGGCGTCATCCAGCATGGCGCGGATGGCGGCGGCTTCTTCCTCGCTGATGGAGCTGGTGTTCAAAAAAGCGGCCACAAAGCGGGGCAGGCTGCCGCCAAAGCTTTTTTGCACGACGGCGGCGCTTTCTTCCTGTTGAACCTGGGCCTGTTTGACCAGTGCCGTTACGGTGCCGTTTGCATTGTGTAATATACCGCGCTCACACAGCTTTTTCAGCACGGTATAGGTGGTGCTTTTCTTCCAGCCAAGGGCTTCATTTGCCCGCGCTACCAGTTGGCCGCTGCCCAGCGGCTCGTTGGCCCACACCAGGCAGGCAAAGCGGTATTCGCCTTCCGCAAGGCGGTAATCCTGTTCCATTTTGGGGTGCTCCTTCTCTCATTTGGTCTATTGCTATAAACCTAGTCTATAACAATAGACCAAACTTGTCAACCCCCTGTAAAAAATGTTTGCCTTGCGCGCACACAGATGGTATAATAAGCGCACTTGTGAATATTATGCACAAGGGTGCCCCGCCCCTGCGCCAAGGCACCGTGCAGTGAAAAATAAAAGGAGAACTCTAATTTATGAGAACGATCCTGCTGATTGCAACCGGCGGCACCATTGCTTCGCGCCCAACGGCGGCGGGCGGGCTTGCCCCGGCTATCACCTCGCAAGAGCTGCTTTCCTGCGTGCCGGAACTGGCGGAATTCTGCCGCATTGATACCATCCAGCTGTATAACCTGGATTCCACCAACATGGGCCCCGAACAGTGGCAGGGCATTGCCGCTGCTGTGCAGGAAAACTATGACCGCTATGACGGTTTTGTCATCACCCATGGCACGGACACGATGGGCTATACCGCCGCAGCGCTCAGCTACATGATCCAGAAAAGCCCCAAGCCGGTGGTGCTGACCGGCAGCCAGAAATCGATTTATAACCGCGATACCGATGCCCGCAATAATCTGTGGCGCGCCGTGGCCTATGCCTGCCACCCGGATGCCTGGGGCGTGCAGATCGTGTTTGACAATCAGGTGATTTTGGGCACCCGCGCCCGCAAAACCCGAACCAAGAGTTTTAACGCGTTTTCCAGCATTGATTATCCCGAAACTGCCATGTTCCGGGACCGCCGCCTGATCCAGTTCCTGCAGCGCCCGGCGGAGTATACCCATGCGGTGTTCAGTACCGCGCTGGATCCCAATGTGTTTGTGCTGCGGCTGGTGCCGGGCATGCGGGCGGATATCATCCCCATGTTGGAGGGCCGTTACCGCGCCCTGGTGCTGGAAAGCTTTGGCGTGGGCGGTCTGCCCGGCGGGGATGATGGTGCCATGTTTGCCGCCGTGCGGGACTGGTGCGGCGCGGGGCACCTGGCTGTGTTCACCACCCAGGTACCGCATGAGGGCAGCGACCTTGCCGTGTACGAAGTTGGCCGCGCGGCCAAAGCCCTGCCCGGTGTGCTGGAAGCGCACGATATGACCCCCGAAGCCACCGCAGTCAAACTGATGTGGGTGCTGGGCCAGACCACCGACCGTGCCGAGGCGGAAAAGCTGTTCCTGACCCCTGTGCAGTGGGATATCCTGTAAATCGTTCATTATCACATAAAAATAAAAAACGGCGCAGAACCGGAGGAGATAACGCCCGGCTCTGCGCCGCTTTTTGATGTTATTTAGAATGTCAGTTAAGGAAACTTAAAGCAGAAATAATATCAGATTACGTTGTGGTCCATCCACTTGTTGCTGACAAAGCGGATCATGAAGAACACGCTGCGGCAGATCCAGTCAATGAACATACCGAACCACACGCCGGTCAGCCCCATGTTGAGCTTGAGCACAAAGATGTAGCTCAAAATTACGCGGAACAGCCACATGCTGAAAATGCTCACCGTCATGGTGTAGCGGGCATCGCCGCCGCTGCGCAGGGCGTTGGGCAGCGTAAAACTGGTAGCCCAGCAGACAACGCTGAACAAAGAGAACCAGTGCATAACGGTAACGCACATGTTGAGCGCAGTATCCGAAAGGCTGAACAGCCGTGCAATGTAAGGAATCGTAAAAAACAGGCAGGCGTTGGTGCAGAACAAACCGAGCATTGCCATCAGGATAAACATCTTGGCGTAATACTTGGCCTGTTTTTTGTCTCCTGCGCCAAGGCAGCGGCTGACGACGGGGATCATGGCAAGGCCCATGGTGCTGCCGGGAATGTTGGCGATGCCGCTGATGGTGTTGGCCACCGCGTTGGCCGCAATGGCGGAGGTGCCCAGGGTGGAAGTCAAGCTGCTGACGCACAGCTTGCCAATCTGGAACATGCCGTTCTCCAAAGCGGAGGGAATGCCAATGCCAAGGATGCGGCGGATCAGGTCGCCGTCCGGCTTCATATCCGCAATATGGCGGATGCAGAGCGGGTTTTCAATTTGCTGCTGCTGCCAGAACACCCACGCCGCGGCAAACACGCGCCCCAGCAGGGTGGCCAGCGCAGCGCCCAGTACCCCCATGCCCAGCCCATAAATGAACAGGGCGTTGAAGCAGATATTGATGATGTTCATGACCAGGCTGGCCAGCATGGAAATGCGGCTGTTGCCCTGCGCACGGAACAAAGCGGCCCCGGCGTTGTAAAACCCGATAAAGGGGTAGGAGATGGCGCTGATCAAAAAGTAGGTCTGCGAAAATCTCATCACATCGTCATCAATGCGGCCGAAAACAATGCGCAGGATGGGGCGGCTGAGCACCAGAATGACCAGCATGACAGCGATGGTGCTGACCGCAAGAACGGTGTACAGCTGTGCGGCGCTTTTGGCGGCTTTTTCACCATCGCGCCGGCCAAGGTACTGGCTGCTGATGACCGCGCCGCCGGTTGCCAGGGCGGACAGGATCTGGATGATCAAAATATTCAGGCTGTCCACCAGGCTCACGCTGGACACAGCGGCTTCGCCCACGCCGGATACCATAAGGGTATCCGCCATGCCCATGGATACCGACAAAAACTGCTCCGCCAGCAGCGGCAAAATCAGCCGAACCAATGCCTGGCGGTTAAAAATCGGCTCCGACAGGGTGGATTCGGCGCTTTTTGTGTTGCTCATTCGTTCCCGATACTCCTTATTCGCTTTACGAAAAATTTACATGTTTATCATTATAAGACGAGAAAAGCAGAAAAGCAATATCTGTGCGAATCGAAACGATATTGTCCTTGCAAATGAGCAATTTCGTTTTCAAAAAGCAAAAAAAGAATGGATTTTGCACGGGTATCTGAAACGAAAAGCAACGATGAAAACAGCGCTTGAGCGAAATTTGTTCTGAAAGAAAAGGAAAAAAATAAAAACAAATATCGACTAATGGCAAAATCCAGCGTTAAACACCGGGCAATTTCAGTGCGGCAAGGAAACAATCTTGCAATACTGGCGCACAAAACCGGGATAAACCGCCCCGCCAGCACATACGCTTGTGTGTGGAAGAAAATACAGGGGGAGGCAGACCGCCATGAAACAGACCCACCGCCCGCCGCGCAGCATTTACCCTGCGCAGAACCGCCACATGCGGTGGCGCACCCGTGTGCTGGCCGGGCTGGTGGCGGTTTTGTGCTTTGGCGGGCTGCTGGCCCGGCTGTTTACCCTGCAGATACTGGACCCCAGCGGTTACGCCAACCGTGCCGCAGCCCAGCAGCTGCGGGATACCACGCTGCCCGCCGCCCGCGGCGAAATTTATTCCGCCGATGGCGTTACCCTGGCCGCCAGCAAAACCTGCTGGACCATCCGGGCCTCCCCGCGGGAACTGGCGGATGAGCTGGTGCAGCCCGCCGCCAAAGCGCTGAGCGAAATTTTGGATATTGATTATGACGCTACCCTGCAAAAGCTGAGCAAGCGCACCAGCAATGACTGCCTGCTCCGCCGCCGGGTGGATGCCGATTTGGCGGACGCCGTGCGGGTCTGGTGCACGCAGAACAACGCGCAGGGTATCCAGATTTTGCAGGATACCAAGCGCGTTTACCCGCAGGGCAACTTTATGGGCTGCCTGCTGGGCTTTACCGATGTGGATAATCAGGGCCTTTGGGGGCTGGAACTGCAATATGACGCCCAGTTGACCGGCCGGAACGGAACCATCCTGACTGCAAAAAATGCCTGGGGGTACGATATGCCCACCCATTACAGTACCCTGCAGGATGCCGTGCCGGGAAATGATATCACTCTGACCATCCGGGCGGACATCCAGCACTATCTGGAAAGTGCGCTCAGTGCCGCCGTGGCGGAGCATCATGTGGCGGCCCGTGCGGTGGGCATTGTGATGGAAGTGGATACCGGCGCGATCCTTGCTATGTCCACCAAGCCGGATTACGACCCCAACGATCCGCGCACCATTGTGGATGAAACCATCCGCCAGCAGGTGAACGCCCTGAGCGGGGAAGAACGCAGCAAAGCCTTGCAGACCGCCCAGCAGGCCCAGTGGCGCAACAAGGCAATTTCCGATTTGTACGAACCCGGCAGTGTGTTCAAGCTCATCACCTGCGCTGCGGCACTGGATACCGGTGCCGTCACGCGGAACAGCCGCTTTGTCTGCGCGGGCAAGATCAATGTGGCGGGCACAAATTTCCGCTGCGCAAACGGGCATATCCATGGCAGTGAAACCCTGGCCCAGGGGCTGGCGGTATCCTGCAACCCCTGTTTTATCCAGGTGGGGGCGCGGCTGGGCAAACAGAACTTTTGCGATTACTTTGCCGCCTTTGGCCTGCGCGCCGCAACCGGTATTGACCTGCCCGGCGAGATCAAGCGCAGCGAATACTATACCGCCGACCGCATGGGTCCGGTGGAGCTGGCTTCCTGCTCCTTCGGGCAAAGCAGCAAGGTGAGCTACCTGCAAATGATCACAGCCGTCTGCGCGGTGGTCAACGGCGGCAAGCTGATGCAGCCCCATGTGATGCAGTCCATCCGCGATGCCGAGCGCAATACCGTGCAGCAGGTGGAGCCCACCGTAAAAGCGCAGGTCATCCGGCCCGAAACCAGCGCCGTCATGCGCGAATTGATGGAGGGTGTTGTGACCACCGGCACCGGCAAAAACGGTGCCGTGGCGGGTTACCGTGTGGGCGGCAAAACCGGCACCAGCCAAAAGCTGGACAGTGAGAATGAGCGCGCCCGCATTGCCAGCTTTGTGGCAGTGGCACCGATCGAAAACCCAAAAATCGCAGTCCTCATCTGCCTGGATGAACCCCACAGCTGGACCACCAGCGGCGGCGCGCTTTCCGGCCCCGTGGCGGCGGAAGTGCTGCAAAAAAGCCTGCCGCGCTTAGGCATCCAGCCCAGCTATACCGAAGCAGAACAGGCAAAATATTTTACCACCGTGCCCGATGTGACCGGCTGGAAAGCCCCCGCCGCGGCCCAAAAACTGAGCGAGTATACCCTGACTGCGGATGTGCTGGGGCAGGGGGAGCGGGTCGTCAGCCAGTACCCGCGGGCAGGCACCACCGTGCGGCGCGGCTCCGCCATCCAGCTGGACACCACCGGCCAGCTGGACCCCGCAGCGGACGAAGGATAACGCCGAGTGGTTGCACCCCCGCCCCATTTGCGATACAATAATATAAAGTTTATCCCAAAAAGGGGAGGGGAGCCGCTTGCCAAAGCTGCAAACAAACGGCGCAAAACAAAAACGAACCACCTATATGATACTGCTGCTCTGGACGGCGGTCTGCTTTGCCCTGCTGGTGGTGAACTGGTGCTGCTGGGCACCCAACCGGCTGGACGCCGACATGGCGTCCGAACAACTGCTTGCCAACCTGCTGGCGCAGGAGGGCGGCGTGATGAGCACCAACTGGTACTATTCCACTGAGCTGCGGGTGCTCAACACCCAGCTGGTCATGGCACCGCTGTTCCGGCTGTTCACCAGCTGGCATACTGTGCGCGTGGTGGGCAGCGTGGTGCTGATCCTTTTGTATCTCGCGGCGTGGTTCTGGTTCGGGCGCAGTGCAAAGCTCAAGTACAGCGGCCTGCTGGGGGCCGGGCTGCTGGTGCTGCCTTATGGTGCGCTGTACCGCCAGTATGTGCTGGAGGGCCTTTACTATATTCCGCACATTGCCATCAGCTTTGTGGTGCTGGGGTGCGCGGTGCGCATTCTGCGCGGCGGGCGGCGGCTGGCCCCGGCGGCGGGCATGGTGCTGTTCAGCTTTGCTGCAGCGCTGGGCGGGCCGCGGCAGCTGTTCATCTTGAACATTCCGCTTACCGTGGCGGCAGCGCTGCTCTGTTGGCTGGATGCTCCGCCTGCGGATACCCTGCGCCAAAAGCTGGCCAATGCCTGGCGCACCCCCGGCGGGGCGCTGCTGGTGCCCACCCTTGCGGCGGATGCTGCCGCGCTGGCGGGGTACCTGGTCAACGCAAAGGTGCTGGCGGAAAAATATCACTTCCAGGATCAGGGGTATGTGGCATTTACCGGGCTGAACCTGGAACGCCTGCAATGGTTTGTCAACGCGCTGCTGGCTTCCTTTGGCTGGCAGGAGGGCAAAGTGTTTTCTCTGGCCGCGCTGTTTAACCTTGCGGCTGCGGCGTTGATCCTTTTCTGCTTTGTGTTTTCTGTTCGGTTGGTGCGCGGCAAAGCACGCTACCCGCTGGGGCACCGGCTGGTGGGGGCGTTTTTCCTGGCCGGGGCCGTCTGCTTTGCGCTGCTGTACGGCCTGACCAACAGCGGCCATTCGGACCGCTACCTGCTGCCACTGGCAATTTTATTTGTACCGCTGCTGGAAATCATGCTGGCGGACTGCACCCCCCTGCACCGCCCGGACGCCCGTGGTCTGACGGCCCTGCTGGCGGCGATACTGCTGCTGCGCGCCGGAACAGACTACCGTGCAGCGGCAGTGGCAGCCAACCCCAACCAAGGGGCGGCACAGTTCCTGGTGCAGAACGGCTACCGGGACGGGTACGCTTCTTTTTGGGACGGTAATGTGATGACCGAGTTGACGGACGGCACCCTGAACATGTGGACCCTGACCCCAAACAGTGTGCCGGAGCTGCGCCCTTGGCTGCAGGTCACCAGCCATCTGCAAACCCCTCCGCAGGGTAAAATTTTCTTTGTTATCTCCAAATGGGAAGCATACGGCGAGCGCCAGCCCACTACCCAAGCCCTTGCCGATGCCATGCCGGAGGATGCGCTGATCTATGAGGATGAAACCGTAAAGATTTACGGTTTCGCCAGCGATGAAGCCATGCGCCAGGCGTGCGGATTTGCGGCATTCCCATAAAAAAATAAGCCGTCACAAACTTTTCACAATTTTCTTTGAAAATAATTACATCCCGCTGGTTGACAAACCGGCGGGATTTGTTTATAATCGTACTGTTGTAAATCAAACTGTTTTAATTCAAACAATTAACAATCAAACGGATTGGAAAGTGAGGTGATCCAAACGCAGAACCGCAACCAACAGGATGACCACGGCTTTGTGCATGTGGGCCGCACCTTAAACTATGCCGCGCGGGAAATTTCCTGCGCGCTGGATGCGTACATCAGCACCAGGGTCAGCCCGGAGCTGACCGGTATGCGCGGCATGGTGCTGGGGTTTTTGATGCAGGAAACGGAAAGCGGCAAGCAAATCTACCAGCGTGATCTGGAAGCCCGGTTCCACACCAACCGTTCCAGCATTACCACCATGCTGCAGGGCATGGAGCAGTCCGGCTTTATCACGCGGGAAGTTGTCGCCAAAGACGCCCGGCTCAAAAGCCTGGTTCCGACCGAGAAAGGCCGCCAATGCGCCGCCGCCATCCACCAGTGCATTTCGGATTTTGAGCATGACCTGCAAAACGGGGTCAGCGCGCAGGAACTGGAAGCTATCCAGGGCACCCTGCACAAGCTGATTGAAAATGCAAAAGCCATCCGCGGCAAAAATTAAGGCGTATCTGAAAAGTCAAAAATTTGGTCTATTTCTATAAACGCAGCGGGATTTTGCGTTAAAAAGCCTTGGAATCTATAAAGGATTCCTGCGGCTCCTTGCCTTAAATCCTGCTTGTGTTTGCGAAATGTCCGTTATTTTCTTTGTTTTCAGACACACCCCAAAGTGTTCCGCATTGCTTTGGCTTAAGAAGTTCAGGCGCTGCCCCCGGGCAGCCAAACAGGAGATACCATATGTTTAAGTCACTTTACAAAGAAACAGAGGGGTTCCGGCTGGTTTCCATCCTGACCCCTTTGTGCATGATCGGCGAAGTGGTGATGGAAATGATCATCCCCAAGCTGATGTCCTCCATCATTGATGATGGCGTTACCGCCGGCAATCTTTCCCACATTTACCGCATTGGCGGCTGGATGATCGTGGCAGCGGCCTTTGGCCTGCTGTTCGGCGTGCTGGGCGGTGTGTTTGGTGCGCGTGCTTCCACCGGTTACGCCCGCAATCTGCGCCGCTCCATGTACCGCAATATCCAAACATTCAGCTTTGCCAATATCGATAAATATTCCACCGCCGGTCTGGTCACCCGTATGACCACCGATGTGACCAACATCCAGAACGCTTACCAGATGATTTTGCGTATGGCCATCCGTGCGCCGTCCAGCATGGTCATTGCCATGATCATGGCGTTCACCATCAACGCCAAGCTGGCTTCCATCTATCTGGTGGCGGTCATCATTCTGGGCGGCTGCCTGGTGCTCATCATGTCCCGCGCCAGCAACTACTTCTCCGCCGCATTCAAAAAGTACGATGACCTGAACGAGAGCGTGCAGGAAAATGTTTCCGCCATCCGCGTGGTCAAAGCGTATGTGCGCGAAGATTACGAGAGTGAAAAGTTCAAAAAGGCATCCGGCAATGTGCAGGATCTGCTGCTGCGCGCTGAAAAAGTTCTTTCCTTCAACTCTCCGCTGATGATGGCCACCGTTTACACCTGCATCCTGCTGATTTCCTGGCTGGGTGCCCGCATGATCGTGCTGTCCGGTGCTACCAGCTTTACCACCGGCGAGCTGATGAGCATGCTGACCTACTGCACCAACATCCTGACCAGCCTGATGATGCTGTCCATGGTGTTCATCATGATCTCCATGTCCGCCGCTTCCGCCAAGCGTGTGGCTGAAGTGCTGGAAGAAGAAAGCACCCTGTCCAACGGCGAAAACCCGGTTATGGAAGTCAAGAACGGCGCTGTCCGCTTTGATCATGTCTGCTTCCGCTATAAGGCCGATGGCCGCGATGTGCTGTCTGATATCAACCTGAACATCCGTTCCGGCGAGACCATCGGCATCATCGGCGGCACCGGCAGCGCAAAAACCAGCCTGGTGCAGCTGCTGCCCCGCCTGTATGATACCACCGCCGGTCATGTGTACGTTGGCGGCGTGGATGTACGCGATTACGACCTGGAGATCCTGCGCAACAGCGTTGCCATGGTGCTGCAGAAAAACGAACTGTTCAGCGGCACCATTGCCGAAAACCTGCGCTGGGGCAATAAGGATGCCACCGATGCCGAGATCGAGGAGGCATGCAAGCAGGCCTGCGCCGATGAATTTATTGATCGCTTCCCCGATAAATACAACACCCACATTGACCAGGGCGGCACTAACGTTTCCGGCGGCCAGAAGCAGCGCCTTTGCATTGCCCGTGCTCTGCTGAAAAAGCCCCGCATCCTGATTCTGGACGACTCTACCTCCGCTGTGGATACCGGCACCGACGCCAAGATCCGCAAGAGCTTTGCCGAAAAGATTCCCGGCACCACGGTGTTCATCATTGCCCAGCGTATTTCCAGCGTAGAAAACGCCGACCATGTGATCGTGCTGGATAACGGCAGGATCAGTGGTTACGGTACCCCGGCCGAAATGCTGGCCACCAACCCCATCTATCAGGAAGTTTATAACAGCCAGACCAAAGGCTCCGGCGACTTTGACGAAAAGGGAGGCGATAACAATGGCTGAGCAGAAAGCAAAAGTGGTTAAGGTTGGCCGCGGTGGCCCCCGCGGCCCGCGCCCCAAAGTCCAGAACCCCGGCAAGATCTTCATGCGCATCCTGCGCTATGTGATGGAATGCTACCGCATTCAGGTCGTTGCGGTCGTCATCTGCATTTTTGTCAGCGTGTTTGCCAACGTGCAGGGCACTTTGTTCATGCAGACCTTGATCGATGGCTACATCCTGCCCCTGCTGAAAGAGCAGAGCAGTGATTTTTCCGGCCTGGCCCATGCCATCGCCCGCACGGCAGGCTTTTACGGCATCGGCATTGTTGCCGCCTTTGCCCAGGCCCGTATGATGGCTTACGTTACCCAGGGCACCCTGAAGCGCCTGCGCGATGAAATGTTTACCCATATGCAGACGCTGCCCATCAAATACTTTGACCGCAACGCCCACGGCAATATCATGTCGCTGTATACCAACGATATTGATACCCTGCGCCAGATGATCAGCCAGAGCATGCCGCAGCTGCTGAACAGCGCTATTACCGTTGTCAGCGTGCTGGTTTCCATGGTTGTACTCAGCGTGCCGCTGACGGTGCTCACCCTGGTCATGGTCGGGATTATGCTGCTGGTCACCAAGTATCTTACCACCAACTCTTCCAAGTACTTTGTTTCCCAGCAGCGTGATATTGGTGCGGTGAACGGCTACATTGAAGAGATGATGAACGGCCAGAAGGTCGTTAAGGTGTTCTGCCACGAGGAAGAAGCCATTGAGCAGTTTGATAAGCTCAATGACCAGCTGTTTGAAAGCGCGGATAAGGCCAACCGTTACTCCAACCTCGGCGGTCCGGCTAACACCCAGCTGGGCAACCTTTCCTATGTGTTCTGCGCCATGATCGGCGGTGCGCTGGCTCTGTCTGGCATGACAGGCCTGACCCTGGGCAAGCTGGCCAGCTTTTTGACCTTCAACCGCACCCTGAACATGCCTATCAGCCAGATCTCCATGCAGTTCAACGCCATCATCATGGCTCTGGCCGGCGGCCAGCGTATCTTTGACCTGCTGGACGAAAAGCCGGAAGTGGACGAGGGCAAGGTCATGCTGGTCAACGCCAAACGCCTGCCGGATGATTCTGTGACCGAAACCGAGGAGCGCACCAACCTGTGGGCCTGGAAGCGTGTGAACGCCGATGGCAGCGCAGACTACCGTGAACTGAAGGGAGATATCGTCTTTAAGAATGTAGACTTTGGCTATGATCCGGGCAAGATCGTCCTGCATGATATCAACCTGTATGGCCGTCCGGGCCAGAAGATCGCCTTCGTCGGTTCCACCGGCGCAGGCAAAACCACCATCACCAACCTCATCAACCGCTTCTATGATATCCAGAAGGGCACCATTGAGTATGACGGCATTGATGTGACCCATATTCATAAAGACGACCTGCGCGCATCCTTAGGCATTGTTCTGCAGGATACCCACCTGTTTACCGGTACGGTTATGGATAACATCCGCTATGGCCGCCTGGATGCAACGGACGAGGAATGCCGCGCCGCCGCCAAGCTGGCCAACGCCGATGAGTTCATCCGCCACCTGCCGGATGGCTATAACACCACGCTGACCGGCGACGGCACCAACCTGAGCCAGGGCCAGCGCCAGCTGCTTGCCATTGCCCGTGCCGCTGTTGCGGACCCGCCGGTACTGATCCTGGACGAAGCAACCTCCAGCATTGATACCCGCACCGAGCGCCTGGTGCAGCAGGGCATGGACGGCCTGATGTATGGCCGCACCACCTTTGTTATCGCCCACCGCCTTTCCACCGTGCGCAACTCGGACTGCATCATGGTGCTGGAACAGGGCCGCATTATTGAGCGCGGCACCCACGATGAGCTGATTGCCCAAAAGGGCCGTTACTACCGCCTGTACACCGGCAATTTTGCGGAAAACTCCTGAAATAGCCTTTCTGCCGGATAAGTGCGCAACAAAAGCGCAATCGGCATAAAAACGGAAAATCCCCATAAAAATACCGGGAAGGATTCCACCCTTCCCGGCGTTTTTGTGTAAAATGCCGTCACGCCGCACAAAACTTGACGATGTGGGAATAATTGGCTATAATAGAGGGGAACACAAGGAGGCTGAACCAACACAGCACTCCTTTTTATATAGATGACGCTTTGGAGGGGGGCTGCGCAGAACACTGCCAGCCGCAGGCGTACAAAACTGACCAACCAACACGATAAACTGAGAGGAGAGCTTATACATGGCTACCAAGAAAATTGCTCAGACCGTTATTACTGAGGATAAGTTTTATACCATCGCCGCTGCAAACGGCAAGGTTGTTGAAGTAAAGGATTACAACACCGAGAACGGCGCTCAGATCCAGCTGTGGGATAATGCCAACGCCGAATGGCAGCAGTGGAGCTTTGTGCGCGCCGGCGAGGGCGTGTACCGCATCAAGAACCGTTTCACCGGCAAGATGATGGACCTGGATTGCTCCGGCGTGACCGATGGCACCCATGTTCACCAGTGGGAAGGCGCTAACGCTTCCAGCCAGCTGTGGATCGTGGAGCCCGCCAATGATGGCCGCGTAAAGATCAAGTCCAACCTGGCCGGCAAGTGCCTGGATCTGGTCAACATGAACACCGAAAACGGTGCAGTCCTGCAGATCTGGGCCGATGTGAACGGCGATAACCAGTACTGGACTATCAACGAAGTGACCCGCAAGCCCAAGACCAGCGCCAAGGCTACCGCCGCTAAAGCAAAGGCTGAAGTGAAGGCTGCCGCTGAAAGCGCTGCCAAGACCGTTGACGCCGCTGCCAAGGCTGCTGCCGAAGTTGCTACCGAGGTTGTTGACGCCGTGAAGGCTTCTGCCGATAAGCCGGTTGCCGAAACCGCCGCTGAGGTTGTTAAGACCGCCAAGAAGGCCACCTGCAAGACCAGCACCAAAAAGGCTGCCGAGGCTGCTGTGACCACCGCAAAGAAGGCAGCCGAGGCTGCCACTGCCGTTGCTGCCGTGGCCACCGACGCTGTCAAGGAAGTTGCTGAAAAGCCCGCCGTTAAGGCCGCTGCCGATGAAGCTGTGAAGGTTGTAAAAGAAGTTGCCGAAAAGCCCGCTGTCAAGGCTGCTGTGGAAGCTGCCGACAAGGCCGTGAAGGAAGTTGCCGAGAAGCCTGCTGTCAAGGCTGCCGCCAAGGCCGCTGACGAAGCCGTTAAGACCGTTGTGGAAGCTGCAAAGCCGGTTGTTGAGGCTGCTAAGCCTGCTGTAAAGGGCAAAAACTCCCGCAAAAAGCACAGCAGAAAGTAATTTGTTTTAAAGCGTCAGAATACCCCCGATAAAAAATAAGTCCCGCCCGCAGCACCCCTCGCTGCCGGGCAGGACTTTTTTTGTGCAGGATCAATCCCAAAGAAAACTGCCCGTATCACTCCGGCCAAAAACCGGAAAGGATGCGGGCAGCTGTTTTATCAGAATAACGGAAATAAGAGAAAGCCAAATTTTACAGGAAGCTCTGGATCAAGGTTTTCAGGCCGATCAAAATCAGCACAAGGCCGCCAATGCGCTCCGAAACGGCGCGGTACTTATCGCCAAACACGGCACCAACCTTAACGCCGATGGCGGACAGGGTAAAGGTGGTGCAGCCGATCAGCAGGGCAGCAACCACAATGTTGGCTTCCATTGCGGCAAAGCCAACGCCAACGGCAAAGGCGTCAATGGAGGTTGCAACAGCCAGCGGCAGCATGGCTTTGGCGGAAAAATCGTTGTCCACAGTTTCATCGCCGCCAAAGCTTTCCCGCACCATGTTTACGCCGATCACAGCCAGCAGGATAAAGGCAACCCAAGGGCCAACGCTGTTGAGCAGGTGCTCGAACCGGGAACCGAGGAAGTAGCCAAAGGACGGCATAATGGCCTGGAACGCGCCGAACCAGGCACCGCAGATCAGCGCGTGGGACAGCTGTACTTTGCGCACCGAAAGCCCCTTGCAGATGGAAACCGCAAACGCATCCATCGAAAGGCTGATGCCGATCATGATCAAGTCAAACAAACTCATACCCCAATACCTCCAAATCAGATCCAAGGGCAGAGCCGGGCAAACAAAAAAGACCTATCCGCCCAGCACCTGCACACAGCATGCAGATGAACCCTGTACGGATAAGTCTCGTCATTTCAAGTAGTGCCAGAGCCTTTGCTGTTAGCTCATTGTGTTGGCAAAACTGCACGGCTGCTCTTGCCCAGTGCCGCGCCGACTACTCCCTTATTGCCTGAATAGTGTACCATGCGGAAAATTTGTTGTCAATGCGTTAGTTATTGCTAACCGTTAAAATCCCGGTCATTTTCCGGGTTTTGCCACAAAAATGGGTGTGCTGCACCGCAAAATCAGCCCTGCTGCGCTCCAAAGAGCAATGCAGGCAGAAATAACCGGAATCTTTACCGCCCCCTTGCGCAATGGCGGCTGATAGGGTAAAATAAAAAGACGAAAAAACAAAGGCAACACCGCACAATTCCCGCCTTACGGCTTAAGCACCGCTTCGGCGGCTG
>ENA-UONT01002002-UONT01002002.1-human-gut-metagenome-genome-assembly--contig:-CS20-NODE-2002-length-15454-cov-12.087343_pt1 | contig 15454 bp, 7 predicted proteins | sample MGYA00242459_ERZ724006 | MGnify/ENA metagenome assembly ERZ724006 | reverse complement strand
GCTGCCGGATACGAACCGGGCAAAGATGTAATGATTGCCATGGACTGCGCTTCTTCCGAGTTCTACCATGATGGCATCTACGATTATACCAAATTCGAAGGTGAAAAAGGCAAGAAACGTACTGCCGACGAACAGATTGACTATCTGGAAGAGTTAATCAACAAGTATCCCATCGACTCTATCGAAGACGGCATGAGCGAGAACGACTGGGACGGCTGGAAAAAACTGACCGACCGTATCGGCAACCGTTGCCAGTTGGTAGGAGACGATTTGTTCGTCACCAATGTGGACTTCCTTGCAATGGGCATCGAAAAAGGCTGTGCCAACTCCATATTGATTAAAGTAAACCAGATAGGTTCGCTGACCGAAACACTGAATGCCATCGAAATGGCACACCGCCACGGATATACTACCGTAACTTCCCATCGTTCCGGTGAAACGGAAGATGCGACTATCGCAGACATAGCCGTAGCTACCAACAGCGGACAAATCAAGACCGGTTCGCTGAGCCGCTCAGACCGTATGGCAAAGTACAACCAACTGCTTCGCATCGAAGAAGAACTGGGAAGCAATGCGGTGTATGGATATAAGAAAGTTATAAGTAATAAGTGATGAGTTATTTGCCGGAAGGCGGGGCTTATAAAGAAGAAAGCAGAAGGGGCGAACCGTCACGGTCCGCCCCTTCTCTTTTTAACCTTAAATCAACAATCAATCTACTACCTTAAAGAAAACTTCTTCTCCACTTTGGCTATCCGGTGCCACCCAAAGAGCAAAGTCTCCGGCTTCCACCGTCTTCACCATATCTATATTCCAGAAAGCAAGTTCACTTATCGGAAGTTCAAACGATACATTTTTCTTCTCACCCGGCTTCAATGTGACGCGAGCAAAGCGTTTCAGCTCTTTCACCGGACGGGTCACCGAAGCAAACTTGTCCTGCACGTAAAGCTGGGCTACCTCGGTACCTTCATACTTTCCGGTATTCTCAAGGTCGAAAGTCACAGTCAGCACATCTTCCTTCTTCAGATTGGCAGACGAGAGTTTCACATTATCATATTTGAACGTCGTATACGACAGACCGTAGCCAAACGGATACAGCGGATCGAAACCTGCATCCATATAGAAAGAAGTACATCCCAACGAAGTCTGCCCCGCTTCCAACGGAATGTCATTCAGCAAAACCTCATTCCGCGTAGCCGGACGTCCGGAACTGTTATGAGCATAATAAACCGGTATCTGTCCTACCATCTTCGGGAAAGTCACCGGAGTCTTGCCACTTGGCACAGCCTTACCCCACAGCAAGTCGGCCAATGCCGGTCCTCCCATGGTTCCGGGATGGAACGAATAAAGTACAGCTGACGAGAGTTCGACTTCCTTTCCTATGGTCAACGGACGCCCTGCCATTACGACAGTAACCACCGGTTTTCCTGTTTTCGCCAAAGCGGCAATCAGTTCGCTTTGCGCACCTTGCAGGTTCAGGTCGGCCAGGCAATGCGCCTCTCCTGAAAGAATAGCCTCTTCGCCTACAAACGCCAAAATAACATCAGCACGTGCAGCGGCAGCAGCGGCTTTGGCAACACCTGCCATATTCTTGTCACGGCTATAAGTCAGACCCGGCTCGTATATCACCTGCACTTTGTCCCCCACCAGTTCCTTGATAGCCTTCAACGGTGTCACGGTTTTTGTCTTGTCACCATCAAATATCCAGGTACCCAATTGGTCATAAGGTGCATTTGCCATCGGACCTACCACAGCAACCGTCTTTACCGAAGATTGCAAAGGCAATGTCTTCTTTTCGTTCTTCAACAAGATGGCCGATTCCACAGCAGCTTGCTTGGCAGCCTCCAGATGAGAAGGAGCATAAAGTTCCTCTATCCGTTTCTCATCCACATAAGGATTATCAAACAGTCCCAACCGGAATTTGATACGCAGAATATTCCGCACGGCATCGTCTATAGCAGACTTCTTGACCTTACCTTCTTTTATCAATTCCGGCAATTCCTTGACAAACGTATAGCTGACCATCTCCATATCCACACCAGCATTCACCGCCTTCATTGCTGCCTCTTTAGAATCGGCAGCAAAGCCATGTGCCATCATTTCGGCTACCGAAGCCCAGTCTGACACTACTATTCCATCAAATCCCCATTCACCACGAAGCACATCTTTCAAAATAAAAGTGTTTCCGGTAGACGGTGCTCCGTCATTGTCATTAAACGAAGTCATGAAAGTGGCTGCCCCTGCCTTGGCCACAGCTTCAAAAGGAGGAAGGTATACATCCCTCAAACGACGCTCCGGAATGAAAGTGGAATTATAATCACGCCCGCCCTCGGCAGCACCATAACCTACAAAATGTTTAGGACATGCGGCTATGGAAGTCGGACTGTTCAGCGAATCTCCCTGGAAACCTTCAACCATAGCAACACCCATCACTGAAGTCAAATAAGTATCTTCGCCACATCCTTCGGCCATACGCCCCCAACGGGGATCGCGAGCCACATCTATCATCGGCGCAAATGTCCAGCGGATACCCACGGCAGAAGCCTCCACAGCCGCTACCCGTGCACCATCCTTAGCCACCTGCGGGTTGAAAGATGCCGCTTGTCCCAAGGGAATAGGGAATATGGTCTTGAAACCGTGGATCACATCACGCGCCATCAGCAAGGGGATGCCCAAGCGGGACTCCTCCATTGCCACACGCTGCAAGGCATTGACACGCACCGGATCTACTTCATTCAGGATAGACCCGACTTCACCTTTCTTTATCAATCCGCTCATATCCTCTATGTTACCATAAGAAGAAATCTGGTTCATCTGCCCAATCTTTTCTTCCAATGTCATACGGGACAACAGCGCTTCTATTTTCTGCTCGATGACTGCGTCATTTTTTGTATCCTGCACTTGAGTACAAGATATAAAAGGAAGCAGCAATAAACAAGCAGAGAGCATTTTCATTGTTTTCATCTTTAATCTATTACTTGAAATGGAATATTTGCTGTTGAGACAAAGCCCGTATTATCAAGTACATATACGTACAAACGATATTCCCCGGGAACTTTAATCATAGTCTCATACACATTCTTGTCTGACACGGCCACGTCACCCATTCTTTCCGGACGTGGCTCATAAGAACCTCCAAAACCCAAGACTGTAGCCTCTTTCAGTACTTCCCACACATAAGCCAAAGAATCGTTCTCCTTATCTGTGACGGAAACCTCCGCCTTAAATAAAGTACCTGCTTTGATACGGACATTATCAATGGCACTTTTACCATCGATAGTCATGCCCCGAACTATCGGAGCCGTTTCATCCAATTCCTTGCCGGTCCACACTCTTTGCATGGCCTCCACCATAGGAGTTTTCTCTCCTTTCAATGGCAGTGAATCCACCTTATCCTCTACAAACATACTGAACCAAGTAGGCGTACGTTCTTCTTTTTGTCCCCACAAGAATACAAAAGAGCCCAAGCAACGGGTATTGGCAGAAATATATTGCGTATAACGCTCTTCGTATACCTGCCGTTTTTCTTCACTGGTCTGCTCTATGGGTGCCTTCCACTCGGTTGACGCTGTTTCCCACCAACCGGTCGGTCCCCACTCGGTAATCATAAATGCACCCTTGTAGTCCGACCGGTCAACAACAGCCTGCACCTCTCCCATCGGACCATATACATTGATGCCCACATAATCGAGAGACGGAGCATACTTTGCCACAGAGTCCAATGCCGACGGATTGTAGGAAATCACTGTCGAAACCAGATGACGCTTGTCTATCGACTTAATCAGCTGTGCCAGTTCTTCCACAAAATTCCATGCGGCAGCTATATTAGCATTTCCCAACTCAATTTCATTGCCAATACCCCAAGCCAGCAAACTCGTATCATTCTTGAACGTTTCTGCCAACAAGCGGACTTCTTCGCGCATCTTGTTCTTATATTCATCATCGTAATAGCGTATAGAGTCTTTGGTCATGCCTATTCCCTGCATTACGTACATGTTGTGCTCCGAAGCCAATGCCAGGTTTTTCTTTATCTCCTCCACATTACCTCCCCAGGTTCTGAAGGCATTGGCACCACTCTGGGCGGCAATGTCCAACCGATATGTGCCGCCTACGCCTTTAATATAGGTTTCTCTTCCGTCAATGGAAAGTTTATAACCGTCTGCCGCTTTCTCTATTACAATACCGTCTAGAGAAGAAGGAGAACAGGCAGACAACAAAACTAAACAGATAAAAATAAATATTTTTTCTTTTTTCATTATCAATTGTCCTAAAGCATAAGGTATTTATGTTATAAATAAAAAACATTCAGCCTTCATATTTAAATAAAATTTAAATATGAAGGCTCTATTTTTTCTGAAACACGCGTACATAGTCCACCTTCATCGTTACAGGAAGAGCAGACTCATCCACACCGTTCATTCCACCCCAATCACCGCCCCAAGCCAGATTCAGAATGGGATAGAAAGCATAATGGAAAGGCCATTGATTATGACCAGCTCCCAATTGTTGCTTGGTAACAGCCAACTGTACCTTGCCATCCACGTATGTAGTGATGGCATCTTCTGTCCACTCTAAAGCATAGAGATGAAATTCTCCTTCTGCCTGTTCTATAGTCATGGCATGTGTTTTCTGCGTACCTATAGTATGATTATAATCTTGCGTATGGATAGACGAAGAGACTTCGTTGGGTACGACTCCCACTTCCTCCATAATGTCTATTTCACCACACATGGGCCATGGGTTAGTATTCCAGTCATTACCAACTGGCATCATCCAAAAAGCCGGCCACGTCCCCTTGCCTTCAGGCAACATGATACGTGCTTCAAAATAGCCATATTCCCAACCAGTATTCACTTTAGCATACACACGACCAGAGTAAATTTTACCATCGGAGCCTTTGAAACAATTAATATTCAACTTACCGTCCACAAGTTCTGTCACACGCTTTCCGTCAGCAGAACCATTGACGTAATTTTGAAGTTCATTATTTACCCACCCTGCTCCTTGAACCTCGTGTGTCCAATCATTGCCAAGAGATGTGCCCTCATTAAATTCATCATGCCAAACCAACCGATACCCCTCAGGAGTATTGATATCCAGATCTTCAGCCGATTCTTGAATAACTGTTACCGTTACTTTCTCTGCACCAGCCACAACCTCAACTGTACCCGTACGGGAAATCTTTGCATCATTAGCTAAAGTGGTCACAACAATTTCCCCACTATTTTTTTCTGCGCTAATCCAACTATCATTGGATTTCACATTCCATTCGCCAGAAGCAATAACAGATAAGACAAAAGATTCTCCTATAGAATTAGAATACAACTCAGTCTGTGACACTGATAAAGGAGCCGCTTGCGTAAGAGGAATAGATACACGAGTAGCACCAGATTTAACCACCACCGTACCAGTACGAGAAGTAGTACCCGTATGAGCACTGACTATAACTGTCGCTGTGCCTTGGCTAGAAGAAGAACCCATTACATTTACTTTGACCCATGAACTGCAATCATCAGAGGCAAAAGCTGTCCACTCTTTACCAGAACAAACCACATTCACCACATATTGGCTAGCTTGTGCAACAGCCTCTATCTTTTCAGGAGAACATTTAATGGTAACATCCTCGGATTGCGGTTCCTTGTCATCGCTACTGCCACAAGCAATCAACGAAAACAAAAGAATAGATAATAGACAATAGTATTTCATATATATATATATTTTACAACATAAGTAGAGAAAAAGGGAAAGGATGAAACTCCAGCAATTGCCAAGATAACCCACATCCTTCCCCCTTTTTATTATTCACTGCTTTTAGCAGACCAATATTCTATCTAATACTAGCCATCAATCTCTATGAGTCTGGAAAATAATATCTTTAATAGTCACTTTTGTGTCAGCAGGATTTCCACCAAAATCCAAGACTAAAGATATAGCATGCATATCTTTAGGCGCCTTTTTATTTGCAACCCAAAATTTATTATCTTCATTACCCAACAAATCCGTCTGTTCTGCAAAGAAGAAGTTATCATCATGTTTGACATCAGGTTCATCAGTCTGAACCAGTTTTACTGTTACCCCCTTCAAATCAGTACTAGGATTTAGAGTGACACAGAAATCATAGGCAGTTTCTGTATCGGCTGACAAATCTGTAACAAACGAGAACTGGTTCTGCCATTGTGCTTCAGTAGCATCAGGGAAAGTGAGTGTATAAGCATTTCCATCCACCACTAAATCTGGATTAGGTCTAGCACTCCAATCCGGGTTTGCATAGAAGAAAGTATTGGTAAAGGTTGCCCCGTTCCAAAGATTGTCTTCACTATCCACCTTCACCCAAGAAGGTTCAGGCTCTTGTACTTCAGGAATTTCCGTACCGTCATCATTAGCATGGTCTTTCAAGACAAAGCTTTCCAAAGTAATATCCGTATTAGCTTCATTACCACCAAAATCAAGTGCAAACTTCAAATCGGTAATATTCACACCGGGTACGTTACTGAACCATATACACTTAGGCTCATTAGCATCTAAAGCCACACGCTGCATATTGATAAACGTATTGTCATCACCTTTCTGCTGTACTTTAACCGTCACGCCCGGATGTTTGGTAGTAGAAGTGATTATCACCGAAAAATCATAGGTTTTATCCACTGACAAAGCAATTACCTTATCCAATTCCACATGCATCTGAGCTTGCCACTGATCGGTAGTAGCTTCCGGTAAGGAAACAACAAATGCACCATTCTGATAAGTATATTTTGGATCTGCAATCTGCCCCCATCCTGGAGCATAGTAGAAAGATGCCACATTGAAAGTTACTCCCTTAAACATGTTAAATTCACTATCTTCCACAAAACCACCAAAACCGTTCATAATAGTCTTCTCTATTTCAAAGGTTTTGGTTATCGAACCATCACTAATGCCATTTGCGTTCTTTACTTTACATTCTACTGTATATGAACCTTTTTTACGATAATATTTGGAAAAACCATATGAGGCTTGATAAGCGCCGTCAATTATCCAAATTGGAGACACTCCAGGAGCAGAAGTAAATTCAAAGTTTGCATAATTGGTTGTCTGATCTACAGTAACTTTAAAGTTATCAGTATAATCCGATGCTTGTGGGATATTGCCATTGGCTCCCGTAAAATCTTCAGGCGAACATGAAGTCATTGCAAAACCAGCAACCAACACGCCTGCCATATATTTAAATATATTTTTCATATCAATTATTTATTAATGGAGTTATGGTAAACTATTTATAAGCATTCTGAACCAAAGCCGGATCGGAATCCAACTCTCCTTGTGCAATAGGAATGTATTTCTTCTTGGCAGTCCAAGAATTAGTACGGTAACCATATTCATCGGGGACCAGTGCAGTAGTAGCCTTATTGCTGGCTGATGCTCCACTGATTCCTTCAGCACGTACCAAATCAAAATAACGCTTGCCTTCACCTACAAATTCCAAACGACGTTCTGTAAGTACATCGTCAACCGTAACGTTTGCAAGTCCAGCCAAACCGGCACGGGTGCGAACTTCGTTCAACCATGTCTTAGCCTCACCTGTACCACTTCCACCTGTACGAAGAGAAAGTTCTGCAGCATTTAGTAATGTCTCAGCATAACGATAATAACGATAATTGTTATTATAGTTCAAATTCTGGTCACCGGAAGACTGCTTGAAGTTCTTATCATACGGACGATATTTTTGTAACCAAATATGAGTATCTTGATAACGTTTCGTATATTCTACATCTTCGGCAATCACCCAGCAAGTTGCATCACGACGTTTGTCTTGTTCACTAAACATTTGATAAGTTTCAAGACGCATGGGCATAAATCCCCAGCCATCATTACCCTTTGACCAACCATCATCACCTGGGAAAGAGTTAGGAGAAATCAGAGTAGGAAGCACTGTACCACCAACAGCTAACGGACTTCCCCAGCCACGTTCGTTATTAGTTTGCTCATAATTAATTTCCCAGATAGATTCGTCACACCATTCACCTTCCGTTTCCCAGATGTTGGCAAAACTAGGATTCAATCTAAAGCTAGGACTATCAATAAGCTCCTTCATATAACCTAAAGCTTTTGAGAAACGACTTTCATCATTCTGATACATTACCATTTCAGCATATACCATATAAGCCATAGCTTGAGTGACACGTCCCAACTGACCTTCGTCGTCAACTTCTTTACCTTCTTTGATTGTTTTATAATATTTCAAAGGTAACACCTTAGAGTCAATTACAGCTTCAAGTTCTGCGATCAACTCAGCATAAACCTGATCGGCAGTATATTGCAGAGCCGTATAAGGAGGTTCGGAAAGATTCTCCAAATAGAAAGGTACATTACCAAAATAATGCCACAACATATTATAATAGAAAACACGTAGTAAACGGGCTTGCATCTCATAGAGTTTACGATTGGCCTCAGTAACATCAGTACCCCAATCAAGATATTTCAGTAAGTCATTACAACGTTTGATACCAGAATAGTCCACTGTCCAAAGAGAGCCAAGTGTATTATTTTCATTAGCCTCATAATTAAACAACATATGCCAATTCTGCATATCGGTCTTGGTTGCACCACCTACCCAAAAATTATCGCCCATAATTTCACCGTCAATATTCAAGGCATTGTACTGTCCCAATCCCCAATCTGGCCAATGGAGAGGGTCATAGGCGGCAATCAGAGCTTCCTGAATATGCTCATCCGTAGTATAATAATCTTCCAATGGTTCACCTGTCGGATTTTCCACCTCAAGAAAACTGTCACTGCAACCGGTAGTCAACACTGTAGCGGCAGCAAGTAAGCCTATTGCTAATATTTTATTTGTTTTCATATAGTTCTTATTTTTAGATTAGAAAGAAACATTTACACCTACTGTATATGTGCGAGCCTGCGGATAAATACCACGGTCAACACCAAGAGAAGTTGCACCTGAAGAAATTTCAGGATCAAATCCCCAATATTTGGTCCAAGTCACAAGATTTTCAGCTTGCACATACACACGCAGACGTTCAATAGTAAGTTTGCGAGTAAGAGTCTTAGGCAATGTATATCCCAAAGTAATATTCTTAAGACGAAGATATGAACCATCACAAACATAAAGATCAGATACCATCCAGTTCGTTGCATTACCGACAGCCAGACGAGGATACTTATTAGAAGTACCTTCACCAGTCCAACGTCCCAACATCCAAGAAGGATAGTTACCAGAAGCAACATCTGTACGATAAGTGCCATCAAACACATCAGCACCAGCTACACCTTGGAAGAAAATATTAAAATCAAAGCCTTTCCAATCAGCATTAAGATTCAAACCATAAGTCCAATCCGGAGTACCATTACCAATGTTAGTACGGTCATCTGCCGAGATGCTACCATCACCATTTACATCCACAAAACGTGTATCACCAGGAACCGCATCCGGCATAATCATTTTACCATCTTTATTGACATAAGCACGAACTTCATCCATATTCTGGAAAACACCGTCAGTCTTGTAACCATAGAAATAGGGGAAAGGTTGTCCGTTAGAGCCGCGTGTACCGCCGCCAGAGAATCCTTGAATACCATCTAAATCCATATAGCCAGTATCATTTCCCAAATTCTTCAATTCATTTTTAAGATAAGTAGCATTTCCCTTTACAGCAAATTTAGCATCAGCAATATTCCATTTATAGCCAAGTTCAAACTCAAAGCCACTATTTTCCATATCACCTACATTACCAAGAGGTTTAGTTTCACCTACATAACTCGGGATAGGCATCGTAATAATCATACCATTGGTTTTCTTTATGTAATAGTCGGCACTGAACGTTAAAGCATTATTAAAGAATCCCAAATCAATACCTAAGTCAGTTTGCTCACTCTCTTCCCATTTCAAATCAGGATTTGCCAAACGTTGTGCTTTAGAACCATTCCATTTGATGGCATCTTTACCCAAAAGAACATTATTACCCATGGCTGTCAATGAAGTATAACCAAATTCGGCTATGTTATCATTACCATTCTTACCCCAACTAGCACGAACCTTTAAGTTAGACAACCATTCTCGCGTATCAGCCATAAATTCTTCATTTGTCACATTCCATCCCACAGATACTGAAGGGAACGTACCATATTTATTATTAATACCAAAACGACTTGAACCATCACGACGGATTGTAGCCTGAATCATATAGCGTTCATTATAGTTATAACTCAAACGAGCAAACATAGACGACATTCTATGTTCTGTATAAGGACCTCCATAAACGCCATACTGAACTGTAGCACCAGTAATATTACCATCTGCATCCTTTGTATATTCAACATTCCCTGTAGCATAATCAATAGAAGGTTTATTAGGATTCACCAGATTCCAACGGTTACCACCAAGTTGATCTCCCTTATATTTAAGGGCAGACTGTCCTAATACAACACCAAATGTATGTTTGCCGATAGTTTTGTCATAAGTTAATGTGTTTTCAATCTGCCATGTCACATTCTGTGCCTTGAATGAAGATGCATTAGTATGTGTTGCCTTATTATTAGCTGAGAGATAATACTTGCTCTTAGTTGCCCCTTCATTACCCCAAAATCCCATATCAGCACTATAATTGAAGTGATACTTCAAATTATCCCACAATTGAAGATCAATAGAAAACTTTGGAACAAACTTATGCGACCAATTCTTTGTAGGAGTCAATGTCATCATAGCCAGCGGATTATTCATTTCCTGATAAGCTCCTCCATAGCCAGGTACTGTATAAGGATCACCATTTGCATCACGAGGCAAATCAAAATCTTTATAAGTTTCAATCATCTTTTCAGCTGCATCACCAGTCAATGTAGGGGTCAAAATAGGAGACAGATAAAGAGCCGATCCCAAAATTGAACCGAATTCAGAGTTAGTACCAACACCTGTTGAATGCGTACGCATATAAGCCAAATTTACACCTAAATCCAATTTATTAAGGAAACCGCGTTCTTTAGATGCATCAATTAGATTATATTGAGTATTGGAACGAATAGTCAAACGGTCATAATTAGAATGTCCGTGATTACCACCAACAATACCATCTTGTGAATAATACCCCAAAGACAAATAATAATTTACTTTTTCCGATGCACCACTAACTGTCACATCATGATTCACTACCGGAGCATTGTCATAGAAAACAAGATCTTGCCAATCAGTGCCAAATCCTTTGATAGAATTTCCATTAGCATCAATCAAATTATAAGGATCTGCATAAATTGGAGCCTGACCACCATTCACATTGGCTTCATTCTGAAGGATAGCATAGTCTGTCGCACTAGTCACATCACGTCTCTTCCATGCACTCTGCCAGCCATAAGAAAAATTGTAATTAATTTGTGCCTTACCCATCTTACCTTTTTTGGTAGTTACTAGAATAACGCCATTAGCAGCACGCGCACCATAGATAGCACCAGAAGCAGCATCTTTCAACACTTCGATAGACTCGATATCATTAGGATTTACAAAATCAAGACCACCCCCAATAGGCATACCGTCTACAATGTAAAGGGGATCACTATTGTTAATAGTACCAATACCACGTACACGTACACGAGGAGAATCACCCGGCTGACCAGAAGCTGAAGTTACATCCACACCTGCAGCCAAACCTTTCAATGCATTATCCATACGCACCGGAGATTTGTTTTCCAAATCCTCACTACTAACTTTGGCAATAGATGCTGTTACCACACTTTTTTTCTGAACACCATACCCCACCACTACTACTTCGTCCAGCGTTTCTGAATCTTCCTGAAGAACTATTTTCAAGGAATTTTTTCCATTTACCGCTACTTCTTGTGACTTAAAACCAATATAGGTAATAGAAAGTGTTGCGTCGGCAGGAACCGACAATGTAAAATTACCGTCCAAATCAGTAATTCCACCATTGGTAGTTCCTTTAACTACCACATTTACTCCAGGCAACGGTTCATTATCCGAACCGCTTACCACTGTACCTTTTACCTGTATATTTTGGGCATATACAGAAGCCAAGGTAAAGCTTAACAGAAATAAAACTGATAATAACTTTTTCATAAGTTTTACTAAATTAAGATTGACGTTTCTCGGTTTTGTTCTCAATCGAACAGTGCAAACATAGAGTAAAAGGCAATAAAACAAACAAAAAACAATCATTCTTAAATACGTCAAATACAAAATTCAAATACGTTATCAATACGTCATCAACAAATAACTTACTAATAATCAATACTTAATATATACTTTTAAGTATTACGTCACAACATGTTATAGAACACAAAAGGGAGGAATATTAAATTCCTCCCTTCCATGCACTTCCTTCTTTTAAAGGAAGTTAATATCTAAAGACTACAGTTTATTGCTTAAATAATCCGTCAAACTATCCTCTCTCTCTAAAGCGAACTTCTTACGAAGACGATAACGGATTGTTTCAACTCCACGAACCGAAATGTTCAGCAGAGGTGCTATTTCTTTCGTGGAAAGGTTCATCTTCAGATAAGCGCACATCATACGTTCGTTGTGCGAAAGCTCCGGATGCTTGGCATGAAGACGTTTCATGAAATTGTTATGTATCAAGTCGAACTGGTCTTCAATACGCTTCAGCACCTCGTCACTCTGTATATTACCGTCTATTTTATTATTAATAAGTATAAGCTGCTGTTTTCCTTCCCGGGCACCCTCACCTTTCAGCAATGCGGATACTTTAAGTATCTCCGACTTGATTTCAGTCAGCATTTCATTCTTACGGACAAAGTTTATCATCAGATTGGCCATTTCCTGACTCTTATGCTGCAAATCGTATTCCAGCTTTTCTTTCTCCAACTGCATAATCTGCTTTTCCTGGCGAGCCTTCTCCTCTTCATATTCCCTTTCCATATCATGCAGTTCCTTGTCCTTCTCGACCACAGCCTGTTGCTTTTTCCGCTTCACGCGGACATCATCCCAGCGATAGACATGCCACAAGGCAAGCAAAGCCAAGATGATATAACAAACGTATGCAGCAGCACTGCGATACCACGGTGGAAGTATACGGAAGGCGATTGTATCCGATGATGTCGTACCGTCAGGAAAGACCGCCTTAACTTCAAACGTATATTCCCCTTCCGACAAGCTGCTATACTCCTTGGTGCGTACCGTTGTGAAATCGGACCAGCCTCCCTTATTCAAACGATATTGAAAACGAATATCATCCCCTACCGAAAAAAAAGAAAGGGCATAGTCAAAACGAACGGAATTCATGGAATAAGCTATCACCGGAACCGGCTTCTCTCCTAAAAAGTTTGCGGTATATACCAATGAATCCTTGGGATAAGACAGATACATGTTCCTTATATATAAGGAGTGGCTACGATCCTGACGCTCTCTTACGGCCGGGATGCTGAATAAAGCGAAACCTCCTTCATTAGGAACCACCATCAGCGAATCTGAAAGAGGAATAATCGTTTCAAAACCGGGTACCAGTTCAATCAGCGATTGCTGGATGGGATTAATGCTTGTATTCGCCCCCCGCTTATAGGTACCCAGATTGGCAATACAGATTTCGTGAGGGCTCAAACTTATCAACTTATCGTGATACTCCAAGATACGCGAATAGGCCGTGGTGCCATTCAAAAGGTTGTTCATATCCGGACAAGGCTCCATGACATCTTTATGAGGATTATGCTTATAGATTCCCCGGGGAGTGGCAAAATACACCCGGTCTTCTATCTTCGCTATATACATATCACGCCCTACCGGGAAACCATCCTTCGCGCTATATTCCTTTATACGTACGGCTTTTGTCAAATCATTATCCAAATCCACACGGGTAACGTGGTCTGTATTATACACCCAAATCACCTTATCGCTTTCCTGCTCAAAAAGACGGCAAGAATCGTTCACACCCTCAATCTTGCCAACCACCTGCCATTCTCCATTCTTTTTCCCAACCAAATAAATACCGTTATATACCCCGACATACATAAGGTCCGTACGTCCTGCCACAAGTTGGCAACACCAGGCGCCGGCAATATCCGTCACACGTTTTACGGAAGTACCATTGATAAGGAAAATACCACGGTCGTGCAGACAGAAGAGTTCATCACCTATACGGCAAAGGTTCCAGACCTGTCCGCTGGATTGGGGCATCGGACGGATATCCGGCAAATCGCCGTTCATCTGTACCGGATACGAGGTGTAATACAAACCCCGATTGGTACCTAAATAAAGATAACCGCCTTCTACCGCCGCCGTATATCCCGTGCCGTAGGAATAAGGATAGGAATAGAGATTCGTAAAAGGAGAACTCAGACAGACGTAGTCAATGCCGCTATCCAGACCGGCCCAGAGGTTTCCGGTCGTATCGAAGGAGACAGAAAGCACCGTATTGTTACGCAAGCCGTTGTTCTCATTGAAATATTTCAGTTGCATGGTGCTGCAATCCACCAGTACCAATCCTTTATGAATGGTTCCCAAGGCAATCTTATCATCCTTTTTGGCTACGCAAAAGACTTCATTCTCACGCATAAACTCTTCGGCACCGGTGACAAACGGTTCCATCGTACGCCCGTCACAATAGTAAAGTCCGTTGTATGCAGTCACCACCAGAACACCTTTCTTATAAGGTATAATGCCACGAATACGCTTGGAAGCCAACGCATCGGCACCCTGAAGAGGGAAAAAAGTGTTTCCAACCAAAAGCCATACGCCTCTGTCCGTACCGATGTAAAGAATACCATTGACCATATTGGAACAGTCTATCTTGGCATTCATTTCAATGGCGGTATATTTGCCGTTCAGGTACTTCACCACGCACCCGTCCCCTTGGAAATACAAGATATTGTCTGTCTCATGGATGCCCCACACATTTCCAAGAAAACGAACGGAACTCTCCAAAGTATCGGACATGCAATGATAGGCCAAAGAACCGTCCGTATCCGGTTCATAATAGCCGAATTCATTGATGCCCCCCACATAAATTCTTTTTTGGGTGGCAGAAGCCAGAACGGAACGCACATCGGAAGCATTGTTCAATGGAAACACATTCCAGACATTGCCATCAAATTGCACCATACCGTTCTTGTTGGCGAAATATACCCACTTGTCATCATAGGGTGCTATCTGCCAAGTCTGGGTCCCCTTACCATAAACACTTTTATCAAAATTGACGATAAAGCTATTCCAGCCGGCAATTGCTTCGACCAAAGGGGGAAAAAGAAAAAGGCAGAAAAAAAGGTAGAATGACAATATGTGTTTGTTCATGCGTATAATGACTATATAGTTAGTTGCACAAAAATAATGCTTATTTTCAAGGTAGCACACAATAGCCTATCTGTTTTTTTGTCCCCGATTATTATTTTCTTCTCAAATGGCAATCTTTTGCATAACTATACTTTAGATTCCGGTATACTAAGAAGTATTCGTCCGACGGCTGTTGAATTATCGTCCGACAGCTGTCGGACGATAATTCAACAG
>ENA-UONT01001978-UONT01001978.1-human-gut-metagenome-genome-assembly--contig:-CS20-NODE-1978-length-15607-cov-49.103459_pt1 | contig 15607 bp, 18 predicted proteins | sample MGYA00242459_ERZ724006 | MGnify/ENA metagenome assembly ERZ724006 | reverse complement strand
ATTTTCCTTGACTTTCTGCGCTTGTTGTGGTACAATGGGATCAGTTAAAGAAACATAAATAGAAAGGATACAATAAAATGAATAACAAAGATCAACCAACTATGCAAACTGTAACAGCATTATCCAAATTTTTAATTGACGCATGGCGAGAGAGTAAATGCCCATATACCGATGCACCATCATACTGTTGTGCAAAGTGCAAATATAATGTACTTTGTTCAAAACTTGATGAACTTGCAAAGGTGGTGAACAAATGGCCATTTATAATGTTTGGCATTTATTAAGCCGTTTTAATAAGTTGTATGCAGTATCAACACGAGATAACATTCCTAAACTAATGGAACAGAAAAATATTAACTATTACGGTAGAAAAACAGTAACGTTTATTTGCATAAAGGATGGTGCATTATATTGCTATTATTGATTATTGGTATTATTGTTTATGAAATTGTTGCTATGCTTGTAAGTGATAGTATTTTAGAATTTGTTAAGTGGAACGGATTTGCATTTTATATTGTTACAATTTTTGTTGGTTTTTATGTATTGTGTTGGAGGTACACCCATGGTTAAGCATTGCAGGCTTTGCGGATTACCGTTTGAACCATTGAAAAGCAACCAATTATATTGTGAAGATTGCAAAGACTTTTTGTCCCATCCACCAAAGAAACCACCAACCGAATTAAGTATTGAAGAAATTAACCGCAAAGCAAAGGCGCTTGGCCTAAGCTATGGCCAAATGGTGCAGATGTATAAATTATAATGTATATTCTAATTATTAAATATAGGGAACGTGGAACATTCCCAAACGATCATGAAGAAACAAGGGTATTTAGCGCTAAATGTGAAGTATACCGTTATATTAGCGCTATTGACTTGCGCTATTATATTATTAGTTATAGTATCTATATTAAAGTAGAAGAAAACGGACATACATTTATTGACAATAGCAAATAAAGAGTTATAATAAAAATGTAGAGGGCACGACAGCAAACAAACCGCGTGTAAATAGGAACTACTCTTTAGTTAGAGCTATTGCACATGAGTTAGTTACTCCCGTTGGTTGTTGCGTGTTCCTCTATTTGTTTTATATGAGTTGTTTAAAATGAACGATAGCGACAAAGCCGTATTAACAATGGTTACAGCATGGCGGAATGCTAGATGCGTAGACGATTGTAAACTTTGTGAGTGGAATGATTATTGTGATTTAATGTTTGCATTAGCTAAAGAGTTAGAAAAACGGTTAGATGGTGATATAAGTGACATGGTTTGACCCAACAGATATATTAAACAAGCAAAGACTTTTTAATTTTGTAACAGGCCCAAAGGGCGACGGAAAAACAACTGGTTGCCGTAATTATGGCTTGAATCTATTTTTAAAAGATAATACAGCGGAATTTTGCGTTATTCGTCGCACTAAAACAGAAACGCAAAAAGCCTATAAAAAGTATTTTGACGATATTAACACAAAATTTAATTATAATTTGGATATAAAATACAGGTCTAATATGGCAGGAATTGAAACGGATAACGGTTTTAAACCTATCTGTCACTTTTTCAGCTTGTCAACCGATGCTGGGATACAGGGCGTAAACTTGCCAAATTTGCGGTTTATGATTTTTGAAGAAATTTTCCTTGACCCACGTAAAGGCAAACGGTATTTGAAAAATGAACCAGAAGAATTTGCGCGACTTTATGATACGTTGGCGCGTCCATCTGACCCAAACCGAAAACGTGTACCCGTTATATTTATAGGAAACTCTTTTGCAAGTAGTAATCCCTATTATAATTTTTTCCATGTTCAATTAAATAGCAAAGGTGAATTTAAAAATAAAAACATTTACGCGTTACATATTAACGATGAGGAATTTACCGAGCAGGCAAAGTCAACAGAATTTGGTCAAATTATGGCCAATAGCGCATATGCAAAACATGCTTTTGAAAACGATTTTTTGCTTGATAATTTTGATTTTGTTGTAAAAGACTTTCCTAAAGGTGATTTAATTTATACGTTTGTTTACGATGGTAAAACATACGGCGTATGGGTAAACTTTAAAAGTGGCGGTTTATTTGTTAGTACAAAATACAATCCTAATTGTCCATGCAGTTACACATTTACAACCGAGAACATGAAACCTAATCTATTAACAGGAAAAATGTTTTGCCGTGGCTATCATGGCGAACTAACGAAATTTGCATATAACACAGGTTGCCTATTTTATGAAAGTCTAGCTATAAAAGATATGTTTTATGATATTGCTAGAATTTGTAATTTTTAGCAATTAATTTTGAAAAATCTTATTGACATTCTACCTTATTTATATTATAATATATACAGAGGTTAAGAAAACCTTAAATACAAACGAAAGGAGAACAAAACAATGAAATTCAAGAAAGTTTGCACCAAAGTGGAATTTTTGGAAAAGCAGGAAGATAGAAACTGGATTGAAAGCGTTGAGATCATTGCTGGTCGTATTCCGAAAAGCAAATTGAGCGGGTATGACGTTATTCAGTCTGTAAGCTATCCCAAATGTGAAGTAGAAATTCCAGACGCAATTGTAAACCAGTATGCAAACATTACCGAAATTGAATCGTAAAGAAAGGAAGATACAATTATGTTTAATCAGAATCTTATTCCCAAAGAAACACCCGCAACAATGATGGAATCTAGCATTTTTGGCGGTTGCTATTGCAGTCTCCCCATGAATACCGATGAGGAAAAGAAAAAGATTTTTAACGCAACGAACCGCGCCGACGCTTCTTTGCGTCAATGTATTAATATGCCTATCGAAATGACGGGTTTGTACATTGAGCCTGTTGAATTTGAAGCGCAGGACGATGACGGCAAGCGGATCGAAGGCAAAACGCAGTTGTCCCCGCGCATGATTATCTTTGATAAGGATGGCAAGAGTTACGGATGTTGTTCTATGGGTGCATACAACAGCATTAAGCGTATTGTTAGCATGTACGGTTTGCCCGATACGTGGGACAAGCCTATTACCATTGTGCCCGGGCTTGTTACCAGTGGCAAGAATCAGGTATTGACCATTACTATTGCGTAATGTGATATAAATAGAAAGGCGGTAGACTTGTATGAATGTGGGCAAGTTTACTGCCTTTTAATTTTTATTTGGTGGTGATATAATGGCGCGTAAATTTAGTAGACAATCTGAAAAAGCATTGTCAATTGCTGTAAACCGTTATAACCAAATGCGTACCCGTTATATAAAATCGGGCGGTAAAACAGTTGCGCCAAAAGTAACAGTACAAGAATTAAAGGCACAAAGCGAAAATACAGCCCAGCTAAGGCAACAAATTAAACGCTTGAATGACTACAAGAAAATTGCTGACTTTGAAAGTGCAAAAGTAAAAGGCTTTAGGTTTATCACAACAAAAGGCGAACGGCGAACCATTAGCAGATTAGACCGAGCCGCAAGACAGCGTTACAAAAAAGAAATTGCAAAACTAGAATTGCAGAAAACTACGGCAAGCAATCAGGAACTAATAAATAAAATTATTCCCGGTATTGAAGAATTAAAAGCAAAACCAACAAAAATCAGCAATATTCCTAATCGTGAAATTTTGGGAAAAGTACAAAGCAGATATGAACGGGAACAGCGTTACTATAAAAAGTATGGACAAGTAGAAGCGCCTATTTTGCGGCTTGATCATTATTTATCAGCATTTGTAAAGGTTGGCTGCTTTAATGTTTCAAACGGTCCGTTGGTTTATGATACGTTAGCAAAGTTAAGTAATGAACAATGGGCAGAAATTGTTGATAGATACCAATCTTTATTTGACGTTGACTATTTATATGATATGGGAGTTGGAGCGCAAGCAAAAGTGAACGCAATTGCAAATGCTTTACAAATGATTATTTATTCTGATAATTTACCCGATGAGATTTAAACCATGCGTACAAATAATATATGGTCTTGCGATTTTGAAACGACAACAGACCCAGAGGATTGCCGTGTTTGGGCATGGGTTGCTATAAACATATATGATAATAAAAAGCGCGTATACGGAAACAGTATAAGCACATTTATTGACTTTTTATGGGGACATAACAGAAAATGCTATTTTCATAACTTAAAGTTTGACGGGACATTTATACTAGACTATTTATTAAAAAATGGGTGGACGTTGAACAAAGAAAAGAAAGATTTACAAACATGTGAATTTAATACACTAATTAGCGACAAGGGATTTTACTATACAATGTGTTTATGTTTTGGCCCAAAGTCAAAATGTGAAATAATCGACAGTTTAAAAATATTACCATATAGCGTTGACGCAATTGCAAAGGGCTGGAAATTACCTGTACAAAAATTACACATTGATTATAAAGCATACCGCGAACCGGGCCACGAACTAACAAAAGAAGAAAAGGACTATATAACAAATGACGCGTTAATTGTTGCAATTGCTTTAAAATCCACATTCGACGACGGTTACAAGAAAATAACGGCAGGTAGTAACGCATTTAATTTTTATGTTGAAAAGTGCATGGGCGGTAAAAAGGGCTTTCGGAAAACTTTTCCAGTACCCGAAAATGACGCTTATTTGCGTAAAGCCTATAGGGGCGGTTTTACTTATGTTGCCCCGCAATATAAAAATAAGCTAGTTGGTGCAGGGCGTGTATATGACGTAAACAGTCTTTACCCGTTTGCCCTACATTCGCCGCACGTATACCCGTATGGGGAACCAGTTTATTTTACAGGTGAATATCAAAAGAATGATAAATACCCGTTATATTTTCAGCGTTTTTATTGCGATTTTAAACTAAAGCCTGAACACCTACCAACTATACAAATGAAAAACACGGCGGGTTATATTCCTACAGAATACGTTACAGAAAGTCTTAATGACAGTGTACCGTTAACCTTAACAAGTGTAGATTTGGCTTTATTTTTCGACCAATATGACGTATACAATTATCGCCCAATTGACGGCTATATGTATAAAGCGGGTGAAAAACTATTTGATACATATATAGACTACTTTTATAAACAGAAACAGCAAGCAAAGCAAGAAAAGAACTATGCACGGTATCAACTAGCAAAACTAATGCTAAATAGCTTTTATGGTAAGATGGCCACTAATCCGATATGCTCTAGTCGTTGGCCCACGTTAAAAGACAACAGACTTGCATATTTACCCGGAGAAATTGAAAACCGCGAACCCGTTTATATTCCCGTTGGTTGTTTTTGCACAGCCTATGCGCGCGACGTTACAATAAGGGCCGCACAATCATGCTATGATCGTTTCATGTACGCGGATACAGATAGCTTGCATGTTTTGGGCGATTATGACGTGCCCGGGCTGGATGTTGATGATTATAGACTAGGTGCTTTTAAGCATGAAAACACATTCACGCAAGCTAAATATCTACGGCCAAAATTATACATGGAAGAAATGATAACAGGACGCGGCGACACATTTATATTAAATGATTGGACGGTTACAGGCGCAGGAATGACAAAAAGTGTAAAACAGCAAGTGACAATTGATTCTTTTGAATATGGTGCAATGTTTGACGGAAAACTAACAACAAAGGTTGTACCGGGCGGTACCGTTTTGGTTGACACAACTTTTAAAATTCACGGCTAGATATATTGACAAATATATTTATATAATGTATAATAAAGTAAAGAGGTGATACAAATGAATATTAAAGTTACACAGTTGACTTTAATTATGGTTGCAATTGTTGCGGATTATTTGACGGGCATTATTAAGGCGTGTTATAAGCATGAGTATAAAAGTGATGTTATGCGACAGGGCTTGTATCATAAAGTTGCAGAGATTGCCGCCGTGGCAGTTATGTTTTATTTACAGTTGGGTTTGCCGATGATTGGTATTAGTATTGACTTTCCTTTTATTAGTTTCATTACATTGTATATTATCGTAATGGAATTGTCAAGCATTATCGAAAATATCGGTGAAATTAACCCGGATTTGATCGGCCCGCTATCTGATGTATTTGAAAAGGTAAAGCAAGTAAAGGATGATAAATATGGAAAAAATCATTGATGTTAGCAAATGGCAACAGTCTATTGATTTTGCAAAAGTCAAGAAAGCAGGATTTACTGGCGTGATGATTCGCGCGGGGTTTGGTAATAAAAACGGTTACTTGTACCCGGATGAATGTTTTGAAAAGTTTTACGCATACGCGGTAAATGCTGATATGCATGTTGGTGCATATTTTTATAATTCTGGTTTGTTCCATCAAGCGGGTCAAGGTGCAAAAGAAGCAGCATACTTTTTGGGCCTTATTAAGGGCAAAAAGTTTGATTTGCCGATTGCATGCGATATTGAACTAAGCCCCGATGGTTACAGATCATCAACCAGCCAAAACGCTATTGAATTTTGCAAGTATCTTGAAAACGCGGGATATTATGCAATGATTTACGCTAGCGACATTAGCGGCTTTAAGTCTAGGCTAGATGTAAATATGCTAAAATCCTATGATAAATGGGTTGCCCGTTATAATAAAAATGGCCCGCAGTATGTAAAGGAATGGGGAATTTGGCAATATGGCGGCAGTACTAACTATCTTGCACCCGTTCATGTTGACGGCGTGTATAGTACGGCATGTGATCAAAATTTTATGCGCCGTGACTATCCCGATATTATCAAGCGGGCCGGGCTGAACGGTTACACGAAACAGGCAAGCGTAACAAAACTTTATAGTTTTGCTGTCGATAATATTAGCGCAGGAGATAAAGAAAAATTTGTTACACTTGCAAACCAACTACAGATTAAAAGTGAGGTGAAAGAAAAATGACGCGTGAAGAAATGCAAGCAGTATTGACCGAATACGCAGGAGCAGACGCAGAAACACAAGCACAGCTTGCCGCGCGGTTGCTTGATGAAAACGACGCTATCATTACAGAAAGTAACAACCGAGAAGCGGCCCGAGTTGCCGCCGTGGCAAATGAAAATGCATTGCGCAAACAATACGTTGAAAGGTTTTTAGGTGCTGTACCCGGTGGAAACGAACTGCCAAAACCGAACGAACCGAACCCGCCCGAGCGTGTATCTTTTGAATCTTTGTTTAAATAAAGGAGTGTTTTATTATGCCTATTAAGCCTACCGTTTCCCAGCTGAACGCAAACAGCGTTGGTATTCTTAATGCTATCCGCGACAATGCAAGTGCGGAATATTATCAGGCCGTACCACAGGCACAGGCGACGACGGAGAGTATTCGCGCTGTGGGTGAGCAGATTCTGGCCTTTCAGCCCCGCATGAATGAATTTGTATCCGCGCTGGTCAACCGCATTGCACGCGTAGTTGTTACTAGTAAACTGTATTCTAACCCGTTGGCGTTTGCTAAAAAGGGTCTTTTGGAATATGGCGAAACCATTGAAGAAATTTTTGTAGACATTGCAAAAGCAAACGCTTATGACTGGAACAGCACGAACGAGACCGAACAGGCTTTTAAACGTGCCAATCCTGATATTAAATCTGCTTTTCATGCAATGAATATGCAGACGTATTATAAAGCCACTGTAAGTGAACAGAATTTGCGACAGGCTTTCCTGTCGCTTGATGGCGTGACTGACCTTATTGCTCGTATTGTCAATAGCTTGTATTCTGGCGCGGCATATGATGAATATATCATGATGAAATATGTTATTGCTCAGAGCCTTATTCCGGGCAATGTCAAAATGACTACTATTGATGCGGTAGACGATGAAGCAAGCGGCAAGGCGGCTGTTAAAAAGGTTAAAGCAATCACCGGGAAATTGCAGTTCATGAGCAAAGACTATAATATCGCTGGCGTGAATACTTTCATTCCGTCGCCGTCTGATATTTTCGTTGTTATGACTGCCGACTATGAAGCAAGCATTGATGTCGATGTATTGGCAAGTGCCTTTAACATGGACAGGGTGCAGTTCATGGGTCAACGCGTGTTGGTTGATTCGTTTAGCTTTAATGAGGGTGAACTTGCCAGACTGGATGAATTGCTGGCAAAAGATCCAACCTATACTAAACTGAACCAGAACGACTTGACCGCACTGAATACTGTAGGTATCGTGGTTATGAGCCGCGATTGGTTCCAAGTGTACGACGTGCTAAACCAGTTTACCGAACAGTATAACGCCGCGTTGCTGTACTGGAATGAGTTCAATCACGTTTGGCGCATTTATTCCGCGTCTCCGTTTGCGCCGATTGTTGGCTTTACGACTATGACCCCGAGCATTAGCACAGTTACTGTAAATGTAGCAGCAACGGCCAAGCCGCAGGATAGACTTGTTGCGGTTGCAAACGTTAACGGTACAGATTTTGCAAACAAGGGCGTGAAATTCTCTATTTCTCCCGCTACTAATGTAACCATCGACGAAAATACCGGCTTTATCGCGTTTGGTGCTAGTGCAAGTGGACGCTATACTGTTACCGCAACCAGCGTGTTTGACCCGACTAAAAAGGGCACTGCCGCTATTACAGTTTCCTAATAATTGGCCCGGGCAACCGGGCCTTTATGAGAATAAAAGTATAAGCGGGTGCAATTCCCGCAATTCTCTATATAGAAAGGCCTAACGCATGGAAATTACAGATTATATGTTCAAACTGTTTATTCGTATGAATGAAAACAGTAACCTTGAATTAAAGAAAAGCTATTATATGGAATTTACCGCACTATTAAAATTACTGACTGATACAGAATTAGGAGACTTGCGCAGAAAACTATTTAACTATAAGGGGTGGTTTTAATGACACCAAACACAAGCCTTTATATTTGTCGTGGTATTCCGTGGAATAGTGATTATACCCACGTGCGATTATTTGAAAGTGCAAGCGCGGCTAATACGTATATTTTAAGTAAAGCCGCATTTACTAAAACGCAATACAGTTATATTAGTTCAACAAAGCAAATCCGCGCAGATGGTTTAGCTGACCAATACCGCGATTGTAACTATATTGCATGGAAAAATACAGGTTATTCAAATAAGTGGTTTTATGCTTTTATTACGGACGTAACCTATTTAGCAGATAATACATGTTTGATTAGTTTTGAATATGATATTTTTCAAACATGGTTTTATGATACTACTGTTAATGCATCGTACGTTGAACGGGAACACGTGAACGACGATACAATCGGCGCAAACACTGTACCCGAAAACGTGGTAATGGGTGATCCCGTAAACGTGGCAAGCAGTAACAATTATATCCCGCATAAATGGTACATGTACGCAACACAGGTATTTGACAGGTTGGCCGATGTTACAACGTGGACAGAACCGGGCGCGGCTGGTAATGAGGTTAGCGGCTATTATAAATTGAATTTGACCAGCAGAGAACAGGCGCAACAGATTGTAAAACTATACACACAAAAGGGCATGCTTGAAAGTTTAATTAGCATGTTTGCACTAACAGATGTGGACACAAGCGGCACTATAGACAAAAATTATACAATATCAAGCCCAACAACGTTTGGAGACTACACTCCTAAAAACAATAAATTGTTTTGTTATCCCTATAATTATTTAACTCTTGTAATGGCTGGTAGTGAAACAATTTACCGTTACGAATATTTTACAGATAGAAGTCCTATTTTTAAATTATACCCGCCAAAATATGCTGGTGGCAGTAGCTTTATATACCCGGTTGGTTACGAAAAAGAAGGCGCTGGAACTGCTAGTTTTGCACTTGAACATAGCGTCCCTACTGGCGCTTACCCAACAGCAAGCTTTGGTGCAAACGCTTTTCAAAATTATCTGGTGCAGTATGGGCCACAATTGGCAGTTGGCTTAATTGGACAGGTTGTCCAGCTTAAAAGCGCTGTGCCAAACATTGAAACAGCTGGGGAAGCTGTTACAGCTGGTACAAGTATTGCAAATAGTGTGCTTGATTTGCGCACCCGTTCCCTTAATTCTCAAACTGTTGCAGGTACACAAAGTGTAGCGCAATTAGCCTATGATACACAGCTAGTTATTAGATTAGTATCAAAACAGATTTTACCAGAATACGCAAGAATCATTGATGAATATTTTACAGCGTTTGGTTACAAAGTGTGTAGAATCAAAGCCCCAAACATTACCGGGCGCCCGTCGTGGAACTATGTAAAAACAATTGGCGCACAGGTTAGCGGAAATATACCAGAATACGCCGAAACGACATTGAAAGCAATGTTAAATAATGGCGTTACATTCTGGCATACAAATGATGTTGGGAATTATAGTTTAGATAACAGTATTTAAAGAGGTGTTAAAAATGCAAAATCCGCCTTGGATTGAAAACGCAAAATACTTTACTAATGTTACATATAGCACATGGTTTAATCGTTTGTACAATATAGCAATTAGCCGTTTTGAATGGTTGAATTTACCCGAGACTTGCAACGAAAAATTTATTGAACAGGTTTTATTTTTTAACGGGTTTATGGTTGGTTATAAAGATACTGCCCTAAACAGTTATTTGATTATGCCTTGCACCAATAATAGTGCACTGGATATTTTCGGATATCCTGCCAAAGTAAATGCATACGGCTATAACGGTTACATGGCGCAGAACTTAACCCCGTATACCATTACATTAGGGCAGGAAACCACAAATGCAGATGCGGCTTTATTGTATGCTAATTACAGCCGTTGCCCGGATTTGCCCGCCGTTTTGTATTTTGCCCGGAAACTAACAAAGATTGACCGAACAATTGACGTTAATATTAATGTACAAAAAACGCCATATATTATTAGTTGCGGAGAAAATCAGCGGTTAACCGTAGCTAATATGTTTAAGCAAGTAGACAATTTTGAACCCGCTATTATGACTACTAAGTTTTACGGGCTGAACGGTGAAAAGCCTATAAATGTTATGGACTTGAAACCGCCATTTGTTGCCGATAAAATGCAAGTATTGAAACGGCAGGTATACCAAGAAGCACTAACTTATTTAGGCATTGAAGCTAACACAAGCGAAAAGGCGGAGCGGCAAGTTACAGAGGAACTAACCGCGAACATGGGCGAAACGGAAAGCATGCGCCAAAGCCCATTGGCAAGCCGCAAGCAATTCTGTAAAGAATTTAATAAAATCTATGGTACTAATATTGATGTAAAATTCCGTAGTGATTTACAACTTTCCCAAATTATGGAGAACGGGGGTTTGACAGATGGCGAACTTTACGACGACGACAAGAACAATATGCGAGATGTTGACGGGGAAAGCCAGCCCAATTAGTGAAGTTATTACAGAAGCCGCGCCGCTATTTTTCAATTTTAATTTTCCATTTTATGATGAAACGAAGCGGGCAGAATTTGAACAAAATTTTTTGCAACATTTTTATATGCGCGAAATTGGGCTGGAAACAATTGATTATTTTATGTTACGGCTAGAGGATAAACTTAATACGATTATGCCGTACTATAATAAATTGCTGACAGCAAACGCTAAAGAGTATGACCCGTTTTATAATGAAATTATCGACGAAAGTATTACGCGTGATAGAACCGGGAAAACCAACGGCACGGACACAACCGCAACCAACAGTAACAGTACTACAAAGGGAACAACCACAAATACAACGGAAAGCAACGCTAATGATAGCAACCAGCAAAGCGACTTACCGCAGGGAAGTTTAGTTAATTTTAACGATAATACATATATGTCTAGCGCTGGTAAAGGCCACACGGAAAGCAATACAAGTGTGAACGGTACCGACGAAACCACGGGAACAAATAGCGGTAGTAGTAATGTTACACGGGCAGAAACCAGTGAAGGCAACGAAACAGAGAAAAGAACCGCAAACAATGTGCGCGGCAATCAATCCGAAATGTTAAGAATGTACTATGAAGCACAGCGTAATATTTTAAATAATATTTATAACGATTGTGAAGAATTGTATATGGGTCTATGGTGTTAATTATGGCTAAAGAAATTACTGTTACTTTTGAAGATGGCGGAATATTTGAGGGATTCGCAAACACTTATACATTAAATAATGAAGTCACATATTATTTTTCGTTTGATCGTGATTATAGAGTACAGCTAAAAGACAATAATATTACATTGCAAGAATACAGAAACGCGGGTGCCTGGTATCCTATTGATATTATTACTAATTTTGCTGTATCTGAAATTAGCAGCACGGGTGGCGGCGATGTTACTAAAGATTGGATAAACCAGAATTTTGTAAAAAAGGCTGGCGACACCATGACAGGTGTCTTAAACTTTGATTTTGGTAACGGACGCATGATTAGTATAGGACAAAGCAAAACTAAAAATCGTGGCTTAATAATTCTAAACGGTGATCTACAAATTAGAAACCAAGAGGACAAGGTAATTGCAAGTATAGCCACGTCAACAAACGCAACTATAAATTTGTATAAAGCTAGTAACGGCTATAATAGTAATATTTATTTCAGAAATTATACAATTGATGAAACTGGACTTTCGCGCAGTATTAGCTATACAGAATTTAGAAATAACGATACAAACACGACATGGGAATTTAATGGAAAATATCAAGCCAATAATACATGGTGGTTTAAGTCTGGTGGCGTTTATTTTGATACGTGGGCTTATTGGCGCTATAACGACATTATCAATACAATTATTCAAAACAATGGCGGTATTCGCATTTATAACGGAAATAATCTTGCAATACATGAGATGGCGCAAAATGCCGAAACTAATTATTATAGCGCTTATAAATACAATGGCAGAGACACATTCTCTAATGTTGGTGGACAAGATCCACGTTATAGAATTACTGGGTATAATAATTTTGTTGATAGCATGGAATGTTACAAACAGATAGCAATTAAAACCGAGGGACAAAACACAGCTCAACTTATTCTTTCAAGGGGCTTTATGGGTGCTTATAGTGACACTGGTAAGCGCCGTGCATTTTTTGGAACAACTATAACTGTTTTTGATGAGAATGAACAGGCGCAATACAGGCTATCAACTAATCGTTTTGATATCTATAACGGAAATTCCGTTATTTGTCACAATGGCCCTGGCACTGGCGGCACTGATGATATACAGGCGGCATATAAATATAACGGTATCGATACTTATAATTATAAAGGAACTACATTTAATGTTAATTTAGGAAACGGCTATTATTATAATGATAGTCAACGTTTTGAAGCACGCGGCAGCTATGTTAATATTCGTGCAATGTCTAATAGTGGAATGAATATTACAGCGCCTACTGGTTTTGTTATAATTAGTGATGCCAAGGGTGTTATGGGACGGCCGAGTAATACGGAAAACAATACATATATTACAAATAATACACAAAATGTATATGTACAATCGTCGCAAACAGTTGCGTCAGACGCTAGACGCGATGAGCTGGAATCATTACTTGACTTATTCCGAATTGTATATAATATTTTGGATAGTGCAGGTATACCGGGTGCAGGACAGTTAGCAGATTATACAAGTGATGTTGTACTATGGATTTATGACAACCAAAACGGAGTATTAAAGCCAACAGTTACAAAAATTCGCAATCTAATTCACAATTAAATAAGAGGTGAATAAAATGCTTATTCATGATATTGCTGATTATCTTGTAAATTTGACATGCCGAGATATTAAACCAGATATTTATAGTGTGTTTGATTCGTCATGCGAAAACAATTGTACAGATAATGCGGGCCATGAAAAACTAACTATTTTGGAAATTTTAAACGCTATTGGATGTAGGCTGAAAAACCTTTTCGGGTTTGTTAAAATCAATACAACTACAGAAACTATTGAAGATGGTGAAGCAGTTGTAAATGTTAGCGGTGACGTTGATAATTTAAATTTTGATTTTAAAATACCTAATATTGGCAAAACTGGCCCGCAAGGTCCGCAGGGTGAACCCGGCCCGGCTGGTGAGCGTGGGCCAGAGGGTGAACCCGGCCCAGCTGGCGAAGCTGGCCCACGAGGGCCGCAGGGTGAACCCGGCCCAGCGGGGCCTAAAGGTGACCCGGGCGCAGATGGCACAAGTTTTAAAGTGTTGGGCAGATATGACACATTGGCAGAACTTGAAGCGGCGCACCCGACAGGAACCGAGGGCGACGCTTACTCCGTAGGAAGTGCGGACAGTAATGTAATTTATTTGTGGGATACTGACAAAAACGTATGGATTAGCGTCGGTAGTTTGCAGGGGCCACAGGGTGAACCCGGCCCGGCTGGTGAGCGTGGGCCAGAGGGTGAACCCGGCCCAGCTGGCGAAGCTGGCCCACGAGGGCCGCAGGGTGAACCCGGCCCAGCGGGGCCTAAAGGTGACCCGGGCGCAGATGGCACAAGTTTTAAAGTGTTGGGCAGATATGACACATTGGCAGAACTTGAAGCGGCGCACCCGACAGGAACCGAGGGCGACGCTTACTCCGTAGGAAGTGCGGACAGTAATGTAATTTATTTGTGGGATACTGACAAAAACGTATGGATTAGCGTCGGTAGTTTGCAGGGGCCACAGGGTGAACCCGGCCCGGCTGGTGAGCGTGGGCCAGAGGGCCCGCAAGGGCCACAGGGTGATCCAGGCCCAGCTGGTGAGCGTGGGCCACAGGGGCCGCAGGGGCTACAGGGTGAACCCGGCCCGGCTGGTGAAATTGGCCCGCAAGGGCCGCAGGGTGAACCCGGCCCAGCTGGTGAGCGTGGTCCAGAGGGTGATCCAGGCTCGGCAGGTGAGCGTGGGCCACAGGGTTTACAGGGTGACCCAGGCCCGGCTGGTGAGCGTGGGCCACAGGGTGACCCAGGCCCGGCTGGTGAGCGTGGGCCACAGGGGCCGCAGGGGCTACAGGGTGAACCCGGCCCGGCTGGTGAGCGTGGGCCACAGGGGCCACAGGGTGATCCAGGCCCGGCTGGTGGTATAAATGAAGTACCACAAGTAACATTTACTAAAAAAGAGTCAAGATATGAATGCAATACGTCTTTTGACATAGCATATAATCTTTATAATACTTACAAAATGCTAACGGCACTAAAAAAAGATGATAATACAATAATGCTAGTTTTATATGCAAGTTCTAACAAACTAGTATTTGGTGTACAAGTATCGGCAATACAAATGGGCATTAATTCAACGGCCTTTAATACAATGAGCTTAAATAGTGATAATACAGTCACACTTGAAAATATTTTGCGAGCACCAATAATTATAGCATTTAATGGAAATCCTATTTCAAATACAAGAAACCCAACGACACCTAATATAACTTTTGACGATGTGCGTACTTTAATAAATAATAGCGCCCCAGTATATTTTGAAACAATTGTTTCAATTCCATCTTTTGCAATAACTACTATACAGTTAAGTGTAGACATATACTCAAATTCCAAAATATCCGCATCTAAACTCATTAAAACAGATAGTGAATCCTATTTATTTTCACTAGTATGGGAAAAAGCTAGTAATACGGCAACAGTTAGCAATGTTAAATTAAATGTAAGTTAAACAGAAAACCCACGGTTTAAATCCGTGGGTTTTCTGTTTATAAAGAATGGAGAAATAAGAGAATGGCTAATTATGTTGTCTTTAAATAACCACCGGGCGCAAAACCATTTGCCCGTTTCCACTCTAAAAGCTGACTTTTGAAAACGTTACTTTGTTTCTTTAACTGATCCCATTGTACCACAACAAGCGCAGAAAGTCAAGGAAAAT
>ENA-UONT01001970-UONT01001970.1-human-gut-metagenome-genome-assembly--contig:-CS20-NODE-1970-length-15643-cov-4.477739_pt1 | contig 15643 bp, 14 predicted proteins | sample MGYA00242459_ERZ724006 | MGnify/ENA metagenome assembly ERZ724006 | reverse complement strand
AGGCAGAAAATGGAAGTGGGGCGGCCGAGAGTGCTTCAACCTCGCAGGCGGCCACTGCCGAAGAGAGCAAATATCCCCAATACTATATTGATATGTCCGGGGTTAATTGGAATCACTGGACGCTTCACAAAGAAAGAGATTTGTCCTATTTTGAGAAAACCCCTAAAGATATCTCAATCTTAAACAATGATTTTGATTTTGACGACCGTGGGAACCTCGTTCTCACAATTGCTTATGAAGACGACAACCGAGAAAACTGCAACGGCTCTGTAGGCTGCAAATACACATACAACAGCGACGGCACTATAAAGCGCGCGGATTTTACCGATGGCTATGCTACAAGTGAATCATATGAATATGACTCTGCGAAGCGCCTTGTCAAGACGGTTTCCGTGAGCCGAGACAAGGCGTATGAGCCCAAGACGACCTATTATACTTACAACTCCGCAGGTCTGCTCACCTCGGAAAAGTGCTATTCCGGCGGCAAAAAGCTTATTGATAGCAAGGATTTCAAGTATAATACCGACGAAAAAATTACCGAATGCACCATAAGTGTAAGCAAAAACGAAACGCAGGGTATAACCACATACGAATATGACAGACAGGGAAACTGCTTGATTGAAAAGCATTTTGATTTAAATCGCAAAGCTACCGGCAACAAAGAATTCAAATATGACAAGAACGGATTTGTAATATACCAAAAGGAAACAAATCTTAAATCCAATGAAATCACCGAGATTTATTACACCCTTGACAAATATGAAAATCCGACCGCAGTAAAGGTGTATTTGACAACGGGCGGCAAAAAGGATTTGAAATACGAACACAGATATTCATATGATTACGGCAAGTCCGAAATCAAAGTGACCGGCAAAATCATCGCCTATGATTCAGACGGCACGCTCATCCTCGACGGCACCAGAATTTATAAATACCACGAGACCAAGCCTACCGAGATGTACTTTGCAAATCTCGTTTCAGAATTCAGCTGCAACTATGGATTCTTCGCCGATTGAAGCCTGCAATCTATCGGCATGGCAAAAGAAATATATCGCGGCAGGCAGTATTAAACCGGAGGACAAAAACATGAAATTAAAAAGGCTCGCTGCGGCGATTCTCGCGGCGGCAATGATTGCAGCGGTATTTGCCGGATGCAGCAGCAAAAAGCCCGAAGCGACGGAAACATTCGGCGCGATAGTCGGAACCGAGGACGAAAAGTATTCGAAATATTTTCTCGGCATCGGCCACCCGAACTGGAACCGTTGGAACTGGACATCGGAAAAAGATAACCCCCGGAATAACGGAATCCGCGGGATAGACGATCTCCTCGACTGGGAATATTCAAAATATCAGATGCGATACGACAATGCAGGTAATCTTCTGAAAGTAGATGATTATTCTATAAAATTTTTTCTGTGCTTCCCGTTTGATGTGGAGAGTGAGGGCGTCGTAACGGAATATCAATACGACAACGACGGGCATATACGTTCTGTGCGCTTTCGCGGCCAATGGCCCCATAGAAGATACATGACATGTGAGCGCGACGACCGGGGCCGCATCTCAAAAACTGTTATTAAATATTCGTCCAACTCAATTATCACTCTATATGTCTACGACGACGCGGGAAACATAGTCGAAGAGAACAGCATTTGTGCTAACAGCTATTTCTTCGAGTCTACTTTGAATTACAGAATAAAAACCGTGTATACATATGACGAAAACGGCTGTCTCATCCGTTCGATGAGCACTAAATATGACCGGGACGAAAATTTTGAAAACAGCACTGAACGCGAATTTGATCCGCAGACCGGCGCGCGCACAAAGGAAACAAAAACATATATCAGCGGCGTCGAGGAATGCACTTACGAAAATGACAAGTACGGAAATCCCACGACTATAAAAACATGCCGCATTAAGAAATCCGATGATGGCACCGAAGATAAAGAATACTATCCGGAAATCAACATCGAATATACTTATGAAGAGAATAAAATTACGGCAACAGAAGACTCGGGCGTCCGTACATATGAACATTTCGGATCACGCCGGCTGGACGACGTATTATACTGAGACAACGGGGGGGATGTGGTGATTTTAGTGAAAGCAAAAAGAATCCTTGCGGCGGTGCTGGCGCTGCTCATGCTTGTTTCGTTTGCCGGCTGCAAGAAAAGCAAAAGTAAAAAGAGAGGCAACCTCGTCTCCGGCAAAGTTTCGCAGCGGTATTCCGACGGCGAAGGCAAAACCGATATTTACGAAATAAATTCTAACACCGAACTGCCGAGCGCCGCGCAGCAGCCGGGCGTTTCCGCCGCGAACGCTCCGGCGGGCGGTGCTTCCGGCAAGGGTGCAAACACATCTTCCGGCAACAAAGCTTCGGCAAACCCGCACTATTATCTCGGACTTTACCGCAGTGAATGGCAGCACTGGGTCGTTGTCAAAGACGCCACATATGATTCATCAAACAAATACATAACCGGAAAGAGCGTCAAATTTGACTCGAACGAGAATATAATAGGCGAAGAATATTACCCGTACGGTACATATCGCGCGGAATATAAATATAACTCTGACGGGACTATCGGCTCGGCGCAGACAATGTACTGCTCGCCGGCAAACTATTCTTACAAATACGACTCACAGAAGCGGCTCGCAAAAGTTACGGAAAAGTCCGGAAACATTATAACCACTGTCACAGAGTTTACATATGACGACAACGGCAGGCTTGTCTTTGTCCGCGAACGGCTCAACGACGGGACCCTGGACACCGAATACAAATATGACTCAAAGGGCAACCTGACGGAGTGCATCAGCGGCGGGAGCAGGTATGTATATAAATACGACTCAAGCAACCGTCTTATACTCAAACAGTGCTACGACACCGAAAACGGCGGCAAGCTCACAACAGAAACGGAGCGAAAATACGACAAGAACGGATATGTGATCTACTATCGGGATATGTATTATTCCGACGAAGGGCAGGTCACAACCGAAGAATTCATCACCAACGATATAAACGGCAACCCCGATCAGGTGAAATGCTACTCAACAAAAAACGGGAAAAAGGCACTTAACTACACTTCGAAAACGGTATACTCCTACAAAGAAAAAGTGACCGCCGCCACGCGCTTTACCTACGCAAAAAACGAAGAAGGCAACAAGGCGTTACAGGTCACCGAGTATGAATATCACCGCAAAGAAGCGTTTAATGTTTCGCCGGATACAATAATGTAAGCAGGCAGGGACGGTTCAGCCGTCCCTGTTTTTTAAAAAATAGGCCTATATTTCAAATTTTGTGGTATAATGTGTCTGTTACAAAAAGGGAGGCAGGACAATGAAGAAATTTATGGCGGCACTTTTGGCTTTTGCGGCGGTTATATTATTTGCCGGATGCGGCGGAAAGACTGTGGACACCGACAGCACCCTGCAGGGCGAAAGCATTGACGCGGACGCACAGACGAATTCGGACGGTCAGGCGAGCAAGGTGATCTCCGCATATTATCTCGGCATCGGGCTCGACAAAGAGAGCCGCTGGAAGATGACCGAAGAGGACAAGCAAAGCGCGGACGGCAATTATATCAAAAACAAAGCCACCGAATATGACTCCCACGGGAATCCTCTGAGCAGCGATACGGATACTTATAAATATACCTACAACGGCGACGGCACCGTGAAGGAGATAACCCGCTCGGGCAGCCGCGAGTGCGTATATAGCTATAAATACGACTCGGACAAGAAAATCTCTCAGATATCCACGCTGAACGCTTCCGGCAAGGAAGAGGATGTGCTGAAATTCACTTATAACAAGTCGGGAAAGCTTATCTCAGCGCAGAGCGGCAGCAAAAAGGCAGTGTTCTCTTATGACGGCAACGGCAGGCTCATTAAAAAAGACATCACCGACTCCGATGGGTATACAGTTTCCGATATTTTTGAATATAACGACCGCGGCGAGCTTATACGCGCGACAATATCGCAGGACGAGTCCGGCATAGCGAATTTGACGGAAGACTATCAATATGACGAAAACGGCGTGCTGACAAAGAAAGTTTCAAAAAATTTCCGCGGCATGACGGAGGAATACGAATACAAACACGACGAGCACGGAAATCCGATTGAAATAGGATACACCGAAAAAGAGCACGACGAGATACCATACTCCTCCACCGAGACCTACTCCTATGAATACGGCGCGAAGAAAATAGTTGCCGTGGGCAAAACAGATCGCGGAGGGGTAAAAAGAACATACGAATATCAAAAAAGCCAAAGCGTAATCACGCCCGAGTCGGATATATTCTGACGGCATCAATTATTATCCCGGTCACGCACCGGGATTTTTTCACTTTGCGAATCGAAAAATCAAAATCCGCACATTTTTTATAAAAAGTGTGCTATTATATAGACGAGAAAAACTTTCAGGGGAGGTATTCCATGAAACTCAAGAGAATTTTTGCAGCCGTTCTGGCGGCGGCGATGCTGCTGTCGTTTGCGGGATGCGCGAACAAGGACACTCAGGGCGACTCTTCCGAGCCTGCGGGAGAGCAGACGACCGAGGAGCGAACCACCGAGCCTCAGACGAATGAGGACGGCAGTCTCGTCAAGCCGAAAAACGCCGTATCGGTCTCCGACGATGTGAAGATCAAGACCTACAGCGGCACTTCGCTCATCGAAATCGGCAACCGCGTCATGGAGCCCTACGGCAACGCGTATAAAAACATGAAAGCCTACGCCGACGCACTCAACCGCCTCAAGGCGGAGATGCCGAACACCAAAGCCTACTGCCTCATGGCGCCGACCGCCATTGAGTTCTATGCCCCGAGCAAATATAACACCGGCGTGTCGAAGTCGCAGTACGAGGGCATGTGCTACATCTACGAGCAGTTAAAGGACATAACGCCCGTCAACGCCTATGCCGAGATGGCGGCGCACACGGACGAATATCTCTATTTCAGAAGCGACCACCACTGGACCACCCTCGGCGCGTACTACGCCTATCGGACCTTCGCCAAAGTCGCGGGGTTCACGCCCGTTGACAAAAACACTCTCCAGACCGGCAAGCTCTCGCCGTTCCTCGGGCTTTTCTACAAAGACACAAAGAGCACCGCGCTCTCGAACGACCCCGACTATGTCGAATATTTCATTCCGCCCGTCAACACAACGGCTATAGCCTCGGACACCGACGCCGCGATGAGCAACAGCTACAACATCAAAGTTATCAACACCGAAACGACTTCGTCGAACAAATACTTAGCCTTTGTCGGCGGCGACCACGGCGTTGTCAAGATAACGACCGATGCACAGAGCGACAAGAGCATTGTTGTTATCAAAGAGAGCTACGCAAATGCCTTTGTACCGTGGCTCTGCGCGAATTATCAAACAATATAAGTCGAACTCGATAGACGAAGTCCTGTTCCTCAACTATATGTTCATTCCCAGCAACCCGAAGTTCATGAACGCGCTGGAAAACATGGCGTAAATAAAACAACAAGAAAGCCCCGGAAGATTTGACTTCCGGGACTTTTTGTTTAAGCGAGCCTTTTGCTCTCGTCTTTTTTCAGCGTGCGGTAAGTATAAATTATCACTATCGCCGAGGCGATAAATGCGAGGATATCCGCCGCAGGCATCGAAATTATTACTCCGTCAAGCCCCCACACAAGCGGGAGTACGAGCACCAGCCCGACGCCGAAAACTATCTCTCTTATCATCGACAGCGCGGTTGAAGCGACCGCCTTGCCCATCGCCTGCAGGAAGATGAACGCCGCCTTGTTGACGCAGGCGAGCGGCATCATGCACAGATATATTCTGAAGCATTTCACCGCGAACTCGGTATAATACGCGCTCTCGTTCGACGCGCCGAAGATAGCTATAAGCCCGGTCGGGAAGAGTTCAACTATGAGCGTCGCTATCGCGCCCGCAGCCGCCTCGCATATCAGCAGGCGGGTGAACAGCCCGCGCACGCGGCCGTATTTTTCCGCGCCCATGTTGTAGCCCACAATCGGAATGCATCCCGCCGCCATGCCGATGCACACGGACATAATTATCTGGAAGAATTTCATCACTATTCCGACGACAGCCATGGGTATCTGCGCATATTCCGCGAGCCCGAAAACCGGGTCGAGCGCGCCGTATTTTCTGATCATATTATTCGTCGCCGCCATCGCCGCGACGAGGGATATCTGCGCTAAAAAGCTGCAAATGCCCAGCGGAATGAATCTTTTTATCACGCCGCCGCAGAGCCTGAACGACTCTTTTTCGAGCTTCACGGAGCGCATATGGAACAGATAATATACCGCCATCGCTGCCGTGAGCAGCTGGCCGAGCACCGTGGCGACCGCCGCGCCCATCATACCCCATTTGAACACGAAAATAAATATTGGATCGAGAATAATATTGACCACCGCGCCCGCGACCGTAGACACCATCGCAAAGCGGGGGCTTCCGTCCGAGCGGATGACCGGATTCATCGCCTGACCGAAAACATAGACAGGGATGCCCAGGGCTATCCAGAAGAAATATTCTTTCGCGAACGCGAATGTTTTTTCGTTGACCGTGCCGCCGAACATGGCGATAAATTCATCCGAAAAAATCAGATATAATATGCACAGCACTATGCCGTCCGCAGCGGAGAGCACAACTGCGTTGCCGACTCCCCTATGCGCGTCCTCGCGCCTGTCCGCGCCGAGGGATATGCTCACAAACGCGCAGCAGCCGTCGCCTATCATAACGGCTATCGCAAGGGCTATGACCGTCAGCGGGAACACGACAGTGTTTGCGGCGTTGCCGTCCGAGCCGAGATATGCGGCGTTCGCGATGAATATCTGGTCGACAATGTTATAGAGCGCCGCGACGAGCAGGGAAATCACGCAGGGTACCGAATATTTGCCCATGAGCCTGCCGAGCTTTTCCTGCCCGAGAAAGGTCTGATCGTTATTTTTCATGGTTGTCTCCTTTGCGAAAAAATAAAAGGCGTAAACCCATCCGGATTTACGCCTTTGGCTACACGATGAAAAAATTATATCAGCTTTTGCCGTATTTTTCAAAGGCAGTAATTGTCAAACTTTTATTTTTTTGCGCCGATGATTTTATATAAAAAACGCAGAGATGCTTGAACGGCATTTGTGGTTATGCTATAATCTTGAAAAAAGCAGGAGGAAGTTTATGAACAGCAGAAAAACAGCGGGTGCCGTTCTCGGCACTCTCGGCGGGCTGACCGCTCTGACTGCGGCTTCGGCGGAGATATTCTATAACTTCGCGATAAACACGAAATCGCCCATACATATGAGCAAGCTCAACAACCTCGTTCAGAAGGCGACAAACACGAGCGCCGATGAAGAAGAGGCGAGCGCAAAATACAGCGGCATGACCGGGACACCCGAAATGAAAAAGTGGTACGCCGACGAGGGCGAGGATGTCTATATAATTTCCGACTCTCTGCGCCTGCACGGCAAGAGATTCAAAAATTCCGGCTCCGACTATGCGCTCGTCTGCCACGGATACACGAGCAAGGCGAAGCACATGGCGGGGTTCGTCAAAAAATTCTATGATCGCGGCTTCAATGTTCTCGCGGTCGATGCGCGCGCCCACGGCGACAGCGAGGGCGCAAAAATCGGCATGGGCTGGCCCGAGCGCAGGGACATAGCCGGGTGGATAAAGCTCATTCTCTCATGGGATCCCGACGCGCGGATAATCCTGCACGGCGTGTCCATGGGCGCGGCGACGGTGCTCATGGCATCGGGCGAGACGCTGCCCGAAAATGTCAAGGCCGTTATCGCGGACTGCGGCTACACCTCGGAGTGGGATGAGTTCATCTGGGAAGCGGAAACGCTGCACATCCCGTGGTTCCCGGTGCTCAACTCCGCGTCATTGCTTTCAAAGCTTCGCGACGGCTATGATTTCAAGCAGGCGAGCGCGCTTGACCAGGTCAAAAAGAGCCGTATACCGACGCTGTTTATACATGGCTCGGAGGATGAGCTCGTGCCGTATAAAATGCTCGGCGAGCTGTACTTAGCGGCGGCGTGCGAAAAAGAAAAACTGACCGTTGAGGGTGCGGGACACGCGCTCTCGTCATCGGTTGACCCGGAATTATATTGGAGCACGGTTGAAAGATTCATAGAAAAATATATCGGCAGCTAAAGCAATAACCACCGTCGCGGACGGTGGTTATTTTATCGCACAAAAGAAAATCCCGACCGGTTAAGGTCGGGATTTTCTTTGTATAAAACGGGGGCAAGAAGATGGTAGGTGTCTGATTTATTCGGCCTGCTTCGAGTATTTCTTGAGATAGATAACTCTCATGAGCAGGCTCTCGATAGGATTGATCGGCTTGCACTTACCGAAGAGGCCGGAGCCTATGTAGGTAAGGCAGCTCTTCTCTGCGATCATCTCGACCGCACCTGCGTTGCTCTCATTAGAGCCGCAGCAAAGCGCGCCGCCGTCCTTGACGAGAACGCAGTGGCGACCCTTGAGCGCCTTGACGACCTTCTTGGGCGAATTCTTCGCGCACTTGAGGCTCACGCCGATTATCTGGGCGCTGTCATCAAGCTGAGGTTTAACAGTCTTGCCCATGGCGGCAACTGCGAGCACCTCGGAAGCCTGGGAATAAAGAATAGCATTGATATCCTCGCGTGAAGCATATATGGCGCGATGGAGGTCTGCCGTCGGAATCTCTCCCTCGCCGCTGACCGCTGAAGTTGCGGGATCGACGGTGACGGTATGCTCCTTGTCGCCCGCAGCGTAGAATACTATCTTTCCGCTTGCGTCTCTGTACGAGTTATTATAACAGGTTTCGTCATGCTTTACAATAGTTTTTCCGTGTTTTTGTGCCCATGAAACACACATTTCGCTCAGGTCGGCAATTTTTTCGCCGAATTTACGGTCGAACTGGTCGAGAACATAAAGTGCGCTCTCGCGCTCGAGCGTGGCGGCGACGTTGAACGCCTCCTCGCTGTCCTTGCCGTAGCAGACGGCTCCGTGGTGCGCCATGATAACAGCCTTGCTGTCCATGTCGGCAGCGATAGCGGCGGCGACGCCCTTCTTGAGCTTCTTTGTGCCGGGCAGACCGTATGCGCCGAGCAGAACCTTGTCGCCTATAACTTTGCGGCCTTTTTCGCTGAGCGTCGGGATGCCCTGCATGGTCGCACTTATAATGGAAGCGAACTTCTGATGGGTGTGAATAACAAAGCCCGCCTCGGGATGAGCCTTGTAGACCTCGGCATGAACGCCCTTTTCGGAGGAGGGCTTGACATTGCCCTCGTAGCTCAAGGTGTCAATCTTGACCTCGACGATATCGTCGGGGGTCAGTCCCTCATAGGGCTTTCCGCTCGGGGTTATGACAAAGCTGTTCTCGTCAACGCGGCAGCTGACATTGCCCCATGTTCTCGCGATGAGGCCCTTTTCGACAAGGCGCAGACCGGCTGCGATAACTTCTTTTTTTGCCTGTAAAATATCCATGAAAACCGTCCTTTCACGATAAAATCCGAATTGTGCTTGCGAACAATTTTGTACTACAGTTCAATTATAACACAAGAAGCCCAAAAGTCAACAAATTACTCTTTCGGCTCGCCGTCGGTCTCCGGATTCTCCTCTTCGGCTGAAACATCCTCCGGCTGGACTGCCGCGGCGTCCGCCTCAACGGATTTCTTCGAGCTGCGCCAGATATGGATAACGCCGTCGTCGTTGAGCACCTTGAGCACGGTTATGACTATCGGCATAATAAATATTCCGATGAAGCCGAAGAGCTGGAGTCCGATATACATGCCCATGATGCTGACTATCGGCGGGATGCCGAGGTTGCTCGCGACTATCTTCGGCTCGATTATCTGGCGTATGACAGTTATGCAGGCATATATGACAATGAGTCCGATTCCGAGTCCGTAGCTGCCGTTTATCAGCGAGAACACCGCCCACGGGATAACGACAGTACCTGTGCCGAGCACGGGCAGGATATCGACTATTGCGGTTATTATCGCGATAATAAATATATATCCGCTCTTGTACGCGCCGATGACTTTCAGCACGCTAAGACCTATCGACATCTCAGCAAAAGTTATGAGCATTATCAGCGCATAGGACTTGACGAGCTTGCCCATGGACGAGAATACGATTTGTTTAGTTTTCGAGAGCGTTCTGCGCTTCTGCGGGGTCAGCTGATTCTTGATGAAGCCGACTATTCCGTCATATCCGGCGGTCATGAAGCAGGCGGCGATAATAAACAGGAGCACGCCGACCAAAATACTCGGAATCTGTTTCGCGGTTGACCAGACGCCGCTGAGCGGAGTCTTGAGGATAGACAAAAGATTGATATTGGAGTTCTGCTCGCCGCCCTGCGCGCGCTGAGCCGCACGCTCTTCTGATGATAGCAGGAGCTTGTCCGAAAATGATTTTATCGCATCCTCGGCTGAGCTTTGAAGTCCGTCCGGCAGACGCTCGGTGAAGCGATAGAGCGAAGTCTCCCAGCTTTTTACATAATCGGGCACTTTCTTGAGCCACTCGGCGAGTGTCGAGGCGAGTCCCTTGACCTCGGACACGACCCTTGCGCCGGTCAGGGCAACTATTGTTATCAGCAGCGCGATTATCAGCAGCACCGCGATAACCGAGACAATTCCCTTTTTGATATGGGTTTTCTTCGAGATAAAATTGGTCGGGCGCTGGAGCGCGGCGGCGACCAAGAATGCGAACAAGAACGGAGCGACTGTCCAGAATGCATATTTCATGAACAGATAAAACGCACCGAGCACGAGCGCGATATATGCGACATTGATAAGTACCGCTCTTCTCTTTTCCACAGTGGCAGGGGACATTTTCTGCACCTCTTCTTTCAACCGTTTTTTTCCTGCGTCCAATGACAAAACAGCATAATTTATTATATATATTATACTATTTTATCTTAAAACTCAATGAGTTTGAAAAATACTTCATAAAAATGTAAGAAAGTTTTCCTTTTGGGGCTTTATCGCCGGGGCTGTTTGTGATAAAATAATAAAAATTAATGACAGTGGGGAGACAGTTATCATGTATATAGCGATAATGGGCTACGGCGTTGTCGGAAGCGGCGTTGCCGAGGTCATCAACAAAAATCACGACAGCATCGTGCGCAAGAGCACACAGTCGGAGCTTGAGATAAAATATATTCTCGACCTCAAGGATTTTCCGGGCGACCCGAATGAGAAGCTTTTTATAAAAGATTTTAATATTATTCTCAACGACCCCGAGGTAAAGGTCGTTGTCGAGACAATGGGCGGGCTTCATCCGGCGTATGAGTTCGTCTCCGCCTGCCTCAAGGCGGGCAAGAGCGTTGTGACCTCGAACAAAGAGCTTGTCGCGGCGAAGGGCTGCGAGCTGCTCGGATACGCCGCAGAGCACAATGTGAATTTCCTCTTTGAAGCGTCGGTCGGCGGCGGAATACCGATAATCAGACCGATAAGCCAGTGCCTCGCCGCAAACGAGATAAACGAATTCGCGGGCATTCTCAACGGCACGACGAATTTTATTCTCACCCGCATGATAAACGATGGCATGGCGTTTGAAGACGCGCTCAAGCTCGCGCAGGACAACGGCTATGCCGAGCGCGACCCCTCGGCGGATATTCTCGGCTTCGACGCCTGCCGCAAGGTATGCATTCTCGCGTCCCTGTGCTTCGGCAAGCATGTCTATCCCGACCAGGTTCACACCGAGGGCATAACCGAGATAACACTCGAGGATGTCGAATACGCCAAGGACTGGGGCGGAGTTATAAAGCTTCTCGGCAGAGCGCGCAAGAGCGAGGACGGCAAGCACATCTATGCGATAGTCAGCCCCGCATTCGTCGATCATCACAGCCAGCTCGCAAGCGTTGACGATGTTTTCAACGCGATTCTCGTGCGCGGCGACGCGATAGGCGATGTCGTATTCTACGGCAGAGGCGCGGGCAAGCTGCCCACCGCAAGCGCGGTCGTCGGCGACGTTATCGACTGCGCACGCCACGAGAACAAGCAGAAGTTCTTCGGCTGGGCGGACAGCGAAGAGGGCTATGTCTCCGACTATCTCGACATGCCTACGGCGCTCTATGTCAGGGCACGCGCTCAGCAGAAGCAGCAGGTCATATCCTCGGCGGAGAAGACTTTCGGCGAGATAAAGCTCCTCAAGCGCGCCGGCGCGCCGGAGGATGAGTTCGCCTTTGTCACCCCCGTCGCCTCGGAGCGCGAGCTGCGCACAAAGCTCGAAACTCTTCTCGGCGCCGAAATCATCTCGACGATAAGAGTTACAGATTATTGATAGTTTTTCAAGAGGGACTGCCGTTTGGCAGTCCTTTTTAATTTTGCGGGAGTGATTGTGGGGTGCAAAGCGTTGTTTTATAGATTGAGAATTCTCTATCGCTTAAGCCATAGCAAAGTAGAAGCGAGTGACCAAGTCGATTTTCTTAATTAAGCTTCCAATAGCCGCGCCGCAGTGTTTGAAAACTCTTTTAGAGGAGAGAGGGAACGGCTTGCGCAGCAAGACGCACGAGCACGCATTCGTTCAAGCTCCAGCGCGTTTGCGTGCGAATGTGCCGAGCCGCCTACTGAGAGCCGCAAGCTTTGTACTGCGGCGCGGCGTTGTCTGGGGTCTCGGGGTGAAACCCCGAGTTTGCTTTTCTTTTGCAGGCGTTTTCTTTTTCAAACAAAAAGAAAATGCCGAAATGCGGGAGGTCTATATCATTTGATTATAGCGCGTAGCGAAGGTAGGGAATGGACTTTACAATTCTATTTCGTGCCGCTCACGCGGCAGCGGTGCGTCGGGGTCGCCGCACCCTACAAAATACGCGGCAATAAGATTGAGCAAATTTCGCGGGCGGATGGCATACGCTCCTGCCGCATACATTTATTACTTTGAGCAAAGTAAAATAACCCCTCAGTCCCGGCTTACGCCGAGCCGGCTCCCCTACAGGGGAGCCTAAATAGATTCTGCGGCTAATCCCCAATTTGTCGCTGTATCTGTTTTCGCACGCGACACCCGTTCAAAAAAATTACCGCTCCGTATCGCCAATTCCGCAGGCAGTTTTATCCCCGCCGATATTGATAATCGCGCGGTCTTGTGGTATCATATGAGCATAAATTTCGGGAGACTGACGCATGAACAAAAAAGAGATTGCCGCGTTCTTTGACCGCATGGCGCCCGAGTGGGACGCCAACATGATAAAGAGCGACGAAAAGATAAATTTCATACTTGACGCCGCCGGAGTGAAAGAAAACTCCGTCGTGCTCGACGTTGCCTGCGGCACGGGGGTCATGTTCCCGTATTACCTCGCGCGCGGAGCGGAGCGCGTTATCGGCGTTGACATTTCAGTTCAGATGGCGCGGATAGCCGCATCGAAAATGCATGACCAGAGGGTCGAGGTGATCTGCGGCGATGTTGAGGAGATTCCCGTTGAGCGCCTGTGCGACTGCTGCGTTGTTTATAACGCTTTCCCGCATTTTGAAAGCCCGGAGAGGCTCGTTGAGCGGCTGTCCCATTGGCTTAAAAGCGGCGGACGGCTGACCGTGGCGCACGGCATGAGCCTTGACGCGCTGCGCATGCACCACAAGGGCAGGGCTGACAGCGTCTCGCGCGAGATGCTGACTGCCAAGGAATTATCCGCAGTGTTCGCACCGTACTTTGACGTTGATGTCGCCGTTTCGGACGATGAAAAATTTGTGGTCTCCGGCGCAAAGAGATAAATAATATTAAAGGCTGCCCTTGCGGCAGTCTTTTTTTAATGCGCGAAGCCCCGGGAGGATGTTTCCCCGGGGCTTCGCAGAAGAGTCATGATGAAAATAGAAGTTGTCTGTTTAAAGAAATTTGGCAGTGATGACTATCAGCGCGACAGCTGCCGCAAGAGCGGCAAGCGCCTTTGCTATCATCGGCTTTGCCATGTCCACGGTCGTGGGGACTACGCGCCATATCGCGTCTTTTATCGGCGTGTTGAGCTTGCCGTCGCAGAGCTGCTCATATGTCTTGGTATATGTCTTATAATTGCGCGGATCGTTCTCGTCGAGGACGAAGCAGCGCACGCCGCGCTGTTTTCCGTTGCCGTAGACATTGAAGCCCGCCGACTGAGTGAAACCGACATCGATATTGCCGACTTTTCCGACATAGGAGTTTTTGTGGTCGTGACCGACATATACGCCGAGCACATCGTCTTTTTCGCTGAGCGCTTCGAACTCGCCGGTGTTGATGTCCGGTATCGACGGAGGCTCTAATAATACAGAACCCTCGACGCACTTGGTCTCGTCTATTTTATAATGCTCGCCCTTGTGTATTCTGAACGCAGGTATCGCGCCCTTTTCGCGCTTGCCGACTCTTTTGAGAACATTGTAGTGCTCGAACATCGGTATGTGCTGGAATACAAGGGACGGAATGTAGTCTCCATTTTTGGCTTTCAGCTCGTCGCGCTTTTTCTTATACCAGTCTATTATCTGCGGGTCAAACGGCTCGTATCCGCCGCCCTTTGCGTCAGTTCCGCTGTCGAAAAGATAGAGATTAAACGCGGTGCGTTCGCCGTCGGAGGACAAGATCGGTATGTTATATGTTCCGCCTCCGTCGATGCCCTCCGCCTGCTCGCCCACGCATCCGGGCAGGGCTTTGTATATCTTTTCGAACTGGTCTTTGTTGCTTATCCCGACCTGCCTGTCGTGGTTGCCGAAAGTGACGGCGAACGGGATGTGCCTGTCGGTCACGGGCTTTAAGAGCTTGCCGACAGTCTCGGCGACGCTCTCTATTAGCGCATCGCCCTTGCCCTTATACGAGACTCCGTAGCCCTTTATCTGATCGCCGGTGAGCACGACGAGATCGGGCTTCTCTTCTTCTAGAGCCGCATTGATGAGCTTTATCGTATCGGGCGACACATCCGGTATTTCCTGAATATCGGTTATCTGCATTATTTTAAATTTTCCGTCGGAGTTGAAGCGCATATTCACTCCCCCTGTTCTGCAACGGGCTTTTTCTTTCTGTGGATAACGAACCTGTTGAGCGGATATGTCCAGAGGGTCGGCACGGTCATAACGACGACCTTTGTCAGCAGCTCGATGAGCGCGTTGCTGCGGCCGCTGTTCTTGATGAGCGTGCCGAGGAATGCGCCAAACCAGGTGTTGAAAATAATCGTACACACGACCATTATCGCATACAAAACAGTCGAGAGCAGCGGATTCGCGTCCGCCTTGAAAGTTATCTTTCTGTTCATGACGAACGCTATCGCGTAACCGACGACGGTCGAGATGAAATACGAATACATATAGCCCTTATACTCGACGCCGAGGAACGCGAGAATGGGACTGTCCGTCACAGGAACATCGTTGAGGGACTTGAACACGACATACTGGAGCAGAGCGAACACCCCGAGCTCTATCAGCGACGAGGATGCGCCTGCAAAAGTGAATTTTATGAATTTCCATATCTCTGCGTGCTTTTCGAAAAAGCTTCCGCCCTTCTTGACGGCATTGGTTTCTTTCATGACTTTATTTGCCGGGCGCGTGCGTTTTCGTTGGTTTATATGCCCGGTTTCTCCCTTCCGCTATCAGTTTAACCCGTAGAAAGCCGAAGCATCAACCGACTTTTGGTAAAGCGAAAGTAAAATCCGTGTAAAAGCAAAAGAGCCCGCTGTTGAACAAGTCCAGTAAAAACGGACAATAGAAAAAAGAGGCCTCCTATGATACAA
>ENA-UONT01001969-UONT01001969.1-human-gut-metagenome-genome-assembly--contig:-CS20-NODE-1969-length-15644-cov-3.791456_pt1 | contig 15644 bp, 14 predicted proteins | sample MGYA00242459_ERZ724006 | MGnify/ENA metagenome assembly ERZ724006 | reverse complement strand
TGATATAATGAGCGCAAGAGAGCCAACATGCTTGCATGATTGGCGAACGGCGAAGTGATTGAGTGATGAAATCACGAAATAATGAGTCTAACGCAATAAAAGGAGTGAACCTATATGATACAGAAAAAGAAATTCGTAAAAACCTTCCGTAACACCAAAACCGTGCAGTTAATTCTTCTTCTGCTGTTGGAAACCGCCTATGTTCTGGTCCTGACTCTGAACCCTGCACTGGGCACAAAGCTTTTCGAAGACCGGACTCTGTTTATCTTATGCACACTTTCCTGGATCCTTGCATTATTTAATCTGATATGGTTATTATACGATTTCTATAAATTACGCACTTTTGCCGAAGAAAGCCATGCTCTGAACCGTGCGGCCTTCCTGGATCATCTGACCGGTATCCCCAACCGGCACGGTCTGGACGTGGTCTTCGAGACCTATGACTCTCCGGAATCTCTGGCTCATGTAGCCTGCTATATGGTGACCATCACCAACCTGAAAGAGATCAACCAGACCATGGGCCATGTCGTAGGTGACCAGATGTTAAAAGACTTCTCCGGTATTCTGGAAAGCGTTGGTGATGCTTTCGGTGTGGTGGGCCGTAACGGAGGCAACGAATTCCTGATGATCGTCAACCACGGCTCTCATGACACCATGGAATATTTCATCGAAAGTCTGAACCAGCAGTTAAAAGAGTACAACGAGGAGCACAGTAACGCTCCCATTCAGATCCAATACGCATATATTTTAAATGAAGAGGCGCATGCCGAATATTTTTCCACCCTGCTCACAGAGACCTACAACAAGCTGCACCCCTAAGGAACCCGTTAACACAACAGTGAGACGAACGCATGAAAGACATGAACATTCCTTACATTGCCGGTCTTGTGATCCGTGCCCAGCACAGCGACTCGGATGCCTTCGCGGAATTGTATGCTCTTACCTATAATAAAGTATACAACTACACCAGACATTATCTGAGAGATGACTTTCTCGCTCAGGACGCTATGCAGGAGGTCTACATACTGGCTCTGAAAAACATTGGAAAACTGAATGATCCCACGGTTTTTATCGCCTGGCTGAACCGCATCTGCTTCCACGTCTGCTATGACATGACCCAGAAGAACCGACCGCAGAACGACTGCCAGGTCTTGAGCCAGGAGATTCTGGATATTGTCCAGGATCCCCACCTGGACACCAATCCGGAACTGCACTACCAGCAGAAGGATGAGTATTCCCGCCTGGCGGAAGCTTTAGAGCAGTTACCCTTTAATGAAAAACAGGTGCTGATCATGCGTTATTATAACGACATGAAGCTGGAAGAGATTGCTGCCGCCATGGAGATCAGCCGCAGCAGCGTCAAACGCTACATTGCCTCCGGACAGGAACATTTGAAAGAAAGTATGAAAGGATAACAGAATGATGTTTTTTCATAAAAAAAACAGATATGAACTGGACATGACAACTGCCAACAATGCTTTGCAGAATATCCTGTCCAGTTGCAACCAGCCGGTCAATACGATCCCTTTTGACAAGCTGGTGCTTCGCAAAAAAGTGAATGCCGCCTCCTACAACCGCCTGATCGTTGCCACGACTCTGATCTTCGTGCTGACCTTTTTGTCGCCGCTCGCCATCGTTCCTCTCTCTGAGATGACTGAAAAACTGTTGGCTCCCACACCTGCGGTGCTTACACTGGATTATGTGGAAAATAATATTTTAAGTCTGAAGTTCACCGGTGACAACATTCTTTACGAGGAGGCTTTTATGGAGACTGTGTCCGGGGAGATCATCGAACCGCTCTCTGTGGATTCCTCCAAGGGTGTGATCAATTTTCCGTTTTTGTCCGAGGAAGCCAATATTTATGTCCCCGTCAAAAACGGTGAGACTCTCCACCTGCTTTTTACTCCCGATAATGTAACGGGCCTGGAACAATAACAACAGGATGTAACGATTTTTATGCGGATGCCAAAATTATCTGCGCGACTGCGCATTTTGCTAATTACATATTCCATGACAATCGGCTTATGTGCCTGCGGATCCGGCTCTGACAATCTGCCTGTGGATGCCCCCGTCGCAGACACTTACGGCGAACCATCACAATCCTCCGCAGTTCCTTCTTCTGCGGATACGAATATCAGCTCTGCGGATGCCTCTTCTCCTGAAACGGAAGCCGTAACTGACGCAGAGCCTCTCCGGGATGCCACGCCTGTCTGTCTTGTGCCCCGGGCCGACGGAACAGCAACAGCTTCCAATGATGTGGCTGTCATTGACTATTCTCATATGTCTAACGGCTATGTCTGTGCCAATTACACCGGCACCTGTCCCAAGGTCAAACTGCGCATTACCGGGCCGGATACCGTTGTCTATACTTACGATCTGCACGGTGGCGGCTATGAGACTTTCCCCTTGTCTTCCGGAGACGGATATTATGACGTGACGATCTATGAAAATATCTCCGGTACCAATTATGCCACCTGCCTGTATGCAGACCTGGATGTACAGATTACGGATGCATTCAGCCCTTTTCTCTACCCCAACCAGTACGTGAATTTTACTGCGGACAGCAAAGTGGTAGCCAAGGGACAGGAACTTGCCGAGGGTGCTTCCTCGGATCTGGAAGTGATCACCCGGATCTATGATTATATTACCCAGAATATTACTTACGACTACGGCAAAGCCTCCGATCCTCCTACGGGCTATACCTCCGATGTGGATGCCATTCTTGCTTCCGGCACCGGTATCTGTCTGGATTATGCCGCGGTAATGGCAAGCATGCTGCGAAGCCAGCGGATCCCGACCCGGCTGGAGGTCGGCTATGCCCAGGATGCCTACCATGCCTGGATCAGTGTCTACACCGCTGATACCGGATGGCTGAACGGCATCATAGAATTTGACGGCAATGTCTGGACCCTGGTGGATCCTACGTTCGGTGCCAACACGGATGACAAGACTCTGAAAAAGTTCATCGGTGACGGCAGTAATTATATCCTGCAGAAAATGTATTAGTGAAAGGGAACAAAACGCCATGAAGACCACAGAGAAAAAACTACTTTCTAATGAAGAGATCGCTTCTTTTTGCAGTCAGGCTGCCATGCTGTTTCAGGCAGGCATTCCGCCCGTGGAGGGCATGGCCATCCTGCAAAGTGATGCCCAGTCTCCCGAAGGCAAGGCGATCTTCGAGGAGATCCTTACCGTATGCCGACAGGGAGAAAGCTTTCACAAAGCACTGGAAGCCACCAAGGTCTTCCCCGATTACTGCCTGCATATGATCGCTCTGGGTGAAGAATCCGGTAATCTCGATGTGTGTATGAGCTCTCTGGCGGATTATTATGAAAAAGAGGATGCCATCGCAGGCAGTATCCGGGATGCTGTAACATATCCCTTTATCATGATCGCCATGATGGCCGCTGTCATCGTGGTACTGGTCAGCCGCGTCATGCCGATCTTCGAGCAGGTCTATATAGAGCTGGGCAGTGAGATGACCGGGTTTGCTGCATCACTTTTGCGTCTCGGCAACCATCTGAACCGGTATTCCTTTATTTTCGTAAGTATTCTGTGCATATTGTTGTTACTGTACCTTTTTGCTACCAGAACCCAGACCGGCAAACGTGTCACCGCCCGGTTCCTGAACTGGTTCCCCCTCACCAGACGTTTTTATGAAAGTGTGGCCTGCGAACGTTTTGCCAGCGGTATGGCACTGACCTTAAGCAGCGGTATGGATACCTATTCCAGCCTGGATATGGTGGCCGCTCTGGTAGGCAACGAGAATATGAAACAGAAGATCCTGAGCTGTAAGGAAGCCATTAATGCCGGTGCCAATTTTGCCGAGGCTCTGACCGGTGCTGGCATTTTCAACCACCTGTATTCCCAGATGGTATCTGTCGGTTTCCGCAGCGGTAACGTAGATGTGGTGCTCAAAAAAATAGCGGATCGTTATGAGGAAAATACCAACCGCAGACTACAATCCATCATTGCCATTCTGGAGCCGACCCTTGTCATTATTCTGTCGGTGATCGTGGGCTTGATCCTGTTATCGGTCATCCTGCCTCTTATGGGTATTATGACCAGCATCGGATAGGAGTACGATACTATGAACCGTTTTGAGCAAAAAAGTATGTCCCTCGGGCGTAAGCTGATCTATTTACTTCCCATTCTGGCCTTTGTGATATTGTTTGTTCTTTTTCTGCGGGGCATCGGCTCCGTCAGTGAATCTACTCTGAGCAAGCAGCAGGAAAGTCTGGAAACCGCATTGGAACGCAGCATTTCCCAGTGCTATGCCGTAGAAGGCTGTTATCCTCCTTCTCTGGAATATCTGGAGCAGCATTACGGACTGTTGTATGACGAGGACAGCTTCTTCATTGACTATGAATATTATGGCAGCAACCTTCTTCCGGAAGTCACTGTACTTCGCCGGACCGGTGCTCACTAAAGGAGTTTCTGACATATGAACAATAGAAATCATCAGAAGCAGGAAAAACATTTTATTGTGGATATCTTGTTCGTTCTGGCGTTGTTCGGTGTATTCGCTGTCTCCGCACTTGCCCTTGTTACCATCGGAGCAGATGTATACCAGCACACTGTAGAAGATATGGGCGTCAATTACGAAAGCCGGACGGCGGTGTCTTATATCATGGAAAAGGTGCGGCAGAACGATACCGCTGACAGTATTTTCCTGACCGATCTGGAAAATGTTCCGGCGCTCTGCATGCTTTCCGAAATTGACGAAGAAACCTACTGTACTTACCTCTATCTGTATGACGGACATTTAAAAGAACTTTTTATGCGGGAAGGAGCTTCTCTCGGCGGACAGGTATTGCCTGCCGGTACGGATATTATGGACTTGCAGGAGTTCTCCTTATCCTATGCGTCGGACGATCTGATCCGGATATCCCTGAGAACCGCCTCCGGAGAGGACCATACTTTTTATATCCACGTGCACTGTAATACTACCACAGAATAGAAACCGAACAGAAAGGATTCCGAACTTATTATGAAACATTCCAGATCCAGTTTATTTTTAATGGAAATGATCATAGCGATCCTGTTTTTTTCACTGGCCAGTGCCGTCTGTATCCAGTTGTTTGCCCGCTCACATCTTTTGAGCACACAGACGGTAAACCAGAATCATGCTGTCGTTCAGGCACAGAATCTGGCAGAGTCCTATCTCTCTCTGGAGGGCAATGTGGCTGCCATGCAGGATTTGTTCTCCCCATCGGAGCTGACCGATGAAAACACTCTCCGCCTTGCCTTTGACAGCAGCTGGAATCTTTGCACTGCCGAAGATAACGCCGGCTTTTATGCAGAACTAAAAAGCACTCCGGCAGAAGAGACCGGAATCATGAAAGGCGAGATCACCGTCTATGATGTATCTACACCGGAATCTCCCATTTACACACTCTCTGTCATGCATCACACCGCAGAAAGGAGGGGATCCCATGAATAATTCCTCCAGAAAAAAACAATTCGGCATGAATATCGGATCCGCCTCGATCCTTCTGGTATTCGTGATCCTCTGCCTGGTGTCTTTTGCCGTACTGTCCATCGTCAGTGCCAACGCTGATAGCAAACTCAGCGCCCGTGTGCTGGAACGTACCACCGCTTATTATGCCGCCTGCAATCAGGCAGAACAATCCCTGGCAGGTATGGATAAGACGTTGCAACGCATGTATGCATCCAGTGACAGCGAAGAAGCCTATTTTGTGGCGGTAGGTCACGGAAAATCTTACGTGATTCCAATCTCCGACTTACAGACCCTGCAGGTGACCATTGAGATCCTCTATCCGGAATCTGATGAAGATACCTTTTACCGGATCACTGCCTGGCAGGTTCTGAATACAGAAGAATTGCAATAATTGTTCCGATTCTAAAAGGCTCCCCGGGAAAATCCCGGAGAGCCTTTCTTAATAAAGTCTTTTTATTTTACTGATTATCAGCGTCTGTTCCCACTTCCACAGTTTCTGCTTCTGTGTTCACATCTTCATTCCGTTCTGCACCTTCTGCATCCAGTTCGCTTCCGTCGCTCAGGTTCAGTTCTGCATCGTCACCATACATATCACCACCGAAGTCAATGGTCTCTACGGCATCGGTGCTCAGTCTGGTATTGCGATATCTCTTCATACCGGTTCCTACAGGAATCAGCTTACCGATGATAACGTTCTCCTTCAGACCGATCAGATTATCTACCTTACCCTTGATGGCAGCTTCTGTCAGGACCTTGGTGGTCTCCTGGAAGGATGCTGCAGACAGGAAGGACTCGGTTGCCAGTGCTGCCTTGGTAATACCCAGGATAATACGCTTACCTTCTGCAGGCTCCTTGCCTTCAGCGGTCAGCTTCTCGTTCATTTCTTCGAAATCCAGAACATCTACCAGAGTTCCGGGCAGGAACTCGGTATCGCCGTTATTCTCGATACGAACCTTCTTCAGCATCTGACGTACCAGGACTTCGATATGCTTATCTGCGATATCTACACCCTGCAGACGATATACACGCTGTACTTCACGAAGCATGTAATCCTGTACGGCACGAATACCCTTGATCTTCAACAGATCGTGAGGGTTTACACTACCTTCGGTCAGTTCATCACCGGCCTCCAGTACCTGGCCGTCGATAACCTTGATACGGGAACCGTAAGGAATCAGATATGCCTTGGATTCACCGGTCTCTTCGTTGGTAATTACCACTTCACGCTTCTTCTTGGTATCACGGATCTCAGCCTTGCCGCCAAATTCAGCAATGATTGCAAGTCCCTTAGGCTTTCTGGCCTCGAACAACTCCTCGACACGGGGAAGACCCTGAGTGATATCGTCACCTGCGACACCACCACTGTGGAAGGTTCTCATGGTCAGCTGGGTACCGGGCTCACCGATAGACTGTGCAGCGATGATACCAACTGCTTCACCTACCTGTACGGCTTCACCGGTTGCCATGTTGGCACCGTAACATTTTGCACAGATACCAACGTGTGAACGGCAGGTCAGGATCGTACGGATCTTCACTTCCTCAATGGGCTCACCCTGTGCATTGACACCAACACTTAAGATCTTGGCAGCACGGCTGGGGGTGATCATGTGGTTGTGCTTAACGATCATATTGCCGTCTTTATCATAAATATCCTCGCAGGAATATCTTCCTGTGATTCTATCTTTCAGGCCTTCAATGGTCTCTTTGCCATCCATGAATGCCTTGACTACCATACCAGGGATCTCAGCCTGACCCTCACAGCAGTCTACTTCACGGATAGAAAGTTCCTGAGATACGTCAACCATTCGTCTGGTCAGATAACCGGAGTCTGCGGTACGCAGAGCGGTATCGGACATACCTTTTCGTGCACCATGTGCGGACATGAAGTATTCCAGTACATCCAGACCTTCACGGAAGTTTGATTTGATGGGCAGCTCGATGGTTCTACCTGTGGTATCCGCCATCAGTCCACGCATACCTGCCAGCTGTTTGATCTGCTGACTGGAACCACGCGCACCGGAGTCTGCCATCATGAAGATGTTGTTGTATTTATCCAGACCGGACAGCAGTACGTCGGTCAGCTCTTTATCGGTCTCGTTCCAGGTCTCTACAACGGCACGATAACGCTCTTCCTCGGTGATCAGACCACGTCTGAAGTTGCTTGCGATCTTGTCTACGGTAGCCTGTGCAGCTGCCAGCATTTCACCCTTCTTCTCAGGGACGGTCATATCGGAAATGGATACGGTCATAGCAGCTCTGGTAGAGTACTTGTAACCGATAGCCTTAACATCATCCAGTACCTCTGCGGTCTTGGATGCTCCGTGGGTATTGATGACCTTCTCCAGGATCTGCTTCAACTGCTTCTTGCCTACGTGGAAGTCTACTTCCAGCTTCAGGAAGTTCTCGGGATCGCTTCTGTCTACGAATCCCAGATCCTGAGGCAGGATCTCATTGAAGATGAAACGTCCCAGAGTGGACTCTACCGTACCGGTAATGGTCTCGCCCTCTGCATTTACCTTGTGCATACGCACATGGATGCGGGAATGTAAGGTCAGCGCCTGGTTCTCATATGCCAGGATTGCTTCGTTTACGCTCTTGAAATACTTACCTTCACCAATAGAACCGGGTCTCTCCTGGGTCAGATAGTAGATACCGAGTACCATATCCTGGGAAGGAACGGCTACAGGACCACCATCGGAAGGCTTCAGTAAGTTATTGGGAGACAACAGCAGGAAACGACACTCTGCCTGTGCCTCCTGGGACAGAGGAAGATGTACAGCCATCTGGTCTCCATCGAAGTCGGCGTTGAATGCGGTACATACCAGGGGATGCAGCTTGATTGCCTTACCTTCTACCAGGATCGGCTCAAATGCCTGAATACCCAGTCTGTGCAGTGTCGGCGCACGGTTCAGCATAACAGGATGTTCCTTGATAACCTCTTCCAGCACATCCCATACCTGTGTATCCAGCTTTTCTACCAGCTTCTTCGCATTCTTGATGTTCTGGCTGATTCCCTTGGCTACCAGTTCTTTCATTACGAAAGGCTTGAACAGTTCGATTGCCATTTCCTTCGGCAGACCACACTGATAGATCTTCAGTTCCGGTCCAACGACGATAACGGAACGTCCGGAGTAATCTACACGCTTACCTAACAGGTTCTGACGGAAACGACCGGTCTTACCCTTTAACATATCGGACAGAGACTTCAGTGCTCTGTTACCGGGGCCGGTAACAGGACGTCCGCGTCTGCCGTTATCGATCAGAGCATCTACCGCTTCCTGCAACATTCTCTTCTCGTTACGAACAATGATATCAGGAGCACCAAGCTCTAACAGTCTCTTCAGACGGTTATTACGGTTGATGATCCTTCTGTACAGATCATTCAGATCGGAGGTAGCAAAACGTCCGCCATCCAGCTGTACCATAGGACGCAGATCGGGAGGAATGACAGGAACCACATCCATGATCATCCACTCCGGCTTATTACCGGACTCACGGAAAGCTTCTACAACTTCCAGTCTCTTAATGATACGTGCACGCTTCTGACCGGAGGACTCCTTCAGACCGGTCTTCAGCTCTACTGCCTCTTTTTCCAGGTCAATGGCCTGCAGCAGCTCTTTGATAGCCTCTGCACCCATGCCTACACGGAACTTGTTGCCCCAGGTCTCTCTTGCATCCTGATATTCCTTCTCGGACAGCACTGCCTTGTATTCAAGGTTCGTGGTTCCCGGATCCAGAACGATATAGGAAGCGAAGTACAGAACCTTCTCCAGGATTCTGGGAGACAGATCCAGGATCAGGCCCATGCGGCTGGGGATACCTTTGAAATACCAGATATGGGATACGGGAGCTGCAAGCTCGATATGTCCCATACGCTCTCTACGTACGCTGGCTTTGGTAACTTCTACACCACAACGGTCGCAGACAACGCCCTTATATCTGATCTTTTTATATTTACCGCAATGACATTCCCAGTCTTTGCTGGGTCCAAAGATTCTCTCACAGAACAGACCGTCTCTTTCAGGCTTCAGTGTTCTATAGTTGATTGTCTCGGGCTTTAATACCTCACCATGGGACCACTCCCGGATTTTCTCCGGGGAAGCTAATCCAATCTTGATGGCATCAAATGTCATAGGCTGATAGGTTGTTTCATTTTTTGTTTCTGACATTAATGGCACTCCCTTCTATACAAAGCATTAAAATTCATCATCACTGCCGTCAAAGCTATCATCGGTGTAATCATCGTCAACGTAATCGTCGTCCTCAGAGTTCACCAGCTCACCATTGTCATCAAATTCCTGTGACTGATAGCCCATCTCGCCAAGGGAGCTCTTATCGTAATCGTCATCGTACTTACGATCACCTTCCATCTCATAACGGTAATCGGTATCACCGTAATCGACAGTCTCCATGATCTCAACCTCGGTCTGATCCTCACGCAGCACTCTGACATCCAGCCCCAGTGCCTGCAGTTCCTTTAACAGAACCTTGAAGGACTCGGGGATACCGGGCTCAGGGATATTGTCTCCCTTGATGATTGCTTCGTAAGTCTTCACACGTCCGATCACATCATCGGACTTCACAGTCAGAATCTCCTGCAGGGTGTAGGATGCGCCATACGCCTCCAGAGCCCATACTTCCATCTCTCCGAAACGCTGGCCGCCGAACTGGGCTTTACCACCCAGAGGCTGCTGTGTTACCAGGGAGTACGGTCCGGTAGAACGCGCATGGATCTTATCATCTACCAGATGATGCAGTTTCAGGTAATGCATGTGTCCGATCGTTACAGGGCCATCAAAGTATTCACCGGTTCTACCGTCACGAAGACGTACCTTACCGTCTCTGGAAATGGGAACACCCTTCCATACTCCTCTGTGATCTCTGTTCTCAGACAGATACTGCATAACCTCAGGAAGAAGCTCTTCACCATGCTTGCTGGTAAAGGTCTCTCCTGCCCAGGGCTTACCGTCTGCGGTAGTTTCCTGTCCCTTTTCTTTCCACTCTGCACTTTCTGCATCGTCGAAAGGAAGGTTTACATAATCGTTGGCAAGATCCAACGTATCCATAATATCTTTCTCGTTCGCACCATCGAAGACAGGTGTTGCCACATTGAATCCCAGAGCCTTGGCAGCCAGGGAAAGGTGGATCTCCAGGACCTGTCCGATATTCATACGGGAAGGCACGCCCAGGGGGTTCAGCACGATGTCCAGAGGACGTCCGTTGGGCAGATAAGGCATATCTTCTACAGGAAGCACGCGGGAAACGACACCCTTGTTACCATGACGACCAGCCATCTTATCGCCGACGGAGATTTTTCTCTTCTGTGCGATATAAATGCGGACTGCCTGATTTACTCCGGGTGCCAGCTCATCGCTGTTCTCACGGGTAAATACCTTGGCATCCACTACAATACCATATTCGCCATGAGGTACCTTTAAGGAGGTATCTCTTACTTCTCTTGCCTTCTCACCGAAGATGGCACGCAGCAGTCTCTCTTCTGCGGTCAGTTCAGTCTCTCCCTTAGGAGTAACCTTACCTACCAGAATATCACCGGCACGAACCTCTGCGCCGATACGAATGATAGCTCTGTCATCCAGATCCTTCAGTGCATCGTCACCGACACCGGGAACATCACGGGTGATCTCTTCCGGTCCCAGCTTGGTGTCACGGGCTTCTGCCTCATACTCCTCGATATGAACGGAAGTATAAACATCGTCACGTACCAGTCTCTCACTTAACAGAACCGCATCCTCGTAGTTGTAACCTTCCCAGGTCATGAAACCGATCAGAGGGTTCTTACCCAGTGCCAGCTCACCCTGAGAGGTGGAAGGACCGTCTGCAATGACCTGACCTGCCGCTACATGGTCACCCTTGAATACGATAGGCTTCTGGTTGTAGCAGTTGGACTGGTTACTGCGGGAGAACTTGGTCAGATGGATCTCTGCCTTTTCTCCGTCATCATAAGCAATGCGAATGATCTTGGAAGATACATAGGTAATGGTTCCGGGCTTCTTGGCCACTACGCAGACACCGGAGTCAACCGCTGTCTTTACTTCCATACCGGTACCAACCACAGGAGCCTCAGTGCTTAACAGAGGCACAGCCTGACGCTGCATGTTGGATCCCATCAGCGCACGGTTCGCATCATCGTTCTGCAGGAAAGGAATCAGTGCAGTAGCCACAGAGAATACCATTCTCGGGGATACATCCATGTAATCAAACATTTCCTTAGGATATTCCTGTGTCTCATCCAGATAACGTCCGGAAACAGATTTTCTCACGAAATGTCCCTCTGCATCCAGTGCTTCGTTTGCCTGTGCCACATGGTAATTATCCTCTTCGTCCGCAGTCATGTAGACTACTTCATCGGTAACGCGGGGGTTCTTAGGATCGGACTTGTCGATCTTGCGATAAGGAGCCTCTACGAAACCATATTCATTAATTCTTGCATAGCTTGCAAGAGAGTTGATCAGACCGATGTTAGGACCTTTGGGTGTCTCGATAGGGCACATTCTTCCATAATGGGAGTAATGTACATCTCGAACCTCGAATCCGGCACGGTCTCTGGACAGACCGCCGGGGCCCAGTGCAGACAGACGTCTCTTGTGGGTCAGCTCACCCAGAGGGTTATTCTGATCCATGAACTGAGACAGCTGGGAAGATCCGAAGAACTCCTTCACTGCAGCGGTTACAGGCTTGATATTGATCAGAGACTGGGGAGAAATATCCTCAGCATCATGTGTTGTCATACGCTCACGTACCACTCTCTCCATTCTGGACAGACCGATACGATACTGGTTCTGCAGCAGCTCACCTACTGCGCGGATACGTCTGTTGCCCAGATGGTCGATATCATCATCGTTGCCCAGGCCATACTCCAGATGCATATTATAGTTGATGGAAGCCAGGATATCTTCCTTGGTAATATGCTTGGGTACCAGTTCATGTACGTTCTTCTTGATTGCTTCTGCCAGCTTCTCGGGATCATCGCCGAACTCTTCCAGGATCTGTGCCAGAACCGGATAGTATACCAGTTCATGGATACCGAAATCCTTGGGATCGCAATCTACATAGTGGGTCAGATCTACCATCAGATTAGACAGTACTTTTACAGTTCTCTCTTCGGTCTGGATATATACGAAGGGAACTGCGCTGTTCTGGATGGTATCTGCCAGCTCTGCGGTCACCTTGTCTCCTGCGGATGCGATCACTTCACCGGTGGAAGGATCCACTACATCTGCAGCCAGGATCTGATGACGGATACGATTCTTCAGAGCTAACTTCTTATTGAATTTATATCTGCCGACTTTGGCTAAATCATATCTTCTGGGGTCGAAGAACATAGCATTGATCAGGCTCTCAGCACTCTCAACGCTTAAAGGCTCACCGGGACGGATCTTTTTGTATAACTCTAACAGACCCTCCTGATAATTCTCAGCAGTGTCCTTGGTAAAGCTTGCCTCGATCTTGGGCTCGTCACCGAAGAGTTCACGGATCTCATCATTGGTACCGATACCCAGGGCTCTGATCAGTACGGTAATGGGAACCTTACGGGTTCTGTCCACACGTACATAGAAGACATCGTTAGAGTCGGTCTCATACTCCAGCCATGCACCACGGTTCGGGATCACGGTACAGGAGAAGAGCTTCTTACCAATCTTATCATGTCCGATTCCGTAGTAGATACCGGGAGAACGAACCAACTGGCTGACGATAACACGTTCTGCGCCATTGATTACGAAAGTACCGGTCTCAGTCATCAGCGGAAGATCACCCATGAAGATCTCATGCTCACTGATTTCTTCCTTCTCCTTGTTATAAAGGCGAACCTTAACCTTAAGAGGTGCTGCAAAGGTAGCATCTCTCTCTTTACACTCTTCGATAGAATACTTCACGTCGTCCCTGCAGAGTTCAAAATCCACAAATTCCAGACTCAAGGAACCGCTGTAGTCAGCGATCGGAGAGATGTCGTCAAAGACTTCCTTCAAGCCTTCGTCTAAAAACCACTGATAGGAGTCCTTCTGGACCTCGATCAGATTGGGCATCTCTAAAACCTCTTCTTGTCTTGAATAACTCATACGCATAACCTTGGTACCGGCAATCGGACGTATTCTGTTCTTTTCCATTGACATTTCACCCCGTTCTTTCAGATTTAAAGCCTATTTTGCGTCGGCAACAATGCAGTATATATAAACGCCAGTTTTTATGCATGACAAATAAGCATAGCACCGCACAATAGTGCACTATCCATAATAGCACAATGATAAAATAGCGTCAAGGAATTTTTTTGAATTATTTAAAAAGAATAGATATTTTTAAAAATTAATAACTGACAGATGCGAATAAGAAAAACCATGCACCGGCAGGTGCCGGCACATGGTCCGTCATATACTGGTTAAAAATTACTTCAGAGTAACCTTTGCGCCAACTTCCTCAAGCTTCTTCTTGATTTCCTCAGCCTCTTCCTTAGAAGCGCCTTCCTTAACAACCTTAGGAGCTCCGTCAACTACGTCCTTAGCTTCCTTCAGGCCCAGACCGGTTACTTCACGAACAACCTTGATAACCTTAACCTTCTCAGCGCCAACCTCGGTCAGCTCTACGTCGAACTCAGTCTTCTCTTCTGCTGCTTCAGCAGGGCCAGCTGCTGCTACAACAACGCCAGCTGCTGCAGATACGCCGAACTCCTCCTCGCAAGCCTTTACGAGATCATTTAACTCTAATACAGATAACTCTTTGATAGCATCGATTAATTCCTGTGCTGTTAATTTAGCCATTTTAATTTCCTCCATTTGAAATATTTTGATTGATTGTCAATTAGCTGCAATTATTATTCAGCTGCGGGTGCTTCTTCTGCGGGTGCTGCTGCTTCGCAAGCTGCTGCGCCGCCTTTTTCAGCCAGCTGATTCATAACACGTGCAAAATTGGTGATAGGACTCTGTAAGCTGCCAAGCAGTTTGGAAATGAGTACGTCTCTGGAAGGGATGTTAGCGATTGCAGCCATACCCTTAGCATCATAAACAGTACCTTCTACCACACCGGCCTTGATCTCAAGCTTATCAGCAGTCTTAGCGAACTGAGCCAGTACTCTTGCAGGAGCGGTTGCATCCTCGGTAGAGTAAGCCATTGCGCTGGGTCCTTCCAGATACTCGGACAGACCTTCGAACTGTGTACCCTTGAACGCGAAGTTCATCATGGTGTTCTTGTAAACCTTGTAGCTAACTCCTGCCTCACGTAAGCTCTTACGTAACTGGGTATCCTGCTCAACAGTAAGTCCACGGTAGTCTACCAGAACTACAGACTGGGCATCTTTGATACCAGCAGAAATCTCTTCTACTACAGGCTGTTTTAATTCAACTTTTGCCATTTCTTTACCTCCTTATAGATTTTGTGCCGATAAGAAGAATATAAATAGAATCCTGCTCGCAGGATTCTACGCCTGCGGCGAATCGCTTTAGCGATATATTCCACTTCGCCGCAGTGCGATCCTCGCGGAGCGTTTTGCTTTATAGGATAAAATCCTATAAAGTAAAAAAACTCTCTGTGAAGACACAGAGAGATGATATCATCATACTTATCTCCTCGGCAGGACTTACGCTCGGTCTCCCTTGCACCTGCTGTCTTCGGCATGGTTTTACAACCTCAGATAGAATAGCATGGGAGACCGTGTTTGTCAAGGATTATTTAATAATTTTCTGCATGAATTTCAAAATAGCTCTGGGGATGATTACATACGGGGCAAACCTCCGGTGCCTTGGTGCCTACCACGATGTGCCCGCAGTTGCGGCACTCCCATACCTTCACTTCACTCTTCTCGAACACTTTTGCTGTCTCCACGTTCTTTAACAGTTCGCGGTATCTTTCCTCATGATGCTTTTCGATCTCTCCAACCATACGGAATTTCTGCGCCAGTTCAGGGAATCCCTCATTCTCTGCAGTTGCCGCAAAATCTTCATACATATCAGTCCACTCGAAATTCTCACCTTCGGATGCTGCAGCAAGATTTGCTTTGGTATCACCGATGCCGTTCAGTTCCTTGAACCACATTTTTGCATGTTCTTTCTCATTATCTGCAGTCTTTAAGAAAATAGCTGCGATCTGCTCATACCCTTCCTTCTTTGCTACAGATGAAAAATAAGTATATTTGTTACGTGCCTGGGACTCTCCGGCAAATGCCGCCTGGAGA
>ENA-UONT01001967-UONT01001967.1-human-gut-metagenome-genome-assembly--contig:-CS20-NODE-1967-length-15670-cov-5.007237_pt1 | contig 15670 bp, 10 predicted proteins | sample MGYA00242459_ERZ724006 | MGnify/ENA metagenome assembly ERZ724006 | reverse complement strand
AAGAACTGCTGAAAGAGTTTCATATCCACTAGTATATTTATCCCATGTTCTGGAACTGTCATTTAAATACTGCTTTAAAATATCGCTCATTGTCCCAAGCTCTTTTTCATTATTCCTAATGGCATATTCATTCCGTATACCAATATACTTATTATAAGATTGTGGCATATTCTTACTGATTGGAAGAACCATGTCATAAGTAACGCCTTTTTTCGAAAAGCGTACTGACATCAAGAATGTATCAACATCTGAAGTAACTGTCTGATACCATTTCTCAAAACCAATCTGTTTAATTTCACTTGTAATTGTTTCATATATATCTTTACAGTCAGAATCCTCCATATTACCTGTTATATAATCAACAGAAATCTTGTCACTATCCGGAAGGTCCATATAGGCCTTAACAAAATTCTCATCCTTCTTTAACAGACTTGCAAGTTTATTGGCATCGCTGTCTGTAAGCTGAATCCTTCTGTAATGTGTAACACCATTCTGTCTGAAACCAACCTTATAATTAGTCACTGAACCTCTGCCGTTATAAATATAATTATGAACACCATTTGATATACATTTATCTTTATATGCCCCAAATTTCTCTGATACATATTTCAGAATCTCTTCATCTGTAAACTGTACCTTTGATGATATAGAACTGAAATATCCGTTATCTGAAGCATAGTACATATCCATTGGCTGGATTGTTACATACGCAAGTTTTGAAGAATCCGGTTCGTATGATGCCTCATATTTGCCAAATGAATTAGCTCCTGTTCCAATTACCACTGCAAGAACATATCCAAGAAGAATTGATGGAATACACTGCTTTATAACATTCATCTTCTTACTTACTATACATTCATAAACAAACACAACCAATGCACTTACAATAAACAGCACAACAACTGCTATTGTCTCATCATTATCTATACTTGTATATGCTATCATTACACCTATAAACGCAATTGAAAAGCCGATAAGTGTTCTGATAATCATTGGCAGAACCTTTCCATTAGCTGCTTTTCCTGCTGTCTCACTTTTTCTCTTTACAAAGAGAAGTGCGCCAAGCGCTATATATATAAGTGCAAGCACGAGTGTATATAAGTTACTTGTAAGGCTGAGAACCATATCTGCTACTCCTGATGGACCATTGTATATTTCAAATACAGAAAATACCCAGCCAACAATCATATTATTGGAAGAATCAAGTAACCCCACACCACTGTTACTTATCATGTAAGCTTCTCCATGAAACACAGTCAGTTCTGTAACCATTAACGCAATAAATCTTGGAAGAAACATTATAAGTCCTGTAACACATATATTGCTTAATATGTTTCCTGTAATGGATATTGATACATTTATAATTGCCATGCATAAAAGGCTGCATATAAATATCGAAAGATACATCCTGAACATTGTTGCATAATCCACGTTAAAATACTGCCTGTTAGCCATGAATAAAACTGCCTGTGATACATATGACACAACAAGTATTCCGGCAATCCATGTAAGTATTGCTGCTGTCTTGCTAAGATATATGCACAATCTTGTATATGGAATTGAATGGTAAAAATCACTGCTGCTTCTCTTATTAAGAAAACTCCATACTATCAATGATATAACAGGTACAACAATTATGAATACTAATACCAGAAAATAATTCCCTGAAATTCCACCTACATTATTAACCTGTTTATATTCTTTAATATAGCTTAATGATGAAATAATCGGTACAACTGATATAAGTGTAATTACCGCCATCATTATAAAGCCCGCAAGTCTTGTCTGCTTCAATGTCTGTAAAAACATATGAAAGCTGAATACTTTCTTATTATTCATGCGTCTTATCCCCCTTCACATCAAATGTATAACCGAGTGCTTCCATCTCATAAGTAAATACTTCTTCAAGCGTAAGTGGGAGGACATCAAATACTACCGGATTCATGGCATTTATAATGTCCATGGTCTGTTCCCTGTCGCCACTTACTATCATGTTGGCAACTGACCCCTCCTGACGGTATCTTGTAATTCTAATGCCCTCAAACTTACTCTCATCAAAATCATCCTTAAAAGCTACCTGTACCTTGAACTGACTCGTCTTTAGTTCAAATACATCGCTGTCAAGCACCAGCCCGCCTTTATGAAGAAGTGACAAATGATCGCATAAGTCTTCCAATTCTCTTAATGAATGTGATGTGACTATAACAGTAGCGTTATTTTCTGCAACATCACCACATATTAACTTCTTGACAAGATTACGCATAACAGGATCAAGTCCGTCAAATGTTTCATCAAAGAACATATACTTGGCTCTGGTTGAAAGCGCAAGTATTATAGCTGCCTGTCTCTTCATTCCTTTTGAAAAGTTTGATATACTCTTAGATGGATCAAGTCCAAATGTTTTCGTAAGCTCTGCGAATCTGTCCATATCAAAATTATCATATATTGAACTATAGAACTTAGCCATGCTCTTCATGTTCGCACCTGCAAGAAAGAATAATTCATCTGCAACGAACACCAGCTTATTCTTCATGTATGTATTCTCATATACATTAATTCCATCGATTATTGCTTCTCCCTTATCTGCCTTATATATACCTGACAGAACTCTTAGCAGCGTAGACTTTCCTGCACCGTTAGAACCAACCATACCATATATACAGCCCTCCGCTATATTACAGGTAACATTGTCAAGTGCTGTAAAGTCATCAAATGATTTAGTAACACCTTTTACCTCTATCATATTTTCTTATAAACCTCCTCAATCATATCTGTTATCTCACTCTTACTCACCCCTGCGTATGCAAGCTTTCTTACAATCTCCTTAAGATCTGAAAGCTTTTCCTTAGACTGATTCCCGACAGTCTTTAACGCTTCTGCCGATATAAAAGAGCCCTTTCCCGGTACACTCACCAGGATTCCTCTTCTGTCCAGCTCCATGTATGCTTTCTGGATTGTATTCGGATTAGTAGACAGCTCCATCGATAACGACCGTACCGATGGCATCTTATCGCCTTCCTTCATAATCCCTTTAAGCACCTGGTCTTCCACCTGCTTAATGAGCTGTTCATAGACTGGCACTCGCGACATGACATCTATAGTGAACATGTTCCATTCCTTTCTGTGTTTATTTTAACTGGTTACAAGCTTGCGTAATAACTGTACTATATTAATTAGTACAGTTACAGCATACTATTATATTTAGTTATTGTCAACTGTTATTTTTAAGGTTTTGCAAATATGCCAAGTTCAGGCGCACCATACGAGCATGAAACAAATGCTGCTGCCATCATAAAATCAACAATTGCCATAATCCATGTTCCAAGTACAAAGCTCTCATGCCCGGCACGTCTTAACACATGATACTCCACAGCGAAACCAGTTAGCACTGCCACAAAAAATGTTGCAATATCAAGCCACATTTTTGAAAATCCAAGAACTCCCATATATGTGTAGTACAGAAACGGAATTGCCCATGTTGCCACATTTGCACCGAGTAAAACCGCAAATCCGCTTGCTTCGTATCTGTCCTTTAATGCATACCATGTATAGATTCCATACAGATTCATAGGCAGAAACGCCAGCTTCATATGTTCCCATGTTGATTCATTAGTTGGAAAAAACAGCCCGGCAAATGTATTCTTTCCTGTCCAGTCATACACAAAATGAAATAAGGACCCTGACACCCATACTGCCAGAATCCCTATTATCATTGTTATATTAAGTTTTTTGATTGTCTTGTTCACAATGCACACCTCCATTATTGTTGAATAATAGAAGTATATGCTTCCATCTGTTGTACTATTCCACTTCAACAGTCATAGTTACATCAGACACCTCAATATAAGTTCTTCCATCACTTACATTAATCTCTGTTCCATCTGCATATGTATACACTGTCTTGGAATAACGGTCTGACTTACTCCACTGGATTGGAACAGCATAACCGTTAGTTATGTAATAACCTTCCCCCCTGCCGACTGTATGAAGATTCCAGCAGTAATTATCATCCATCATGCTGTGTGTAATCTTCTGCACGATAATATTCTTAGTATTAAACTGTTCACCTGTTTCGTGGTCAAGACTTGGCTCGCCACTCGCAAACCTTAAATAATTACCTGACGCAGCATCATATGTAAATGTTGTGTACTGATAACTGCTGTAAGGCACATACACAGATGATGCACTGACTGAATCTTCTCTTTTTGAAAGGTCAACATCTGATACATCATAATTAAGCAGTACTGTGTCCGATGCATTCTCAGCCTCAGCATTGAAACCTTTTTCCTGTACTGCACTCTTTAACCTGTAAAGCGATGTATATGCTGTATGCTCTGTTGCAAGCCCTTCCGGATTATGTCTCCAATAATATGCACTGTTATAGAAGCCGTTAATCCAGTTAATACCAGTCTTTGCCTCATCACTCTCAGCGTAAGTGCTTCCGCCAAAATGTACAAATATCGCATCTGATTCAAAACAGAAATCAAGGAAATTATGTCTTGCACTTCTTATTGTTCCAATAACCGTATCTGTCTGACTTACATTGCCTGACCCAATAATCTCCTGTGGTGCTTCATCTGTAACATCTGAATCCTCTACCTTGAACAAGGCAAGAAGTCTGCATGTATAACTCTCTGTTGGAAGCTCATATACAATATATGCCTTATTAAGTCCAGTCTGCACCTGTACAGCTACTGGTGTATTGTTAACAGATACTGCAAATGGTCTTGTCTTCGAATTAACGTCAATTATGTCGACCGTATTATCTACATATACAGTAGGTTCTTCTGTCTGTGAAGCAGCCTCTATCGGATTAATATTCTGTGATAAAGCCTCGCCCGTAGGATTACCGCCTCTTATTCTGCTTGTCATCATAATGCAAATGGCAGCCGCAGCAACTGCTGCCGCGCCAAGAGCAGATATTATAATAATACGTTTTCTATTATTAATCATTGATTATCTCCCATCATAATAATCTTCCTTAATTGTACGACTTGCACTTCTATATGGCAAGAAAAAAGAGCCATACATAACCATAGTTATGTATAGCTCTTTATTAATATGCCGGCAACGGGAATCGAACCCGTATGGGAGTATAAGTCCCGCAGGATTTTAAGTCCTGTGCGTCTGCCAGTTCCGCCACACCGGCGTAAAGTGCCTGCATAGCAGGCGTATTATTAATACATATGACTTCCTCTGGCGCAGCCTAAGTGTCCCAAATGCAATAACAGATATGTAGTACATCACGACTCTTTACTACCTGCAGATTCAACATATGCAGTGAATGAAGTTTAGCACATTGTTATGTTTATAGCAAGCATATTTTGTCAGTTTCACTGTTTTGTCACATAATTTTCATAAACTGCCAGCTCTAACTGTGCATAAGTACCATAAAAAGCGGTACTTTTGTCACATTTGTCAAGAAGAACTGATGCCAGTATATCTGAATATCTGTCGGCAAGTTCTCCAAGCATATGACCTTCTTCATCAAAGAAGTCATCATCTGTTCTTGGAAGTGTATCCATTGTTAACAGATTGAAATCATAATATTCAACACCATATTCTTCACAAAGCCTCGTAAAATATGCTCCTGCCTGTTCCGAATAACCGTTAACTGATGTTGTCGGCGTAATAGGTGATGTAACGCATACCAGTTCAATATTATTCTTCTTACAATATTGAACAGTCTTTTCAAATGAATCCAGAACCTTATCACTGATTCCACTCTCATCCCATGCAACAATATCAGATGGCACGAGGCTGTCCATCTTCATATCTCTATAGAAAAATCCTTTGGCAGCATAAGGTCCTCCGGCATCATGTATCTCAACTGCATCCATACTGTAGTTGCGGTATGCCGCACTGCTCTTAACCTTAAGATTATTCATAATAGCAGACGGTGATATCTCATAAGCCCATCTCTTTGAATATACAGTACGAAAATCCTTTGTGAGCAGATTATCAGCTATATACTTAAGCTTTACATTACTGAAAGGAAGCCATGTGTATATGAAACAGTCTTCAAACTCCCTCTCTGCATAATTGCACCAGTACTGATAATCAAGGTCATATATAACTCTTTTTACATTATTATGCCGGTCACTCTCCATTAAAAGATAATATGAATCTGTTACCGTCTCGCCTGGTATTGCAAGATTAAATGCATTGTCAGATGCCCCGGCTTCATCGAGCTTTACTGGATTTATAGCAGATCTTGCATGTGAAGCTCCAATTATTATATTGTCATATCCTTCATCAGTATCTGCATTGTCGGCCTCATGTATAATGTATCTTATATAGCCTGATGGCATCATCGCATAATCCATACATTTGACAAGCCCGACCACTATGGCAATAAACACCACAGCTCTGACATATTTTAATATTTTATTACTCATTGCCCCTCGCTTTAATTGCCTCTATGCACTCATCATAACTGCTGTAAAAATATTCTGAACAATCATTCTTTTTAAGTATCTCTGTGAGTACCTCTGAGAACTGCTCAGCAAGCTCTCCGTTCATATGACCTTCCCAGTCAGAAAAATCATCATCACTTACATTAAGAATCTCATTCTTAATAAGATTGCCATCTATATACCTTACATTATTCTCATCACATATCTGCTTAAAATATGTATCAGCCTCATTAGCAGCACCCGAAACAACCGACGATGGTGTAATTGGTGCAGTAACACATATAAGCTCAATTCCATTGTCCTTACAATACTTAACTATCTTCTGGAAATATTTCTGCACCTTAGGATTAAGATCTTCATATGTCCACGGTGATGGATTAAGCTTTCCCTTCTTATCAGTTACCTTTGTACGGTAGAAAAATCCCAATCCCTGATATGGTCCTTCTGTATCAATTCCGGCAACACCCTCAATCTGGAAATTCTTATATTCATCAGTCTTCTTTATAGCCATATATTTCTTAGCCGTTTTCCAATTCCTGGCAAATGCATATCTTCTGAAATATATTGTCCTGAAGTCTTTATCCATAAGCTGGCTTACTATATACTCCATTTTAAGACTTGTAAACGGAAGCTGTCCATATACAAGAAGATCTCCAAAATCCGAATCACGTTTCAGATTCTTATTCCAGTACTGATAATCAAGTTCAAGAATTATCTTCTTTACGTCATTATTATTGCACGCTTCTCTGATCATATAATAATTATCAATAACCGTGGCGCCCTGAATACACATATTAATTGGATTAACTGCATATTCCATTTCCAGAAAATAATGCGGGTCAATTGAAGCCCTTCCATGTGAAGCTCCCACTACAATACAATCATAATCAGAGCCATCATCCGGATTGTCAACTGTATGGATTATATATCTTGCATACCCCGGCTGAACCATTACATAATTAACTGCTTCAACAAGTATGGTTATAACCGCAAAGAATACTATCACCCTCACATATTTTAATATCTCTTTAAATGCTTTCTTCTTCATGGTATCCTGCACCTCTGATTAGAACTGGGCGTACATAAATCCACCCGATGTATTAGAAATATAGCCAAGCATTGCAACTGACATAACAAGAGCTATGTATACAGCCCATCTGATAATCAGCGGCTTTCTGTCAAGAGCTTCTCTGATTACAATGCCTTTCTCTTTAAGTATACTTATAATCAGCCACACAAGACAGCCTGCAAGTAATATAATCAAATCCAGCTGGCTTCCAAACATTTTTACAACGGCGTCCATGCTGAATGATGCATGTTTAAATGTATTTCCCATAAGTCTGAATGCATCTGTAAGAGTATCTGCGTTATCAAAATACCAGCTTATATTAACAAGTATAAATGTTCTTATTATCTGCCATCCTCTGTACCAGCGTGCAGTCTTGTTAATATGTGTTATTTTAAACATTTTTTCATAAACAGGTGCCATAATACTGCTAAAGCTCATGATTATACCATTGTACATACCATATACGATATACTTCCATGCTGCTCCATGCCATACACCTACTATAAAGAATATGAGTAAATCAGCCAGACAGATAGGCAATGCCTTCGCCATATATTTACCAAATCTTGTTTTGCTGTGTTTCTTGAAGAACTTACCCAGCTTATTCATGGCTTTACTTAAGCTGAACGGATAGAACACATAATCCTTCATCCATGTACCAAGTGTTATGTGCCATCTGCGCCAGAACTCTCCAATAGAATGAGAGAAGAATGGCTGTCTGAAATTATCATCCAGGTGGATTCCAAACATCTCGGAAGCACCCATAACCATATCGATTCCACCAGCAAAATCTCCGTATAGCTGTGCGCAATACGCAAGAACACCTATTATTACATATATTCCATGATACTGTCCGGGATTATTAAACACCAGATCAGACACGACTCCTGCACGGTCAGCTATAATGAACTTTTTGAAAAGTCCCCAAGCCATACGCTGCAATCCATGCTGGATAACTGCAAGATCATACTTATGCTCTGCCAGAAACTGTGGTGCAAGTCTGTCATATCTTCCGATAGGTCCCTGTGTTATCTGAGGAAAATACGAAACAAACAAAGCATATTTAAAAATGTTATTACATGCCTTTACTTTGCCTCTGTATACATCAATAACATATGATATCGACTGGAATGAATAGAAAGATATTCCAAGCGGAAGAAGCAGTGTAAATGTTGATATCCTGCCATTGCCACCAAAAGCCTTAATTATGCCATTGACGTTCTCAATCGCAAAATTATGGTACTTAACAACTGCAAGCACACCAAATACCAGAAGAAGAGCAAGTACTACAACTCTTTTCTTATATGTCTTTGCCTTTTCTTTTAAAGCCTTTTTATCTTCTCTTGCCAGCCCATCTGCTTTAAGGCTCTTGTCAAGATTATCCTCTGTTCTCTCTAAAAGGATTCCTGATGTGAAAGTAACGATTGTTGTAAGTAATATGAATACAACAGTCTTATATCCCGAACATAAATAGTAGGCATAGCTTAATATCAAAAGCCATGCCCACTGTGCCTTCTTAGGTATAAGATAATATACAATTACTCCCACTAATAAAAATACCAGAAATCCGGTAGAAACTAGTGACATATTATTTTACCCCGCTTTCCGGATTAATCCTGCAGACGCTGAATCATCTCCCACATAGCTTCTGCTGAATTAAAGTTCTCAGGTACTATATCAACTGGTGTGATATCAATGTCAAATGCATCGTTTAACTCACCAACAAGTGATACAATATCAAATGAACTGAATATTCCATCATCAATAAGAGTATCACATACTTCATAATCCACATCGCTGTTAATTTCATTCAAAATGTCTAATAACTGATCCATAATAAACCTCGCAAAAAAATTATTAATCACACATCTGTGAACAGAAAACATTCTATCTTCTCATTCACATATAGTCAATCATATTTTGTAACAAAATTGTAAAATTATTGTGTACTAACACTGTTTATTAAAAAAGTGTCCACTGGATTTCTAATAATCCTGTAGCCATTCTTCTTTGAATACATCACAATTGCTGGCATTCGACGGCTCAGAAACAGATATATTCCCTCCGTAACCGAATAAGCTCCAATATTATAAAATGCTATCATATCGCCAATCTTAGCATCTTTTAATTCAAGATTCTTAACAATTACATCCCCTACTGTACATAATGAACCGCATATGTTATATGGCTGCACTCCCTGTGAGTACACTTCCACCTCATGATCTGCGCCATCAGCAAACCCTTCTGTGTACTCCATTGGAATGAATTCACATCTTGGTTTCTTCATAGCCATGGCCTGTCCATAATAATTAATATGATTAATTCCACTGTCAATAATTGCATATCTTGTTGTGTCATTCATCTTCATATCAGCAATTCTGCTTATAAGTATTCCACAGGTAGCTGCAATATATCGTCCCATCTCAAGAGTAACATTGAATTTTTCGGACATTTCTTTAATCATCACAGCAAACTCTTTAAGCTCGTCAAAATCAGTATTCATGGCATCACATTTGTCTGTAACAAAGTAATCAACTGACAGACCAGGACCATACTCAATCTCTTTAAGCTTAACACCATGTTCAACCTCACATGTATGTGCTATTGCCTGTAACCATACTACCTCAGCTTCTATCTGGCTTAATTTTTTCTTCTGTGTTCCCGAATAGCACTGGATTCCCTCTATGATAATTCCCTTAAGTTCATCCTTTCTATCAGCAATCTCATACACCTGACGCTCATTAATACCGAACTGGTTGCCGCTGGTAACTCTTATAAGAACCTTAACCTTAATGCCACACTCAACTGCACATGAATTGATAAGTTCAAGCTGGTTAAGCGATTCCACTGTGTAGATTCCAACAGCACCTGTCTTCATCGTGTAGAGGATATCTTTCTTTTCCTTATTAACACCCGAAAGGACTATCTTCTCCCTGTTTATGCCCTCTTTTTCGCATATCGCAAATTCACCTGGAGAACATACCTCGAATTTATCAAGCTTCTTGTCAAGCACGCTTATAAGAAACGGATTGGCCTTCATTGCATAACACACTGTAACTCCACATCCTAGAATCTGCTGCATGGCATCAATCCTTGCACATAGTTCATCTGTGTCAAATATATACGATGGTGTTCCACATTTTATGGCAATCTCTTTTAATTCATTAACTCCTAGCATCCTATACCTCCTGTTCTTTATATATCTTCATAAGTTCTTTTCTGTCAATTTTACCATTCTTAGTAAGCGGCATTGTTTCCACCTTAACAAGCACATTTGGAATCATCCACTGTGGCACTTTATCTTTGAGGGCATGTGTTACGCCCTTTCTGTCAAGCTCACTTGCTCCTTCTATCTCAAAGAATCCGAGAATCTTATTCTCATCTGTATCAAATATACAACAGCTTCTAAGGAGTCCCTCTATAGCATTCATGTATGTTTCAATTTCGCCTAGCTCAATTCTGTGTCCCATATGCTTAATCTGGAAATCCTTTCTTGATGAGAAGAAAAGTTCACCATCTTCACTATAGTAACCAAGATCACCTGTGCGGTATATAGTTTCCAGATATCTGTCATTAAGAGGATTCTGTACAAATGCTGCTGCTGTCTTTTCAGGATTACGCAGATACCCCATAGTTACAGCTGTTCCAGATACACATATTTCTCCTAACTCGCCTGGTCTGCCTGCATCAACAAGCTTATCCTCATCATCTAACAGGAATACTCTTTCATTGGCAAATGGCTTTCCCATCGGAAGCTTCTCGTCAAGACCAAACTCTCTGTCAATAATATAATATGTACAATTACATGTTATCTCTGTTGGTCCGTAAAGATTAACAAACATTGCATCCGGATACTGCACTCTCCATGCATTAAGATGCTTTATAGGCATAACCTCTCCGCTGAACATAATCTTGTTAAGTGAAGATGGTCTCTTATACTCGAATCCATTAAGAGTTGTTACAATACATAACGCTGATACAGCCCATATAATAGTTGTAACCTTTCTGTCATCAAGGAAATCAAGCAGCTTGGTTGGAAATGAGAAGCACATCTTAGGAATGAGCTGTAAGGTTGCGCCTGTCTTTAAACTTGAATATATATCCTTAACTGATACATCAAAGTCAAAAGGTGCCTGATTACCTATAACATCCTCATTAGTAATTCCAAATGTTTCCGTAAAGCAATCAATAAAATCTATTGTTGAACGGTGATTGACAATAACTCCCTTAGGAACTCCTGTTGAACCTGATGTAAAGATTGAATACAGAGGATCTGTATCAAGTGCCTGTTCTCTTATCTTTCCCAGTCTTTCCTGAGCCTCTGAATCCACAGCCTGTCCATCGTATTCTTCAAGTAATTCGTCAAGATTAATAATCTCGCCCTGAAATCCGAGCTTTTCTGCTTTCTTGGCTGACTTATTATCTACAACCAGAATATCTGCCTTAATCGTATCTAATATAAGATTAATTCTCTCAGCCGGATGAGTTGTATCAAGCATGCAGTAATATCCGCCTGCATACACAATTCCCATAAATAAAGATAATGTATTACATGTCTTATCCATATACACAGGAACTCCCTGTGTAGGCTTAATCTTAAGTGAGAGACAGCTTCCTATGAACTTTGCCTGATTCATAAGCTGTGTATAAGTAAGTTCATTATTCATGTCCTCACACGCTGTCTTTTCCCCATACATTCTCTGTGAGTTTTCAAGAAACTCTAATACATTCTTTTCCATTACTTTCTCCTTTTACTTCTTACTCTTATCTTTTCTGAATACAAGCAGCTTGCTTATAACATAATTAAGTATAATTACAACTACCTGCGCAATAAACTTTATTAACATACTGTTGAAATGCAGCATTGTAATGAAGACAAGAAGAATTATCTCCTCAATTACAAGAGTTAATACTCTTCCACCTGCAAATGAAACTAACTGTTTCATAAATTCTTCCACAGTCTTAGTTGGTGCTGCAAACACCCATATCCTGTTAGTAAAGAATGCAAAAAGTACTGCAAGTACCCATGATATAACATTTGCAATAAGCTCATTAATTCCAAGTGTAACATTAAAGAATGCATATGAACCTATACTCACCACTGTTGTAAGTACTCCAAAGAAAAGATACAGAAGTACTTCCTTATACTTCTTATACAATGGTTCAAACACCCTCAGACCCGGCAGATGCATAATCTTATCAAATATATCCGGCTTAGTTTCCTGCATATTATTATCTGTATTGTTACTCATAATTACCTCACTGTTTTTATTGATATAACGCCATACTATTTTATACTTTTATCAATAACAAATCAAGAAAAAGACGCCGTATATAAACGGCGTCCTGAAAATGAATTTATTATTTTGATTCGTTGATAACAATATCATCTGTCTCAACTTCCTTATTTCTGTTTTCATCAATTCCAAGCTTGTTATTAAGCTTTTTCTTTGCCTTTCTTAAATAAATACCAAGAAATGCACCAACAGCAATTATCACTCCGGCAATAGCCTGAATGGCATAAGTCATAACAGATGGGTCAATGTAACCTGCTACATTTAAATTTAATAATGTCAACATACTTCTTATCTCCTTTTTAATTAAGTTCTTTTTTTAATGCTTCAATCATCTTGTTGTTATCTACATCATTTCTGATTGCAATTCTTATATACTGTTTTCCATCATGTAATTTTGATGTAAGATCCTTTATAAGCAGATAATGATTCTTAAACAGTTTTATCATAAGTTCTTTTGCTGTCATTCCATTAGTTATCTCAATCATAAAATAATTAGCCTGTGATGGGATGACCCTTATACCAGATATCTGCTCCAGTTCATTATAGAACCTTTTTCTTTCTACGCGGAATTTGTCCATTGCAGCTGCATAATCTTTCTTATACTTTTCTGCAACCTGAAGATAATACTCTCCAAATGAATTAATATTCCATATTGCAACATCTTTTTTCATTGCTGCAATCGCTTCTGTATCTGAGGAAACAAGGATTCCAAGCCTCAGTCCCGGTACACCGTATGATTTAGATATACTTTTCATAACATATAATCTTCTATATGTTTCGATAAATTTCTGTTCTATAAGAGAATTATCCGGTTCATCTGAGAAATCAGCAAACGACTCATCAACCACCAGCTTTATTCCCTGACCGTCTGTCCATTTTATTAATCTTATAATCTCTTCTTTTTTCAGATAATTACCAGATGGATTATCAGGATTAATAATAATAATATTATCTACTTTGTTGCATGTATAGAACTCTATCAGTTCTTCAACTGAATATGTATAATTATCATTTGACGGTGTAAATACCACTTCGTCTTCAACAGAATATCTGTTAGGATATTCTTCAAATGTAGGTCTGATAACGCCTGTCTTTCCAGAAAAGCTTTCCATAAGTGACTTAATAAGTTCTGCTGCTCCATTTCCAACTATTATGTTGTCTTTATGAACACCAAAATTCTTAGCTGCAAGTAAAGAATTAACTCCCATACCTGAAGGATATTCTGTCAAAAGTGTATCAAAGCTTGCACGCAGTTCATCCTTAAGCTTTTTAGGCGGATAATAAGGATTAACAAGATAACAGAAATCCAACAATCCCGGATATCTCCAGAATCCTCCATATCTTTTATGCATAAGGTTAATTCTTGTCTCATCATCCGGAGCAAAAAGTGTCGTTGCTATATCAAGATCCTGTTCATCATCTATTTCATACCATTTCTGACCTGATAATCTCATACCTTTAATTCCAGGTGTGTCCAGCATCGTTATAACTCTAAGAACCTGTTCATAATATTCATTTTCTCCCAATGCACTACAATATGCCTCAAGGAAAGGAACATATATATCCTGTGAAAAATGTTTGCTGAATTTGTAGATATTTACAGTTTTATAGTATTCCTCTTTTTCCTTAAAATCAAAGCTCTTTCCTGGAACAAATGCAACAATATTATCATATTCGTCAAGCTTTACACATGTACCATCCATCCAGCTCTCATATTTATCTACCATGGCAAGTGTATCTCTCGGATCTTTTACAAGTTCATCAATTGCAGAATCCTCAATAATTACATCTGATTCAAAAAGCAGAGTATCTTCTTCCATAAGATAATTCTTTGCCAGTGCAAGTGAATAAATATTGTTTGTCTTATCATATACCGCATTGTCAACATATGAAATTGGTGTCTTAATTCCCAATGTCGCTATATAATCAATCAGCTTCTGTCCTTCATAGCCCACAACAATCACTATTCTTGAGAGATGTTGTTTCTCAAGCTGATGCAAAAGCCTGTCTATAAGCGATACTCCATTAACCTTTACCATACATTTGGTATTATTCTGGGTAAGTTCTTTTAAACGCTTTCCCATTCCTGCTGCTAAAATAATTGCCTGCATAATCCCCTCCTATAATCCGACTCTACTCTTGTTCCTTATGTCTTTTAATTGCTTTTTGAATTTCCTGAATAATATATTTAGCTCCAACCGATGCACTACTGCCAAGATTATACACATATTCTTTAACAAATCGGTCTATGCTGTCCTTATATGTATCAGAAGCTGCCAGCATCTTTGCTGCTGTATCAGCTGTCTTATCAATTTCATCAAGCTTAAGTACACGCCCGATTTCATATCTCATCCATATATTAAGTGGCTCAATTCCAATCTTTTTGTATTCAGGATTCATTATCTTCATTGGTGTATCAATGAAAAGAACCGGTTTACATGTAGTATAAGCATATTCATATGCTATACCTGACCAGTCTGTAATCATAAGATCTGCCCCAAAAACAGTACTGTTTGATGAAAAATCAGTCTGAATCTCTATATCTGTATCATCCTTATATCTTTCTTTAAGTCCTTCCATCTTCTCAGGCATATGTCTTACATGCTGTGGGTGTGGTCGGACTGTAATCTTATAACCATGTCCCTTAAGATTATCAAGTATGTCCTCAAGACAGCTGTCTACAATATTATCTTTCTGCCATGATGGAGCAATAAGTATTGACTTAATATCATTTTCCTTCTTTGGCATCTTTTCATAATCCTCACGCATCTCATCAAGCAATGAATATCCCCACTCAACAAGCTCCTTCTTAGGAAGATTATACACTTCTTCAGTTTTTTCTATTTCTTCTTTCTGAATCTTTCCTTTACATAATACAGAATCATAGT
>ENA-UONT01001962-UONT01001962.1-human-gut-metagenome-genome-assembly--contig:-CS20-NODE-1962-length-15689-cov-9.261289_pt1 | contig 15689 bp, 27 predicted proteins | sample MGYA00242459_ERZ724006 | MGnify/ENA metagenome assembly ERZ724006 | reverse complement strand
AAATTAAGACGAAACCTAGAGCATGTTAGCTCGATGGTCTTGGCAAAGAGTGTTTATCCAAGCTCCCTCTCCCAAAAGTATGTATTTTGGCTAAACTTAATTGAACACAGTTCAACTCTTTGCTACATATAAAAAAAACAATCTCATATGATGAAAAGGAGGAAAGAAAAAATGGAAATAGAAAATTATAATGGTATTGAAATATTATACAAGATTTCTAAAGAAGAATCCTTAAATCGTATGGGATATTTCTTTTACGAATTTTTAGAGAAAAAAATCAAAGAAGGAGTAATTGAAGTAAAAGAAGGCAAAATTTTTAAATTAAAGGAGGAAAGAAAAAATGGAACTTAAATGTTCAAAAGAAACAAAACCAACCAGTTTAGGTTTTGTAATTCACAAAAATTACAAGAAAGAGCCGATTGAGATATTGGTAGTTGGAGCATCTGCAGTAAATCAAGCGATTAAAGCTATTGCTTTTGCAAATCGGTTTTATGGCATGAAAATGACAATTGCTCCATTCGTAAAAACTATAGAAATTGATGGGGAAACACGTCATGCAATGTGTTTAAAGGTGATTTAAATGCTAGAAAAATTAGAAATAAAAGAATGGCTAGGATTAAATGCCAAATTACAAAATAAAAAAAACGCTTTAAGACAAATGCTTGCCGAAAAAGGTGTTTTACAAAAAGACTCAATTAATACATATGATAATTATAAATATTTTAGCGAAGCTCAGTACAAGAAACTTTTTACCGAACTTTTTAGCAAAGTAAGGTTAGAACTTAAATTTACAGAGTTAGCATATGACACATTTGAAGGAAGTGCGAAACAGTCTAATGGCAGAATGCCAAGATTAGAATTTACTTTATTTGATTGCGAAACAGGTTTTTACGAAAAAACTTGTATAACAGGAGAGGGGATAGATAAAGGAGATAAAGCAGGTTATAAAGCTTATACAGGTGCTTTAAAGTATTATTTGGCGAACACATTTATGGTAGCTACAGGGGATGATCCAGAAAAAGAAACACCTGATGAAAATATGAATACAAAAAAGGTTCAAATCAAACAAGAACCAAAAAATATTGATGATACAAATAATCCATACAATTTGCCAAATTTTAAACCTGTACCAAAAAAGATTAATGAGCATCAATTGCAAATATTACTTGCCCAAAACGAAACAATAAGAAATTGGGCAATCAATTTGTGCAAAGTCAATGCTCTAAACGAATTAACTGAAGAACAAGCAAATGTAATTTTAGACAAAATGCGAGAAAAAGGAGTAATAAAATAATGGAATTATCAATTATAAAAGATGGAAATTTATCGGAAGAAATCGTCAAGAAACTTGTTAAATTTGAAAAGCAAGTAAAGAAGATCGAAGAACAAGAAAAAGCCTTAAAAGAGGCTATTTTAAAATCAATGGAAGATAATGGCATTTTAAAATTAGAAAACGATTTGCTATCTATTACTTATGTTGGAGCAACAACAAGAGAATCTTTTGATAATAAAAATTTTAAAAAAGATTATGAAGATTTATATAACAAATATATAAATATAAATCTTGTAAAGCCATCAATTAGGATAAAAATTAAATAATGGAAAAATGGGTAATAAAAGATCATGAGTTAACTTATGATGATAAAACTCACTCTTATTTTTGCGATGGGAAAAAGTGTATTTCCGTAACGCAATTAATAAAATTTAAATTTCCAAATAAGTATAAAGATGTCGATGAAAATGTATTAAAAGCTGCTGCAAAAAAAGGTAATGAACTTCATAATGCAATTGAAGTTTTTGAAAAATATGGACTTGAAAGTGAATATTTAAAAGAATTTAGAAATTATCTTTTTTTGAAAGATAAGTATAAATTTAAAGCATTAGAAAACGAATTACCAGTTATTGTACCTTATGAAGATTTGTTTATTTGTGGAAGGCTAGATTTAGTTCTAGAAGAAAGCGAAGAACTAGGAATCGGAGACATTAAAAGAACAGCAGTTCTTGACAAAGAATATCTAACCTATCAATTAAATTTATACAGATTAGGTTTTATTTATTCATACGAAAAAGAGCCCAAATTCCTGCGTGCAATATATTTGCGAAATGATGTAAGGAAATATGTAGAAATTCCAATAAATGCCAAATTTGGGCTTGATTTGATAAAAGAATATCATGAAAGGAAGATAAAATGAATTTAGTTATTTTAATAGGTAATTTTTGTAAAAACGGAGATTACAAAAAAATAGAAATAACAGGAAGTAGTGTTTATAACAATACTATTGCAGTAAAAAGAAAGTTTAAAAACAAAGATGGCGAATATGAAAGTGATTTTATTAATATTGTTGCTTTTGGAGCACAAGCAGAATTATTAAATAGATTTTGTTGTAAAGGAACAAAGATTGCTTTGCAAGGATGTTGGCAAACAAGAACATATAATGATAATTTAGGAAATAAGCATTATGTTAGCGAATTGCTTGTGGAATCTATTACATTGTTAGAAACAGTTAAAAAAGAACAACAACCACAAAATGTTCAGCAAAGGGAACAGGCAGATTTAAAAAAATTTGAAATTTCAGATTTGGATCTTCCTTTTTAGGAGGTAAGAATGGAATTATATAATGAATTACAAATTAAAATTCGAGAATTGAATGCATCTGTTTTATTACTGAGAAGCAATGGAACTAATCTTGCGGAAGCAGAATACAATTATAAAATTCTGCTTTCCCAAGAAGCTTTAAAATTAAGGGATTCTAAAATGCCTGTCTCTATGATTTCTACAGTCATTTATGGAATTAAAGAAGTTGCTAATTTACGTTTTAAAAGAGATGTCGCAGAAGTTGTTTACAATGCTAATCAAGAGAATATAAATAGTCTAAAATTACAAATTAGAATTTTAGAAAATCAAATACAAAGAGAATTGGGGCAAACAAAATATGAATAGTATTATACAAAACGAAAAAGAATGTTTTATTTGCAAAACTAAAAAAAAATTACAATGTCATCATATTTTTTTTGGCAAAGGTTGTCGACAATTAAGTGAAGAACATGGACTTAAAATATGGTTATGTTTTAATCATCATGTTGGAACAAAAAATGGAGTTCATTTTAATAAAAAATTAGATAATGAACTTAAAAATTTAGCTGAAAATGTGTGGCTTGAGAAAAACAATAAAACAACAAATGATTTTATAAAAATCTTTGGTAAAAATTATTTGTAGGAGTTGTTATGGCTAGACCGTTTAAAAAGGGTCTATCGTATTTTCCTTTAGATGTAAAATTTTTTGATGACCCAAAAATTCAAGAATTAATAATGGAAGTGGGTTATCTAGGAATAGTTGTATACCTGCGAATTCTGACTTTAGTGTACCAAGAAGGTTACTATCTCGAAATAAGCGTACAGTCTCTTGCTAGGCTTATTTTTCGAGATATAAGGGGACAAAACCTTACTAAAGTAGATAGAGTCATTGAAGTAATTTACCGAATAGCGGAGTGCGAATTAATTGATAGTAACCTCGTCGAAAAAGGCATTATTACATCAAGCAGCATCGAAAAACAATGGTTGATATCAACTGCCAGACGTAGGAACATTGACAAATCTAAATATTGGCTTTTAACGCAAGAAGAAGAACAAGAGGCATTAAAATGCACAAAATCGTCAATGTCAGAATCTGCCCGAATTATGTCTAAATTTATTAATGTTGACAATAATCTAGTTAATGTTGACAATAATCTAGTTAATGTTGACAATAATACACAAAATAAAAAAGAAAATAAGATAGATAAAAAAGATAAATATAGGATAAAAGATAACCAAACAATTAAAGAAAAAAAAGTAGGATCTCCTATTTTAAATTATTATACAACTGTTTTAATAGATAACAATTTTATTTCATTATATGATTTGGATATTGCAGAATATAACTATTTTTTAGGAGAACTTGCTACACATTATAATTACAGAAAAATATTATCTGCAATTAAATATACAATTGCAGAAATTAAAAAAAGGCAAGATAACATAGATGATAAATTTTCTTACTTTAAAAAATCTATTTTAAATGGATTAGAAAGATTAGATAATTTAGAAAAACCGATAGAAAAAAATTTAAACAAATTATTTGGTTTTGAGGAGGAACAATGAAAAAAGAATTATTAAAAGAATTAAGAGAAAATAAAAAATTTTCACAAGATGCTCTAGCAAAAAAATTAGGAGTATCACAATCAACTTTGTCAAGTTGGGAACTTGGTTTAAACTTTCCAAGAACTGATGATCTTGAAAAATTATGTATAGAATTAGAAACTAATCCAAACATACTGCTAGGATTTACGGATTATAACGAAGATTTATTAGATGAACTTGCAAAAGCAAGAAACAAAATTAATGATTTGTATGAAGAAAATCAAAAATTAAGATCATTGATCGGTGATTTAACAATTGAGCAAAGGTTAGGATTATGATATGAACAAAAAATTTGAATGGTTAGACTATATTAACTTCTGCAGAGGAAAACATGAAAGTTGATATTTTTAACACAAACAAAAAATATTCAATCATTTATGCTGATCCGCCATGGCAGTATAAAGTATGGTCAAATAAAGGACATGGTAGAACTGCAGAAAGTCATTATCCGACAATGACTAAAACAGATATACAAAATCTACCAATTCCTAGCCTATGTGAAAATAATTCTGTTCTCTTCTTATGGGTAACTTATCCATGTTTAGAAGAAGGATTAGAGCTTATTCGGGCTTGGGGCTTTACTTACAAAACGGTGGCATTTACTTGGGTTAAGCAAAACAAGAAAAGTGACAGTTTCTTTATGGGTATGGGATATTATACCCGCGCCAACGCCGAGTATTGCTTACTTGCAACCAAAGGCAAAATTTTGGAACGCAAGAGCCGCGCCGTTCACTCCGTTGTTTGCACACATATTGAAAGACACAGTAAAAAGCCCAACGAGGTCAGAGATCGTATCGTGCAATTATTCGGAGATATACCGAGAATTGAACTCTTTGCAAGACAAACAGTTGATGGTTGGGATTGTTGGGGGAACGAAGTATGACAGATTATGAATTATTAGAAATTGTAGGATACAGATTAAGAAAAAAGGGTAGTTATAGACAATGTGATTTATTTGATTTTATATCACAAGATTAAGAATATGTAAATTAACACCTAAAGAATGCTGGCGATTAATGGGTTTTAATGATGAAGATTTTGAAAAAGCTGCTAAAGTTAATTCTAATGCACAATTATATAAACAAGCAGGCAATAGCATTGTTGTCAATGTATTGATGGCAATATTTAATAATTTAGTTTGAAAGGAAAATAAATATGAAAAAAATAATTGAATATACTTTTGAGGGGAAAAAAGAGTTGGGAATAGTTGGTCAAGCAACTCTATTAAAAGATGATTTAGGGAATGAATTAAAAGTTGGAGATATTGTATTTTTTCAATTTGAAGATAATAGTAAAATGTTTGGGATAAGTATTGTTATTTCAACTAAAGAAAACATAAATTATATATTAGGTTTGTATTCTCTTTTTGATGAAAATGGAAATAAAAGAGAAAATGTTTCTATTGAAATAATAAGAAGTTGCCAAGATATTCCTAGTGGAGCAAAACACTTTATTGTAAGCCCTATAAAAACAATGATAATTAGCTATGAAGATGTAGAAGAAAATGCCAAGATTAGTAAAGCAGTACATAAAATTTTAAAAAATAAAAAGAAAGGAAAATAAGAAAATGAAAAATCAAAAATATATTTTTAGAGGAGACAGAAGTGGAGTCTTTTTTGGCACACTTTTAGAAAAAAATGGTCAAGAGGTTAAAATAGGTGAATGCCGCAGATTGTGGTACTGGGACGGAGCTTGTTCTTTAAGTGAAATCGCTAAAATCGGAACAACTAAGCCTGATAATTGCAAATTTACTGTGACAGTTAAAGAACTTACAATATTAGATTGTATCGAAATTATACCTTGCACAGAAAAAGCAACTAAAACAATTGAGGAAGTTAGAGAATGGAAAAGAAGTTGATAGAAGAATGGTTAAAGGTAGATAATGGCTTTGGCTATGGCTATGGCTCTGGCTTTGGCTTTGGCGATGCCTCTGGCTCTAGCTATGGCTTTGGCGATGCCTCTGGCTCTGGCTATGGCTTTGGCGATGCCTCTGGCTCTGGCTCTAGCTATGGCTCTGGCAATGGCTCTGGCTATGGCAATGGCAATGGCTATGGCTATGGCAATGGCTATGGCTCTGGCTATGGCAATGGTATTTCTAAATATAACAATCATTATGTATTTATAATTGATAACATTTCAACAATTATAACAAGCATTCATGGAAATGTAGCAAAAGGTTTTATTCTAAATAAAAATTTAACTTTAGAAAAAACTTTTGTTGCAAAAGGCAACAATAAATTTGCTCATGGCAAAACTTTAAAAGAAGCAGTGGCAGATTTACAAAAAAAGATTTTTGATGATTTAGACATCGAAGAAAAAATAGAAATGTTTAATAAGCAATTTAATAGAGTTGAAAAATATAGCGGTGAAGAATTTTATAAGTGGCATCACATATTAACAGACAGTTGTACAGCTGGAAGAGATAACTTTGTTAGAGAAAATAATTTAGATTTGAAAAAACTTTATACTGTAGATGAATTTATAAAAATAACTAAAGATTCGTATGGTGGAAATATAATAAAAAAATTATGTGAGGAGAAGAAAAATAATGATTGAAAAAAAAGTATATAACGGTTGGGCTTTTACCGAAAACGAAAAGGAAAAAGGTAAAATAAATAGGGAAATCTATAAAGAATTAAGGGAAAAATATAAAATATTAAAAACTTGTGATTGGGATTTTAGATATCCTATAAAAGAAGAATTAGAGCAAAATGATATTGTCTATTCAAGAAAAGCTTGTTATTTGCATAGTGAATATATGCTTTATAAAGCACCTCAAAATATAACTGAAAATGAATTGTTATTAATTTTTGACGAAGGAAATTTATGTTTTGGTGGTAGGTGTAATAGTTCTAATTATTATTATGTATGGGAGGATTAATTGAAATAATGAGTAAAAAAAATTATCAAGAAGCGTTAAATAAAATTAAAAATGAATATGATGCTTATTATTTAGGCAATAGGTATGGTAAAAATTTTGATTGCGATTTAAAAGAAGATTTTCAAAAGTTATTTGAACTTAAAGATATTTTTCAAGATGATTTAGTAGAAAACGCTTTAAATTGGATACACGATTGTTATGACTGTTATTACAAAGAAGATTTTGAAGATCCACAAGATGATAATCCTTTTAATCATTTACAAGGATTAATTGATAAATTGGAGGAATAATGAAACGAGCAATATTAATGAGTATTCAACCGCAATGGCTTGAAAAAATATTAAATAGAGAAAAAGTTATTGAAATACGAAAAACAATGCCTAAATGCGAATTACCAATTGTTGTTTATTTATATTGCACAAATACTCCCAAATATCATCATTTGTATGACCTAACTTATGTTAATAAAGGTGATACGTTATATGCGGTAACTCAACATAATAAATATAGTTTAGTTCCAAAAGGATTTTTAAACGGCAAAGTTGTCGGTGAATTTATTTGTGATAAAGTAACACGTTATGATGAGCAAGTTATTTGTGGTGGAATTTTTTACTCTGATAATCCCGATGTAATTAACGACAGCTTTTGCGAAGAAACTCAACTTGATAATTTTCGGTTATTGGATTACGGCAAAGGCAAACCACTCTATGGGTGGCATATATCTAACTTGAAGATTTATGATAAACCAATGGAATTAAGTGATTTTCACAAGCCTTGTATTTGTCCAAAAATGCAATATTGTCCTTCTTGTCCTAAGGGATATGTTTATATGAGTGAAGATGAAGAAGAATATTATAGAGCAACAAATGGACAAGAAGGCTGTGAAACTGAATGGGTATGCTTAAATGTTGTCGAAAAACCACCTCAAAGTTGGCAGTATGTGGAGGTGAAAGAATGATAAGCAAAGAACAATTAAATGATTATAAAGAATTGGCAGAGGTTGGACTTGTTCATCTTGGGAGAAGTTTAGAAATTAAACAATGTGAGTTATTTTTTGAACAAATTAAAAAAGATTTAGAAGTATTAGAAATACTAACAAAATATTTAACAATTGACGTTGACATAGACGATGGCAAATTAGCAGAATTTTTAATGCTTAATATTGAATACGGAATGCCAAAAGCAGAATTTGAAAAAATATCAAATTACATAAAAACTGCTAAATATACTATTAAATATATAAAAGGGGGTCCAGTAAATGAAAATATATAAAGAAGTGGAACAAATTATGCGACACTATGATGAAATCGAAGATTTAATCGACAAATTAAGCAAAAAAATATATGATGCTGTTAGTTCAGATTTATCGTTCGATTTTTCAAATGCTAATTTAGTTGAATTAACAGACGATCAAATTAAGAGTTATAGAGACGACTTAAATAACAGTTTTTTAGTAGAGCAACATACGGGTTATTCGGGAGACGATTATTACGGCTATGTATATTTTGCTACTAAAGAAAAAAATAAATTTATAAAAATTTATTTTGAATGTTGAAAAAAGGAGACAAGAAATCGAGGTGAAGTAAATGAAAAAAGTATTTAGTAAAGAAAAATTTATTGAGTATGAAGGCATGAATTCGTATTTAGAATATAAAGCTTGGGTAGATGAATGTGATGGTTTAACAGCAAAAGAAATGCTTAAAAAACGTTATAGTTTTTCTCCTTCTTGGATGATTGAGGTAGATGAATTGGCAAGTAAAAAATATTTAGAACAAATAGCCAAAAGCGAAGGAGTTGATCCATTTACTAAAGAAATTAAATCAAATGCTTTATTATTTCCTGCTGCTTTTCGTGAAATATTAAAGGATTTAGAAATACTAGAAACTTTAAAGAAACATCTTTTTGTAGCAAATTTAACTATTGATTGTTTTATTAGTGGAAACCCAGACAATAAAGATATTAACGAATGCACGAACAAACCATTTTATGAAAAAAAATTTAATGAATTAAAAGAATGGATAGAAAAGCCAAATGATTCTAAAGAGGTAAAAGAAAAATGAGCAAAAAATATATTATTAAAAAATATAATTATGAAAATAATTCCTACTTAACAATAGGAAGTTATGATTCTTGGAAAGAAACAAAAGCATTTTTAGAAAAAGCAACAAAAGAACATCAGATAGTGTATTTAGAAATAAGAACCAATTTAGAGGGGTTAATATAATTTTGGAAAAATGTATAAAAATAAAAAAATTTTAAAACCTGTTCCTACCGAACCAATTCGTAAAATTTGTGGAGATTGCTACTATAATGGGTTTTGCAAAAGAAAAATAAAAGAATGTGTTTATTTAGAGGAGGAACAAAAAAAATGCAAGACAAAGGATTGCAAGAAATAAAAGAAGATTTTTACAAAAGATATTTAAAATTAAAATTAGAATTAGATACTCTTGAACAAGAAATTGAAGTTTTTAAACAAAAATATGACAAGGAATTGTATAGTGGAATGAAAGATGTATCAGGAGTAGATTATTCTAAAATAGTTTTACCTAAGCAATCCAAAGATATTAATGAATTTTATCAAAATTTCATTAATTTAGGAAAAGAAATACGAGAAAAAGAAAACTATCGTAATATTTTGAAAGATGTGATTGAAAAAATCGAAATAGATTTTAAAAAATATGCACAAAATTTTAATGATTTGGAAATGAAATTATTTGTTGAATTATATATTTACAAAAAACCAATTAGCCAAATCATCTTGTTAAAATCAAATGATGAAAGATATTCTTATAGACAATTATCAAGAATTCATAAAAATTTGAGAAAAAAAATGAAAAATTATTAAAATTTTTTTGAAATGTCCTTGAAATGTCCTATATAAGTGTGTTATAATAGTATCGGTCAAATACTGACCACTGAATCCGTCGAAAGCATCCTATGGGTGCTTTTTTTGTTGCATAGAGGAGGAATTATGAAAATTATAAATTTAAAAATTGATGTTTTGAAACCATATGATAAAAACCCAAGGAAAAATAAAGAGGCAGTAAAGTATGTAGCTGAAAGTATAAAAGAATTTGGCTTTAAACAACCAATTGTAATTGACAAAAATAATGTTATTGTTTGTGGACATACAAGATTGCTTGCTGCAAAACAATTAGGTTTAAAAGAAGTGCCTTGTATTTTGGCAGATGATTTAACCGAGGAGCAAATTAATGCTTACAGATTAGTAGATAATAAAACAAATGAGTTTGCAGAATGGGACTACGAATTACTAAATGAAGAATTGTTTAATTTGCCAAGTTTAGATATGGAACTATTTGGATTTGAAGAGAAAAAGGAAGAACAAATAGTTGAAGAAGATGACTATGAAGAACCAGAACAACTAGAATCAATTGTTAAAAAAGGGCAAGTTTGGCAATTAGGGGCGCATAGGTTAATGTGTGGCGATAGTACCGATCCTTTAAATATTAAACTATTAATGGACGGTAAAAAGGCTGATTTAGTATTTACGGATCCACCCTATGGATATGAATATAAAAGTAATCATCAAGACAAGTTTGAAATGCTTAAAAATGACGACAAAATATTAGATTATGTTTCTGCAGTATTTGAGTATTTAAAAGAAAATTGTGCAATATATTCGTTTTGTGGTTGGCAGACTTTGAAAAAATGGCTTGAATATTTTGAAAACACAGATTTAATTCTTAAAAATATAATTATTTGGAAAAAAAATAATTGGAGTATGGGGGATTTAAAAGGCACTTATGCGGGTCAATACGAAATAATTTTATATTTGAATAAAGGTAGAGTTGAATTGAATTGGAAAAGGGATACAGATATTTGGGAATTTGACAGAGAACCTCCTAAAATGCACCCAACTATGAAACCAATTGATTTAATAACATTTGCATTAAAACATTCATCAAAAGATAATGATATTATTTTAGACGTTTTTGGTGGTAGTGGCAGCACATTAATAGCGTGCGAACAATTAAACCGCAAGTGCTATATGATGGAATTAGATGAGCATTATTGTGATGTTATTATAAATCGTTGGGAAAGTTTTACTGGAAAGAAAGCAGAGTTGATAGAATAATGGCTAGGGAAGATTTAATTCCTTTCAATAAGTTAAGTGAAGCAGAACACAAGGAAATAGCAAGAAGAGGTGGACAAGCAAGCGTCAAAGCAAGAAGAGCAAAAAAAACAATGAAAGAAATGCTTACTGTTTTGATGTCTGCAAAAATAAAAGATCCTATTTTAATTCAAAAATTAGCAGATAAAGGTGTTAAGCCCAAAGATATGAACAATCAATCTGCAGTATTAGTAGGTCAAATGTTAAAAGCCATTAATGGGGATACTAAAGCAGCAGAATTTATTAGAGATACGTTAGGAGAAAACCCTAATAAAATCCAAGTTGAATTTAATACAAATGGAACAACAGAAGCAATTATTTTAAAACTTGAGGAGCGAAAGAATGGATTTGATGAAGAAAGAGAAGACGCCACTAATAGTAACTGATAAAATGCTTGATTGTATTGAATATGGTTTGCGGTCTAAAAGTTGGTTAATGGCTTTTGAGGGTAGCATTCGATCAATTAAAACAACGACAGTTATCCAAATGCTACATTTTCTAGTTCAACAAAGTGATGAAATATTTCATCTCATTGGAGCTCAAGACAATAATTCAATTAAAGACGTTATCCTTCAAGCGAAGTTAGGGTTAATAACTCTTTATTCAGAATATTATTCTTTAGAAAAAGATGAAATAGGTGGCTATTATGTTTTAGCCAAATGTGACGTCAAAAATAAGCCAAAAATAAAAAAAATACTTTTGTGTGGTTTTGGTAATAAATCACGTTGGAAAACGATTAATGGGCATGAATTTGGCGTCATTTTGCTAGATGAAGTCAATAATGCAAACAAGCAATTTGTGGATGAATGTTTTGCTAGGCAAACAAATGTCGATAATCCTAAAATGTTGTTCACTTTAAATGGTGATTCGCCTACGCACTGGATTTATCAAGAATATATTAATCATTGTAAGATATTAGGTAATGCTCCAGCAAGTATTATTGCTGAAATGTCTCAAGTAGAAAAAATTGAAGGATACTATTATGTTCATTTTACAATGTACGATAATCCAACAATGACAAAAGAAAAAATCGACAGAGCAGAATCAATTTTTCCCAAAAATTCTTATTATTACAAAATTAAAATTTTAGGGGAAAGAGGAACAACAGGAAAATTAATATTTAACGATTATATGACAGCAGAAAAACATATAGATGATTTAAGTAAAATTATTTACAATGAATATGTAGTAGGAGTAGATATAGGTTCCACAAGAGCATTAAATTCAATAAGCCTAGTAGGTTTTAAAGGCAATTATACAGAAGTTGGAATAGTTGACAAAGATTCGTTTAAACAATGTGGATATGACAAAAAAAAGGAACTGTTAATAAATACAGTTCTTTTTTGGCGTGATAAAGGGAAAAATATTAGATGTGTTTCAGTTGATAGTGCAGAACAAAATTTTATTTATGATTTAAAAACAGCATTTAAACCATATGGAATTGATGTCATACCTTCGTACAAAGCAACGATTAAGGAAAGATGCGATTTATTAATAATTTTGTTGGCATTAAGAAAAATTAAATTTAATAACACAAAAGAAGGGCGTGAAGCCTATCAAGCTTATCAAATGGCAAAATGGGTTGAAGGCAAAGAAAATGAAGAAAGAGAAGATAATAACGATCCTATTAATGACATAATGGATTCGATTGAATATGCTTTGACTAGACATATGAAAAAATTGCTTTCTTATGTTAAACAAGAAATAAAAGGAGAAGATTATGGGGCTAAAAAATTACATGATTAGAAAAAGGTTAGATAAATTAGAAAGGGATTTGAAAATGTTAAGAGATAGATATAATTTTGATGCATCTAAAGCAATTGATTTAAGTGATGTTTTGGGTTTGGATGCTTTTACGAGAAGAATACAAGAATATCAAGTTTGGAATAGCGGCAATGCTGTGCTAATTAATTATTTTTATAATAATAACGGAAGCAATAATTATTTAAACTATTTTTGGTTGAATGCCCCATCAAATTATATTAAACGACATTGTGGAGTTCCTAAATTGATTTCAAACAAAATGGGAACTATTTTATTTGGTGGAGGTTTTAAACCAATAGTAACTGTTTATAAAACCGATGAAAGTGGAAATGTTACAAAAGAAAAAGATAATAATGTTACAGAAAATGCTCAAGAAGTTGTAGATGCTTTGTTTGAAAAAACTAAAATATTAAAACAATTCCATGCTCAAGCAGTAAAAGAGTCATGGTGTGGTGAAAGTTTTTTAAAATTTAATTACGACTTGAAACTATCTCAATTTCCAATTATAAAAGCATATGATTTAACTAAAGCAGAAGCAATAGTAGAAAAAGATATTACTACAGCAATTATTTTTAAATCGTGGTTTAACAAAAAAGAAGATAAAAATAATATGAAAAAATATCGATATGAAGAAACTTATACTACTGATAATATGGGATATGCTGTAATTTACAATAAATTGTATGAACTAAAAACAGATGGCAAAGAAAATGAAGTACCATTAACAACTATTCCAGAAACTAGTAATATTTTACCTGAATATCGTTTTGAAGGGTTAAAAGGAATGCTAGCCTTTCATAAACCAAATAAATTGCCAAATAATGAATTTCCAGATAGTGTTTATGGTGCAAGTGATTATCAAGGTGCAACAGATACTTTTGATGGCTTAGATGAGGTATATTCTGAATTTGTTGCAGAAACAAGAAATAATAAAACAATTAGATATATTCCTACTGATATGATTCCACAAGATGAAAGTGGTGTACCATTATTAAATCTTGCAAAATGGATTACAAATTATCAAAAAGTAACAGGAGATCAGGACCAAGGAACAAATAGTGAGATTCAAATTCAAGAAATACCTGATAAAACGGCATCACTTGCTGAAAAATATTTAAAGTATTTAACGAACGCAATTAATCTTGCTGGGCTTAGTCCACTTGCACTTGGTATAACAGGTCTTGAAGCGATTAATGCTGGTGAAACTAGCCAAAAAGAAAGAAATAGAGTCACTTTAGAAACAAGAAGTGACAAAATTAATAATTATTGGAAACCTTTTTTAAAAGAAGTAACTTTGCAACTTTTAAATTTTAACAATTGGTTGGTTAAGACAGCAGGAGCAAAACAAGAAGGATTAGAAGTTGATAAAGTATCGTTTGAAAATGCTGATATAACTTTTGATTTTGGAAATTATGTTGTTGAAAACGAAGACAATATAATTACTCGATGGGCTAATGCGAAAATGGGAGGTTTATCATCAATTGAAAATGGTGTAAGACAAATTCATCCAGACTGGACAGACGAACAAATTTTAGAAGAAGTTACCAAGATAAAATTTGAAAATAATATCGGTGTTGATGATCCAACTTTATTACAAATGGATTTGACAGAGGAAGATACATTTACAAATGGCGAAGATATTGAATAGTCCCAATCAAAATGTAGCTGGTGAACATTTAATATTACTACAAGATGCGATTACTAAAATTAAACAACTTGTTTTAAAAGGTGCAAGTAATGAAGAAATCAATCAAGTCATCAATAATTATGTAAATAAGTTTGTAGATCCTGCAACAAAAAGAGCCTTTCAAAAAAGTTTAATTCAATCCGCAAACAAAATGATGTATCAATATAATTACAATACAAATATTTTAAATCAGTCATTTATTCAAAAAGTTGTTAAGCATTATAATTTAGGAACAGGAATGACACAAGCTAATCAAACCTATACTATTGATTTAAAGGCAATTTATGGGGAATATTTAAACAAACAGATAGACCAAAGAAAAACTATAGAAGAATTTAGAAATCGCATTACTGACACAAAATATGGCTCTGTTTTAATTAAAAATTATGACAAGCAAGTTAAAGACCAAGTTAAACTTTTAGCAAGTGAACCTGCAAAATATGTTGCAAAAGATGGAAGAGCAATTAGTTTAAGAAATAAAGTAGAAATGGCTGTAAGATATGAAGCAAATCAATTGGATCTAGCACAATATAAACAAAATGGCATTAAATTAGTATGGACAAGTTCGCATGCCGACGCTAGTCCAAGATGTACACCCTTTCAAGGCAAATTGTGGAGTTTAGATGGAACAAGTGGCATAATTGATGGTCATAGATATCAACCAATTGAAATTGCTTTAGATGCAAATAGTGGTAATTCAATAATTAATGGCTATAATTGTAGACATTATTTAATTGAATATGAAAAGGGTAGTACTGCTCCTAGACAATTTACTTCAAAAGAAATTCAAAAAGAATATAAAATCGACCAAAGGCAAAGACAATATGAGAATAGAATTAGGCAATTAAAGACCGAAGAAACGCTATTAAGGCAACAAGGTTTTGCTAAAGATGCAACAAGAATTAGAAAAAGTTGGCAAAATTTAAATAAAAAGTATGAAGAATATTCAATCAATAATGGAAGAGCATTTTATAGATGGAGAACACAAATAAGCGAAGAGGAGAAACAAAATAAAATAAATAGTCTTGACAATACAAAAAAAGAT
>ENA-UONT01001949-UONT01001949.1-human-gut-metagenome-genome-assembly--contig:-CS20-NODE-1949-length-15799-cov-23.524708_pt1 | contig 15799 bp, 27 predicted proteins | sample MGYA00242459_ERZ724006 | MGnify/ENA metagenome assembly ERZ724006 | reverse complement strand
ATATAATAATTTTTATAAAAAATCAAAATCCGGCGGATTATAGTTTGCCATACGAACGGGGAGGGGGTATATTTCGGGAAAACAAAGTGTTTCCGGCGGATAATCTGTGTGCGTGGCTCGTTTCGCCACGAAATGATGAAAAAGTTTGCCGTCATCGTCAGAATGAGCGCAATATCATGTGATGTGCTGCGAGTGAGCTTAATTGCGTTTAATTTTCTTGCTTTTGGATGCGGAATAGTGTGATATGACGTATTTCACAGAAAATCACAATGATTTTGACGAAAACAACAAAAAACGCGCGATTTACCAGATATGCTTGACAATATATATATATATATATCATAGAATATACGAAACGACGCGAATGTGCCGTTTACTACATCTTTCTTTTGGGAGGAACAAGAAATGCGTATCATTCTCGACACAGACAAGAAAACAATAACCGTGCCTTGGAACTATCAACGGAAGCTGGATGAACTTAACGACATCATCCTTGCGGCGACCGAAGATGAAACGAAGCGAAAGACCTTTACCGGCTATATCAATGAAATCTGGGAATATGCTATCAAGCATTCTGACAAGTGCGTTCTGACAGGAAAAGCGCCTGTCAAGAAAGGCAAGTGAGATGGGAGCGCGACACATAACGCCGCAGGAGGTAGTGGAGATGCACCGCCTCTATAAAGAGCTTGGCACATACGCGGCGGTAGCGGAGAAGATAGGCCGCAGCGCGTCCTCGGTGGCAAGGTATATCAAAATGGAGAAAGTCCCGACTGCAATACGAATTGCAGTTGAGAATTTATCAAAAGAAAAGAATTAGGAGGAATGAAAAATGGCAGATATTAGGTGTTCCAGATGTGGACATTTTGCGTTTCCTACGGGAATTTCAAAGGAATATAAAAAGTGGGGCGGGGAGATTGTTTGTGATAGTTGTTATGCAGAGTTAATGCGGGAGATAGACTCACTGCCAGACGATGAGCGTAAAGTCAAAGAAGAAGCTGAACTGGCAGCAATGAAGGCCGCAAAGAAAGAGCGAGAAGAAAGAGGGGAAATCGTGGTGGAATCAAGCAATAAGAAGAATACTGTTGCTACAATTCTGCAAGTATATGCGATTATTAATGCGGTTGTGGGACTAATTGTCTCCTTTGCTGTGAGTGATGATTATACGCCTATGGTGGGTGTCTTCTTCTATGCCGCTGTGTTAGGCGCGAGTTTCCTCATTTACTCTTTCGGTGAGGTAATCAAACTTCTTTATGAAATCAAACTGAATACTCGGAAAGCTGTGAACGGAAAGTAGTCAATCGTTAACGGAAAATAGGCGGTGGGAGCAATCCCGCCGCTTTTCCTTTTGCTATTGTCTGTTTCAATAGGGTATAGCCCTATGACAATAACAGACATCATCAAAATGTGTGTCGCATACATCGAACTTATATTTATGAAATATGTCATAATATTTATATATCCTATTGACATATACGAGACGATGTGTTAGAATAGCAGCAGTCAGAACGAAGGGGGCTTGATGATGCGCGTGTTTTATGTGCGGTGTTCTACCGTTGAGCAGAACGAGGCGCGGCAACTCAAAATGGCAGAGGAACAGAACGCCGAAAAGCTGTTTATCGACAAGGCCAGCGGAAAAAACACAGACCGCGCCGCGTTCAAAGAGATGATGGCCTTTGTCCGCGCCGGTGATGTGGTTATCGTGGAAAGTATTTCCCGTATCGCAAGAAATACCCGCGACCTCTTGGGTATCGTTTCGGAGCTGACAGAAAAAGGCGTGGAGTTCGTCAGCCTGAAAGAAAACATGGATACCACCACGCCGCAGGGACGCTTTATGCTGACGGTGTTCGGCGCGTTGGCAGAGCTGGAACGCGAAAGCATTTTGGAGCGCCAGCGTGAGGGTATCGAAATCGCCAAGAGCGAGGGTAAGTATAAAGGCCGTAAGCCCGTTGAGGTCGATAAAACGCAGTTCAAGACAGTGTGCGCCAAGTGGAGGGCAGGGGAGATGACCGCTACCGCCGCCATGCGCGAGGTAGGACTAAAGCCCAACACGTTTTACCGCCGCGTGAAAGAGTTAGGGCTATAAACGGAACGAAGGCAGGAGGGGGACGACATCCCTCTTGCGTTGTTGGAAGTTCTGTGTTATGTTATTGATATGCCATCAAATGATGACATACATAAAGAAGGGCATAGCAACAAAGGAACAATGTAAAGGCTGAAAAAGCCCTATTTTCCAAGGGAGGCTGCCGCAGCACTTGTGAGCGAAGCTCACTGCATGAGGACGTGCAGAACGTCTGGCATAACTGGCAGCAGGATTGATTTGAATATGAAAAAGGAACCCAAAACCGTAGGTTTTGGGTTCCTTTTTCATATCGCGTCATTCCATAACGCCAAGCTGTTTCATCGCGGCGAAAAATGTATCGGCTTCTCCGTTGGGGTTGGCCTTTGCTGTTGCCCCCATGCAGTACCACGGATATTTCAGCTCGTGAAGGATGATGGGAACCGGTCTGCCGAATTGCGCCTTGATGAAACCGCTGACCTGTAATTTGCGGGCAACCTCGGCGACCTCGGAAAGCAGCTCGTAGTAGCCGACGGGGTCTTTGCCGATATAGCGCATTTTTTCATCGTAGCAAGCGGCAGGATCTTCGCAGCGGCCGATATGCTCGATGCCGTTTTCACGATACCAGTCGAAAAGAATTTTCATCCCCTCGTCTCCGTCGTCTGCTTCGATCACAGGCGTTTCATTCTGTTGCCAAAAGGCGTAATTCCAGCGCTCCTCGGAAAGCTCATCCGCATCATAGCAATCGCTTTCCGTTTGATAGCTTACAAAACTGCGTAACGTTGGAAAAGCCGTCATATTCATATGCCTCATTCGCGTAGACAAAAAACGATATGGCATAGATATCATCTGCATGCCAAGTCGAAATAATGCCGCGCAGCTTCTTTTCAAGATATGCCTGCAAATCGATCATTTTACCCTTCCTGCGGTTGGTCTATCGTGTTTCGGAAAGCCCTGGGAACGGTACAAACGGTGCAGGGGACTCCTCGTGCTTGCCCAGCGTTTTCTCCATCCACGTCATATTGTACCACGTGCCGAATTTATAGGCGCAATGGGGGAACCGCCCCACCGGAGTAAAGCCCAGATGGGTGTGGAAAGCCACGCTGTTGCCGGTCAGATAGGCGTCGTCGTGATCGGGATAGGCGATGCAGGCGTAGAGGTTCTGCACATTCTGGGCCTTGGAGATGCGCTCCAACTCGGCATACAGCCGCTTGCCCAGACCCTTGCCACGAACGTCCTGCCGCAGATAGATGCTGGTCTCCACCGACCAGCGGTAGGCGGCCCGTTCCCCAAAGGGGCCGGTATAGGCGTACCCCAGAATTTCGCCGTTTTCCACGGCCACGATATAGGGATAGCGCCGCAGGGTGTGGGCGATGCGGCCCTGAAATTCCTCCAGCGAGGGAACCTCGTACTCAAAGGTGATGGCGGTCTCTTTCACATAGGGCGCGTAGATGGCCAGCAACGCCGCCGCGTCGTCCATAGTAGCGGTACGGATGGTGATGGTATCCATGATTTACGCCTTCTTTCGTTTTTTCGGGACAGGTGTGATGGGTTCAAGGATCGCAATGACCTGCGCGGTCAGCGCCGTGTCATCGATATCCAGAATGTAATGCTCTTTGGCACCCTCGTAGGGGCAGCCAACCGCAGCGTTCGCCATGACCGTCGCCAGTTCCGGCACCTTCTTGACGAACACCGTATTGTCGCACACGGTCAGCAGCGGCTTGTCGTTGACGTAGACCATGTATTCGCCGAACATTTTCCGGTATCGCACATTACCGCAGTCCGGCAGACGTTCGCAGACGTATTCGATATAATCCTGTGTGGTAGCCATAGACTTGCTCCTTATAGGTCGTATTGCAGAAAGATGGTGGCCTCCACCGGGCTGTTGTTGTAGCAGTCAATCTCGTAAAAGCCAATCTTCCGGTAAAGACGTATGGCGGAGTGGAGGAAGGGGAGCGTATCCAGCAGCACATGCCGGTAGCCGATCTCGCGGGCGTCATCAAGAATGCGTCGGATCAGCTGTTCACCGATCTGGTGGCCCCGGAAGTCCGACCGGACGTACAGCCGCTTCAGCTCGCCGCACTCCTCGTCCAGCTTCCGCAGGCCGATGCAGCCCGCCAGACGGCCGTCCCAATAGGCCAGATACAGGCGGCCCTCCGGCATACCGTACTTGCTCTCCGGGCGCTCCAGTTCCTTTTCGTAGTGCTGGAGGATCAGGTACTGCCGGACGGTGGGATCGGCCTCCATCAGCATGTCGGTGTACTCTGTGAACAGCGTCGTGATCTCCTCCTGACGCCCGTAAGCGGGGATCAGCTCCAGTCCCATAGAAACGCCTCCTTTGCTGTGATGCTTCTATTTTACCCTGATGCTTTCCGGGGCGCAAGGCTTTTCTGCTTCGACATAAGGGTAAATAAATGGGGCGGTGGAGACGGGAAAAGTTGTGTAAAACGGAGATTGACAAATGTGCGCAAGGTATATATAATAGCGTCCATCAAAGGCAAAGGCGTCTTGGAGAGTGATCTCCTTGACGCTTTTTTTGCGTTTGATATCCTCCATATAACCATAGCAAGGCGTTTGAGCCGGGAAAAGTACCGTGAAAACGCGCCCACGAGCGAGCATGGGACGGTGGAAGCCATGCGGGCGACGCTCACGGAAAGAACACCCGGCGAGCCGCGATCCCAAAAGGGGAGACCCCTGAGTAGGTGAGCCGGAGTTGCCGCCCGTTACCGCGGCAAGGCTTTGTTAGAAGCCATAGAAAGAGGCCAAAGATAGGTGGCACCGCGGGGCACAGCACCTCGCCCTATCGTATTTGCTGATATCATCACATATACGGAGGGTAACAAAATGTGTTCGATTATGGGGTATTGTGACGTTTGTACAGACATCGCCGCCTTTACAGACGGGTTCATGGAAACCGTTTCCCGCGGCCCGGACGACAGCAGGATCGTGGATACCGGACACGGCCTGCTGGGGTTCCACCGGCTGGCCATCATGGGCCTGACGCCGGAGGGGATGCAGCCGTTTAAAATGGACGGCAGCTATGTGGTCTGCAACGGCGAAATTTACGGCTACGAGAAGTGCAAGGCCAAATTGCTGGAAAAGGGCTATTCCTTCCGCAGCGGCTCCGACTGTGAGATCCTGCTGCCGCTGTACAAGGAGTACGGCGTGGAGATGTTCAAAATGCTGGACGCGGAGTACGCTCTGATCCTCTTTGACGGCCAGACAAAGCAGTTCATCGCCGCCCGCGATCCCATCGGCATCCGGCCGCTTTACTACGGCTATGACAAGAAAGGCGTGATCGCCTTTGCCAGCGAGCCGAAAAACCTGGTGGGCATGTGCGATAAGGTGATGCCGTTTCCTCCCGGACATTATTACAAGGATGGCAAGTTTGTCTGCTACGACGATATCACCAAGGTGAAGCAGTTCTGCTATGACGATCTGGAGACCGTGTGCGCCAACATCCACGACAAGCTGGTGGCCGGTGTAAAGAAGCGGCTGGTGGCCGACGCCAAGGTGGGCTTCCTGCTGTCGGGCGGCCTGGATTCCTCTCTGGTGTGCGCCATTGCCGCACGGGAGAGCAAGACTCCCATCCGTACCTTTGCCATTGGCATGCGGGAGGATGCCATCGACCTGAAGTACGCCCGCATCGTGGCCGACTATATCGGCAGCGACCACACCGAGGTCATCATGACCAGGGAGCAGGTGCTGGATGCGCTGGACTTCGTCATCAAGATGCTGGGAACGTTCGATATCACCACCATCCGGGCCAGCATGGGTATGTACCTGATGTGCAAGTGGATCCACGAGAACACCGATATCCGCGTGCTGCTGACCGGTGAGATCTCCGATGAGCTGTTCGGCTACAAATACACCGACTTCGCACCCTCTCCGGAGGAGTTCCAGAAAGAAGCGGAGAAGCGTATCCGCGAGCTGCACATGTATGATGTGCTCCGCGCCGACCGCTGCATCTCCGTCAACTCGCTGGAGGCCCGTGTACCCTTTGGCGATCTGGATTTTGTCCGCTATGTACTGGCCATTGATCCGGCCAAAAAGGTCAACATCTACGGCAAGGGCAAGTACCTGCTGCGACACGCTTTCGAGGGCGATTATCTGCCCCATGATATCCTGTACCGTGAAAAGGCAGCGTTCTCCGACGCGGTGGGCCACTCCATGGTGGATCACCTGAAGGCTTTTGCCGAGGATTGCTATACCGATGCGCAGTTTGAAGAGCGCCGCAAGCACTATGCCCATGCACAACCCTTCACCAAGGAATCGCTGCTGTACCGTGAGATTTTTGAAAAGTATTACCCCGGTCAGTCCGAGATGATCGTGGACTTCTGGATGCCCAACAAGGAATGGGAAGGCTGCGATGTGGACGACCCCTCCGCCCGTGTGCTGTCCAACTACGGCGCCAGCGGCGAATAAACTTACTGGCACCGCCGGTTATGGCCCTATCCGTGACCGGTGTGTAGATAAATTGCCATGCTCTCTCCTCAAATACAGCAAAACACCGCATGCCCATTGGGTATGCGGTGTTTTGCTGTATTTACAAAGTAAATTCAAAGCGCATGGCCAGCGCGTTGAACAGCTGGTGCATGACCTGCTGGGCAACGGCGCGGATATCCAGCTCTGTCATAAAGGCCAGCACACGATGAATTTCATCCTCCGGCACCCTATAGGCCCGCAGGCTCATGCTCAGGAAGCAGACCAGCTTCTTTTCCAGTGTCAGCACATCGTCACAGGGACGGGCCATATAGCCCCGCATGATACCGGCCGAGCCGATTTCCAACGCATAGAAATCCTGCTCTGTCAGCTGTGGCTGATAGGGGCCGAAGATTTGATACAGCTCCTTTGCCGTTTCGCGGAAGATGTATTCCAGAGCCTCCTCGTGGCTGTATGCCTCGATATAAATATCCCGCAGGTTCTCGTTCAGCTCCGTCAGCGTCATCTGAATGGCGGTCTCCACCGCGTAGACATAGACAGGGGGGAGCTGCGTTCCCGCTACCTTCTTTGCCGCGCCAAACTGATTGGAAAACATGAATTCCACCAGCTCGGTCAATACGCCGTCCTTGGCGCGGAAGATGTTCTGGAAGCTGCTGTTGGATACGTTGGCCTTCTGGACGATCTCTGCCACGGTGGTTTTCTTATAGCCCTGCTCCAGAAACAGCTTGACACAGACCGTCAGGATCCGTTTTTTCGCGGGAAGGCTTGCGTTGGTCAGTGCGATGGCGACCACATCCTCTCATCGTATTTCAATATTATAATATTTGCACCATTATTATATCGCAAAATGGAAAAAATACAAGGAAAAAGTTCAAAAATAGCAGAGAAAAGAGAACGCTCCGACCTGCTGGCGGAGCGCTCTCTTATTGCGGTTAGAATCAGGCGGCCGGTTCGGCCGGTGCCTGCATGGCTTCCAGAGAAGCGTCCTCCTGATAGACGAATTCTTCGCTGGCGCTGTCCCAGTACCAGATCATGATGCCCACCTGAAAGACCATGCAGACGTCGCTGCTGCCATCGCCATTTCTGTCAGAGAAGTCGATCCCCTGAAAGGAGTCCCAAGGCTCTGCGATGCTGTCCGGGTACGTTACATAGCCAAAGAGTGTCTGAACCTCGCTGTCCAGATAGAAGTCCGCGTCATCCTTGTTGATGCAGACCAGCACAGTGGTATCTTCACCATCGCGGGTGATGGTGCCGCTGTCACGGACGATACCGGTGGTACGCCAGTCGCTGCCGGCGATATCATTGTCCTGATCGTCGCCATCCGTGTTGGCGTCGTTACCGGCACAGGCGGCAAGACTCAGGCTCAGCACCAGAGCCAGTACCAGCGCGAGACATGCTTTCCATTTTTTCATGTTGTTCTCCTTATCCGCACTGCTGTTCCGGTCAGGCGATCCTCATGTAGCAGTCGTACTCGCCGCCCCAGTACATCGTGTTCTCGTCCACCACGGTCATGTCGTACACGGTGTCATCAAACAGGGAGGAGGACGCATAATACAGTCCCTCATTGTCAGGGTCGGCCTGAAGGGAGCCGCCGTCCACCTGAGTGGGGTCGCCGTCACCGCCCGGCCGCTCGGACAGAGACCAATTGCCGTTGGCGTCGATCTCGATGATGCTCTCTGCACCGGCTTCGCCGTCCAGATACCACACACCGGCCAGCGCGGCATTGCCGCCGCCTGCCTGCGTGTCATCCACGCCGCCGGTCGTCTGTGTAAAGGTGCCGAGGGAGTCGATGCTCAGGCTGTTGTTCTCGTCGAACCAGCACTGGTGGGCAACGCCGTCATGCTCATTGTAGGCATAGACGTAACCATACTCCTCCATGTACTGCAAATAGCCGCTGGCCTCTACCGTGCCGTCAGCACCGTACAGTGCGAAGCGCGTCTCATCGCCGTCCTCACTGGGCTCCACGATAAGCTCGGCGGAGTCGTCGCTCATCCAAGTGCCCAAAAAGCCGCTGTAGTCGGCGTCGATAGAGGAATCCTTGACCATATCCTCGAGGGAGGCGGGCGGTTCATCGACTGGGGGGGAGCTGTCGCCGCCGCAGGCCGCCAGACTCAGAGCCAGCAGCAATGCCAGCAGCAGGGCCAGACATTTCTTCATGTTTTTCATTTTGTTCTCTCCTTTTGCCGTTTTTGCAACGATCCTGTTTCACTATGGTTATCTTAAAGATACCATATGTCGTTCGCTTTGGCAAGAGAGAAAGCTGCGGTGTTTTCTGATTGGCTACTTCATGCGACCGTCGCCGCCCATGAGAGCGGTCATTTCCTCAATGCGTTCCAGCGGAAAGGGCGGCTGGCACAGGGGCTTCATGGCGATGGACATCAGCTTCATAGGGTTGTCGTCCGCCGCCACACGGTTGGAACTGAGAGCGCCGCAGCGCTTGCAGCGGTGGATGATGGCCCATTCGCCGTTTTTCGTACCCAGACGGCGATGGGCTCCATGATACCGCCGCAGTCAGAGGCACGGTCGCCGGGCTCAATGTCCACGTGCAGGCTGGAAAGGCAATTGGGGCAGTGGTTGCGGTGGTCGCTGCCGGCGTTTTGGGGAGTGCAAAGCCTGTCGCAGACCTTGCAGGTAAAGCTGTCGTGGCAGGCGTGGGTCTTGTAATAGCCTTTTTCAAAGGTTTTCCGCTTGTTTTCGCGGTTCATAGTAGTATCCTCCTGAAGATATGTGTTGGCGTTCTTCGGGAGGAGTGGCGTGTGTTGGAATTTGCCAGACCTCCCGGTCAGCCCACACGCTCCAGTGATAATGTCGTAAGCTTCAAAAAGTTCTCCTTACATTAAAAAATAGATAATTTCAATAGTGTCAAGTGGATATGCTTTACGAATGTGTCGTTTACCTCATCGCTTTTCAGTGCGATGACCGTCAATGCTTTCTCATATATCACCTCTTTTCAAAAATCGTAGATCGCTTTTTGCAGAAGCTCCAGAAAACGGCCTGCGTGAGCGCCGTCCATCTGTGTGTGGTGAAACTGGAAGGAGAGGGGGAGCGCTGCCTTCCGGAATTTCCGGCGGTATTTGCCCCAGATCAGAAAGGGGTTGTTGAAAATACCGCTGTTCATGCCGACGGCTCCGTCAATCTCGATATCCACAATGGCGGAGGTGCCAATGACCATGCTGTCGGGAAGGTCATGGTTTTCGCAGCTTTCTGCTGTTTGTCGCGTCAGATGCAGATAGTCCCGATTGAACTTGATAAGGCTGCTGCTGAACGGCACATCGCAGGAGCCGACTTCGCCGGTGCTGTTTTTGACGATGGTGTTGACCGCGATAGTATCGTATCGCAGCAGCTGGCGGCCCACCGGCAGGGTATAGAATTCCCTTACCTGACTGGCTGCCCGGCCAATGCACCAGCACAGCAGCATGTTGAACTTGAGACCGCGCTTGCGGCTCACATTGACCAATGGCGTTACGTCCAACGTTTTGAAAACTGTCACCATGGGGTTGGGCGCGTTCATCCACAGGTCATAGGCTGCGGCGCGGGTGGTGGCGCGGGGATCGATAACAGTCGGCTTCATACCATGCGCTCCAGCTCCTCCGGATTTCCGGATTGAATGGCAGGCAGACTGCGGGCAATGTGTTCCTCGCCCCGGATGTAGGGGTAGAGCTTCCTCATAAAGATTCCTCCTGTGGTGATGGGCGGCGTCAGCGGAGCAGGAGCCTTGCGATCTCCATGGTCACGATTTTCATTACCGCGCCGCCGGACATTATGTAGAACCAGACCTGCCGCGCCTGCTGAGAGCGGGCGATAGGAGTGGCGATGGCGGCGATGACGATCAGTGCCGCGCCGATGCAGCCCACAATGGTAGGCACGCTGACCAGCGGAAACAGACCGGGCGCGCAGCTGCCATCAATGGCGGACTGAATGGTTTTGTCAAGGCCGTCACGGGCCGCCGCGAAGCAGCAGACCACCAGCCCGAACACCAGCAGGATGGCACTTCTGCGGCCCCAATACTGAATGCCGGCGTGGTTGACGGCGGAATAGCCGATAAAGCCCAGCAGCGCCAGGATCATCAGTGTGGTGGCAGCGGTGACAGCGCTGCCAAAATAAAGCTTCATATAAGATACGCCTCTTTCTATTGATTTGTTGCATTTGAATGATTTGTCGTCTCGTTTTTTTCAAAAAACAGGTGCAGACCCAGCGCCGCGTTGAAGCCGGTGGCGGCAAATACACTGAACCGTTCCACCACGCCGAAATACGCCGCGGGAAGCAGCCGCATCCCCAATGCGCCCACCAGCATCATGGCCAGTGCGATCGCGGCACAGACGCCGTAGGAGCGACAGCTGCGCTCCTTCGCTCCGGCGATGATGATCACCAACAGCGACGTAATGGACAGCGCCACCACCAGCGCCGTAGTGATAAGATGCATCTGATCCTGCCATGCTCCGGCATAACCGCTGTCGCTGAGAGGGAACATGCGGAACCCCACGGCGGACACCCACTCCATGGCGGCGAACAGGTAAATGCCGACGCGCAGCAGCTTGTTTTTTTGTCCCTGTATCCCCACGCAGACCATCATGACGCAGGGCAGCTCACAGGCATTGTACAGACTGCTCAATTGGTTCCACAGGGCCAGTGACGGTGCGTTGGCGGCGCTCAGATCGCTGACCGCCTGCGCCATCCAGTCATAGCCGGGGTAGGCCAGCGGCGCGAATAGCACCGCCGCCATATAGGAGAGGAAGCTGACGACTCCCAGCAGCCCCAGCTTTTGTATCAGTGTCTTTTTCATGGCGTCAGATTCCTTTCAAAAAAGCGGCGCAGTACAGACCACGGGTGTTGTGGTCAGCACTGCGTCTTAGCGTCTGGCTGATGGGGGGATCGTTTCAATCTGATAGTTTCGTGCGTTGATGATGCTTTCCCGCTTGCATTTGGGACAGAACAGGGGGAAGTTCCACAGTACGGTCTTTTGCAGCAGCCGCAGCCGTGTTTTTGCCCCGCATACGGGGCAGAAGATCCATTTTTCCTCAGCGCGTTCCATGATCGCCGCCTTCTCTCGGATGATCCGCATGAAAGGTGCGGAAGAAGATCTGAACATGGGTTTTCAGCCGTTCAAGGCATTCCTCCTCCTTTTCCGGCTGGCGGTCACAGATACCGATCAGTGTGATGACCGGCGCCACATACAGCAGCGCCAGCGTATCGGGATCCTCGTCCCGGATCTCACCGGCGGCGATCAGGCTGCGGAAGATACCGGCATGGTAGGCGACAACACGCTCCACGTAGCGCTGGGAATACAGCGCCGCCAGCTCCGGAGAACGAAACTGCTCAATGGTCATCATCCGGCGAAAGCGGCTGATGGCCTCGTTGTGGAGGGAGTAGTAAAATATCTGCCGCACCTTTTCAAAGAGCGCGTCCTCGCTGATGGCGGTAAACACGGAGATATCCTGCGCCGCATTCTGTACGTGAATGTCGATGGCATCGGGGTCCTTTTCATATTGCGCGGCTGTGGCCTCCACAATGGCGTCAAAAATAGCCTGCTTGCTGGGGAAATGGTTGTAAAGGGAAGGCGCTTTAATGCCTACTGCTTTGGCGATCTCACCCACGCTGACCGAGTCGTAACCATAGGTGGAGAACAGCTCCAGCGCCTTTTCCAGAATCTTCTGCTTGGTATCTTCCTGTTTCATGCGTTCATCACTAACTAATATTAGTTAGCTATAATATAGTGCATAATTTTCCGGTTGTCAATGGCTTTGAAAAATTTTCTTGCCGACAGTATCAGATGGCGCATAACAGGTTATGGAAGTGCCAAAAGTAAAAGAGAGGGGGTGCGCGATAAACGCGCACCCCCCTCCGGCTTTCTCAGTTTTTCGTGATCCAATGATCCAGAAAACGCATTTGCTCCTCCGTGTGGAACCAGTGCTCGCCGCCCGGCATGACCGTCAGCTCCGCACCGATCCCTTCAGCGAAGGCCGATATGGTCTCAAGCGAGGTCAAATTGTCCCGCTCTCCGTACAGAATACGTGTGGGGACGCGCCACGAAACCGGATGCTCCCGCACATAGCAGAGATACCTCCACGACAGCGTTTCTCCGAACGCTGTGGGGATCTCCTGCTTTTCCGCAAGCTCCCGCTCTGTGACGCTTGCCCACAGCATCATATTGCCGATCAGCTTCTCCATGTCCACCACGGGAGAAATGAGAAGCGCTTGATCCACCAGCGTTTCATCCAGCGCGGACAGGGAGAAGAACGCACCGATGCTGTTGGCAATCAGGATAAGGCGGCCGCAGTGTTGGCGCAATCCGGCAAAAAAGGGAGGGAATTCCTCTCTGGCCTCCCATGGGGTCTGGGCGAGGTAATCAAACCCAATCACCTCACTGTCCGGAAACAGGGCCTTGTAGTGCGCAGCTTCCTCCGCCGAGCCGCCCTTTCCGTGGACATATACCACGATATTGTTCATATAGATACTCCTTAACTGGTCCCATTTACGATTTTGGCGTAGGTCTCCTCCGGGATCATGGGGGAGCCGATCTCCGCCAGCAGCGCTTCGTCAATCGTGCCGCTTTCCGCGTACTGCTGTCCGGCCTGCTTCACCAGTGCCAGCCGCAGCACGGTCACCACTGTCGCCTCCGGCGCGTTGAACATGGGGCTTTCCGGCACAGTCAGAATGGTATGGTGCTGGGGGAACAGCAGCTCAAACTGCCGGACGGCCGGTTCAAAATTCCGTCGGCTGTTGGGAAAACCGCAGCCGCAGATCATCACATACCGCAGGTGGGAAAAGTCCCGCTGTCCCACGTGGACGTAGCGTCCGTTCACCTGCGCCATGGCCATGGAGGACAGCGGCAGCATGCGGTCAACGAGGTTTTTCAGCGCGGCGGGCATCCCGTAGCAGTACAGCGGAAAGCTGAACAGCAGCACATCGCTGGACAGCATCTGCTCCAGAAGCTCCCTCATGTCATCGTCAATGGAGCACTGTCCGCCGTTATACTTACAGGCAAAGCATCCCCGGCAGAATTCGATCTGCTTGTCGATCACGTCAATGGTTCGTATCTCTTGCGGCCCGGCCTTCTGCATGCCCTCCAGAAACGCGCGGGTGATGTGCATGGTATCGCTTTTTTTTCTTGGGACTGCCGTTAAAAGCAAGAATTTTCATAGGAACGCCCTCTGTTCATTCGCTGACCAAAGCACGAAAGGCGGCGTCGCGGTCAAAGGTTCCTGCCGCAAAGCCGGGGATCTCCTTGATGGACTTGCAGATGCTGATGCTGAAGCCCGTCAAAATCTGCCCGATCTCCAAGTCAGAATAGGGGCAGTCGCCGGTCACGATCAGCGTAGACAGGCTATGCACCACCAGCCACAGGTCACGAAAATACAGGTCGGCCTCCTCGGCGGAGATATGATAGATCGCCGTCAGCGTCGGGCGGACAAGCTCCTGCAAATGCCCCATAGCCTTCATGGCGCTGTGCTCTTTCTCTGTGGGCTTGGTCAGGAAAAGAAGCCGGTACAGCTCCGGTTCCTCCCGCGCGAACCGGATGTACTGCATTCCCACGCCCAGAAAGGGGATCTTCTCTTGCAAGCCTGCGTTTGTATAGCCGTCATACACACGTACCGCCGCGGCATAGACCTCCTGTTTGACGCCGTCCATGGACTTGAAGGCGGTAAAAACGGGCTGGGTGGACGTGCCCAACTCATCGGCCAAGGTTTTTGCCGTCAGTCCGCCGATCCCCTTGGCTCGCACCACTCGCAGGGCGGCCTCCACCATTTCTTCTTTTGTGAATTTATTCTTCGGAGCCATAGGCCAGATCCTTTCACTTAAAATGCATTATATATTATATATTGATAATTATATATATGGAAACACATTTGTCAATAGCAATCTATTGAATGTAACTGTTGGTGTGCTCAAGTCTCTCCACAGGTCGGCATAAAGACAAACCGAAGCCAAAGCGGCTTCGGTTTGTACTATGTTCGGGTGCTATGTGCACCTATGAAAGACGTCTGATAGGACGGCCTACTTTTTTGACGGCGTTTATTCCTCTCCTGCGGTATCCTGCTCGTTAAGCTCCGCGAGGATATCTTCTATATCGTGGGCGTTCAGGGAGAACCCATATCGGCAATTCATGATTTTTGCGGTGACGGCGGGCCGCCAACCGTAAGAGACACAGCGCCGCAGCGCATCCAATTCTTCAGGTGAAAATTTATCAATATACTTATCCATGGAAAAGACTCCTTTTTTCTAGTGAATAGTTTATTGAAGGACGTATCTGCCAATCGCCTGGCCGATCGCCCGAATATCAGAATTGCCTGTAAAATCGAAATGAACCCGTCCTACGCCCGGGAAATACAACTCCAGCTCACTGTCCAGATCCATGAGCCCTGCGGTTTCAATAGAGAACACAGAAACCTTACTGTACGGCATGGAGGTAAAATCCCGCCTCATTCCCGTAACACCCTGAATGTTACAGGCGATCACGCGCTTGTCGGTAAATACCACAAAGTCACGGACAACGGTGTAGGAGCCAAGGACTGTTTCGCCGGGGATCAGCAGATCTTCCACATGGCGTGCGCTTTTGCCATTGTCCGGCTTGAGCTTGAATATGGCTCCATTTTCAAAGTCGATCATGAAAATACATCCTTTCTGCGAACGCGAACCGACGCTATCGCAAATTTTTATGTTACTACAATACCACAAAAAACGACTTTTTTCAAGAGGGATAAGTAGGCAAAACGTCATGAGAATGGGGAAAAACATGCACTTGACCGATGGATTATAGTGTGGTATAGTATCCGCAGGTTTGCCACCTGGTGGAGCGCCGCGTTTTTTCTGCATCGTTAGGCCATTGAAGATGCAGAGAGGGCGCGATTTTTGTTTTCAGGGAGGAATTTGGCATATGGCATGGGTATTTTTGGGGATTGCGGGGCTGATGGAGGTGTTCTGGGCCACCTGCCTGAAGCTGTCCGAGGGCTTTACCAAGCTGGGCTTTTCGGCGCTGACCATCGTGGGAATGCTGGTCAGCTTCGGCCTTTTGTCGCAGGCCATGAAAACACTGCCACTGGGCACGGCCTACGGCATCTGGACAGGCATCGGGGCATTGGGCGCTGTGGTTGTGGGACTGGTGTTGTTTAAGGAGCCTGCCACCGCCGGACGCATGTTTTTCGCCGCGCTGCTGCTGATCGGCATCGTGGGACTAAAGCTGACGTCCCCATCGTAACGCATAAGGAGAGGGCCGCACATAGGTGCGGCCCTCTCCTTATGCGTTACAGCCTGTCAAAAAACTATGCAAACACCCCTGTTTCTGCTATAATAGAGGAAACG
>ENA-UONT01001938-UONT01001938.1-human-gut-metagenome-genome-assembly--contig:-CS20-NODE-1938-length-15858-cov-10.300196_pt1 | contig 15858 bp, 10 predicted proteins | sample MGYA00242459_ERZ724006 | MGnify/ENA metagenome assembly ERZ724006 | reverse complement strand
CCCCAAGTCCCGATTCAGATATTGGGTAGGCTAGCCACGATATGTAAATCGGGGCGAAACGCGAACGCCTGACTTGCAAAAACAAACTCCCGAAACGGGAGAAATTCAAAAGGAGGAAACCCCATGAAGAAGTTCCTTTCTCTGGTACTGGCTCTGGTGATGACCATGTCTCTGGTCACCGTCTCTGCCGGTGCTAAGGGCTTCAGCGACAACAGCAAGATCACCTACAAAGAAGCTGTTGACGTGATGTCCGCCGTTGGCGTCATCGATGGTTACACCGATGGCTCCTTCAATCCCACCGCCACCCTGACCCGTGGCGCTGCCGCCAAGATCATCTGCAACCTGATTCTTGGCCCCACCACCGCTAACGCTCTGGTGGCCGACGCCGCTCCCTACAAGGACGTTCCCACCAACAACACCTTCGCTGGCTACATTGCTTACTGCCAGAAGGAAGGCATCATCTCCGGTTATGCTGACGGCACCTTCAAGCCCGCCAACACTCTGACCGGCTATGCCTTCATGAAGATGCTGCTGGGCGCTCTGGGCTATGACGCTTCCCGCGAGGGCTACACCGGCGCTAACTGGTCCATCTCTGTCGGCAAGCGCGCTCTGAACGCTGGCCTGGCTGATGGTCTGGTCGGCGACTTCAACGGTGTCAAGGCTGTCACCCGTGAAGAGGCTTGCCTGTATGCCTTCAACATGCTGCAGGCTGACATGGTCGAGTACGAGAAGAACTCCACCATCACCGTCGGCAACGTCACCGTGACCGACAACTCTGCCGCTAAGTCCAAGCGCTGGAGCAGCTCTTCTGTCAACGATGGCAACATCGACAGCAAGGGCGGCGACGGCTATGTCCAGTTCGCTGAGGAGTACTTCAACAAGCTGGTCAAGGAGAGCGACATTGCTGATGACTTCGGCCGTCCCGCTACCAAGTGGACCTACAAGGGCGTGAAGGTCGGCACCTATTCCAAGACCGCTGACGTGACCTACACCGAGAACGTCAAGCTGGGCACCATCTACGCTGACCTGAAGATGTCCGATAAGGACGAGAAGGCTGTTGTTTATGTTGACGGCGTCGAGGGCGATACCTTTGCCAATGTCAAGAAGGGCAACGACCTGAAGCTGGGTGACGTCCGCTTCAATGCCACCAGCGATTGCAATGTTGGCAACGGCACTCTGACCGAGGTCTTCCTGGATCGCGATGCCAACAAGGTCACCATCGTCTGCATCAACACCTATGTTGCCGAGGTCAACAAGACCATCGCTGCTACCAAGTCCAAGGACGCTTATATCACCCTGTCTGCGATCACTGGTTCCGTTGCGCCTGGCGACGAGTTCAAGACCACCGGCTTCGAGTCTGACGACATCGTTCTGTACACCTATGCTAAGGGCGACATCCAGTCCGTTGAGAAGGCTGAGTCCGTCAACGGCGCTCTGAACAAGATCGTCACCGGCAAGAAGGTCACCATCGGTGATAAGGAGTATAAGTACAGCAACAACTACTCCAACAAGGATGCTCTGAACATTGAGAGCGAGTACGATGTGTTCCTGGATAAGTATGGCTATGCCATCTACACTAGAGAGACTGAGTACACCGTCGCCGACTATGCCTTCCTGCGTCAGCTGGATACCGCCAACAATGTTTTCGGCACCGACAAGGCTGCCCTGCTGACCGTGGACGCCAAGTACAAGACTGTTGACACCAAGAAGGATTACACCACTGGCCTTGGAAGCACTTCCCTGACCGAGATCGGTGCTACCGGCGCTCATATCGTGATCGCCAAGGAGACCTCCAATGGCGAGTATCGTCTCAGCTCCGTCAGGGGCACTGTGAACAAGAACGCGTCCGCCGTTTCTGACGACTTCGTGATGAAGAGCGGCGTGGCTCAGATCAAGGTGGACGGTTCTACCAAGATCTATGCTAACAGCAAGACCGTCTTCGTGGTCGTGAAGACTGATGCTTCCGGTCATGTGGTCTCCAAGACTGCCTACACCGGCATCAACAACGCTCCTACCATCAAGGCTAAGAGCGGCTCTACCACTGGTCTGGCCACCACCTACTACTGCCGCAACACTGACATTGCCACCGTCATGTTCATCAATGTGGATACCACCAAGTATGACGTGACCGCTGGCAACCAGGATGTCATCTTCTTCTCCCCCGAGTCTGCCTCCAAGAAGACCGAGGATAAGGATGATGTCTACTACACCTACAGCGCTGTTGTGGACGGCAAGATCACCGAGGTGAAGGTTGCTGCTGATGTCAACATCGACAACACTTCTTCTGACGGCTACATGAGCTACGGGAACACCACTTCTGCGCATCCCCTGGTGTACACCGGTGCCACTTACACCGATGGCGTGATCACCGATCTGACCACTCTGACCAATCGTTATGCTACCGTGACCGGCACCGCTAAGCTGGACGGCGAGTACAACGTCAAGCTGGGTGGCAAGAACTTCGTTGTTGCTTCCGACGCGAAGGTGTTCTTCCTGGATGATGACGGCGTCATCACCGAGGGCAACATCAAGTCTGTCCGCAACTCTGACACCGACATCGCTACCTACACCGTTAAGGACGGCCAGGTGACCAACCTGTTCATCCAGCAGTACTTCGAGAACAACGCCTCCTCTGGCAGCACTGTTGTTGCCCCCGGCACTGTGACCGCTCTGACCTACAACAACAGCACTGGTGTTGTGTCCGTGACCGGTTCCAAGGCTGGCAAGTACACTGTGACTGTTGAGGTCCTGTCCAACGGTACCTATGTGGAGGCTGCTGCCTACACTGTGAACGTCACCTCTGACGGTGCTATCGCCACCGTGGCTGTTGGCACCCTGACCGCTGGCAACGCCCGTATCCTCTGCGGTGGTAAGACCGTTCTGGCCTAATCCACTCTAAGGAACAACCATCAAGACTCATTTGAGTTGAGATAACATGACCCCCGCTCCGAAAGGAGCGGGGGCTTTGTGTTGATTGGGGTCGTCCCGCTCCGTCTTAAAAAATGCCATGCCAACCCGCTCCTCCATTTCCGCCCGCTGTTCCTTGCCCACTCGCCTTGGCTTCCCCAATGAATGACCGCCCCTCATCCCCCCAAAACCACCCGTCTTTTCCCGAAAAAACACGGGAAAAACGTTGAAAACCCTTGTATTTTCAGGTATATAGTACTATAATGAAAAATATCTATGACCAGACGAGCCTTGCGCCTGTTTCCGTTACCATCTGCTGGGGAGCGCCCCGCCTGATTTTGAAAATTCCCCGCCCACCCCGGGTTACAACTTTAGAATGATCGGCGGTTGTAACAGACCGCTTTTTTAGCGGCTGTGCCCCGCTTTTGACCGTGAACTCTCATATAGGAGGCTTCTGCTTTGAGCGCGAAAAAATCAAGAAAAGAGAATATTCCCGCCCCGGCGGCCCAACCCTCCGCCCCGGCTGAACATACAGAGAAAACCCCCGTGTCCGCCGCTCCCCGGCAGGTGTGCCGCGCGGAGGGTTCGTTCACTCGGAAGGACACCCTCATGGTGGTGCTCTATTCCGTCCTGCTCTTGCTCGCCATGACCGTCCAGACCGGCACCGTGAGCATGATCCTGTGCGCTTTGGCTTTCCTGAGCCTGCTTGGTAAAAAGCCGCTGTCTCGCTTTGAACAGCGGCTGTCCGTGCCTGTATTGGGCCTTTTGGCCTTCGCCATCGTCTACGGCGCGTCGGCCATCTACTCTCCCTTCGGCGCCAGCGCCCAGTCCGAGTTCTATAAATTCATCGCAGCCTTCTCCTTGGCGGTCATTCTGCTGGCCCGCTTTGATCGACGGCATGTCCCCGGCCTGCTGTGGGGCGGCGCGTCCGTTTCCACCGTCATCGCCCTGATCTCTCTGGATATGAGCTGCGCCCGGGTGCTGTTCGGCCCGTTCAACGCTTTGATGAACACCTTGGGCACGGATTACACCAGCGCTTTGCAGGAAAGTGCCGAAGCCCGTGTCAACGGCCTTTATAACGACGCCAACGTAACGGCGGCGCTGTTCTCTCTGGCGCTGTTCGCGGCACTGTACCTCCTGCAAAATTCCACCTGCATCTGGCGGCGTCTGGCCGCGTCTCTGCTGGCTGGCGTCAACGCCGTGAGCCTGCTGCTCACCGGCAGCCGTGGTGCGCTGCTCTGCTTTGCTATCGCCTGTCTCGTCTGGCTTGCCGCGGAGCGGGCCGACCGGGTGGGTCTGTTCCTCCTGCTGGTGGAAACGGCCGTGACCATGATCGCCGCCGGTGTCCCGGCCTCCTCCATGGCGAGCCGGGGAAACGAGATGGCGGTTGCGCTGTGCCTGTTCAGCGGTCTGATCCTCTTTGCGCTGGACGCTCTGGCCGGACGGCGTCTGGCCGCGGCGCTGAACGGCAATCAGAAGGCGGCGCTGGCCACTGTGGGCGCGCTCTGCGCCGTGGCTGTGGTCATTTGCGCGGCGATGCTTCTCCATACCGGCCCCTACACCTTTGAAGCGGACGATTCCTCCGTGACCTATATCCTGCCGGACGGCGTCAAGGGGGACGTGACCGTCACCGGCGACATAGATGGAGACCCCATGGTTGTAGTGACTTATGAGACCCTCTGGAATGTGTATTACGGTGACGCAGAGTATCTGTATAATGGTCCTTTTTCCCAGTGTGCCTTTACTGTGCCGGAGGACGCCGTCAATGTTTATATTGCGATTACCGGACAGGCGGGGGAGACCATCCGGGGCCTGACGGTCAATGGCGAGACGGAGATGACCTTGCGCTATCCGTGGCTGCCGGAGGCGATCTCGTCACGGCTGCTGTCCACCAATCTGCTCAAGAATAACAGCTTTGTGCGGCGTGTGGAATTTGATAAGGACGCGTTGAAGATCTTCTCCACAGCGCCCATCTTCGGTCGGGGCCTCGGCTCCACGGAAAACGTGACCCGCTCCGTGCAGTCCTTCCAGTATGAGTCCAAATACGCCCACAACCACCTGCTGCAAACCATGGCCGACACCGGCTTGGTTGGGACGGTCTTCGTGCTGGCCTTTGTGCTGGGTTCTGCGTGGCTCTGTCTGCGGGCTGTGCGGAAGGAGAAGGACAGTCTGGCCGCCGCGCTGCTGGCGATGTGGGTCATGATGAACCTTCACAGCCTTATGGAAATCAACTTCTCTGTCCGGGGCTTCAAATGCTTCGCCTATGTGTTGCTGGCGCTGCCGGTTCTGCTCTATGCCAAACCGTTGGCAGCAGGGGACACGCAGAAAGCCCGGAAAATGGCGAAAACCGTCGGTATTCTGGTGACAGTTGTATACGCTCTGTATCTGGCCGTGTTCGGCGGCCTGCTGGAACGCGCCCGCATGACGGACCGGAAGGCGGAGCGGTTTGAGACCAGCGATGTTTATGAATATCTGGATTTCCTCCGCGGCTGCGTCCGGGGAGACGTGTTCAATCATGACAGCTATCAGCGGAACTATGTGGCCAACGCCGTACAGCTGGATGACCGCGCCTACAACGGCGATATGATGAAGTATGTGAAGCAGCTGCGCGCCTCCGGCACCTATGAGAATGACAGCGCGCTGGCCCGGTATTACTACCTGCCCCGTCAGGAGTGGGACGAGCTGTTTGATTGCTCTCTGGAGGGCATCCGTCAGGTGCGCTCCAGTCCCGACGGCTGGAACCTGCAAATGGATTTCTACCGCGAGGAAGTCCTGCCTGCCATGGGCGCGGACAATGCGGAAACATTTATGGACGGTGTTCTGGCCTTGGGCGACGCGCTGGACGCCATGAACGCCGAGGGGCGTCTGGAAACGGTGGAGCTGAATGAAACGAATCAGTCGTTTTTGACGCTGTGCCGCTCCGTGAAGGAGCAGGCCTTGACCGGTCAGGACGCTTACACGGTTCTATCGCTCATGGCCCGGAGCGGAGAAGGAGAGGCGGAGGACGCCGCCCAATAAGAAAGAACCACCGGTCAGCCGGTGAAGGAGTACCTATATGAGCCGATTTCGGAAACAGCTGCTGTTTTTCTGCGATGCGTTCTTATTCGCGGTGGCAGTAGCTGGTTACAAGTTCATCACGGTGCTGCTGCCCTATACCGAGGTCGGCGCCAGAGGCAGCTTCCCGAAAAATGTGCTGCTGTTGTATGGGTGCACCGTCATTGCTCAGCTTTTGTGCAAGACCTATGACAGCTTGTGGCGCTACGCCGAGAGCCGGGAATATCTGGCGCTGATGTGCGCAGCCGTCTGCGGATTCGGCGCTTATGAAATTTTCAGCCGGGCTTTGCTTCACGAGACCATTTCTTTTGTCCTGCTGGCGGCCATCGCCAGCCTGTGGGTACTGGAAATGCTGGCCGTCCGGTTTGGCTACCGGATGTACCGTACTTTCAGCATCCAACGAGATCAGCCGGGAGCGGTGCCTGTGGCCATCATTGGCGCCGGCGCGGCAGGGGTGCAGCTGTTGGATGAATTGCAGCACAATCCCAACAGCCGTTACCGCGTCCAGTGCTTTTTTGACGATGATCCCGCCAAGGTCAATAAGCGGATCCGGGGCGTACCCGTCAGCGGATTTATTAACCAGGCCTTGCCTCGGATGCGGGCCATGGATATCCACGAGGCCATTTTCGCCATCCCCTCCATGGACGATCTCCACCGCAAGGAGATCCTGCGCCAGCTGACAGACCGGAGCATCAGAGTTTCCACGCTGCCCAGCACGCTGGAACTGATCGACCGGAAGCCCATCCGCCAGCAGCTGCGGGAGGTGCGGATCGAGGATCTGCTGGGCCGGGATACCATCGAATTGGACATTTCCGCCGTGGAGGGCCTGCTGTCCGGGCGCACCGTGCTGGTCACCGGTGGCGGCGGCTCCATCGGCAGCGAGCTGTGCCGCCAGATCGTCAAGCACCGTCCCAAGCGGCTGGTCATCTTCGATATTTACGAGAACAACGCCTACGACATTCAGCAGGAGCTGCTGTACCAGTATGGCAGGGATCTACCCCTCAGCGTGGAGATCGGCTCCGTCCGTGATCCCCGGCGGCTGGAGCTGCTGTTCGATACCTACAAGCCCGACGTGGTGTTCCACGCCGCCGCCCATAAGCACGTCCCCCTGATGGAGACCAGCCCCCAGGAGGCCATCCGCAACAACGTGTTCGGCACGCTGAACACCGTCCGGGCGGCAGACGCCCACGGTGTCAAGAAGTTCATCCTGATCTCCACGGATAAGGCCGTGAACCCCACCTCCGTCATGGGCGCCAGCAAGCGTCTGTGCGAAATGGTGATGCAGTCCATGGCCGGGTGCTCCCAGACCACCTTCGCCGCGGTGCGCTTCGGCAATGTGCTGGGCTCCAACGGTTCCGTGGTGCCCCTGTTCCGCCGTCAGATCGCGGCGGGCGGCCCCGTCACCGTGACGGACAAGCGCATCATCCGCTATTTCATGACCATCCCCGAAGCCGCCCAGCTGGTGCTGGAGGCGGGAGCCATGGCCAAGCAGAACGAGCTGTTCGTGCTGGACATGGGTCGTCCGGTGAAGATCCTGGAGCTGGCGGAGAATATGATCCGTCTGTCCGGCTACGAGCCGTACAGGGACATCGAGATCGTGGAGACCGGTCTGCGCCCCGGCGAGAAGCTTTACGAGGAACTGCTGATCGCCAGCCGGGATCTGGAAAAAACCGGCAACGGCATGATCTTCGTAGAGCACCAGCCCCCGGTGACGCCGGAGGAGCTGGAACGAAAGCTGACGTTATTGAATGACGCGCTGGAAAAAACCATGCGGACGGAGGACATCTCCTGCATCCGGGAGGTGCTGCACCGGGTCGTGCCCACCTTCCACGAGCCGGAGGAGGTCAACCGGACGCAGGGAGATACCGTGGAAATTCCGAGACAGAACGCCGCAGTAAGCGGCTGAAAGGGAGCATTTATGCGAACGATTTCTTTTTCTCCGCCGGATATCACGCAGGCAGAAATCGACGAGGTAGCGGAGGCCCTGCGCTCCGGCTGGATCACCACCGGGCCTCGCACCAAGGAATTTGAAAAACAGATCGCTGCCTATTGCGGGGTCAGCCATGCCGTGTGCCTGAACAGTGCGACGGCGGCATTAGAACTGACCCTCCGTGTGCTGGGCATCGGCCCCGGGGACGATGTCATAACCTCTGCTTATACCTATACCGCCTCTGCCAGTCCCGTTGTTCATGTGGGCGCGAAGCTGGTGCTGGTGGATACGGCGAAGGATTCCTTTGAAATGGATTATGACGCCCTGTCCGCTGCCATTACGGAGAAAACCAAGGCAATTATTCCCGTGGACATCGGCGGCATGGTCTGCGATTATGACCGCATTTTCTCCATTGTAGAGGAAAAGAAGGCATTGTTTCGCCCTGCCAACGCCATTCAGAGACAGATCGGCCGGGTGGCTGTTGTGGCTGACGGCGCTCATAGCTTCGGCGCTGTCCGGAAAGGAAAGCGTTCCGGCAGCATCGCGGACTTCACCAGCTTTTCTTTTCATGCGGTGAAAAATCTCACGACCGCCGAGGGTGGCGCCGCCGTTTGGCGGGATGACCTTGGTTTGGACGGCGATGCGCTGTACAAGGAGTATATGCTGCTGAGTCTGCATGGCCAGAGCAAGGACGCTCTGGCCAAAACACGGTTAGGGGCATGGGAATATGATGTGGTGGCCCCCCTTTATAAATGCAATATGACGGATATCATGGCGGCCATCGGTCTGGTGCAGCTGCGGCGCTATCCGGAGCTGCTGGCCCGGCGTTACGATATGGTGCGGCAATATGATGCGAAGCTTCCCGGGGAGGTGCTCCGTCCTGCCCATCTGCGGTCGGATATGACCTCCGACTGCCACCTGTATCTGGCGCGGCTGCCGGGAAAGACCCACGGGACCCGTTCGGAGATCATCACCCGCATGGCGGAGCGGGGCGTTGCCTGCAACGTCCACTATAAGCCCCTGCCTCTGCTGACGGCGTATAAAAATCTGGGCTTCCGTATGGAGGATTACCCCAACGCCTACGCCCAGTTTGAAAATGAGATCACCCTGCCTCTGCACACGCTGCTTTCCGATGAAGACATCGACTACGTGTGCGCGTGCCTGAAGGAGAGCCTGTAATGCCGGTGCTGGAACAGCAGGTTGCCGTTCGGCTTCCATCTTCGGGACGGCTTTGCCGCAAGCGGCTGTTTGATATAGTCTGCGCGGCACTGGGACTGCTGATTTTGAGTCCGGTACTGCTGGTGTGTGCCCTGCTGGTGGGATTGACCTCCCCCGGCGGCGTGCTGTTCCGTCAAGAGCGCATCGGGAAAGACGGCGTACCCTTTACCATCTACAAATTCCGCTCCATGCGAAAGGACAACGCGGGCCTGAAGATCTCCACCAGCCGCGATACCCGCATTACTTCAGTGGGAAGGGTGCTGCGTAAGACAAAGCTTGATGAACTGCCCCAGCTCTGGAATGTTCTAAAGGGGGATATGAGCTTTGTCGGCCCCCGCCCTGAGGTGCGGGAATATACCGACCTCTATACCCCTGAGCAGAGGCAGGTGCTGATGGTACGGCCTGGCATCACGGGACTTGCCTCGATCCGCTATCGCAACGAGAATGAGCTTTTGACCGCCAGTTCCGACCCCAACCGCACCTATATCGACGAGGTCATGCCGGCAAAGCTGGCCTTGGATTTGAAATACATTCCCTGCGCCTGCGTCAGCTATGATATCAAGCTGATTTTGGAGACCCTTGTCACCGTGGTGCGGGATTAAAAAAGGAAGAAAGACCGAATGAACATCTGGCTTATTAACCACTACGCCGTTCCGCCGAAGTATTATCCGCTGGCCCGGCAGACCTATTTTGCCAAGTATCTCATGGCAATGGGACATACCGTGACCATCTTCGCCGCAAGCTCCGTCCATAATTCAGATGTCAACCTCATCACCGATGGCCGGAAATGGCGGGAGGAAACGGTGGACGGCGTTCACTATGTCTATATCAAGTGCTGCGATTATCAGGGCAACGGCTTGAAGCGCATTTACAATATCTGCGAGTTTGCGTGGAAGCTGCCGGGCGTCTGCAAGCAGTTCCCCAAGCCGGATGCTATCGTGGCCACCTCCATGCCGCCGACCTCCTGCGCCATGGGCGTCCGGATGGGCCGCAAATGGGGCTGCAAAACCGTGGCGGAGATCGCCGATCTCTGGCCGGAGAGCATCGTGGCCTACGGCATTGCCGGGCCTCATAATCCCGCTGTCCTCGCCCTGCGGCGGCTGGAAAAATGGATCTATAAGAGAGCCGACGCCCTGGTGTTCACCATGGAGGGCGCTTATGACTACATCACCGAGCAGGGCTGGGAGAAGGACATCCCCCGCTCCAAGGTGCACTACATCAACAACGGCGTCGATCTGGAGCAGTTTGACTATAATAAAGAGCATTTCCAGGTTGAGGACACCGACCTGGACGATCCGGACACCTTCAAGGTGGTCTATACAGGCTCCATCCGCAAGGTCAACAATTTGGGTCTGCTGCTGGATGCGGCGAAGTGCGTGAACGATCCCCGCGTCAAGTTTCTGATCTGGGGCGACGGTGACGAGCGTGAAGTGTTGGAGCGGCGGGTCCGTGATGAGGGTCTTACCAATGTGGTGTTCAAGGGCAAGGTGGAGAAGAAATACATTCCCTCCATCGTCAGCCGTGCAAACCTGAACTTTGCCCACAATTCGTTTACCTATCTGTTTAATTACGGTATCAGCTTCAACAAGTTGTTTGATTATTTTGCTGCGGGACAACCGATTCTCTGTGACTTCCCCTGCCGTTATAACCCAGCCATCAACTATGGTGCGGGGATGGAAGTCCGTGACGCGCGACCGCAGGAGATTGCCACAGTCATCGGTCAGCTGGCAAAACTCCCAGCAGAACAGCGCCGACTCATGGGCGCCAAGGCCCGCCGCGCCGCGGAGGATTACGATTTCAAATGCCTGACGGACAAGCTGATGGCCGTCATTGAGAGCATCCCCGAACAGTAACCGAGCCGAATTTCAAAAGGAAGTGTGATCCCATGCAATTCATCGACCTGAAAGCACAATACGCCGCCCTCAAGGACGAGATCGACGCGAATATGCAAGAGGTTCTGAACGATGCCGCGTTCATCGGCGGCAAATATGTCAGGGAGCTGGAAACCCAGCTTGCCGCCTTTACTGGCCGCAAACATTGCATCACCTGCGCCAACGGAACCGACGCCCTCCAGCTTGCGTTCATGGCGCTGGGCGTGGGGGAGGGTGACGCGGTGTTCGCCCCCGATATGACCTTCATCTCCTCCACGGAGCCCGCCGCCATGTTCGGCGCGGTGAGCGTTTTCTGCGACATCACCCCCGACACCTACGACCTTGACCCCGCAAGCCTTGAGCGGCAGATCAAGGCAGTGCTGGCGGAGGGGAAATACACCCCTAAAGCAGTCGTGGCGGTGGACATCCTCGGCAATCCTTGCGACTATGACGCCGTTTCCGCCGTCTGCGAACGATACGGCCTTGCCCTGATCGAGGACGCGGCCCAGAGCTTCGGCGCGGAATATCATGGGAAAAAGGCATGCTCCTTCGGACGCATCGCCACCACCTCCTTCTTCCCGGCCAAGCCTCTTGGATGCTATGGCGACGGCGGCGCGGTGTTTACGGATGATGATGAGATCAACGACCTCATCCGCTCCCTCTGCGTCCACGGCAAAGGCCCCGGCGGTAAGTACGACAATATCCGCGTGGGCATGAACTCCCGTCTGGACAATTTGCAGGCGGCGGTTTTGCTGCCCAAGCTGAAAGCCTTGGCGGACTACGAGACCGCCGCCCGGCAGACCGTGGCGGGGCGCTACAACGCCGCCTTTGCCGGGAAATTCACCACGCCCTTTGTGGCGGAGGGCTGCCTGTCCGTGTGGGCGCAGTACGCGCTGCTGGCGGAGGACACCGAGCAGCGTGACCGCGTCATCGCCCACCTGACGGAAAAGGGCATCCCCAACATGGTCTACTATCCCACGCCGCAGCACGCCCTGCCGGTGTTCCGGGACGAACCGACTTACGGCGAAACGTTCCGGAATGCCAATGACTATTGCGCCCGGACCTTCTCCCTGCCCATGCACCCCTATCTGACGGAGGCGGAGCAGGAGACGGTCATCCGCGCGGTTCTGGAGGCGCTGTAATGGCGGAGAAATCTTATTTCGTCCACGAAAGTTCCTGCATCGACGACGATGTGGAGATCGGCGATGGCACGAAGATCTGGCATTTCTGCCATATCCAGCGGGGCGCGCGCATCGGCAAGCGCTGTTCGCTGGGGCAGAACGTCAATGTCAGCAATCATGTAAGGATCGGCGACGGCTGCAAAATACAGAACAATGTCTCCCTCTACGAGGGCGTGGAGCTGGAAAACGATGTGTTCTGCGGCCCATCCTGCGTCTTTACCAATGACCTCACTCCCCGCGCCAAGTACCCCAAGGGCAGCGCGGGTTACAAGAGAACGCTTGTGAAAGAAGGCGCATCCGTCGGTGCCAACGCCACCGTTGTCTGCGGACATACGGTGGGGAAGTGGGCGCTCATCGGTGCGGGCGCGGTCGTCGCAAGCAATGTGCCCGACCACGCGCTGATGCTGGGGGTCCCCGCGAAGCAGTGCGGCTGGGTCTGCGAGTGCGGACAGAAGCTGTGTCCGGATCATGTGGCACAGTTCCGCTGTCCGGACTGCGGGCGGAATTACCAGCTGCGTGATGGCAGCCAAATTGAGGAGATCAAATAATAACGGTTCTTCCGCCAACGGTAAGACCCGTACCAAGGAGTAACAGATATGGAGTTTGACGCGATTTATCAGGGACTGATCACCGGGGAGGAAAAGCTGGCTCTGGTGGGCCTCGGCTATGTGGGTATGCCCCTTGCGGTGGAGTTTGCCAAGCACGTTCCGGTCATTGGCTTTGACATCAATGAGAAGCGTGTGAACGAATACGCCAACGGTATCGACGCCACCAACGAGGTGGGCGATGGCCTCAAAACTACCACGGTGGAGTTTACATCGGATGCCTCCCGCCTGAAGGAGGCGAAGTTCCTGATCGTCGCCGTGCCCACGCCGGTCAACCCGGACAACACGCCGGATCTGCGCCCCATCGAGGGCGCGTCCCGCACCGTGGGCCAGAACCTCACCCCCGGCAGCATCGTGGTCTTTGAGTCCACGGTGTACCCCGGCGTGACGGAGGATATCTGCATCCCCATCATCGAAAAGGAATCCGGCCTCAAGTGCGGCGAGGACTGGAAGATCGGCTACTCTCCCGAGCGCATCAACCCCGGTGACTGCGTACATACCCTGACCAATATCCAGAAGATCGTCTCCGGCATGGACGAGGAGAGCGCTCGGGAGATCCAGAAGGTCTACAACATCGTCATCAAGGCCGGAACGTTCCCCGTCTCCACCATCAAGACCGCCGAGGCGGTCAAGGTGATCGAGAACAGCCAGCGGGACATCAACATCGCCTTTATGAACGAGGTCGCCATGATCTGCGACCGCATGGGCATCGATACCGACGAGGTGCTCACCGGCATGAATACAAAGTGGAACGCTCTGGGCTTCCGGCCCGGACTGGTGGGCGGCCACTGCATCGGCGTGGACCCCTACTACCTCACCAGCGCCGCCGAAGCGCTGGGCTACCACAGCCAGATCATTCTGAACGGCCGCAAGGTCAACGACAGCATGGGCGCGTTCGTGGCGGACGCCGCCATCCGGCAGATGATCGAGGCTGGCAAGGCACCGAAGAAGGCCACGGTGGTCGTTCTCGGCATCACCTTTAAGGAGAACTGCCCCGACACCCGCAACAGCAAGGTGGTGGACATCATCAACCGCCTGCGGGAGTATGACATTCAGCCTGTTGTGACCGATCCCTGGGCGGACGCCGAGGTTGCCAAGCAGGTCTATGACGTGGATCTGGTTCCTTTCGACGAGATCCCCAAGGCGGACTGCGTCATCGTGGCGGTGGGCCACGGCGAATTCCGCGCTCTGTCCCTCATGCAGCTTCGTGACCTGTTCAAGAGCGAGCTTTCCAACGATGAGCGGGTGCTCATTGACGTGAAGAGCCTGTACCGCATGGACGAGCTGAAGGCCTCCGGCCTGCGCTTCTGGCGGCTGTAAAAGAGTGGAAAAAATCCGGATCAAACAAGTTATCAAACTGTTGAGAAATAAGGTGCCATGAAATGAAAGAATATCAGCGCTGTACCAGATGTGTTATGGATAACGCATCTGATCCGACCATCTCCTTTGATGCCGCAGGGCATTGCAACTATTGCACCGACGTTCTTCGCCGTATGCCCGCAGAGTATTTCCCGAACGAAGAGGGAAAACAACGACTGGACGCAATGGTTGCTGAAATCAAAGAAACCTGCAAAAATGACCCATATGACTGCATTGTTGGAGTTTCCGGAGGTATTGACAGTTCCTATATTTTATACTGGGGCTGGACACAGGGACTTCGTATGTTGGCAATCCATGTTGATGATGGTCTGGACAACCCCGTTGCAACAGAGAACCTGAAAAAGCTTGTCGCGAAAACCGGTGTAACAATGGTGACCATTCAGCCGGATATGGAGGAATATCGGGATATTCTGCGATCCTTACTGAAAGGGAGCCTCCCCAATCTCGCGATTGCGCAGGATAACTTAATTATTAAGTCATTGCAGGATTATGCAGAGCAGCAGCACATCCGTTATTCTTTGGATGGTTCCAATTTTGCCCACGAAAGTATTCTGGAGCGTGGACACAGCGTTAATGCTTGTGATAAAAAGTTCATTTTGGCTGTTCAAAAAAAATTTGGTGAACGTCCTATTCGACATATAAAGTTTTCCTCTCTGGAGGACCGCTATCTGCGTCGTCACCATGCTTCTGTTATTCACCTGCGCCCCTTGAATAATATGTCTTATCAATTGAAGGGAGCGATTCACGAGTTGGAGGAGTTTTGCGGTTTCCAATATTACGGCGGAAAACACTATGAGTCAATTCTGACCCGCTTTCTGCAATGCTATTACCTGCCCACAAAGTTTGGTAAGGATAAACGGAAATCACACTACTCCAGCCTCATTGTTTCCGGTCAGATGACGCGGGAAGAGGCGCTGGAGCTGTTGGAGAAGCCGCTCTATCCCACGGAAGCGCTTCTTCAGACGGACAAGCAGTTTTTGGCAGATTACTGCGGAGTTTCTTTGGATACCTTTGAATCCTGGCTGGCGCTTCCTCCCAGAGAGGAATATTCCATACCTCACTCCGTCCTGAACCATATGGCTCCGTTGGCCAGAAAATTCCGGCGTTTTATTGAGTAAAAGACTACAAAAAAGGAGTGTCCTTTCCCATGACCTACGCGCTGATCGGCTGCGGCCGCATCGCGGTCAACCACATCAAGGCCGCGCTGAATAACAAGCTGAATATCGTCGCCGTGTGCGACGTTCTGCCCGAGAAGATGGAGGAACTGCTGGCGAAGTATGACCTCCAGAACGACGATTCCATCGCCCGCTACACGGACTACAAAAAGCTGCTGGCTGAGCATCCCGACTTGCAGCTGGCATCCATCGCCACGGAGAGCGGCATCCACGCCGAGATCGCCCTCGCCTGCATCAACGCGGGGGTGAACGTCATCATTGAAAAGCCCATGGCCATGCGCATGGATGACGCGGACGAGATCATCCGCCGCAGCGAGGAAAAGCACGTTAAAGTTGCCGCCTGCCATCAGAACCGCTTCAACGTGGCGGTGCAGGAGCTGCGCCATGCCGTAGAGGGGGGCCGCTTCGGAAAGCTCTCCCACGGCAGCATTCACGTCCGCTGGAACCGTGACCGGAACTACTACGATCAGGCGCCGTGGCGGGGCACCTGGGCGCAGGACGGCGGCTGCCTGATGAACCAGTGCATCCACGGCATCG
>ENA-UONT01001929-UONT01001929.1-human-gut-metagenome-genome-assembly--contig:-CS20-NODE-1929-length-15968-cov-12.630554_pt1 | contig 15968 bp, 11 predicted proteins | sample MGYA00242459_ERZ724006 | MGnify/ENA metagenome assembly ERZ724006 | reverse complement strand
GGAAAATTTATCACTTTATCGACAGCCTCAGCGGCACACGGATTTCCGGGTGCCGCTTTTTGACTGTAACGGGACCGGGGCGGTCCGGGGAGACGCTGGACGGTTCGGCGGGGGAATTGTCATTTTCTGAGTTTGAACGGGGGATGTAAGACAGGAAAACGATTTTTCGGGGGATAAAAAATAAAAATCCCTTGACAGACAAGAGATTTCGTGATAAAATAAGTCGCTTATATAAACAGAAGCGGATGGAATCCCATCCTGATTACGAACACAGGATAGCACATCCGCCAACGAAAGGCAATAGGAAACTGAAATAAATTTAACAACTCACCCGAGCGTATCGGATACAATACTTGCCCCGCGGCCGGACAGGGCGGCGGAGCAAAAGAAAGGTGAAAGTGAAGATGGCTAAGGACAAGTACTACGGCAAAACCCTCCGAAAGAATTTTGCCCGGCACGAGGAAGTCATGCCCATGCCCAACCTGCTGGAGATCCAGAAGACCTCCTATCGGGAATTTTTGGACACCGGCCTGCGGGAGGTTTTTGCAGACGTTGGGGCGATTTCTGACTATCAGGGCAACCTGGAGTTGACCTTCATCGACTTCCGGATGGATGAAGCCCCCAAGTATAACGTGGAAGAGTGCAAGGCCCGTGACGCCACGTATGCCGCCCCCCTGAAGGTGACGGTCCGTCTGCGGAACAAGGAGACGGAGGAGATCAAGGAGCAGGAGATCTTCATGGGCGATTTCCCCCTGATGACCCACTCCGGCACCTTCGTCATCAACGGCGCGGAGCGCGTGGTGGTCTCTCAGATCGTCCGCTCTCCCGGCGTGTATTACGGCAAGGAGGTCGACATTAAGACCGACCTGCCCATCCTCACCTCCACGGTGATCCCCTACCGGGGCGCCTGGCTGGAATATGAGACGGACGCCAACGAGGTGTTCTGGGTCCGTATCGACAAGAACCGCAAGCTGCCCATCACCAGCCTGATCCGGGCGCTGGGCCTCAAGACCGACGCGGAGATCCTGGACCGCTTCAGCGACGATCCCCGCATCGCGGCTACTCTGGAGAAGGACCCCAGCAAGACGTATGAGGACGCCATGCTGGAGATCTACCGCAAGCTCCGTCCCGGCGAGCCCCCCACGGTGGAAGCTGCCGAGACCCTGATGAACAACCTGTTCTTCGATCCCCGGCGCTACGATCTGTCCGTTGTGGGCCGGTACAAGTTCAATAAGAAGCTGTCCCTCTGGCAGCGGGTCACCGGCTACAAGCTGGCACAGCCTGTGGCAGACCCCGCTACCGGCGAGCTGCTCTTCGATGAGGGCCACCTGCTGAGCAAGGAGGATGCCCGCCTGCTGGACACCGTCGGCGTTGCCGAGGTGGTCATCCTGGTGGACGATCAGCCTCTGCGGGTGCAGTCCAACAAGATGTGCGACCTGAGCCACTATGTGGACTTCGATCCTCTGGCTGAGTGCGGCATCAAGGAGCGTGTCCGCTTCGACGTGCTGCAGGAGCTGCTGGGCCAGTACTCCGGCGAGGAGCTGAAGGAGCAGATCAAGCTCCATAAGGACGATCTGGTGCCCAAGCACATCATCATCGACGATATCCTCTGCTCCATCAACTACATGAACGGTCTGGCCCGCGGCATCTCCGTGAAGGACGATATCGACCATCTGGGCAACCGCCGTCTGCGCTGCGTGGGCGAGCTGCTGCAGAATCAGTTCCGCATCGGCTTCTCCCGTATGGAGCGTGTCATCCGGGAGCGTATGACCATTCAGGATCTGGACGTGGTCACCCCCCAGAGCCTCATCAATATCCGACCCGTTACCGCCGCCATCAAGGAGTTCTTCGGCTCCAGCCCCCTGAGCCAGTTCATGGATCAGACCAACCCTCTGGCGGAACTGACCCACAAGCGCCGTCTGTCCGCTCTGGGCCCCGGCGGTCTGAGCCGCGAGCGCGCCAACATGGAGGTTCGCGACGTGCACTACAGCCACTATGGCCGCATGTGCCCCATTGAGACCCCTGAAGGCCCCAACATCGGCCTGATCTCCTATCTGGCTACCTATGCCCGCATCAACGAGTACGGCTTCATCGAGGCACCCTACCGCGCTGTGGACAAGGAGACCGGCAAGGTGGCTATGGAAGCCACTTATATGACCGCCGACGAGGAGGACAACTTCATCGTTGCCCAGGCTACCGAGCCCATCGGTGAGGATGGCTGCCTGGTGAATACCCGTGTCACCGCCCGGTACCGGGACGAGATCGTGGAAGTGGAGCGGGAGCGCATCGACTACGTGGACGTGTCTCCCCGTATGATGGTCTCCATCGCTACCGCCATGATCCCCTTCCTGCCGAACGACGACGCAAACCGTGCTCTGATGGGCGCAAACATGCAGCGTCAGGCCGTGCCTCTGCTGAAGCCTCACGCACCCATCGTGGGCACCGGTATGGAGCACAAGATCTGCATCGACTCTGAGATCGTGGTCCTGGCCGAGGGCGACGGCGTGGTCACCTCTGTGGACGCCCGCCATGTTACCGTCAAGTATGACAGCGGCGAGACCAAGGATTATAAGCTGACCAAGTTCCTGCGCTCCAACCACACCACCTGCATCAACCAGCATCCCATCGTGGATGTGGGCGAGCGGGTCCACGGCAAGCGCCTGAATGAAAAGGGCGAGTGGGAGGATCCCACGGTCCTGGCGGACGGTCCCGCCACCGATCAGGGCGAGATCGCTCTGGGCCAGAACATTCTGGTGGGCTTCATGACCTGGGAAGGCTACAACTACGAGGACGCCGTTCTGCTGAACGAGCGCCTGGTCCGCGAGGATCTGTATACCTCCATTCATATTGAGGAATTCGAGATCGATTCCCGGGATACCAAGCTGGGACCCGAGGAGATCACCCGTGATATCCCCAACGTGGGCGAGGATGCGCTGAAGGATCTGGACGAGCGCGGTATCGTTCGCGTGGGCGCCGAGGTCAAGTCCGGCGACATTCTGGTGGGCAAGGTCACGCCCAAGGGCGAGACCGACCTCACCGCTGAGGAGCGCCTGCTGCGGGCAATCTTCGGTGAGAAGGCCCGCGAGGTCCGTGACACCTCTTTGAAGGTGCCCCACGGCGAGAGCGGCATCGTGCTGGATACCAAGGTCTTTACCCGTGAAAACGGCGATGAGCTTGGCCCCGGCGTCAATCAGGTGGTCCGCGTGTATATCGCTCAGCGCCGTAAGATCCAGGTGGGCGATAAAATGGCAGGCCGTCACGGCAACAAGGGCGTTGTGTCCCGCGTGCTGCCTACCGAGGATATGCCCTTCCTGCCCGACGGCACCCCGCTGGACATCGTGCTGAACCCCCTGGGCGTGCCTTCCCGTATGAACATCGGTCAGGTGCTGGAGGTCCACTTGGGCTATGCCGCCCATGCGCTGGGCTGCAAGGTCGCTACGCCTATTTTCGACGGCGCTACCTACGAGGATATTCAGGCAGAGCTGGTGAAGGCCGGTCTGGACCCCGAGGGCAAGAGCGTTCTGTACGATGGCCGTACCGGCGAGCCCTTCGATAACAAAGTCACCGTTGGCTATGTGTACTTCCTGAAGCTGCACCATCTGGTTGACGATAAGATCCATGCCCGTTCCACCGGCCCCTATTCTCTGGTTACCCAGCAGCCCTTGGGCGGCAAGGCCCAGTTCGGCGGCCAGCGCTTCGGCGAGATGGAAGTTTGGGCCCTGGAGGCTTACGGCGCTGCTTATACCCTGCAGGAGATCCTGACCGTGAAGTCCGACGATGTCACCGGCCGTGTCCGGACCTACGAATCCATCGTCAAGGGCCACAACGTTCCCACCCCCGGCGTGCCGGAGTCCTTCCGCGTGCTGCTGAAGGAGCTGCAGTCCCTGTGCCTGAACATCCAGGTGCTGGATAAGGACGGCAACGTGGTGGATCTCAAGGAGGACGAGGACGCGCTCGATACCTTCAACCTCTCCCGTATGGACGCGGACGATGACCGCCACCGCAACGTTGCGGAGGACGCCGAGTTTGAAGCGTCCGGCTTTGAATTTGAAGACGCGCCGGAGGATGCCGGCGCCGATGTGGATGTTGACTTCGACGACGAATGATCCAGAAGACACATTCGTCACCACAAAACTGGATCATTTGAATCATTGAAGGAGGATAACGCAACATGATCGAAACCAATAACGGCAACAAGTTTGCCTTTGACGCGATTAAGATCGGCATGGCTTCCCCGGAGCAGATCCGGGAGTGGTCTTACGGCGAGGTAAAGAAGCCTGAGACCATCAACTACCGCACTCTGAAGCCCGAAAAGGACGGCCTGTACTGCGAGCGTATCTTCGGGCCTACCAAGGACTGGGAGTGCCACTGCGGCAAGTACAAGAAGATCCGCTACAAGGGTAAGATCTGCGACCGCTGCGGCGTCGAGGTCACCCGTTCCAAGGTGCGCCGGGAGCGTATGGGCCACATCGAGCTGGCCACCCCCGTTTCCCACATCTGGTATTTCAAGGGCATCCCCTCCCGGATGGGCCTGCTGCTGGACATCAGCCCCCGGATCCTGGAGAAGGTGCTGTACTTCGCCAACTATATCGTCACGGACCCCGGTGAGACCCCTCTGACCAAGAACCAGATCCTCTCCGAGAAGGAGTACCGTGACTACCGTGAAAAGTATGAGGATGACTTCCAGGCCGGCATGGGCGCCGAGGCCGTGAAAAAGCTGCTGGCGGATGTGGACCTGGAGGCCCTCTCCGCTCAGCTCCACGCCGAGCTGAAGGACGCTTCCGGCCAGAAGAAGGCCCGGATCGTCAAGCGGCTGGAAGTGGTGGACGCCTTCCGGATCTCCGGCAACAAGCCGGAGTGGATGATCATGGACGTTCTGCCCATTCTGCCTCCCGACCTGCGCCCCATGGTGCAGCTGGACGGCGGCCGCTTCGCCACCTCTGACCTGAATGACCTGTACCGCCGGGTCATCAACCGCAACAACCGCCTCAAGCGGCTCATGGACCTGAACGCCCCCGACATCATCGTCCGCAACGAGAAGCGGATGCTGCAGGAGGCTGTGGACGCCCTGATCGACAACGGCCGCCGCGGCCGTGCCGTCACCGGCGCCAACAACCGTGCTCTGAAATCCCTCAGCGACTTCCTGAAGGGCAAGCAGGGCCGTTTCCGTCAGAACCTGCTGGGCAAGCGTGTCGACTACTCCGGCCGCAGCGTTATCGTGGTCGGCCCTGAGCTGAAGATCTACCAGTGCGGCGTGCCCAAGGAGATGGCTGTGGAGCTGTTCCGCCCCTTCATCATGAAGAAGCTGGTGGAGGACGGTACCGCCAATAACATCAAGTCCGCCAAGAAGATGGTGGATAAGGGCACTACCGAGGTATGGGACGCTCTGGACGTCATCATCAAGGATCACCCCGTTATGCTGAACCGTGCACCGACCCTGCACCGTCTGGGCATCCAGGCCTTCGAGCCGGTGTTGGTGGACGGCCGCGCTCTGAAGCTGCACCCCCTGAACTGCACCGCGTTCAACGCCGACTTCGACGGCGACCAGATGGCTATTCATGTGCCTCTGTCCGCCGAGGCTCAGGCGGAGGCCCGTATCCTGATGCTCTCTGCCAACAACCTGCTGCGTCCCCAGGACGGCGGCCCCGTCACCGTTCCTACGCAGGATATGGTGCTGGGCTCCTACTACCTGACCATGGACCGCATGGGCAAGGACGAGATCGGCGCCCAGACCGTCTGGTGTGAGGATGCCGGTGACACGAACCTGACCGCCCAGAGCATTGTGGACGCGGACGAGTTCCTGGCAGCCAACGCCGCTTTGGAGAAGGGCCAGAAGCCCGCTACCTTCAAGCCTGTTCACATGTACGCCAGCGAGGACGAAGCCCTTATGGCCTACAATGACCGGGTCATCGGCCCCCACTGCCCCATCCTGGTGCGCCGCACCCTGGAGGTCAACGGCGAGAGCTACACTCGGGTGGTCCGCGGCACCCCCGGCCAGATCATCTTCAACAAGAACATTCCCCAGGACCTGGGCTTCGTGGACCGCAGTGATCCCGAGCACATCTGCGACTACGAGATCACCTTCACCTGCGGCAAGAAGCAGCTGGGCCAGATCGTGGACCGCACCATCAACAAGCACGGTTTCACCGTGGCTTCCGAGGTGCTGGACGCCATCAAGTCCACCGGCTACCATAACTCCACTATCGCCGCCATCACCGTTTCCATCGCGGATATGACCATTCCTCCCAAGAAGTACGAGCTGGTCGCCGCTTCCGAGCAGATGGTGGTGGACATCGAAAACCAGTACAAGATGGGCTTCATGACCGACCACGAGCGTTACAAGCAGGTGGTGCAGGTCTGGGAAAAGACCACCGACGAGGTTTCTACCGCTCTGCAGGAGAACCTGGACCGCTACAACCCCATCTTCATGATGGCGGACTCCGGCGCCCGTGGTTCTATGAAGCAGATCCGTCAGCTGGCCGGTATGCGCGGCCTGATCGCAAACACCGCCGGTAAGACCATCGAGATCCCCATCAAGGCAAACTACCGCGAAGGTCTGACCGCTCTGGAATACTTCATTTCCTCCCGTGGCGCCCGTAAGGGCCTGGCCGATACCGCTCTGCGTACCGCAGACTCCGGTTATCTGACCCGCCGCATGGTGGATGTCTCTCAGGACGTCATCATCCGGGAGCAGGACTGCGGCGTGACCCACGGCATCAAGGTCTCCCGCATCAGCGAAAACGGCCAGGTCATTGAGAAGTTCTCTGACCGCGTCCGGGGCCGCTACCTGGTTGGCGACGTGGTGGATGCCGAGACCGGCGAGGTGCTGATCTCCAACACCAAGATGATGATGGAAGATGACGCCAAGCTGATGGAAACCCGGGCATGGGTGCAGAAGAACCCCCGCCAGGGCGACGAGTGCAGCTTTGATCCCGCCAAGGACGAGTATCCCACCGTCATGATCCGCACCGTTCTGACCTGCAAGGCCCACAGCGGTGTGTGCGCCAAGTGCTACGGCATGAACCTGGCCACCCAGCAGCCTGTCGGCCCCGGCGAGGCGGTCGGCATCATCGCGGCCCAGTCCATCGGCGAGCCCGGTACCCAGCTGACCATGCGTACCTTCCATACCGGCGGTCTGGCCGGCGGCGATATCACGCAGGGTCTTCCTCGAGTTGAGGAACTGTTCGAGGCCCGCCGTCCCAAGCGGATGGCCACCATCGCTGAGATCGGCGGCACCGTTCGCTTCGAGGAAGCCGCCAAGGGCAGCCTGATGAACCTGATCGTCACGGCCAGCGACGGCGAGACCTGCACCTACGCAGTGCCTCACACCGGCCTGCTGGTGAAGGACGGCGAGGTTATCGAAAAGGGCACCCAGCTGACCTACGGCGCTCTGAACCCCCACGAGGTCCTGCGGATCCGCGGCAACGACGCTGTTTACAACTACCTCATTCAGGAAGTTCTGCGCGTGTACCGTCAGCAGGGCGTTGACATCAACGATAAGCACATTGAGGTCATCGTCCGTCAGATGATGCGTAAGGTGCGCATTGAGGATGCCGGCGATACCAAGTTGCTGGACGGCTCCATGACCAACGTTCTGAAGTTCGAGGCCGCCAACGAGGAGATCGACCGCCGCAACGCGGCCGGTGAGACCAACGAGATGGGCGAGCCTCTGCGGAAGGCACAGGCCACGCAGCTGCTGATGGGTATCACCAAGGCCTCTCTGGCCACCGATTCCTTCCTGTCCGCCGCATCCTTCCAGGAAACCACCAAGGTTCTGACGGAGGCTGCCATCATGGGCAAGAAGGACCACCTGGTGGGTCTGAAAGAGAATGTCCTGATCGGTAAGCTGATCCCTGCCGGCACCGGCCTGCAGGCGTACCGTACTTTTGCCGAGGAGCTGGTTCCCGCTGAGACTGTTCAGGAAAAGGAAGCCACTCTGGAGGAGATCTGATCTCCCGGCATACCTTATAATATGTTATCTGCGAGGCGGCTGGATGGCCGCCTCGCAGTCATTATTCTCATACCTGCTATCAGCAGAATTGCCGGTGTTCCGGAAAAATGACGGAAAAATCGGGGATATAAAAGGCAAAGTTGAAAAAACTGGAAAAAATTCGTGGATTTTCGGAAACTACTTGACGATTTTCAACGTCCATGCTATAATTTCAAACTGCGCGGACTATATTCCGCGGAATTTTCCATGCGTTTCAGGAGGATGCCCCCGTGTTGACAGAGCTTGCTTCCCGGGAAAAGGTGATTGGCGTGAAACAGTCCGCCAGAGCGATCCGGGATGGACGGGCCCAGCGGGTATTTCTGGCCTGCGACGCGGACGAGCTTGTTCTGGAACCTATCCGCAGCGCCTGCGGCAGTCTTCCCGTGGAGGAAGGCTACACCATGGCCCAGCTGGGCCGTGCCTGCGGGATCGCGGTGGGAGCCGCCGTTGTAACGGTTTTGAACTAATTTGGTTTTTTCGGAATAGTTTCTGACTGTTCCGCAAAAAATAAAGGCTGTCGTTTTCGATTGGCCGCATTTTCAAAGAAAGGAGAACTATTCCATGCCTACTTTTAACCAGCTGGTCCGCAAAGGCAGAGAGCAGGTGACCTACAAGTCCACTTCTCCCGCCCTGCAGTATGGTCTGAACACTCTGAAGACCAAGACCACCGATCTCCCTTCTCCCCAGAAGAGAGGCGTCTGCACCGCCGTGAGAACCGCGACCCCCAAGAAGCCCAACTCCGCGCTTCGTAAGATCGCCCGTGTGCGCCTGACCAACGGCTACGAGGTCACCGCTTACATCCCCGGCGTCGGTCACTCCCTGCAGGAGCACTCCGTCGTGATGATCCGCGGCGGCCGTGTCAAGGACCTCCCCGGCGTCCGTTACCACATTATCCGTGGTACTCTGGATACCCAGGGTGTTCAGGGCCGTATGCAGGCACGTTCCAAGTACGGTGCCAAGCGTCCCAAGCAGAAGTAAGATTCTGCCACTGAATTGAGCTTTGCCGAAAAGGTTTATATATATGACACCTCTTTGGCAGGCCGTACAGCGGCTAATGTTCCGCCGCTGAGTACCTATGATTTCTATTCTATAAGAAGGAGGGAAGCAAAGTGCCCAGAAGAGGTAATGTTCCCAAGAGAGAAGTTCTGCCCGATCCTATGTACGGCAGCGTCCTGGTGACCAAGCTGGTCAACAGTGTGATGCTGGACGGCAAGAAGGGCGTAGCTCAGAAGGTTGTTTACGCTGCCTTCGACCAGATCAAGGAAAAGACGGAGAAGGACCCCGTTGAGGTTTTCCAGCAGGCGCTGGAGAACGTCATGCCCAGCCTGGAGGTCAAGGCTCGCCGTGTCGGCGGCGCCAACTATCAGGTGCCCATGGAGGTTCGTCCCGCCCGTCGTCAGACCCTGGCCCTGCGCTGGCTGACGGCCTATTCCCGCTCCCGCAGCGAGCGCACCATGGCCGAGCGTCTGGCCGGTGAGCTGATGGATGCCGCCAACAACACTGGTGCGTCTGTCAAGAAGCGTGAAGAGATGCACAAGCAGGCTGAGGCCAACAAGGCGTTCGCGCACTTCCGTTGGTAAGGCAAGGAGTAAGATCGTATGCCGAGAACAACACCGCTTAAAGACGTTCGTAATATCGGTATCATGGCGCACATCGATGCCGGTAAGACCACCACGACCGAGCGTATTCTCTACTACACCGGCGTGAACTACAAGATCGGCGAGACCCATGACGGTACCGCTACCATGGACTGGATGGCCCAGGAGCAGGAGCGCGGTATCACCATCACCTCCGCCGCTACCACTTGCTTCTGGAAGGGTTCCAAGAATCAGTTCCCTTCCACCCGTATCAACATCATCGACACCCCGGGCCACGTGGACTTCACCGTTGAGGTCCAGCGTTCCCTGCGCGTGCTGGACGGCTCTGTGACCGTTCTGTGCGCCAAGGGCGGCGTGGAGCCCCAGTCCGAGACCGTGTGGCGTCAGGCAGACGAGTACAAGGTTCCCCGCATGATCTACGTCAACAAGATGGACATCATGGGCGCGGACTTCTACAACGTTCTGCACATGATCCATGACCGTCTCAAGTGCAACGCCGTGCCCATCCAGCTCCCCATCGGCTCCGAGGATACCTTCAAGGGCATCATCGACCTGGTGGAGATGGACGCCGACATCTACTATGATGAAATGGGCAAGGACATGCGCGTTGAGCCGATCCCCGCCGATATGGTGGACCTGGCCAACGAGTACCGCGAGAAGTTGCTGGACGCCGTCTCCATGTTCGATGACTCCATTATGGAGGATTATCTGGAGGGCAAGGAGATCGCCCAGGACCGCATCCGCAAGGCCATCCGTCAGGCGACCATCGCCAACGAAATGGTGCCCGTCACCTGCGGTACTTCCTATCGCAACAAGGGCGTGCAGAAGCTGCTGGATGCCATCGTGGACTATATGCCCGCTCCCAATGACGTGCCCGCCATCAAGGGCACCAACCCCAAGACCGATGAGGAAGAGGACCGTCATCCCAGCGATGATGAGCCCTTCTCCGCTCTGGCCTTCAAGATCATGACCGACCCCTATGTGGGCCGTCTGAGCTTCTTCCGTGTGTACTCCGGTCACCTGACCACCGGTTCCTCCGTTCTCAACAGCGTGAAGAACCAGAAGGAGCGCATGGGCCGTATCCTGCAGATGCACGCCAATCACCGTGAGGACATCGAAGAGGTCTGGGCCGGCGATATCGCCGCCGCCGTGGGCCTGAAGAACACCACCACCGGTGATACCCTGTGCGACGAGAAGGCCCCCGTCATCCTGGAGTCCATGGACTTCCCCGAGCCCGTGATCCGTGTCGCCATCGAGCCCAAGACCAAGGCTGGTCAGGAGAAGATGGGCCTGGCACTGGTGAAGCTGGCAGAAGAGGACCCCACCTTCAAGACCTATACCGATGAGGAGACCGGCCAGACCATCATTGCTGGTATGGGCGAGCTCCATCTGGAGATCATTGTTGATCGTCTGCTCCGTGAGTTCAAGGTGGAGGCCAATGTGGGCGCTCCCCAGGTGGCTTACAAGGAGACTGTCCGCAAGAAGGTGGACCAGGAGACCAAGTACAAGCGCCAGAGCGGCGGTTCCGGCCAGTATGGCCATGTCAAGATCACCGTGGAGCCCAACGAGTCCGGCAAGGGCTATGAGTTTGTCAACGCTGTCGTTGGCGGTGCCATCCCCAAGGAATTCATTCCCGCTGTCGACGCCGGTATCCAGGGTGCCCTGCAGTCCGGCGTTATCGCCGGCTTCCCTGTGGTGGACGTCAAGGTCACCCTGTACGACGGTTCTTATCACGAAGTGGACTCCTCCGAAATGGCGTTCAAGATCGCCGGCTCCATGGCCTTCAAGGAGGCTATGCGCAAGGCCGATCCCACGCTGCTGGAGCCCATCATGAAGGTGTGTGTCATCGTGCCCGATGAGTATATGGGCGACGTTATCGGCGACCTGAACAGCCGCCGTGGTCAGATCCAGGGCTATGAGATGCGCTCCGGCGCACAGCAGATCGACGCGTTCGTGCCTCTGGCCGAGATGTTCGGCTACGCCACCGACCTGCGCTCCCGTACTCAGGGCCGTGGCCAGTACACCATGGAGCCCAGCCACTATATCGAGTTGCCCAAGAGCCTGCAGGAGAAGCTGATCAACAAGCGTGCCGGCCGGGAAAATTATTAAATCTTGAAATAGAGATTGATTTTCCTGCGCAAATACGGTAAAATGACAATGTTGAACGCGTTGCCGCGTCCCGCACCAAAGACAAGATCAATTTAAAACACGATACAAACTGTTTAAGGAGGATTTTTTCAAATGGCTAAGCAGAAATTTGAGAGAACTAAGCCCCATGTAAACATCGGTACCATCGGCCACATCGACCATGGTAAGACTACCCTGACCGCTGCCATCACCAAGTATCTGGCGATGAAGGGTGGCGCTGAGTACACCGATTACTCTTCCATCGACAAGGCTCCCGAAGAGCGCGAGCGTGGTATCACCATCAACACCGCTCACGTTGAGTATGAGACCGAGAAGCGTCACTATGCTCACGTTGACTGCCCGGGCCACGCCGACTATATCAAGAACATGATCACCGGTGCTGCCCAGATGGACGGCGCTATCCTGGTCATCGCTGCTACCGACGGCCCCATGGCTCAGACCCGTGAGCACATCCTGCTGGCCCGTCAGGTTGGTGTGCCCGCCATGGTTGTGTTCCTGAACAAGTGCGATCAGGTTGACGATGAGGAGCTGCTGGAGCTGGTGGAGATGGAAGTCCGCGAGCTGCTGACCACCTACAACTTCCCCGGCGACGAGATCCCCATCATCAAGGGCTCCGCTCTGAACGCCCTGATCTCCGAGTCCACCGATCCCAACGCTCCCGAGTATGCCTGCATCAAGGAGCTGATGGACGCTGTTGACGATTATATCCCCACTCCCGACCGTAAGGCCGATATGCCCTTCCTGATGCCCGTTGAGGACGTCTTCACCATCTCCGGCCGTGGTACCGTTGCTACCGGCCGTGTGGAGCGTGGCCAGCTGAAGCTGTCCGAGGAAGTGGAAATCGTTGGTCTGTCCGACGAGAAGAAGAAGACCGTTGTTACCGGTATCGAGATGTTCCACAAGCTGCTGGACTACGCCGAGGCCGGCGACAACATCGGCGCTCTGCTGCGTGGTATCGACCGTCAGGGCGTGGAGCGCGGTCAGGTTCTGTCCAAGCCCGGCTCCATTCATCCCCACACCAAGTTCGTTGGCCAGGTTTACGTTCTGACCAAGGACGAGGGTGGCCGTCACACTCCTTTCTTCAACAACTATCGTCCTCAGTTCTACTTCCGTACCACCGACGTGACCGGCGTCATCACTCTGCCCGAGGGCACCGAGATGTGCATGCCCGGCGATAACGTTGACATGAAGGTCGAACTGATCACCCCCATCGCCATTGAAAAGGGCCTGCGTTTCGCTATCCGTGAGGGTGGCCGTACCGTTGGTTCCGGCGTTGTTATCGAGATCGACGAATAATTCGCACCAATAGAAAGGCCTGCCGCTTAGCGGCAGGTCTTTTTTACGCCCAATTCAATTTTGTGTTCCCGACAGCCTCGGGATTCTGTATTTTCAAGGGGATCAGAGAATGCTGGAACACAAAATGGATTAGGCATTTTGGCGGTTTGCTCGATATGGGCGATGATAGCGGCAATAAACTGCTGGCTGTCCGGTCGGAAGTGGGGGGGTCCTGTGGAGCAGTCAGCTATCAGGAGGCATCCGTTTGCTGTGGGAAAACCAATGTGTCCTGAAATCCGTCGGTCCCGGTGCAGACCACGTCCCCCGCCACCGGGAGATCCTCACAGATGTAGAGGTTGAGCTGAACGCCGTCGGGCCGCTGGGGATAGTTGGTGACGGTGTAGGTGTAACGGGTCACCTGCTTGCCGCAGCAGGTCTCTAAGTCGAAGCCTTGGGATTTTTGCAGATCGTTGTAGGTGATGTAGTCCCCGCTGAGTTTAGGCGGCAGCAGAAATTGCAGCGTGGTCAGCGGCTCCGGGTCGATCTCCCAGCCCAGTTCCCGCAGATATGCCACCCGCTCTCCGTTGCTGGAAAGACAGGGCTGCTCTGGCACACCCATACCGCCGCGCTGCCCCAGCAGCAGGATCAGCGCCGCCAGAACGGCCCCTGCGAGAATGACCGCCAGCGCGGCCTTTTTTCGTGTCAGTCGAATTGCTTGGATCATCATGGTCATCATCCCTCCTGTTTGTTTCTATTCCATTTTCCATCCGATTATGATAAAATTGAAAAAAACAGCGTGGGAGGATCAGTTATGGCGGCGCAGCGGCTGGATAAGATCATCGCCTCTACGGGGCGGTGGTCCCGCAGGGAAGTAAAGGACCTGGTTCGCCAGGGACGGGTGACAGTGGATGGGGTCCCGGCCCGGTCAGCTGAAGAAAAAGCAGACCCGGAGCAGGCTGTGATCGCCGTCAACGGAGAACTGCTGAACTGGCGCCGGTATACCTGGGTCATGCTGAACAAGCCGGCGGGGTATCTGTCCGCCACGGAGGACGGCCGGGGTGCAACGGTGCTGGACCTGCTGCCTCAGGATTTGCAGCGGCAGGGCCTGTTCCCGGTGGGACGGCTGGATAAGGACACGGAAGGCTTGCTGCTGCTGACCAATGAGGGCGGACTGGCTCACGAGCTGCTGTCTCCGAAAAAGCATGTGGATAAGGAATACTATGTCCGGGTGACGGGACGCCTCACCGAGGCGGACAGTGCCGCCTTTGCGGAAGGCTTGCACCTGGATGGCGGTTTGATCTGCCAGCCGGCGGAATTGCGGATCCTGACCTCCGGCGAGGAGAGTGAAGCCCGTGTGATTTTGCGGGAGGGAAAATTTCACCAAATCAAACGGATGCTGGCGTATCTGGGAAAGCCGGTACTGTATTTGGAGCGCGTCCGCATGGGCAATTTGCTGTTGGATCCGGCTCTGGAGCGGGGTACGTACCGTTTGCTGACCGCAGAGGAATGGCTGGCATTAGCAAAACTGACGGAGGAGACAGGAAAAACTCGAAACTTCAACAAAAAGGAAAGTGATTTTTTGTTGAAAAAAGAAAAAACATCTTGCAATCCGACAAAATAATCGCTATAATGACCTTACTGACAGATTGCACAATAGGTATGCGCGGGTAGGCCCTGCGTGATCCATAGTTTTCGTGTTGAGGAGGAACAGCCATGTCCGGAAGAATCTTTCAGAACGTAGTTCTGCAATTGAAGGAAAACACGGATCGAACCGTCGGCGTGATCGACGGTGAGGGCGTTGTCATTGCCTGCAGCGAGCTGTCTATGATCGGCCAGCGCTGGAGCGAGTATGTGGCGGCGGTAAACGGCGCCGCCGGCAGCATGGTCTGCTTTGACGGCAAGACCTTCAAGGCGCTCAGCGGCTGGGGAAACCAGTTTGATTACGCCGTTTTCGCCTTTGGCGATAATGAGATCAGCAAGACTATCTGTTCTATGGCAACGGTGGCGCTGAACGCAGCCAAGAGCTATTATGAGGAAAAGCATGACCGGGGGTCCTTCGTCAAGGATATCATCTCCGACAACATCATGCTGGGCGATATTTATATGCGGGCCAAGGAACTGCGGGTGGCCACCGACGTCAGCCGGGGCATTTTCGCCATCCGGGCCTTGCAGAAGGGGGAATCCGTTCCCACGGAGACCATTCAGGCCATGTTCCCGGACCGTCAGAACGACTTTGTCCTCAGCGTCGGCGAGGGGGATGTGGTTCTGATCCGCCAGCTGCTGGACGGCGCGGGCAGCAAGGAACTGAACAAGACTGCCGCCCAGATCGAGGAGGCCCTCCGGGTCAACGGTGAGAGCACCGTAGTGGTGGGCATGGGCACTATCGCCATGCACCTGCGGGATCTGGCCAAGAGCTATAAGGAGGCTCAGATCGCCATCGAGGTAGGCAAGGTCTTTGACACCGAAAAGTACATCATCAACTATGAAAATCTGGGTATCGGCCGCCTGATCTATCAGTTGCCTACTACCCTGTGCGAGATGTTCCTCCAGGAGGTTTTCAAGAAGAACCCCATCGACGCGCTGGATAAGGAAACTCTGTTCACCATCCACAAGTTCTTTGAGAACAACCTGAACGTTTCCGAGACCGCCCGGTAGCTGTTTGTCCACCGGAATACGCTGGTGTACCGTCTGGAGAAAATCAAGAAGCTCACCGGTCTGGATCTCCGGGAGTTTGACGATGCCATCACCTTCAAGGTGGCGCTGATGGTCAAGAAATATCTGACCAGCCGAGGCATTGATTCCTGATACTTTTACATGTGAGAAACCGGGAAGCCGTCAGGCTTCCCGGTTTGAGGCTGTCGATGAAGTGATAAATTTTCCGCGACGGTAAGGAAGGGTGTGTGCGGGAAACCCAAGAAGGGTGTCCCGCGCCATTAAAATCCTAAGTTTTCAGAACT
>ENA-UONT01001928-UONT01001928.1-human-gut-metagenome-genome-assembly--contig:-CS20-NODE-1928-length-15979-cov-32.575421_pt1 | contig 15979 bp, 19 predicted proteins | sample MGYA00242459_ERZ724006 | MGnify/ENA metagenome assembly ERZ724006 | reverse complement strand
TGTTTTTCTGCCCTATTTCTTCTTTGATACGACTAAAACGCCAGCTCTCGCATAATGAGAACTGGCGTTCTTTGACAGGCTGCTGCGCCTTCGGCGCAGTGCTGCTGAGCTTCGCCCTGTCCTATCTGACCCGCGAGCTGTCCGACGGCACGCCCTTTGTGGACGACACCGCCCTTCAGCTGCGGCGGCTGGGCGTGCTGACCATCGTGCTGCCCATCGTGAGTGTTGTTTTGCAGATGGTTCCCTATGCCGTCTTCGACCTGTCCGCGCCCGACCGGCTGGACAACGCCGGCAGCGTGATACTGGGCGTGGTGCTGATCCTGGCGTCGCTGGTGTTCCGCTATGGCGCGGAGCTGGCGCAGAGCAAGGAGATGAACTGACCATGCGGGAGTTTGCTTTGGCGGCGCTGCCGTGGGTGCTGGCGGGACTGGCAGTGGTGATCCTGTGTGCCAGCCGGGGAAAGAAAGGGCAAGGTGCGGAGGACGAGCGCCTTGCCACGGGCATGGCGCTGGCCGCACTGACAGCGGGAAAGCCCAAGAAACACAAAGAAAACGATAGCAAATTGTAATATTATGGCGCGGTTATACGATTTGTTGTCAGAAGATGGCCGTATAACGGGAATGTCCTCGTAATGTGGGCGTAGGGGCGGGGTCGACACGTTAAGAAAACATGCCAGTGGCATGTTTTTAGTGGCGATCTCGGCGGCTATGCCGCCGTAGCATCCATCTTGATTTTGAAAGCACCCTCTTACGTCGTCAGGGTGGGCAGAGTCGCCCGCCCCTACAGATCATATCCCCCCAAGCATTTCTTGACATATATACTTAAAGCAAGTATACTATGTGCGTGCTATTACAAAATAAGATGATTTTTGAGGTGCGGCATGCGCAATAAAAACAACAAGCATCTGGGCTTGGAGATCGACCCGGTTCTCCACTACAAGCTGAAATATATTGCGCAGTACGAGGGACGCTCCGCCAACGGGCAGATCCTCTATCTACTGCGCCAGTGCATCCGGGAGTTTGAGACAAAGGAAGGCCCAATCCCCGCCCCATCTGAAGATAAAAAAGACTGACTGCAAACCGCAGTCAGTCTTTTTTATTGATTTGATAGCGGAAAATCTTCTTATAAGCCCTCATAAATGTTTAAGACACCATGAAAAAATGGCTTAAAATCAAGGTTTTCCGCATATCATCATTTATCTTGCCGTATCTCCGTACAAGGTGGTTTTGTAAGACCGGGCACCATTTTAGCACCACAAAAATAAAGGAGGACGACATGAATAACGTACTTTTAGACAAGGGTATTATAACCCCGTCCGGCGAAATCAGCAAGGACAAAATCAACCTTGTCGCCGGAGCAATCACGCAGCCGTTCGCAGAAATGGTCTGGGTGACGACAGGCGGCGATATGGAAACTATCAACCGCCTTACCGATGTTCTCGTTTCCATGAACACCCCCGCAGACCGGGGCAAGCTGTTCAAAATCATCAAAATGCTGTATGGGTTTATGGGCTTACCGTTTTCCGAGGAAGCCGAGCCGATGGACGCCGCCCCCGACGTATTGGAATACTTCATCTTTTCCTTTACGGCAGATTTTGGCGAAATCATCAAAGACTATATCGCGGAAGCACAATAGAATACGCACACAGGCGGCGTTTCTCACTCCCACACAGGGAGAACAGAAACGCCGCTTTTTTCATGCCCTTATGTTACGCAGTAGAGCAGGAAAAAGCCTTGCGGCAAGCGGCTTTTGGGGCGTGGCTTTGACGGGGTAAGGTGTTTATACCTTTTCCCTTAAAAACGCGCTTCTACTGCGTAACAAAACCACAGCAAAGGAGTGATGAACAATGGCAGTTTTCCGTGTGGAACGAAACCGCGGCTATACCGTAATGAGCAACCACCATCTACGCAACAGGGACTTGACCTTGAAAGCAAAGGGGCTGCTTTCGCAAATGCTGTCCCTGCCGGACAACTGGGACTATACCCTTGCGGGGCTGTCCCACATCAACCGGGAGAAAATCGACGCGATACGCGAAGCGGTACGAGAGCTTGAAAAAGCCGGGTATATCGTCCGCAGCCGCGAACGAGACGAGAAAGGACGCTTGCGGGGCGCAGACTATATCATTTACGAGCAGCCGCAGCCACCTGTATCGGATTTACCTACATTGGAAAATCCAACATTGGATAATCCAACGTTGGAAAAACCTATGTTGGAAAATCCTACGTTGGAAAACCCTACGTTGGAAAATCCAACGCAATTAAATAAAGATATATCAAGAACTGATTTATCAAAAAAAGAGAAATCAAATACGGATCTATCAAATACCCATTCCATTCCTATCCTTTCCCCTTACCCCTCACCTTTCACAGAGGACGCAGCAGAGCCGGAACGGAAAGGAGCGGAAGCGAAAACGCAGAGCGCAATAGAGATTTACAGGGACATCATCAAGGACAATATCGAGTATGACATTCTCACACAGGACCCGCACATGGATAAAGACCGACTGGACGAAATCGTTGACCTCATACTGGAAACGGTATGCACAGCGAGAAAGACACTCCGCATCGCCGGGGACGACTATCCGGCAGAGCTTGTCAAAAGCAAGTTTTTGAAGCTGACGAGCAGCCATATTGAATTTGTCCTTGACTGTATGCGGGAGAACACCACGAAGATCCGCAATATCAAGCAGTATCTACGGGCGGTGCTGTTCAACGCCCCGTCTACCATCGACAGCTACTATACCGCCCTTGTCGCCCACGACATGGCAAGCGGCGCATGGGCGAAGCCGAAAGGCGGCATACCCGATTACACCTGCAACGAGGGCGAAAGCCTGTAAAACCAAAGGAGGACAAGACTATGAAGCAGGGCGCATTGTTTTTTGACGAAACCGCTGACCGCTACGACATCCGCTTTGACCTTGCCGATTACTACGGCGGGCTGCATTGCGGCGAGTGCTTGGAGGTATTCACAGGCGGCAAGTGGAAGCCGACCCGCATGGAGTACGGCGACAACTGGTATCTTGCGGGTGTCCGCGCCGAGGACTTGAACGGCTTACTGGTGCGGATTTAAGCGGGGCGGCGCAGGCGGCGGACGCCCATTTCTTGCGCCCCAAAGCGGCGCAGCATATAACACCGCGAAAGGAGGACGGTAAATGCAAGATGAAATCAACGAAAAAGTCATTGCCTTATCCATAAGGACGACCAAACTCACCGCCGAAATGCTGCAAAAATCCATTCGCTTCATGCTTTCACAAATCAAAAAGCAAGTTGGATAAGCCGGTGCAGCACCACGGCAAGCAGACCCTAAAACAGCTTATGAAGCAGAACGCAGGCGTAAGCAGCATCGAAATCACTGACAGCAATATCAAAGCCTTTGAGAGTACGGCAAAGAAATACGGCGTTGACTTTGCACTGAAAAAGGACGCGACGGAAAGCCCGCCCCGCTACCTTGTGTTTTTCAAGGGGCGCGACGCGGACGTTTTGACCGCAGCCTTTCAGGAGTTTTCCGCAAGGAAGCTGACGCAGGAACAAAAACCCTCAATCCGAAAGGCTCTATCGGCGTTTAAGGAAGCCGCAAAGCAGCTTAACGCTGACCGCCAAAAGGTGAAAAATCAGACAAGAGGGGGCATTGAGCGATGAAAAGCATAAATCTGAAAAGGCTGATACTTCTGAATCTCCCTTATCTGCTCTTTGTCTTTCTCTTTGACAAGGCGGCACAGGCGGCGCGACTTGCGCCGGGAGCTGACCTCTCCGGCAAGCTGCTTTCCATTGGGGACGGTTTCGCTGCCGCCTTTTCCTCATTCGCGCCGAGCCTGCACCCCGCAGATTTACTTGTGGGCGTTTTGGGCGCGGCACTGATCCGGCTTGTTGTCTACGTCAAAGGCAAAAATGCGAAGAAATATCGCCGTGGCGTGGAGTACGGCAGCGCGAGATGGGGCAGCGCCGACGATATACGCCCGTACATCGACCCGGTGTTTGAAAACAATGTGCTGCTCACACAGACGGAACGGCTGATGATGAACAGCCGCCCGAAGCAGCCGAAATATGCACGGAACAAAAACGTGCTGGTGGTGGGCGGCAGCGGAAGCGGCAAAACCCGCTTTTTCGTCAAACCCAATCTGATGCAAATGCACAGCAGCTATCTCGTGTCTGACCCGAAAGGTACTCTCCTGCTTGAGTGCGGCAAGCTCTTGGAGCGCGGCAGTCCGAAGCTGGGCGAGGACGGAAAGCCCGTTAGAAAAACGGAAAGCTCGTCTATGAGCCGTACCGTATTAAGGTGCTGAATACCATTAACTTCAAAAAGAGCATGAAATACAACCCTTTCGCCTATCTCCGCGACGAAAAGGATATTTTGAAGCTGGTAAACACGCTGATTGCCAACACCAAGGGCAGCGGCGAAAAGTCCGGCGAGGATTTTTGGGTGAAAGCCGAGCGGCTGCTGTACTGTGCGTTAATCGGCTACATTCACTACGAAGCCCCGGACGCAGAGCGAAACTTTACGACGCTGCTTGAAATGATCAATGCAAGCGAAGCCCGCGAGGATGACAGCGAGTTTCAAAGCCCCGTTGACCTCATGTTTGAACGCTTGGAGGAAAAAGACCCGGAGCATTTTGCGGTCAAGCAGTACAAAAAGTTTCTGCTGTCTGCGGGCAAGACCCGTTCCTCGATCCTCATTTCCTGCGGTGCGAGGCTTGCGCCCTTTGACATTCGGGAGCTGCGGGAGCTGATGGAGAGCGACGAATTGGAGCTTGACACCTTGGGCGACAGAAAAACGGCGCTCTTTATCATCACCAGCGACACCGACCCCACCTTTGACTTTGTAACAGCGATGATCGTGTCGCAGCTTTTCAACCTGCTCTGCACCAAAGCCGACGACGAATACGGCGGGCGGCTGCCCGTTCATGTGCGCTGTCTGCTGGACGAGGTAGCCAACATCACGATCCCCAATTTGGAACGGCTAATCAGCGTCCTGCGAAGCCGGGAAATCTCCGCTTGCCTTGTGGTGCAGGCGCAGAGCCAGCTAAAAGCCATCTACAAGGAACACGCCGACACCATCATCGGGAATTGCGACACAACCCTTTTCCTCGGCGGCAAGGAGAAAACGACGCTGAAAGAAATCTCCGAGGTTTTGGGGAAAGAAACGATTGACAGCTTCAACACTTCCGAAAACCGGGGGCGGGACGTTTCTCATGGGCTGAACTATCAAAAGCTCGGAAAGGAGCTTATGAGCCAGGACGAAATTGCCGTGATGGACGGCGGGAAATGTATCTTGCAGCTACGGGGCGTTCGCCCGTTCTTCTCCGACAAGTACGACATCACGAAGCACCCGAAATACAAATACCTTTCGGACTATGACAAGAAAAACACCTTTGACATCGAGAAGTTTTTGAAGCGGCAGCGACGCCCGGTAATCATCAAGCCGGATACCGTCTTTGACTATTACGAAATTGACGCAGCGGATTTACAGGAGGTTACGGAATGAACAGACGCATCAGAAAAAAGCGGGAAAAACAGCAGCTTGCGCGGGCGATCCGGGAGCTTGTCGCCCTTGCGGAGAAGCGGCAGCAAAAGCGGCAGGAAGCCATCGACCGCTTTCTGACCGCATACAGCGCCTACCTTGCCAAGCAGGGCGGCGCGGAAAGGAGGACGCCGTGACGAACGCCTGCAAAACGCCGGGAGCAGTCATGCAGGCGCTTATCACCGCTCTTGCCGCAGGGCTTGCGGTATGGGGTGCCGTGCAGCTTTTGGAGAGCTTTCAAAGCGGCGGCGAACGCCAGCGGGCGCAAGCTCTCGATCTCATTAAAGCGGGCGGCGAACTTGTCCGCACCGCCACTTGGGAGGTGATACCGCCATCAAGACCGTAAGCATCGGCTACATGGTACGCGCTCCTACCTCTGCACTTCCTATTCCCTTGCGGGCATTGCCCGCGCAGCCGCCTTTTTTGACGAGGGCGGCTTTTTTCATGCACAAAAATACAAACACAAAAATTCAAGAGCCGCAAAGCGGCAGAAAGTGAGGTCAATCTATGACATTTTTCAATTCGGCAGTAGATGTATTGCAGACCCTTGTGATTGCACTGGGCGCAGGTCTTGGCATTTGGGGCGTTATCAACCTCTTGGAGGGCTATGGTAATGACAATCCGGGGGCAAAATCGCAGGGCATGAAGCAGCTTATGGCGGGCGGCGGCGTTGCCTTGATTGGCGGCGTTCTCGTTCCCCTGCTCAAAGGGCTGTTCGGTTAAGCGGCGGTAATGTCCTATGCAGAGCATACTTGACGCGATTAACGAATGGATCAAGGAAATCCTGATCGGAGCGATCAACGGAAATCTGTCAACTATGTTCGGGGACGTAAACGAAAAGGTCGGTACGATTGCCGCCGAGGTAGGCAAGACCCCGCAGGGGTGGAACGCAAGCATATTTTCCATGATACAGACGCTATCGGAAAATGTGATCGTCCCCATTGCGGGGCTTGTCATTACCTACGTTCTATGCGTGGAGCTAATCAGCATGGTAACGGAAAAGAACAATCTGCACGACATTGACACGTTCATGTTCTTTAAGTGGTTTTTCAAAGCGTTCGTTGCGGTGTTTATCGTCACGCATACCTTTGACATCACTATGGCGGTATTCGACATGGCACAGCACATTGTTTCCGGCGCGGCGGGCGTGATCGGCGGCAGCACCAGCATTGATGTTGCCGCCGCGCTCTCGTCCATGCAAGCCGGGCTTGACGCAATGGAAATCCCCGAACTGCTCTTGCTTATGCTCGAAACAAGCCTTGTCAGCCTTTGCATGAAAATCATGTCGGTGCTGATAACGGTTGTTTTGTACGGGCGTATGATTGAGATTTACCTGTACTGCTCCGTATCGCCTATCCCATTCGCCACCATGACAAACCGGGAATGGGGGCAAATCGGAAACAACTACTTAAAAGGCCTGTTTGCCCTCGGCTTTCAAGGCTTCCTCATTATGATATGCGTCGGCATTTACGCGGTTTTGGTAAACAACATGGTTATAGCGGACAATCTGCATACTGCGATATTTTCCATCGCAGCCTATACGGTGCTGCTTTGCTTTAACCTTTTGAAATCCGGCGCACTGGCAAAATCATTATTCCATGCACATTAAAAGGAGGTTTTCCATCACCAAGAAATACAGCGTTATTTACGCAGATCCCCCGTGGCGGTATGAACGGAGCAAGGTGCAGGGCGCAGCGGAAAAGCACTATCCCACCATGGGCATTGACGAGCTGTGCGCCCTGCCCGTGCCGGAGCTGGCCGCGAAGGACTGCGCCCTGTTTTTGTGGGCGACCTTTCCACAGCTTCCCGAAGCTCTGCGGCTGATCCGCGCATGGGGCTTTCGGTATCGGACGGTGGCGTTCGTTTGGCTCAAACGTAACCGCAAAAGCCCGTCCTGGTTTTACGGTATGGGCTATTGGACGCGCAGCAACGCGGAAATCTGTCTGCTGGCGACCAAGGGCAAACCCAAGCGGCAGTCGGCGGGCGTACATCAGTTTCTTATCAGCCCCATAGAGCAGCACAGCAAAAAGCCGGATGCAGCGCGGGAAAAAATCGTTGCCCTTATGGGGGATTTGCCCCGGATTGAGCTGTTTGCCCGACAGAAAACGCCGGGGTGGGATATATGGGGCAACGAACTCCCAAACAGTATTGAAATGTAACGAAAGGAGATTTTTTCTATGGCGTATGTACCCGTTCCCAAAGACCTATCACGCATAAAGACAAAGGTTGCCTTTAACCTTACCAAAAGGCAGCTCATATTCTTTGCGGCGGCGCTCCTTGTTGGACTGCCGCTTTTCTTTTTGCTCAAAGGCAGCACTGGCACAAGCCTTGCGGCGTTCGTGATGATCCTCGTTATGCTGCCCTGCTTTCTGTTTGCCATGTACGAAAAGCACGGGCAGCCCCTTGAAACGCTGATTAAGAACATCATACAGACAAAATTTATCCGTCCGAAAGAAAGACCCTATCAGACGGAAAACTTCTATGCCGTCCTCGAACGGCAAAGACAACTTGAAAAGGAGGTATCGGCTATTGTCAACGGCAAACGCAAAACACGCAGAAAACAGGCGTAAGCTCACCCGCGCCGAGAAAAAGGAAATCGCCGCCCTGATCCGAGCGGCAAAGGGCGACGGAAAGGCGCACACCGCGCAGCAGACCATACCGTATCTTGCCATGTACCCGGACGGTATCTGCAAGGTTACGGAAAAGAAATACTCCAAGAGCATCGCCTACGACGACATCAACTACCAGCTTGCGCAGGCAGACGATAAGACCGCCATTTTTGAAAATTGGTGCGACTTTCTCAACTATTTTGACGCGACCGTTAGTGTGCAGCTTTCCTTTATCAACCGGGGAACGCGCAGCGGCGGCGCGGAGGAGGTCGTTGCGATCCCCGCGCAAAACGACGCTTTCAATTCCATCCGCACCGAATACGCGGATATGCTGAAACATCAGCTTGCAAAGGGCAACAACGGCTTTGTAAAGTCAAAGTACATTACATTTTCCGTGGAAGCGGACAATCTGAACGCGGCAAAGGCGCGGCTTGCCCGTATTGAAACCGACATACTGAATAATTTTAAGGTGCTGGGCGCAGCCGCCCGCCCCATGACGGGCTATGAACGGCTGGAAGCCCTGCACAGCGTATTCCACCCGGAGGGAGAACCGTTCCGTTTCTCTTGGGACTGGCTCACCCCGTCGGGGCTTACCACAAAGGACTTTATCGCCCCGTCCTCGTTCCGTTTCGGCGAAGGCAGATATTTCCGTATGGGACGCAAAATCGGCGCGGTCAGCTTCCTTGAAATCCTTGCGCCGGAGCTGAATGACCGTATGCTTGCGGATATTCTCGACCTTGAAACGGGGATCGTCGTCAATCTCCATATCAAGAGCATCGACCAGACCGAAGCTATCAAGACCATCAAGCGCAAGATAACCGACCTTGACAAAATGAAAATCGAGGAACAAAAGAAAGCGGTACGCAGCGGCTACGATATGGACATCATCCCCTCTGACCTTGCCATGTTCGGCGGTGAAGCGAAAAATCTCTTGCAGGACTTACAGAGCCGCAATGAGCGAATGTTTCTCCTGACTTTCCTTGTGGTAAATATGGCGGACACGAAGCGAAAGCTGGAAAATGACATATTCGCAGCGGCAGGCATCGCGCAAAAATACAACTGCGCCTTAACCCGCCTTGACTATCAGCAGGAAGCGGGCTTACTGTCGAGCGTACCTATCGGAGAAAACCTTATCCCCATCCAGCGGGGGCTTACCACATCAAGCACCGCGATTTTCATTCCCTTTATCACGCAGGAGCTTTTTCAGCAGGGCGCGGCACTCTATTACGGGCTAAACGCCCTGTCAAGCAATATGATCCTCTGTGACCGCAAGCGGCTTAAAAATCCCAACGGGCTGATCCTTGGTACCCCCGGAAGCGGCAAGAGCTTTGCGGCGAAGCGGGAAATCACAAACGCTTTTCTCATTACCGACGACGACATCATCATCTGCGACCCGGAAGCGGAGTATTACCCCCTTGTGCGCCGCCTGCACGGACAGGTAATCCGCATTTCCCCCACAAGCACCCAGTATGTCAACCCTATGGATATTAACCTCAATTACAGCGAGGACGACAACCCCCTTGCGCTGAAAAGTGACTTTCTCCTTTCCCTCTGTGAGCTTGTCATCGGCGGCAAGGAGGGGCTGATGCCCGTGGAAAAGACCGTCATTGACCGCAGCGTAAGAAACGTGTACCGCCCGTTTTTAGCCGCCCCCGACCCGGCGAAAATGCCGATCCTCGGCGACCTTTACGACGAGCTTTTAAGACAGCCGGAGCCGGAAGCGGCGCGGGTGGCGGCGGCATTGGAGCTTTACGTTTCGGGCAGCCTGAATGTCTTTAACCACCGTACCAATGTGGAGCTTTCAAACCGCCTTGTCTGCTTTGACATCAAGCAGCTTGGGAAGCAGCTTAAAAAGCTGGGGATGCTCATTGTGCAGGATCAGGTGTGGAACAGAGTAACCATAAACCGGGCTGAAAAGAAATCCACCCGCTACTACATGGACGAGTTTCATTTGCTCCTCAAAGAGGAACAAACCGCCGCCTATTCCGTGGAGATTTGGAAGCGTTTTCGTAAATGGGGCGGTATTCCAACCGCTATCACGCAGAATGTCAAAGACCTTTTGAGCAGCCGCGAAGTTGAGAATATCTTTGAGAACAGCGATTTTGTCCTCATGCTCAATCAGGCGCAGGGCGACCGGGAAATCCTTGCAAGGCAGCTCAATATCTCCCCGCAGCAGATGAAATACGTTACCCATACCGAAGCGGGCGAGGGGCTGATCTTCTACGGAAATGTGGTGCTGCCTTTCCTTGACCGTTTTCCGCAAAATACCGAGCTATACCGGGTAATGACGACCCGCCCGGAGGAAGTGGGCGGCACATGAGATTAGACACCATCATCAACCGCGACGCGCTGTGCGCCCTGCGGGAGCTGCCCGCCGAGAGCGTCCATTGCTGCGTCACAAGCCCGCCCTACTACGCCCTGCGGGATTACGGTATGGACGCGCAGATCGGGCGGGAGGACACGCCGGAGCAGTACATCGCAAGGCTTGTCGAGGTTTTCCGTGAGCTGAAACGGGTGCTGCGCCCGGACGGTACGTTTTGGCTGAATATTGCCGATACCTACTGCGGCACAGGCAGCAAGGGCGCCTGCACCGACCCGAAAAACCCGAAAGGCAGAAACGGGCAGAGCCTATCCCTTGCAAGACGGGCGGCAGGCTGCAAGCAAAAGGATTTAATCGGTATTCCGTGGCTTTTAGCCTTTGTCCTGCGCTCTGACGGGTGGTATCTGCGCAGCGCGATTATTTGGCAGAAGGACAACCCCATGCCCGAAAGTGTGCGGGACAGACCGAGCCGCTGCTATGAGAACGTCTTTTTGCTTACGAAGTCCAAGAGCTATTACTATGACGCCGCCGCCATTGCGGAACCCATTGCCCCCACCACGGCGGCGCGATACCGGGGCGGGCGCAGCGCGGGACACAAATACGACGGCGAGGTACCCGGGCAGGGCAAGGTGCAGGGCATCAACCGGGCGCGGACGGGCGGCTACTACGATGAAGCCCTCATGCCGACCACGCGGAATAAGCGGGACGTGTGGCATATCAACACCGTACCTTACAAAGGCGGGCATTTCGCCGCGTTCCCGCCGAAGTTAGCCGAAACGTGCATACTGGCGGGCTGTCCGAAAGGCGGCATTGTCCTTGACCCGTTTTTCGGCAGCGGCACGACAGGGCTTGCGGCAAAAAGCCTTGACCGCCATTACATCGGCATTGAACTGAACTATGACTATTGCACCCTTGCAAGGGCGCGGATCGGAGGTGAAACGAATTGAACAAAAAGTTGAAACCCCGCGATAAAATTACGCAGAAAATGAGCCGGGACGGACTTATCGAGGTCAACGAAACCGCAGGCACCGCCGAGCTGGTCAGCGGACGCGAGCAGGACGCGGATTTTTCCAAGCAGCCCGAACAGGCGGCGCAGGAAGCAGCGCAGCAGCTTCCGCATCCCTCCGGCGGCGCGGCAGCTCGTCCCCATACCCCGGAGCTTTCTCCGAAGCGGGACGACGCCGCAGCCGAGCGTGTTTTGGAGCATATCGACGCTGCCCATACCCGCGCAGCATCCAAAAAGGCGATAAAGCGGGCGCAGCAGGAAGCGGCGGCAAAAACAAAGACCTCACGCCTGCAATTCACCGAGGAAGAACGGGCGACGCCGGAGCTTCAAAAGGCGATCCGCAAATCGGAAAGAGCCGCTGACCGCTTGGACGAAGCGCGGGCGGCTATTCCGAAGAAGAAAGCCTTGAGAAAAGAGCGCACCTTTGACGAAGCCGCAGGCAAGGGCAAAACCCGCCTGCGCTTTGAGGAAAAGGAAAAGCCCATACCGGGCGGCAGGCAGCAGCATAACCCCCTCTCCCGCCCCGTGCAGGAGGTCGGCGTTTTCGTCCACAATAAGATACATTCCGTTGAAAAGGACAACTCCGGCGTGGAGGGAGCGCACAAGAGCGAGGAATTAGCCGAGCGCGGCATCCGGGCGGGGGCACGGCAGATGCGAAAGAGCCGCCGCAGCCGCAAGCTGAAACCCTACCGAGCGGCGGCAAAAGCGGAAAAAGCCGCGTTCAAGGCAAACGCCGATTTTCAGTATCAAAAGGCGCTGCACGACAACCCGCAGCTTGCCGCGTCTAACCCCGTTTCCCGGTTTTGGCAGAAGCAGCAGATCAAGCGGCAGTATGCAAAGGCGGTACGAACGGGCGGCGCAAAATCCGCAAGGAAAGCCGCAGAAAACACCCGCAAAGCAGCGAAGAAAACCGCCGAAGCGACGAAAAAGACCGCCGCCTTTGTAGGGCGGCATTGGAAAGCCTTTCTGATTGCCGGGTGTGCGCTGCTCCTGCTTATCATGCTGATGTCCGCAATTTCCTCCGGCTCTGCTCTTTTTTCGGGGCTTGTCAACGGCGTAATCGGAACCTCTTACACATCGGAGGACAGCGACCTTGTAGCGGTGGAAAACAATTATGCGGCAAAGGAAAACGATCTGCAAAGCAGGATAGACAATATCGAGCGCGATTATCCGGGCTATGACGAATACCGCTACGACCTTGCGTACATCGGGCATAACCCCCATGAATTAGCATCATACCTGACCGCCCTGTTGCAGAGCTACACCCCGCAAAGCGCACAGGCAGAGCTTGACCGCATTTTCAATCTGCAATACAAGCTGACCGTCACGGAAGAAATCGAGGTGCGCTACCGCACGGAAAGGCGCACAGGCAGCTACACGGACGCGGAGGGCAACACCCATACCTATACCTACACTGTTGAAGTCCCATATAACTATTACATTCTCAATGTAACGCTGACGAACAGACCCATATCCTCTTTTGTATCGGGGCTTCTAACGCCGGAGCAGCTTGAAATGTACCATGTCTATTTGCAAACAAGCGGCAACAAACCCCTCGTTTTTGGCGGCGGCTCTGCGGACACTTCCGCGTCCGAGGATTTAAGCGGCGTTACCTTTGTCAACGGCACCCGCCCCGGTAACACCGCCCTTGTGGATATAGCGAAGTCGCAAGTCGGCAATGTAGGCGGTGCGCCTTACTGGAGTTGGTACGGCTTTGACAGCCGCGTGGCTTGGTGCGCCTGCTTTGTGTCCTGGTGCTACGGACAGGCTGGACTTTCCGAGCCGCGCTTTGCGGGCTGTCAGTCGCAGGGCGTTCCGTGGTTTACCTCTCACGGGCAATGGGGCGCGAGGGGTTATGAGAATATCGCTCCCGGCGACGCCATCTTTTTTGATTGGGATTTAGACGGCAGCGCAGACCATGTAGGTATCGTAATCGGCACAGACGGAAGCCGCGTTTACACCGTGGAGGGTAATTCCGGCGACGCCTGCAAAATCAGAAGCTATCCCCTTGATTACGCCTGTATCAAGGGCTATGGGCTGATGAATTGGAATTAAAATTTGAAAGGAGTTTTGACAGTATGACAAACAGCAAAATTGACCGCATTGAAAAGGAAATGCAGAAAACGCGGGAGAAAATCACCGAGTATCAGAACAGGCTGAAAGAGCTTGCAATGCAGAAAACCGAAGCGGAAAATCTGCAAATCATCGCTCTTGTGCGCTCCATGCGCCTGACCCCCGCAGAGCTTACCGCCCTGCTTTCCGGCGAGCCGATCCCCGGCATTGCCGCCGCAGGGACAGACTACATGGAACAGGAGGAAATCGAAGATGAAGAATAAAGGCTTTTTCAAAACAGCCACCGCCCTGCTTGCCGCCCTTGTCCTCTTGGGCGGCTTTTCTGTTACCGCCTATGCGGGCGGCGGTGAGGACATTCCCACCAATGACAGCGGCGTGATCGTAGAAACCGAGCCGCAGCCCCTTACGCCGGACGGTAATCTGTCGCTGATCGACGACATTGAGGGAGAAGCCGCCGAGGACAAGCAGTTTATCATTGTGCAGAGCAAAAACGGCAACTACTTTTACATCATCGTTGACCGCGCCGCCGAGGGCAAAAACACCGTACATTTTCTCAATCAGGTGGACGAAGCCGACCTGATGGCGCTCATGGAGGGCGGCAGCGGCAAGGCGCAGGCTCCCGCCGTTTGCACCTGTAAGGACAAATGCAAGGCGGGCGCAGTCAATACCGCCTGCCCGGTATGCTCTGTCAATATGACCGAATGTGCAGGCAAGGAAGCCGTGTCGGAGCCGGACGATGCGCCGCCGGAGAAAGAAAAAAGCAATGCGGGCGGGCTTGTGATCTTCCTTGTCGTTACCCTGCTTGCCGGTGGCGGCGCGTTCTACTACTTTAAGATTATGAAGCCGAAGCAGGGTATCAAGGGCGACACCGACCTTGACGATTTCGATTTTGACGATTACGGCGAGGACGAGCCGGAAGCAGGCAGCGAGGAACAGGAGGACGAGGAATGAGGTTAGTCATTGCAGAGAAGCCGAGTGTGGCTGCGGCACTTGCCGCCGCCCTTGGCGTAAAGAACAAAAAGGACGGATATATGGAGGGCGGCGGCTACCTCATTTCATGGTGCGTGGGGCATTTGGTGGAGCTTGCGGAAGCCGCCGCCTATGGGGAGCAGTACAAAAAGTGGAGCTATGACAGCCTGCCGATCCTGCCGCAGCCGTGGCAATATACCGTATTCAAAGACAGGCAAAAGCAGTTCAAAATTCTAAAAGACCTCATGCGCCGCAGCGACGTTTCCGAGGTTGTCAACGCCTGCGACGCAGGGCGCGAGGGCGAGCTGATTTTCCGCCTTGTCTACCATGCGGCGGGGTGCGATAAGCCCTTTTCCCGCCTTTGGATTTCCTCTATGGAGAAAAGCGCAATCAAAAAGGGCTTTGCGGAGCTGAAACCCGGCGAAGCGTATGACGCGCTCTATGCGTCTGCGCTATGCCGCGCAAAAGCGGACTGGATCATCGGCATCAACGCCACCCGCCTTTTCTCCGTCCTTCACGGCAAAACTCTAAACGTGGGGCGCGTTCAGACGCCGACCTTAAAAATGCTTGCAGACCGGGACGCGGCGATCACCTCTTTCAAGAAAGAAACCTACCATATCGTCCGTCTTGATGTGGGCGACGCGGAAGCGGCAAGCGCGAGGATCTCCGACGCCGCAGATGCGGAAGCCCTCAAAACGGCTTGCGAAGCGTCGCAGGCCATTTGCATTTCGGTGAGGCGTGAGAGGAAAACCGAGCAGCCGCCCCGCCTGTTCGACCTTACGGGCTTGCAGCGGGAAGGCAACCGCATTTACGGGTACACCGCAAAGCAGACCCTTGACCTTGCACAAGCCCTTTACGAAAAGCGGCTGCTTACCTACCCGCGAACGGACAGCAATTATCTGACCGACGACATGGGCGATACGGCGGTGCATATCGCCGCGCTGCTTGTCGGCAAGCTGCCCTTTATGAAAGGCGCGGCGTTTACGCCGGACATAGCCCGGACGCTTGACAGCAAAAAGGTGTCCGACCACCACGCCATTATTCCGACAATGGAGCTTGCGAAAGCAGACCTTGCCGCGCTGCCGGAAAGCGAAAGAAATATCCTCACCCTTGCCGGGGCGCGTCTGCTGTTCGCCGCCGCCGAGCCACACATTTTTGATGCGGTAACGGCGGTGTTTTCCTGTGCCGATACCGAGTTTACGGCAAAGGGAAAGACGGTTCTTTGCGACGGGTGGAAAGAGCTGGAACAACGCTACCGGGCGACGCTGAAAGGAAAGCCCAACGCCGAGGGCGACGAGGAAAACGAGCTTATTTTAGATGCGCCGACCTTTGCCGAGGGACAGAGCTTTGACAGTCCAGCCGCAAGAGTTACGGCGCACGACACGCAGCCCCCGAAGCCGCACACGGAAGCTATATGCTGTGAAAGGGGAATAAGAAATCGCCCATAGAAAGGAGAGTTTTTCAATGAAAGCAAAGAAAACGGAC
>ENA-UONT01001918-UONT01001918.1-human-gut-metagenome-genome-assembly--contig:-CS20-NODE-1918-length-16056-cov-5.604837_pt1 | contig 16056 bp, 19 predicted proteins | sample MGYA00242459_ERZ724006 | MGnify/ENA metagenome assembly ERZ724006 | reverse complement strand
AAAGAAGTATTTATTTACGACGAGCAAGGAAATGAAGTGAAGCTGACGGAGTACATAGCAAAGCACGCCCAAGAGGAATGCGAAGTGACAGCAGAGGACGTCATGGAGGGCTGTTGCTTCGAGTGTATGGATTGTCCGTTGGGGATATTAAATACGATTGCCATACAAGCGGCGGAGCTGCGTCACCGTCTATCAGAGCTGGAGGACAAACTCGAAGAGGGAACGCTGGTAGAGTTGCCGTGCAAGGTGGGAGATACGGTGTATATCGTGGGTCGAAAATACAGAGCGGGAAGCTATGAGAGTTTTATCAATACGGGGAAATTCAGATATTCGGACATAGAGAAGTTCGGAGATATTGTATTCATCACCCGCGAAGCCGCGGAAGCGAGATTGAAGGAGCTGGAGAAATGAAAATACTTAAATACGGTATTTCCGTGATAAGATGCCCGCTGTGTAAAAATTTAATAAGCATGCAAGAATTAAGCAGGGAGGAGAAATGCGAGCGAGAATAGATACGGTCACGGATAATTTACGCCGTGGGACGGTACATACGCTTTACACGCCGACGGCGGAGGTGGAGATTTGTTTGATCTGTCCGTTGAAAGAGTGTAATAAAAGCGAATGCGAGAGGTTTAAGGCAGAGAAAAGAAAGCTGAAGGAGAAAAAATGACGATTAAAGATAAACGAGAATATATCAAGACGGCCTTTCGGGATTATATGAATAATAAACGACGGCTGGAACAGCTTGTGATCCCGGGGTTGGGCGGCGTAGATTACGCACGCCCTTCTGTCGTTTCAGACAAATACTCCAACAGCGCGGAAAATTCCTACATTCAATATATTGACCGCAAGGTTGTGAACGAAAAAAAGATAGAGATTGTTCGTCGGACGCTCGAACACTACAAGATCGAGGACAAAAAGTATGGCGCAAAAGGAAAATATCAATATATAATCAATAGATGGGTCAGACGGTTCCCGTACAGAAAAGCCGCATGGAGCGTCAATATATCCGAGCGCACGGCGATGTATTGGGCCGAGGAGATTTATTACATCGCAGAAATCATCGCGGAGGAATACAAGTTATTTCCATAAAAAAAGGGAGGCGTATGCCTCTCTTTTTAATATTTATTCGGCCGACCTGTCTTTCGGTTTTCGATCTCTTCAATCGTCGGCAATCTGCCCAAACGTTTTGCCAAACGATAAATTGCCGATTTGCTTCGATTTGTGATCCTGGCAAGATCTTCAACGGTGTATTTCTTTTCACTTTCCATTTTTACCTCATTTTACCTCACAAAACGTTGTAGCAGGATAACACGGCGCATTGTTCGTCGTCGTCTAAATCTTCAAATTTACGATCGTCGGGAAGCTCGTATTCACGTACTTCAGTACTATGATTTTTGTCGTTGTGAGATTTTTCGTGAGCGCACTGTTTGAAGGCTTCTTCTTTGTCGTAGCCTTCATAGTAGATCCATTCGTCGCAGGTTGTAGTAGCGGTGGTGACGGTTTGATAATATTTCATGATTTTGCTCCTTTGTCCGCGTTTATCCCCACGGACGGGGATATTTTTTTGATTAAATAGCCTTTTTAAGCTCTTCGATTTCTTTCCCGCCGAAAAGCGAGCATTCCAGTTTGAACGCGCTCATCAATTCTTTTTGAGCTTCTTCGTAGTCATTCGCAAAAATCAAATCGACGGTTTTTTTAACGCGGTCGTAAACATCTTGCTGGCTATGGTTATTATTTATTCCGCGCACTTCTACAAAGTTACGATAGAGATATTTAATCGCGGTATCGGAAAAATTGATCTTTCCCTGTTTGTTTGCCGAAAAAATAACCCCTGCCTGTCTTTTCGTTATGCTTTCATAATACATAGCCATATTTGTTTCTCCTTCGAGGCTTCCCTCTCTCAACCTTTGTGATTATATTATAGCACATAAAAAAGTGTTTGTCAACATTTTTTCAACACTTTTTCAACAATTTATATAATTTTTTTTCTCGTGAAAAATGGTGCAAAAAGTTTGCAGTTTTCCCCCGTTTTAGTATGATATAATGGTATCGTGGAAAAAGTGAAGAAAGCCGTCGGCAGAGATGTCGGCGGTTTTGCTTTGAAAGGAGTTGAGACGATGTGAACGTGAGACAGCAGAAATTCTGCGACTATTATCTACAATCGGGGAACGCGACGGACGCGGCGATCAAGGCGGGATATTCGGGGAAAACGGCGTACTCTATTGGACAAAGATTGTTGAAAAATGTTGAAATCGAAAAATATAACGCAGAACATCAGCAGAAGGCGCATAAAGAGCGTATAGCAACGGCGGAGGAGATACTTGAATTTCTGTCCGATACGGTGAGGGATGGCGAGGTGGGGCGCAAAGACAGGCTGAAAGCGGCGGAGCTGTTAGGGAAAAGGTATGCTTTATTCGAAGATAGAAGGGATAACGGAAATGATGAAAACGGAGGAAAGACGGTCGAATTTATCTTTACCGATACGTCGATGAAAGATGGGTAAAAAAGTAATTATCCCGAAGATATTCAAAGAGTTATTCATACCGAATCGAACAGCGGTTGAACGGGCAAAGTTTACGCCGGAGTATAAAAGAGAAATCAAGCGAAAGTTGTTACACGGCGAAGATATAGACGCTTCGGCGCTTGGAGTAAAGACGTTTGTATTAAAAGGCGGACGAATATCTGGAAAAACCGTGAATGATGAAAAGGCCACAATTCCTTTGTTTTTCGACAAAGAGCCAGGGGATATTTGGTATTGTCGGTCTGAAGATAACACGATACGTCGGTCAATATTCCAATCGCTCCAATCGACGCTAAGAGGTGAGGGATATACGCTTTCTAATCGAGTCGATACAGATTTCAAAGTATCTACCTCTCCGTTTGAGGTTAAGTGTAGTAAAACGGGGAACGTTTGTCAATTTTTTGCGATAAACAAGGATATAGACCGAACAAAGGCCATGACCCCTCCAAGCGGGAAGTTAAAAAAGGTCATGTTGGAAGAAGCAAACGAGCCGGACGATGAAAAGTATGTAGAAGCTTTGAAATCCACGGCCTTGCGGTATATGTACGAAATGAGTAAGATCACTTTTCGGTATAATCCTCCGCCGGGGCTTAATCATTGGGCGAATAAATACTATCCGCAAATGGCAAAGCGCGGGGCTATATTGATAAATCCAATATGGAGAGATATAGCAGAGCTTCTTGACCCTGTGGTTATAGCCGACATTTTGAAGATGAAAGCCGAAGACCCCGTACACTACGCGTATTGGTATGGCGGGGAGGTTGTAAGTTTAGAAGGGCTTGTTATTTGGTCTTTCAATCGTCAAAAACATCTTCTGCCGTTGGCGGAATTACAGCGTCGGATTGTTCGGAATTTATATTATCAACCGACATATATGTTTTATGGGGTTGATAGCGGCTTGAAGAACGACGCTACGGCCATTTCCGCTTGGGCGTTATACCCTGACGGAAAACTGATAAAGTTATCGACGTTTTATCTTGATATCGCGAAAGAACGGCGTATGACAGGAATGCGAGGGATATCTCATACCGACCAAGTAGAGCTAATGGTCGAATGGTATAAAAAATTTAGAAAGCACATGGAGGAATACGGCATACAGATACCCGAACCCTCGCGGGAACGTTGGTGCTTTGACGGTGCAGCTTTAACGCAAGATCTAATGCTGGAATTCGAGAAAGCCACGAGATTCCAGACAAAAGCCGTAACAGATAAAGACATAGAAAGAGATAACGCAAGACTTGTAAACAGCTTCCGAAGTGGACAGCTGTTTTTTCTTGACCTTCCCGAGAATAATATCAGCGTCGAGGAATACGAGACGTTTGCCTATGACGAGGAAAACGAAATACCGGAAGGACAGAGCGATCATACGATTGACGCAGATAAATACGCGACATACGAGTATTATTACGATTTCTTATAAAGATAAAGGAGGCAGAAGAAAAATGGGCTTTCAGCAGCCGAAACAGCTTGAAGATTATTTGAACAACGATTGGAGACGACCGCCGCAGAATTTTGTGGATTGTTCGTTATACTATACGGGGCTTGATGTCTTTTTCATTGATTACATGAACAAAGTCGTGAGGCCGTGTATGGCATATACGTGCGGAAGTGCCGACAATCTCATCAACAGCGGGATAAAGATGAATATAGGCATGACTTTGAAAAACTCTGCGGTCAAGCTCGTCAAAGGTGATAAGATACTCTTTGAAGGAGACGACGAGGCCTGCAAGGCGCTTTCAGACGTCTGGGCGCCTGGAGTGGGATTTGAAACATTTATCGAATCCGCCATTGACTATATGATGATGGGCGGGACAGTGGCCGTGAAACTAAATAAAGACGCACAGGGAAAAATCTATCCCTCCGCGCTTCGGGCGGATCGGTTTTACGCCGATATGGACGATATGGGGGACATTGTTTATATAACCTTTTTCAATAGCTTCCTATATTCAGAGAGTTTTGGCCGGAAATCCTCTCGACAATATTGGCTGGTTGAGCAGAGATATTATGACCAATCCGGTACAGCGGTTTCTGTAAATAAAGTCCATGTAAAAAGCGGTGTTGCAGGAAAAGAGTTGATGCCCACGATGGAGGCGGAAGGAATTCGGGAAGAAGATTTACCTGACAATATCCGTCAAATGCTTTTGCGGCGTGGAATCACACTGAATAAAGAAGTACCGCTTCATTTCAAAGATGGGTTGGGTGTTTGGCTATGGCGGCGAACGGCAAACAACAGCTGCGTGCCGGGGTTAGCCTTGGGAGATCCGCTTTTATATGGCGCTTTGGATATTCTTTGGGCGACGGACGTCGTTTTTTCCGGTTCTATCACGGATGTTATTCTCGGCAAAGGGAAAATTCTCGTGCCTAAAAAGTATCTGACCTCTATTCGGGAAGATTTTAAGCGTTTAGGTATAAATACAAAACATGATTTTTTTACCGACGACTTGTCAGATACGGACGATACTCTGGTATATATCGCTACCGAACGCGATAAAGACTTTATACCGCAGTCTGTGCAATTTGATATACGTTCGGAAGCATATCGAGGAATGCTTGAGGTATATCTTCGCCAGGCGGCGGTACATTGTGGGTTTGCCCCGGCCTCGGTTTTCCCGTTTTTGCAGGATCAAAGCTCAAAAACAGCGACAGAGGTGACGGCTGAAGAAAATTTGACGCGTTCAAGCGTTCAGTCGATACATCAGACGATTGTGCCGTGTATAAACCGCATGATAGCAGAAGTGCTTTTACAGTATGGTTTTACAGGAAAAGCCAGGATCAAACTTACGGACTATGTAGGTAACAAAATCCAGCGAGACCAAAATATTCGGGATAATTATGCTGCAGGATTGCTCCCCCGTGACGTGGCGATACAGCACGTCAATGATATTTCGGCCGGCGAAACGGAGGAATACATAGAAAAAATCGACGCAGAAGAAACTCAAAGAAGGGAGGCGGCGCGAGAGACGGCTCTCGGAACTGCACTTTTTAATGAACAAGACTATTATGGAGGTCAATAATGGATTTGAAATCATACGCACCCGATCCTCTGAACGAACAGGCCAGCGTATTGGTGGACGCGCAAACGGATATAAAGACAGCGATAAAAAGGGGCGTGCTTAACGGTGCGTCCTTTGTCGTTATATCCGCAGAAGTGCGAAAAATCATCTCTCGAGCGGTAGCTCGGATTCGTTCTCCTACACTTCAGAAAGACTCCCGCGTTTCGTTGATGAAATTCGCCAACAAAGCCTACTCTGATTTTAAGGCGACTTTAAGCCTGGACAGTACGCTTCTTGCGGCCGTGGTGTTATTATCCGAGCGAATAACGGAGCGTAAAACAAACGGGCTGAAAGGCCAATATTTTATACCCCGAACACCACGGGAGATAGAGGCGGTCGAACAAGTGGCCGAGCGTACAGAGATACGGATCAGGGCTTATGACAGAGGTCTGCCCTTACGGGAATTTCAAAAGACGTATATAGACCGCGTTTCAAAGGCTCTGGGCGGCCTTGCAGAAGAAAAAGCGCTCGACCCGAACGATGTGTCGGGGCGCAACTCCCTGCGCAATCTGGCGGAAATGCAGGTTCGATACGAGCGGCATTTAGAGGAGATTGATACCCTTAAATCCAGTGGAGAAAAGCTCGTCGTGTGTTCTGTTCACGCGGACTGTTCCGACCGTTGCGCTCCCTTTCAAGGGCGTGTGTATTCGTTGGACGGCACGAGCGGCACGACCGAGGATGGGCGGCGGTACGTGCCTTTGGAAACTGCGACAGATATCTTCTATACTACAAAGGCGGGTAGGACGTATAAAAACGGTTTGCTCGGATTTAACTGCCGTCATAAGCTCTTGCCATATAAGCCCAATATGGTGATTCCATTTGTTTCGGAAACAGAGCGAAAGAAAGAGGACGCGATAACGAAGCGTCAAAGGGCCTTGGAACGCGCGGTGATAGGCTATCGGGAAGAAGCGTTGATATATAAAGGAACCGACGTGGAGAAGTACAGAGAAGCGCGTAAAAACGCTGTAGAGGTCTATAACGAGTATAAGCGTTTCAGCAAAGAGAATGGTCGGGCGTATTATCCCGACCGAGTAAAAATTTTATAACTTAAGCGGGGTGCTCTCACACTCCGCTTTTATTATGCCGCAAAGGAGGGATAACCCATGGCATGGAGTTTTGGCAAGAAAAAAAACAAAGAGGAGGTCGAAGAAAAAATGACCCAAGACGAAAAGGAAATCAAGAAAGCAGAAAAAGACGTTGCCGAAAAAGGCAAGGATAGTCAGACGGAGAAAGACCGTGTTGACGAGAGTGTAGGCGAACAGGAGAAGCGCTCGGGAAACGAAAATTCCCAGGACGCAAAAGCCCGTGTAGATGAATCCGAAGGCACAAAGAAAGCCGACGAGGAACGCGCGGAGGAAAAGAAAGAAGATCGTAAAGACGAGGATAAAGCTCCCGCTTGGGCGGCTTCGTTGGTATCTTCAATGGAAAAGATCGTCGGAATGTTGGAGAAGTTAAATTCCTCGACAGATTCGACGCAAACAGCAGACAGCGCAGCGGCTGAAAGAATGGAAGAAGCATTCGGACAGCGCGGCGGAGTTTTTCACGGCGACACACCCGCAGAGGAAAAGAAAATGACCCCTGAGGACGTCGCTAAAGCAATCAGAAAAATCATGTAACGACAAAGGAGGATTAAAAAATGTCGGACAATCTCGTAATTTCTCAAGGTATCTCTGACAGCCAGCTTTACTTGCAGGCTGTAGCAAACGCAGGCGCACCGTATAATGTTACGCCCTCCAGCGGGAATTACCCGCTCGTAGGGAATGTGCTTGTAAACAGACGGCTCGCCAATCGTTGGTTGGCTGTCAATCTCGCCTCCCGTGCCTTCGTGGACGGGCTCGGCGTTACTTCTGCAGGCGCAGAATCAGAAAACGTGGGCATGCTCCGTATTCCTATGCTCTATATGCCGCCCAGAATTAAGCGTACTCTCGGCTCAAAACTCTGCCCTTCGGACGCAGGCGATAACGGCACGCCGGGAAACAATCTTCCGTTTAACCGCAATCTTCCACATGGGGTGCAGTCGGACGGGTTCGATATCAAATTCATGCAGGAATATGACGAAGCGGCGCAGGTATCCCGAGTTAATATGCGTATGATCGGAAACGATCTCGATTTGCTCGGACAATATACGTCGTATATTCCGAAAACAGTCGGCTTGCTGATGGACGCGGATATTCTTGCGTCCCACATTGGCTCGGGGCTTACCAGAGCCAATCAGACGGGTAACTCAAATATTATCGCTTACAATCCTGCGACTACCGACGACGGATATTTACAGACCATTCTCAATAATCTTGCGTCGAAGATATCCAACGTTCGTGGATCGTATAAAGAGGGGATTGTTTCTTACTCGCCCGAAAAATCCGTTATCGTCATGCGGTGGTCTTTGTTCAATAAGTTCAAAACGATTAAGAACGGCGCGCTCGTTAATTCCGATATTGCTCAAAAAATCCTGCTGAACGGTTATCTTGACGACAGCGGCGAAAGACTTATGGGCAATTATGTTTATGGTCGGTATTCGGGCGTCATTATCAAAGTCCTTCCCGATGAATATTTCGACACCGCAGCGGCGACGCTCAATCTCAACGCGACGCAGTATGCGCAGTGGAATAAGGTTGTTGCCTACATCTCAAACGCCGAGGGTACGATGTTCGGCATGTCGGCGACGATCACGGACGTTGATAAAGCTCCGACGACTTCTATCGGCTACATAATCCGTAACGATTGGGGCTGGGGCGTCAAAGTCGTTCGTCCTTCGTCTATCGCGCTTGTAGTCGAGACTTCCAACGATTTGGGAGACTTTACCAACCCTGTGCCTGCGTTCGAGGATATCAATTCGCCTGCAAACATGGAAGGGATTATCGAAGGTTATCAAAACGGCGATCCCAGCGAAAAGAGCGTTCAGAGAATCGGAGTGAGCGCTCCTACGCTTGTTACCGAAGTAACGCTGACCGTCAATGGCACGGGCAGCTCGCCGCTTCTCGCTGCTTCTGTCGTTGTTCGAGCTGAAGACGGTACTTATCCTACGGTAGCAAACAATGAGGACGGCACTTATGTGTTTACTCTGCCCAGAGCGAGCACTGCAACGGTTGCCGTATCTGCGGAAGGATATACTGCAAAATCTGCTTCTATCTCTGCGGCTAATACTGCAACGGCGGCCTATGCAACCACTGTTGCTCTTACGGCTAAATCTTAACACGTTTCTGAGGGGTTATCGTAAAGCCCCTCTCCACTTATACGAAAGTGACCGAAATGCTCTCTTGAAAAGGCTTCGTCCGCTGTGCCTTAAACAGCGGTACACCATTACTATTCAGGAGGCGCTATATGTCTGAAATACCCGCTACACCCATTGTCCCCGCAAAACCCGTTTATCCCTACGATGACGAGTACATGATTTTTGATAAAACCACAGGGCATTACATCTTGACCGAGAAATACGTCATAGAACAGCTCGGGATCGATCTTTCCTCGCGTATCAACGAGCGCAACGCTATTAATCCGTCGGCTTTGGTTGCGCGGTTTTTGAAACAGGCGTCGAACATGGTTTATAACTATATCCATGAATTTAACACAGATAACTGTTTGCAGGATTTATTGATAGCAAAAATCCCGTCTTTACGTCTTTTAATCATGGAGGCTATGGGCGAACAGTTTTATTACCTTTCCACGGTCGGCGACGTGTCCCGTTCGACGGATAAAGAAAAACGCGCCATGTCTATCGACAAAAACTGCGAGGCGGTACTGCTTCGAACCGTGCCTGAACTTGGTACTACGATACTTTACATGGGGGATTTGTCAAGATGGACATGTTGGATTTGTTAAACCCTAAAAACGATTACTATTTCACGGGCTATTATTATCCGCATTATCCAAGTACGCCCGAGGACGGACGCGTAACCTTCAATTATCGGCAGATCAATCCCTATTCCCGTGCATTTGCCACGGTCATGAATACCGTGCGTTTGGACGCGGAAACGTACGCTATAAGAACCAACGAGGACTGCGGCTTTGAGATAAAGGGCTATATCTCCACGCAAGACGGCAAATTCTGGTTGATAGAAGAAATCATTCACAATGAACAAGTACCGGGCGCAGAGGAAGCTTTAAGACTGTTTAAGAGTGTGGTACAATCTGAGTATCTCATGCGGCTTGTAAAAATGGATAATCCTTGGGAGGTGGCGACATGATCTCCGATGAGGATTTTGCGGCTGCTTGCGAGTTAGCCTATGAGCAATTAAGAGAACTGGCGCCATACGATACGGGAAACCTTGCGCTGAACGCGATACAGATAGAATTTGTTTCTCCGACGGAATGTAAAATTCGCGTCGATGAAGCTATAGCCCCGTATATGCCGTTTACCAATGAAAAGTGGGAACATAAGTGGATTAAAATGGGGAATTTTAAGCCTGGAGAAGTGGTAGAGCGCTTTCGGACTTGGGATAACCCAAACGAAGGCTGGTGGAACCGCGCTTGTAGATTTATAATAGAAATAATCGCCGATTTGCTCGGCGGGGAGTTAAAAAAACAATGATCACATTAGACCAAATCAAAGAAAATTATATTATTCCCGTATTAAGCACAACTCCTTTTAATTTTATCATATTTACCGATACGGGAGATTGGGCGAAAGCAGGCCGAAAAAAAAATACCGTCACGGAATACATAAATGGTCTGTTTGAGCTTACTTCTTCCGAATTACGCAAATTGAGCGGAGAAACGGTAGGGGTGTCTATAACAACGCGCTTGACGTTTCTTGTTCCTTGCGGAGATAATCCAAGCAATGACGTTATCACTCCCGTTCAAGATCTGCGTAATGCGCTTTATAATGCTTTTGAAGCTAATATGATACTCAATATAACCGTGGACGGGAAAATTTATTCAGGCGGGGTTGCACCTATGCTTCCCATGGCAGCGTCGCGAGCAATACGCTCCCAAGTCGGTGATAGTTTAGAATATTCTTGCATGCTTACGTTTTCGTATCTCGAGAACGCGCTAAATTCTTCGGAGGTAAAATTATCCATAGACGGGGAGAATATAGTTTTTACAGGCGTTTCTTTTACGCGTAAGCCTATCATATCTTCCGATTTATATTCAAACTCTGCTAACAGCGAAGGTAAGTGTTATGCGGAAAATTCGGCCTTTAATATAGATTTTGAGGCTCCTGTATTTACGCAAGGGAATATTTCCTCGGTATTGGCAAAATTCCTCCTCGGAGTTACTAACGTCAATACGCCGCATACGGTAACCATAACTCTTGGCGAATTAGCTGTCCGCACATTGACAATGTCTTTTGGCGAAAGCTCTTTAAGTGCTTCAGGGGTTACAAATTCAACGTATAAAGTTTCGTTGGTTCCGTACGCCTCAAGTGAAACCGTAGGAGGGTGAATATGGCTGAAAGCAACTCATTTGAAATCGTTATCCGAAATGAAACACAAGACAGCGGAGAAACAGAAGTCGGCGGCGCAGGTGGAATAAACGCCGCAGGGGGAGAACCTGCCGCTACCACGGGTTCCAGCGGATCTACGGGAAAAAATAAAGTGGGACGGGCATTTTTATCCGTCTATAAACCCGTCAAATCCACAGTAAACCAGATCGTTTCTTACGAAGTCTCACAAGTCGAGCTCCGCACAGGCTCACGGGAACAGCACCAAAAAGCCAGCTTTGCTTATTCGATAGGCTCGCAGCTTTGGAACACGGCGGAAACCGTAGCGCTCGGCGCGGCGTTCGGCGGCCTTGCGGGCGCGGCCGTAGGGCTGGCCTTAAGCGCCGTTTCTACCGTCATTTCTATCGGACAGGCGCAGAACACCATAAACACCCAAAGACAGCTCGAGGACGTTTCCCGTAACCTCTCCGCCCAACGAGTGACCGTATCGGGCGGGCGGTATATGAACGCTTCCGAGTTTTAGGCAAAAGAAAAGAACGAGTTTACCGCTCGTTCTTTTTTAATGAGTTTAATTCTTTTTCAAGAGCTTCGATTTTCTTTTGTTTTTTTGCTTCTTCAAGAGTTTCTTTGTTTTCTTTGTGTTCTTTCAATAAAGAAGTTTTGAAAAATTTTACTTCAAAGAAATCAAGGAACACAATAAATATAATTTGCATAAGAGCAGAAAGAAAAAAACAAATTGCTTCTCGACGATAAGCGTTAGCCGCTACGGTGACTCCTTCGGGAAAAACTCTTACAAGTTGTAAAGCTTGTATTCCTTCATAAATAGAAAAAGCAACAGAAAATAATAACAACAAATTTAATAGACCTTTAACAATAAGTTTTTTCATAATTTACCTCTAACCAAATAATACCACAAAAAAAAGTGACTGTCAATAGACGGTCGTTATTTTTATAAAAAATTTTATAAGGAGCATTAAAAAATGAACGACTTTTCAGTAATCATCAACGGTCACAACTACGCAAACGCGGTTTTCCCCTTTAAGTACGGGGATTTCCTTGACGAACAACTTGACTTTGCCACGCTCACGCTTTCGCGGGTATCTCCCGAAGTTTATGCGCCGCTTACGCCCGTTTATATCACGATTACGAGCAACGGCACAAACGGCGTGCAAAGTAAAGAAAAGACATATTTAATAGCCGAGGACAGCGCATACGAAACGCCGAACGGGTCAGGATTTTATCGTCACGAGCTTATGCTGATTGAAGAAACAAAGTACCTTGAGGGCTTTATGGTAGAAAGCTTATGCGTAACAAACGCGGGAGGAAGAAATTATGTAATGATAGATCCTACCCAACAAAATTATGCCGATTTTACAGCAATAAGCTTTTTGTTTTCTAATGATAATAAAACTCCTTTAATTACTGGGACGCAAATGAGCCTCCCCGATATAGTTCCTTATGAAAATACTTCGGGAATTATAGACTACACGCAAACTATAAAAGTATTTCTTACTAATGCGTTCACATCGTTTATTGAAAAAGAAATTTATAGCAATACAACTACTAATCATACAGGAACAGTGCCAGGAACAATAGAAATTTATTCAGGCATTAATATTCTTACCTATACTTATACAGTAAGTTTTACAGCAGGAGGGTCGCCTACTACATTTAATTATAAATCAAGTTTTACCATTTACGGTCAACCCAACTATTACCCGCTTAAGCCATGGACGATTAAAGAGGTCATCGATCGAGCGTTAGAACTGACGGAACCTTTGATATGGGATAAGAGTGCAAAAAACTATGTCGTGCCGCCGAGATTTCATTTCGATTATAAAACAAAGCAGACGACAACGGCAACCGAGACGGTGCAGGCGAGAATAAGCGCGGATAATCCTTTGGCGCCTACGTTTTACAAAAATGTGGATTTTACAGAGGGACATATAATCGGTGCAAAAGTGACAAGTACGCCGCCCAAAGTATCGGCAACGGTAGCCTTTACGGGAGACAGTTATACCGTAACAGGCTCGGCTATAAACGTCGGGGACTATGAAATCGGGGTAGAAATCACGTACGCGGACGGGGAAGAAGTGGAGTTATTCGAGCAAAATTCTCCCGAGTTTACTTTTACCCGTGCAACGCTTCGGGAGTTATTGCAAGCGATAGGCGGTTATATCCACGCAGAGCCGCGCCTGAAGGGCGATACAATCGTCTTTGACCGATACGGCGGGCAGGAATTAGCGCGTTACTACGACGTAAATAAGAAAGAAATAACCGATCTCAAAGAGTATAACTACTCGGGAAAAACGGTGCGTTACGGCATAGAACAGGCCTGTACGCGGATAGACAGCTACGTTGATAATCTCGTCAATCAGATATCGGCCACGCCCGCGACGGTCGGCCAGCCGCACAATAACGGGTATCAGAGCGTGAGGACGGACTCTGCATATTTGAGATTTGAAGAAAACGACAGCACGATCTTTCCGACGGCATACCCGATATTACAAATCCATAAGCTGTATTGGGTGGACACGTCGGGTTCGGCCGTGACGAAAGATAAATATGATATCACCCCGTACGTGTTTGAGAAATCCATTTACGACTCGCAGTTGTCCTCATACACCGACGTATATCCGTCATCAAAGGCCTATGGGATATATTACACGCAAGGACAAAAGAATATCGGCGGCTTTTTCTTCAAAGCTCCTGACGCTGTTAGCCCCGTATTTAAGGAATATGCTATCTTAAATATTCTGCGCACGGTGACAGGAAATCCCAATCTTACCATTGACAAAACCAACTATACGAAGCTGTGTTTCGAGCTGGAATACATACCTGTATGTTCGGCGCGGGTGGGTCACGGCAAGCAATACGTCGGGGATTGGCTGAAATTCCCCCGAACGCTGGCGCACAACCAAAGCGGGAACATGGTAGAAACGCAGTATTGCGGGGAGAATATCAAAGGCACGGCGGAACGATTGGGCACGATAGAGAAAAGCTATACGTTTACGGCGTTTAATCTTAACACAATCCCCGAAGCGGGGCAACTGTGGGACGAGGAGTATTATATCGCCACGGTATCAGTAGAAGTAAATCAAGATCGTTTCCGCTGTACGGTAGGGCTTTCGAAAAACTTCAACAGGATTTCGCAATATATCGGCGCGAACTCGTATCGGCGTATCTTTGAGGTCTCGGAAAGAATGGTGCAGGAGCGGCAGTCGCTTTATACGGATTATCTTTTAATTACCGACGTCACGTCTCCTATTCCCGAATTTAAGGAGAATACGCTCGTTATCCGATATCCGAGCTTTTGGAGCAATCTTTTAGCGACGTTTACGCAGGAGGGTTCACCTCGTAACGTTATACCAGGGAGAATATCTCTTACGGTAGTGCAGGGCGAGACAAAGAACGGAAAGGAAACCCTGCCAGCGGTTGCTTTGCCTGTGATTTCGTCAGCTTTTGGGAACGTCATAGAGTTTTCGTGGGAGTTCGTGGATAACTTCTCGGCGGGTATGCGTGCGGTAGAGGTAACGAGCGGAAACATAACGGGCACATTCGGGCAAGAGGTGCAATACTGCGATTATTACGGCAGAATGTATTACGAAAACTTCACTCTCTGTGTAACGCTCAATGACAGTGTGTCCTACGAAAACGAAATGAATTATCCGCTGGTCGGCTCGATATCGACGAGTACGCAGAATTATTACGCTATAGGGACGTTCTCAAATAACCCGATCGTAAAGCGCAAAGACAGCCGCGAGGCGCTGAAGGAGAATTACGCAATAGAGTTTGCAACGGACATAAAACATGTGATTATAGGCTCGGCTTTGGCCGCAAATAACCCGTTTGTGAGCGGGATAAATACAAAAGCAAAAGCTATTTTTGTTATCTTAAATCGCCCGATTAATAAATTCTCCCGAAAAATCAATATGAGCGCGGGGAATATCGCCGCGCGGTATGAGATCGGCGATACGGGGATATCTATAAGTATAGGCCAGTCGGACGTGACGCCGTATCTCGAATGCAACGGAATCACCGCTACTGCTACGGGGAAAGCCTGGGCGTTTATGACACCTGTCTATGAGGGCGAGCCTTACACGGTAGAAGACGAGGACGGAAACGTTTCTACTATTACGCCGAAGTATGGCGGGGAATTGCTGTTCGGCAGGAATATCGATATTAAAAACGGAGATAACGTCGGGGCGTTCAGAATTGTGGGGACGCACGATGTTTTTGATTATTTGAAACAGAAGGAGGCATGATATGAATTTTTATGTTGATAGCGGCGGAGTGGTGTTGCACGTGGCCCCCGAGCGGATATTCCAAGGCTCGGCCAACGCGAATACTATTCGTTTTATCGGAGCGTTTGCGCCAAATTTGCCCGTGCTGGTAGCTTTTAAGCTGCCGAACGGGGTATGGACTACGCCGCAATCCATGGGCTTTTCGGCGCAGTTATCGGGCGTGGAAACAAACGACGGCGTACAGTTCAACACGTGGGAATATCAAATTCCGCAGGTGATTACGGAAAACTACGGGACGGTAAACGTGCAGTTTTATGTGTACGGAGACGCGGGCGGAACGGGCGGACAGATCGCAAGCGCGATGTCGTCGTTCGTAGTGGAAAAGGGAGTACCGATTACACTCCCCGACCCTACGGACGATTATCAAACGCTGTTGACACAAATCTTAGCGGTACTGTCTCAAATTCAAAGCGAAATCGGGGACTTACCCAATAATTACGTGCCCAGATCTTCAGGCCGACATATCGTATATGTCAATGATATAAACGGAAATCCGAGTACGCAAATCTATGCCGTTGATGCTTCGGGAAATATCATAGTTCAGCGAGACGGAAACGGACAAATCAGAGTTCCGCTTGCTCCCCTGCAAGGCTATGACGCGACCTCGAAAAACTATGTAGATGAGTCTATTGAAGCCTTACCGAGCAAGTATGTAACCCTTGATACCAATCAGACAATTTCAGGAAACAAAACGCATACAGGAATAAATACATTTAATGGGTTTACTTCTATTAATGGTGTCGGCATAGACGCGGACGCTATAGTGAAAGGTAGCGATCGTTTCAAATACCCTGT
>ENA-UONT01001910-UONT01001910.1-human-gut-metagenome-genome-assembly--contig:-CS20-NODE-1910-length-16139-cov-4.663890_pt1 | contig 16139 bp, 6 predicted proteins | sample MGYA00242459_ERZ724006 | MGnify/ENA metagenome assembly ERZ724006 | reverse complement strand
TCCGGCTATTTATTATGGTTTAAATGCCCTTTCCAACAACATGATTATGGCAGACCGGAAACGGCTTCGTACACCAAACGGTGTGATTCTTGGTACACCGGGAAGTGGTAAGTCTTTTAGTGCAAAGCGTGAGATTCTTTCCTGTTTCCTGATGACAAAGGACGATATTGTGGTCTGCGATCCGGAGGGCGAGTATTTTGCCCTTGTGGGAGCATTGCACGGACAGGTGGTAAGGCTGGCAACCAATTCCAAAGATTATTTAAATCCGATGGACATTCAGCTTTCCCATAAAGGGGATAAGGAAGCCTTAAAGCTGAAATCCGATTTTATCATTACTCTGTGTGACTTGATTGCCGGAGGAAAGAACGGTCTGGAAAATGATGAGAAAGGTATCATTGACGAATGTATCCGTCATATTTACGATGCTTATTTTGAAAATCCCGTACCGGAGAATATGCCTATCCTTGAGGATTTGTATAATGCCCTGTTAGAGCATAAGAACAAAAAGGCAGAACGGATTGCAAACTCCCTTGTACTATATGTGCATGGTTCGCAGAATTATTTTAACCACAGGACGAATGTAGACAGTCAGAACCGTATCATGTGCTTTGACATCAGGGACTTGGGAAACCAGTTGAAAGAGCTTGGAATGTTAATCGTACAGGATGCGGTCTGGAACAGGGTATCGCAGAACCGGGAGCGTAAGATTGCCACCCGCTATTATTGTGATGAGTTCCACCTTTTGCTGAAGGAGAAGCAGACCGCTATCTATTCGGTGGAAATCTGGAAGCGTTTCCGTAAGTGGGGCGGTATTCCTACGGGGCTGACGCAGAACGTAGGCGATTTTTTGAAGTCGGAGGAAATCGAGGGAATCCTCGGCAATTCCGATTTTGTATATCTCCTGAATCAAAATGCAAAGGATCAGGCAATCCTTGCAGATAAGCTGGGATTGTCAGAAAAACAGCTTGCCCATGTAACCAATTCCGAGCCGGGGTGCGGACTGATTCTGTTTGACAACGTGGTTATTCCGTTCGTAGATAAATATCCGGTAGATACCAAGACCTTTGCGGTTATGAATACCAAACCAGAGGAAAGTGTAAGGCAGGAGGTAAATGAGTAGTGGCGGAGAAAAAGAAACAGAAACCGGCTGCATTTGCACAGGAGAAAAAAACCTTTACCGGAGAAATTCCAAAGAAAGCAAACGAGGGTAAAGGTAAAAAATCCGCAGCATATCAGCCGAGAGATGCAGATACCACTTCTGGACACGATGTCCAGAGGTCGAAAAATACAAAGAAGTATCAGAAAGCAGATGCTTCTGGACAGAATGTCCAAAAGTCCGAGGGAGCAGAAGCCGGAGAGAAGTCTAAAAGCGATTTTATGCAGCCGGACAGCACTTTTACGGAGGAAGCCGGAGAGGAGCAGGGTAGAAAAATTGCCAGCGATGACTACCGCCACAGGGACACCTATCATTCGTCACAGAAAAAGGGCAGGTATCAAAGGCGGGAGATAAAGAGCCGGGAGCGAGTAAAGCAATTTGATTTTGAACAGGATTTCCAGACAAAGGACACTACCTTTACCGAAGAGGCAGAACCGGAATTTCATGGAAGCAAAAAGTTAGACCGACTGCAAAAGAAAGCGGAGAAAGCCAGAAAAAAGACGGAAGCTGCAAGAAAGAAGATTCCAAAGAAAACGGAGTATTCTCTGGAGCGTGTTTTTGATGAAAAGACGGGCAGAACAAAGTATGTATTGACTTCTGTAAAAAAAGAGAAACCATTCAAACCGGACAGTCCGGTAAAAAGAGCGGCTGGCAGGGTGGGAATGGAATCTTCTAATTTTGCCCATAGTAAGGTTGCCGAAGTGGAGAAAGAAAATTCCGGTGTGGAGGCTGCCCACAAGACAGAGCAGAGCGGGGAAGATGTTTACCGCTTTTTCAAAGGGCATTACAAAGGGAAAACGGAAAGACGGAGAGCGAAAGCTGCAAAGCTGGAGAAAAAGCAGATGCAGAAAGAGGTCAATTTCCGTTATCAGAAGTTCTTGGAAGAAAATCCGGAAATGCAGGAAAAGACCATTCAGAAGCAGTTGCAGAAAAGACTGCAAAAGCAGCGTATCAAACGGGAATATGCAAAAGCAAGACGGGCGGGACAGACAGCGAAAGCCGCAAAGGAAACAGCGGCGAAGTCCGGGAATCTTTTTACAGCGGCAGCCAGAAAGATACAGGAGATTGCATCAAAAAATGTTTCGCTTCTGCTTGCCATAGGAGCCTTTTCGGTGCTTCTTGTGATGATTATGACAGCAGTATCTTCCTGTGGGGCGATGTTTGCCGGAGGAATCAGTACCACGCTGGCAGGAAGTTATATGAGCGTTCCGGCAGAAATAGATGCGGCAGATTTAGCTTTTTCTGAACTGGAAAAAGAATTGCAGGCAGAGATTGATGCCATAGAAACCACTTATCCGGATTATGATGAGTACCGTTATAATCTGGCATCTATCGGGCATGACCCATTTGCACTGATCAGCTATCTGTCGGCAGTCCATACGGAATTTACTGAAAGTGAGGTACAGGCAGAAATAGAATATCTGTTTGATGAAATGTATGAGTTGACACTAAATCCTACAGAGGAAACGAGGACAAGGACGGTAACAAAAACAGGCACTCATACGGTAACAGACCCGGTTACGGGGGAAACAACAGAAGAGGAATACGAGTATGAAGTGGAAGAGGAATATACCGTAACCATTCTGGAAGTGACCCTGACAGCAAAAGATTTAAACGTAGTAGTTGCCGGACGCATGAATGAGGAGCAGAGAGAAATCTATGCTTTTTATAACCAGACCCACGGGCTGACACAGCAGTTTTATAAGCCCCTTGATTTATATTGGTACAACTATGTGAGCAGTTATTATGGCTGGCGTATCAATCCGGTCACAGGGCAGGAACAGTTACATCGGGGCGTAGATATTGCAGTACCTACCGGAACAACCGTATATGCGGCGATGGACGGGACAGTAACTACCGCAACTTATGACAGCTATTACGGAAATTATGTAGTGATTGAAGATGAAAAAGGCTACTGCACAAAATATGCCCACATGGATACCTTAAATGTCCGGGCAGGACAGAGCGTGACGCATGGAAATGTGATCGGAACAACAGGGAATACGGGAAGCAGTACCGGAAGTCATTTACATATCGAATGTCTGTATCAGGGGGAATATTATAACCCTCTTTTTTATTTTGAAGCAGGCACGGATACGCTGTATGGCGAAACGCCGGGCAGCGGAAGCGGCGGAGGAAATGTGATACCGCCGGATTCCTATGACGATGCAACCGTGCAGGCACTTATGGAAGAAGCGGCGAGATATTTAGACTATCCCTATGTATGGGGAGGCTCCAGTCCGTCCACCAGCTTTGACTGTTCCGGTTTTGTCTGCTGGGTATTTACAAACAGCGGTGTCCATAACCTGCCACGAACCACAGCACAGGGCATTTATAACCAGTGTACGCCTGTGTCGGCGGCAGATGCAAAGGCGGGGGATATTATCTTTTTTACAGGTACATACAATTCGGGCGTACCAGTCAGCCATGTGGGGATTTACTGCGGAAACGGGGTCATGATTCATTGCGGAGATCCAATCAGTTACGCTTCAATCAATTCGTCCTATTGGCAGAGCCATTTTTATGCGTTTGGAAGATTATCAGGAAATTAAAATAACAGGAAGTGAGGAACGATGACGAAAGAGAGAATTGTAAAGGAGCTTTCCAAAGTCCGGGAACAGCTTGCGGGATTGCAGGCGAGGGAGAGGGATTTGGCGGAACAGCTTCAGATGGCAGAGGATGCGGAGAAGATGAAATTCATTGAAAAGAATAAAATCTCTCTGGATCGGCTGATTCTGTTAAACAAGGTCAGCGAAGAAGAAATTATGCGTCTGCTGAAAGAAAAAGAGCAGAAAGAAGCAGCACAATCAGAAGAAAGGGAGGCTTACAGCCATGAAGAACAGGAAGTTATCATCTAAGGCAGTTATATCACTGATATTGTCCGCTGTGCTATTTACCATGCCTGCGGTAGCGTTTTCTGTAAATGGGAACTACGCAATCAGCGCTTTTGCCGAAGAAACAAAAGAAACCGAAGAATCCAAACCGGAGGAAAGTACGGAGCAGACACCCGGCGAAAGTGAAACTGATGTCAGTACGGAGGAAAATACAGAAAACAGTACCGAGGGAAGCACGGAAGAAACTACGGAGGGCAGCACGGAGGGAAGCACCGAAGGCGGCACCGAAGAGAATACAGAAGGCAGTACCGATGAAAGCACCGGGGATGGCACTGTATCGGGAAATGATAAACCGGAGCCGGTATGTAATTGCGAAGATCAATGCGGTGCGTATGAGTATGACAAAAACTGTCCCGTCTGCGTCACAGATTATAAGCTCTGTACCTATAAAAAACCGAATGTGAGTATCAAAATCAGACAGCCGGAGGAGTGGCATAATGACATTGTTTCCGTTTCTTTCAGTGTAAAAGATACCGCAGATACGGGGAATTTTGAAATCGCAAAGATAGAGGCAAAGGTAGGGCAGAATGGAAGCTGGACAGATCTGACGGAGGAAAAGAAATTAAGGATTTCCGAGAACTGTACCGTGTATGTGCTTGTCACAGACCAGAAAGGCAATACCTATGAGAAGAACCGTGCCATAAAGTGCTTTGATACCGTAAAGCCGACCTTAAATGCGGCAGTCAGTGACGGGCTTTTAAGCATACAGGTACATGATACGGATTCCGGTGCAAAGGCGGTATATGTCAATGGATATGAGTTTACAGATCTGACGGGCGGTACGTTAAATATCCGCCTCCAGCAGTTTGACGCAGGGTATGAGTATTTTACCATTTCTGCAATGGACAATGCCGGAAATATGTCTGAGGTTTATAAAACGAAAAATCCGTACTATAAAGACCCTGCCGATACCAGTGATGGGAATCCGGCGGAGCAGCTCCCGGAGAGTGCGACCCCGACGAAACCGGGGAGTGCTACGGGAACCGTGACGGAGCATACCAAAACAGACAGTAACGGAAATACCACATCACAGACAAGTCCTGCCGAACAGAAAAAGCAGGCAATGAAAGAAGCTGCGGAGGCAGAAAGCGGGAAAACAGAAAGTACGGAAAAATCCGGTCAGGGCAAGGAGTTTTATACTATTCAGACCGCCACGGAGAAAGTTTTCTATCTGATTATTGACCGGGACGGAGAGGAAGAAATGGTATATTTTTTGACTGAGGTTACGGAAAATGACCTGTTAAATGCAACTTCCGATAACAGTGAAACCTTGCCGAAAAATTCCGCTGCGTTGGAATCTGCAATTCCGAATGGGGAGAGTGCATTGCCAAACAACAACGGAGAGCAGGCAGATACAGAGGGAAAGGAAACGGAAACAGAAAAAGGTACGGAAGGTGCAGAGAGTACGGGAAATACAGAGGAAACCGAACCGGAGCCGGAAGTGAAAGAAGCACCGAATCCGATGATTTCGTATGTGCTGATTGGTAGTCTTGCCTTAATCGTTATCGGAGCTGCTTATTATTTTAAGGTTGTCCGCAAGAAAAAAGAGGACTTTATCGAGGACGAAGATGAAGATGAGGAAGATAACGAGGAGTATGAAAACGAAGATGAGGAATCGGAGGAAGATACGGAAGAAGATTTCTTTGACGAACAGGAGGAATAAGGTATGCAGTTGGTGGTTACAGAGAAGCCCAGCGTAGCACAGGCAATTTCCCATGTGATCGGGGCGAAAGAGAGAAAAGACGGTTACATGGAGGGAAACGGATTTCTCGTTTCATGGTGTGTAGGACATCTGGTAGAGCTGGCACAGCCGGAGATGTATTCAGAAGCATGGAAAAAATGGAGCTATGAGAGCCTGCCCATGATACCGGAGCAGTGGCAGCATGAAGTGAAAAAGGAAACAGCAACGCAGTATAAAATCTTGAAAAATCTGATGCACGATACAAGAGTTGAAAGTGTGGTGTGTGCCACCGATGCCGGACGGGAGGGAGAACTTATCTTCCGTCTGGTATATGAACAGGCAGGCTGCCGGAAACCAATGAAACGCCTGTGGATTTCATCAATGGAGGAGAGTGCAATCCGTGACGGGTTTGAAAACTTAAAGCCGGGAAGCGATTATGACAGCCTGTACCAGTCTGCACTTTGCAGACAGCAGGCAGACTGGCTGGTGGGATTAAATGGTACGAGATTATTTACTGTACTGTATGGCGGAAAGGTATTAAAGGTGGGCAGAGTACAGACGCCCACCCTTGCCATGCTGGTAGACCGTGAAGTGAAGATTATGAATTTTGAAAAAGAGCAGTATTACATGGCTCATATTCTGATGGATGGGATAGATGCCATGACAGAACGGATTGACGATAAGGCAAGGGCAGAAAGTATTGCTGCAGCGTGTGAAAGTCAGAGTGGAGTGGTTCGTTCCGTTATAAAGGAAAATAAAAGCGTTGCACCACCAAAACTTTATGACCTTACCACGCTTCAGCGGGATGCCAACCGTATCTTTGGTTTTACTGCAAAGCAGACATTGGAGTACACCCAGAGCCTTTATGAGAAAAAGCTGGTCACTTATCCGAGAACGGACAGCCAGTATTTATCCGATGATATGGAAGAAACTGCAAAAGCGGTAATCGGGGCAGTTTATCAGGCGATTCTCTTTGAGGAACAGACCGGAGTAGAGCCGGATATAAAAAGAGTGCTGAACAGTAAAAAAGTGACCGACCACCATGCAATCATTCCTACCATAGAGATTGCAAAGACAGACCTTTCAGCTGTGCCGGAGGGAGAAATGAAAATCTTATCCCTTGTCGCTAATCGTCTGTTATGTGCAACCGGGAAAAAGCAGTTGTATGAAACGGTAAAAGCAGAGTTTTCCTGCGGTGGTTACAGCTTTCATGTATCCGGAAAAACGGTTCTGCAGAACGGGTGGAAAGAATTTGAAGCAGCATTGAAACGTACCTACCGGGTAGAAAAAACAGATGAGGATAAGGAAGAGAAGAAACTGCCGGAGCTTTCTGAAGGCATGACGTTTCCAGTTATCCAGACAAAGGTAACAGAGCATTTCACGCAGCCTCCCAAACATTTTACCGAGGACAGCCTGCTTTCTGCGATGGAACGTGCCGGAGCAGAGGATATGGGCGATGAGGTGGAACGCAAAGGACTTGGCACACCTGCCACCAGAGCTGACATTATTGAAAAGCTGGTCAAAGACGGTTTTGTGAAACGGGAGAAAAAGCAGATGCTTCCCACCGAGGACGGGATGAAGCTCATTACTGTTCTGCCGGATATGGTAAAATCCCCGAAGCTTACAGCAGATTGGGAGAATACGCTGACTTTGGTTGAAAAAGGCGAATACACCATGCAGGAGTTCATGGATGGCATTGAAGATATGGTGCGGGAGCTGGTGCAAACCTACCACAGTATCAGTGACGATCAGAAGTCTTTGTTTGGAACGATGCAGGAAGTGCTTGGAAAATGCCCGAAATGCGGCAGCGATGTAGTAAAAGGAAAATTCGGTGCTTACTGCAAACAAAAATGCGGCATGAATGTGGGTAGGGCAATGGGAGCAACGTTTTCCGATACACAGATGAAAAGTCTGCTTGAAGGGAAAAAGACCCTTGTGAGAGGATTAAAAGGGAAAAAGGGAAGCTACGATGCGTACCTGATTCCGGAGGGAATTGAGGATTATTCTTATATCAAAGACGGAAAGGAAATCAAAGGTTCGCAGTACAAATTCAAGATGGAATTTCCACCGAGAAAAAGCAAGTGAAAAGGAGACAGAAAAATGAATACAGAAATGAAAAAGACCGTTGTTTACAGCACCGGAGATAAAATTTTAAACATTATGAAAGAGCAGGATATGGATATTCCAGAACTTTCTTTGCGGTGCGGTGTCAGGGAAGATGTATTGATGGATATTCTGGCAGGTATCCGGGAAGCAGATATAAGTACGCTCTGCAAAATTGCAGACGGACTGGAGATTTGTGTACGGGAGCTTTGCCCTGATGAAGAAAGCTATGTCGTTCCGGTGGAAAAAGATATCCTTGCAAAGCTCATTGTGATCAGCGAGCTGAAGGAGATGGAATTGGAGGAGCTGATTGGCACAATTCTGGAAAACGGTATCGAAGAACACGGTTTTTATGAATAAGGCGGTGGGGGTTATCCCCTCCGTCATTTTGGAGGAATGCTTATGGTAACAAAATATCAGATGATTTCCTATCTGGCGGAGGATACCGCAAAAGAGATAGCGAAAAACGGGCAGGAGTGGACAAGGTATCTGACTACCGCTGCAAGGCTTTATAAATATCCGTTCAATGAACAGATACTTATTTTTGCACAACGACCGGATGCAACAGCCTGTGCGTCCCTTGAACTATGGAATGAGAAGATGAATTGCTGGGTAAACCGTGGAGCAAAGGGAATTGCCCTGCTGGATACGGAAAATTCCTATACAAGATTGAAATATGTTTTCGATGTGTCCGACGTACATAAGGCAAGGCGGATAGGACGTGATCCGAATTTGTGGGAGTTGCGTGAGGAGCATAAAGAAACAGTCCTGGCACAGCTTGAAAAGACATACGGAGAAACGGATAAAAACAGCTCCTTTGAACAGCGGATAATGGAAATATCCAATCGGATTGCTTTGGATTATTATGAAGAACTTCTGCCGGAAATCGAATATGTGAAAGAGGGCAGCTTTTTAGAGGAACTGGACGAGTTAAATGTAGGTGTCAGGCTTCGTGATACGCTTTCTTCCAGTATTGCTTACACCATACTGTCACGATGCGGTGCAGATATGGAACTGTGGAAAGACGAGCAGGGATTTGAATATATCAGCGACTTTAATACGATGAAAACCCTGTCTGTTGTTGGTACAGCCACCACAGATATGTGCAAGCCGCTTTTAATGGAGATAGGCAGAACCATAGGAGCGTATGACCGCCAGATTGCCCGCAGGAAGGCACAGGAAAAAGCTAATGCAGGACGCACACAAACTTCTTTGGAAAATACGGAGAAAGTGCTTGCAAATGAAGCAGATACAGACTATAATGCTTTAAAGCGTGAAAGCGAAAAGGAGCTACAAAACAATCAGGAGATAGAAATACAGAGCAAAAAGGAGGATGCGGCACATGAAACTGACATACGAAAAGAACGGGGATTATCTGATTCCGAACCTGACAGCGAACGAGGAACCGGAGGGAACGCTGACGAAGTACGGTATGATGCGGAAGAACTTCTTACAGGAACACCGGAAAGGGATTTATCAGGGCATGATACTGGCGGGCGAGCTGAAAGCACACTGTCTGGAGATACAGGAGCAGGCAGAGCAGAGAATGGAAGCCCTGAGCGAACAGATGGCGAAAGCAGAGGGAGTGAACGAGGAACTGAAAGCAGCCGATCAGATGAAGTGGGTAGCGAAGATGAACAACATCAGACATTCAGCGGAGGAGATCGTGCTGACGGAACTGATTTACAGTTAGAAAATGACATACAGGAAGAAGAAATACCAGAACCGGATAGTGGAGAACATTCATTATCCGGTTCTTTTTTTCCGAAGCTGTCTGAAACAGAGCAGGGGGAGGACTTACAGCGTGGTATTTTATGCAGTGATGAGTTCCTGAAGCATAAAAGACCGGAAATAGCTGGGTATTTTCAGATAGAGCAGGATGCAAAGATTCAGGCGGATTATCTGAGAAATTCGTTCCGCATGGAAGAATACACCGAGTTCAATATCGGGGAAATGCGGGGCGGCTACCGTGCCGATGAGGACGGTATTACCTTATGGAAAGGCAATTATCTGACCCGTGAAGCGGAAAGCAGGCTGTCATGGGAGGAAGCACGTTTTCTTGTCAATTCCTATATGGAGGACGGAGTATATCTTCTTCCAGGAGAAACCGCAGAGCGGATTGAAACAGCGGGAATGTACCAGCAGCTTGACTTATTTTCCATGTTTACGGAGCAGGCTGGCAATCTTGCCATGAAACAGGCGGAAACAGTGACACCGATACGGTCAGAAACAAAGATACCGCCGGAGCAGATAGCGGATATTCTGCGGAGCGGCGGAGGCAGGGATAACAGCAGAAAGCGTATCTACACCAAATATCAGCAGGGAAAGACACCGGAGGAGATGGCTGCTTTCTTACAGAAAGAGTATGGAACAACCGGAAAGGGCTTTGAATTTGACGGAAAGCAGTTAGCGGTATGGTTCAATGAGGATGGGATGCGTGTCGGATATGGCACATCGACAGAGCGTCCGGTGCTTCAGATGAACTGGCAGGAGGTGGAAGCAAATATCCGCTCACAGGTAGTAAACGGTACCTATATGGGAGCAAATGAAGCTTATCTGACTGACGAAGCAGAACGTGACCGGATTGCAGGGCATCTCTTTTTCTTTTTCCGGGATGGCATGGGAGAACTGCCGGAGGAGCTTGGGCTAAAAGCAGGAAATTATCCGGAGGCTCATGCAAGAATGATAGAATACCTTTCTACAAAAGAAGGAGTTGAGCTTGTGGCTTCCCACATGGATCAGGCACTTCATCAGCTTGAAACCGGAGAGAAAAAGCTACGTTTCCGTTCAGTTATGCCAAAAGAGGAGCTGCGGGAGGAACTTGACAATCTGCTGATAGAAAAACAAATCTTTCCAACCGCAGACCATGTGGAAATAAAAAGGGAGGATTTTATTACTCAGGACGAGATAGACCATAATCTTGGCAGGGGAAGTGGATATTCACATGGTTCTTTCCGCATCTATGATTATTTTCAGGAAAAGCATGACAGCAAAGAAGCAGCGGAATTTCTGAAAAAAGAATATGGCATTGGAGGCGGCTCTCATGCACTTGCCGGAGCAGACCATAGCTGGCAAGACCACAACTTTAAAGGGATTGAATTAAAAAAGGGAAATATCTGCGAACCTTATGCGAAAGTGCTGCTGTCTTGGAAAGTAGTCGAAAAGCGTATCCGAAAGCTGGTGGCGGAAGATAAGTATTTATCTCCGGCAGGGAAAGAAGCCTATGCCCGGTACAAAGAGGAAGAAGCACAGAAAGCGCTGGAAAAAGCACAGGCGGTAATAGAACGGAAAACGAAGGTTGCCTGTAAAGAAGCCATTGAACGGACGATTTCGGAAAAATTTGACGGGTATCGTCTGCCGAAAGATACACCGGATGAAGTAATCCGAAAATATGGTAGCGAGCGTGTCAGCTATGTACTTGCCAATACTGTCATGCACCTGACGCACGATGGCAGATTTTCTCCCGACAATAAGGCATGGGCAAAAGAAATAGAACCGTATGCCAAGTATGAGAACCGTGATTTGATTGTTTCTTCCCATCCGGCGGTCTTAAATGGATTTATCAATCAGACAAGACGGTATATGGAGCAGGAAAAGGAGATTGCGGCACAGCAGATTACCATTGACGGGCAGTTGTGTTTAAAGATTGATGAATGGAAGTCGGAAGAAAATAACTATGTGCTTGGAAATTCCATGCAGGACAATGCGTTCTTTTACGTACTCATAAACGAAAATGTCCATTTTGAATATGATTACAAACCGAGCAGGGAAGAAATTGAAAACGATTATTTGAATCTCATTGCAATGGAAGATATAGACCGACACGAAGCGGAGGTATTTTCACGCATTGAAGGAACGGAAGATGTAGCGGAAACAGAATCACGATTCTCAGTTGAGGAAACCAGCGATGCCTTTGAGCCGGGACAGGATTTTGCAGTATGGGATCATGGCAGGGAAGATTATTATATAAAAGAGGACGGTACAATTCCCACCTTTGAAACAAAAGAGGAAGCGGAACACTATCTGCAAAGCATGGAACCGGACACTTCTGGACACGATGTCCAAAAGTCAGTGGAAGAACCTGCCATAGAAAAGCCTGTGAAGCAGCCTGCACCAAAGATTGATAAATCCAATGCGGTCAATTTCCACATTACAGACGATGCGTTAGGAGCAGGCAGTGCGAAAGAGAAATTCCGACGAAATATAGAAGCAATCCGTACTTTGGAAAAGGTGGAGAGCGAGAACCGTATCGCCACACGGTCGGAACAGCAGATTTTATCACAGTATGTTGGCTGGGGCGGGCTTGCCGATGCCTTTGATGAAAGCAAATCTGCATGGGCGGGAGAATATCAGCAGTTAAAGGAATTGTTATCGTCGCAGGAGTACGCTTCTGCAAGGGAAAGCACCTTAAATGCCCACTATACCAGTCCTGCCATTATCCGCAGTATTTATGATACCTTAGACCGTATGGGATTTGAAAAGGGGAATGTATTAGAGCCTGCAATGGGTATCGGAAATTTCTTCGGAATGCTGCCGGAGAAGATGCAGGAAAGCCGACTTTATGGTGTGGAGCTGGATGGTATTACGGGCAGGATTGCAAGACAGCTCTATCCGAAAGCGGATATTAAAATATCCGGTTTTGAAAAAACAGACTATCCGAATGATTTTTTTGATGTAGCAGTCGGCAACGTGCCATTCGGACAGTATTAGGTAGCGGATAAACAATATGATAAAAATAATTTCCTGATTCATGATTATTTCTTTGCAATGACATTAGATAAAGTCCGTCCCGGCGGTGTGGTTGCTTTTGTTACCAGTAAGGGAACAATGGATAAAAAAAGTCCGGAGGTCAGAAAGTATCTGGCTCAGCGAGCGGAGCTTATGGGGGCGGTCAGACTTCCGAATACAGCATTTAAGGAAAATGCAGGGACAGAAGTCACTTCGGATATTTTGTTTTTTAAGAAGCGTGACCGTGTGATGGACATAGAACCGGATTGGGTACATTTATCAGAAGATGCAAACGGTATCGCCATGAATACCTACTTTGCGGAACACCCGGAAATGATTGTTGGGAAGATGGAAATGGTCAGCGGTCCCTATGGCATGGAAAGCACCTGCCAACCGGATGCCACAAGACCGTTTGCAGAGCAGTTAATGGATGCGGTCAGCCGGATTGACGGGGAAATCGAAGCAGTGGAGACGGACGAGCTTGCGGATGAGCTGGCAGATGCCACCATTCCGGCAGACCCGGACGTAAAGAATTACAGCTACACACTGGTGGAAGATAAGGTATATTACCGTGAAAATTCCATTATGAAGCCTGTGGATATGTCAGAATCCATGCAGGAACGCATAAAAGGCATGGTAGGAATCCGAAACTGTACGCAAGAGCTTATCAATTTGCAGTTGGAAGAATATCCGGATACTGTGATTAAGGAAAAGCAGAAAGAATTGAATACCCTTTATGATACGTTCAGCAGAAAATACGGTTTAATCAATTCCCAGACCAACAAAAGAGCCTTTAATCAGGACAGCAGCTATTGTCTGTTATGTTCTCTGGAAAAGCTGGATGATGAGGGCAATTTCAAAGGCAAAGCGGATATGTTCACGAAACGTACCATTAAGAAAGCGGAAGTGGTTACAAGCGTGGATACAGCAACGGAAGCTCTGGCAGTATCTTTATCAGAAAAAGCAAAAGTTGACCTTTCTTATATGGCGGAGCTGACCGGAAAAGAGATTGATACAATCAAAGAAGAACTGACGGGCATTATCTTTCAGAATCCGGTCACAGACAGGTGGGAAGCAGCGGACGAGTATTTAAGCGGCAATGTCCGGGATAAGTTGCAAACAGCGAAGATTTACGCCGAAAACCACCCGGAATACAACATAAATGTGCAGGCACTTACACAGGTGCAGCCCACAGAACTGGATGCCAGCGAGATTGAGGTGCGTATCGGTGCCACATGGGTTGAACCGAAATATATTGAAGATTTCATGCGTGATGTTTTTGAAACACCGCAGCATCTCTTCAACCGGAATACAATGGGGATTCAGTATTCCGATGTGACAGGACAGTGGAATGTAAAAGGAAAAAGTGCGGATTACGGAAACAGTCTTGTAAATATGACTTATGGTACAAACCGGAGAAATGCTTATCAGATTTTAGAGGATTCTCTGAATTTAAAGGACAGCCGGGTGTACGATACCGTGATAGAGGACGGAAAGGAAACGAGAGTCCTGAATAAAAAGGAAACCATGATTGCCAGTCAGAAACAGGAGGCAGTCCGGGAAGCCTTTAAGAACTGGGTATTTGAAGATCAGGAACGTAGACAGGACTTGGTGGCGAAATATAACAAGCTCTTTAATTCTACCAGACCAAGAGAATATGACGGTTCCCATTTGAAATTCCCTGGCATGACACCGGACATCGACCTTAGACCGCACCAGTTAAATGCGGTGGCACACCAGCTTTACGGGGACAATACCCTGCTTGCTCATTGTGTGGGAGCAGGAAAGACTTTTGAAATGATTGCTGCAGCAATGGAAAGCAAGCGGTTAGGGTTATGCCAAAAGAGCCTGTTCGTTGTTCCCAATCATTTGACGGAACAGTGGGCGAGTGACTTTTTGCGGTTATATCCCGGAGCAAATATTTTAGCGGCAACGAAGAAAGATTTTGAGCCAGCCAACCGGAAGAAATTCTGTTCCAGAATCGCCACCGGAGATTATGATGCTGTCATTATCGGGCATAGCCAGTTTGAAAAAATCCCGTTGTCGCAGGAAAGACAGATAGGCATTATCGAAAGACAGATTGATGAGATTGAGCTTGCCATAGAGCAGGCGAAAGCAGATAACGGGGAGCGTTACACCATTAAGCAGATGGAAAAGTCCAGAAAATCCCTTATGACAAGACTGGAAAAACTCAACGATACTTCCCGGAAAGATAATGTTGTAACCTTTGAGCAGTTAGGTGTGGACAGGCTGTTTGTAGATGAAAGTCACAATTATAAGAACCTTTTTCTATACACGAAAATGCGGAATGTGGCGGGCATTGCACAGACGGAAGCACAGAAGTCCTCCGATATGTTTGCTAAGTGCCAGTACCTTGATGAGCTGACTGGCGGAAAGGGCATTACGTTTGCTACGGGTACGCCGATCAGCAACAGTATGACGGAGCTTTACACCAATATGCGGTATCTTCAGTATGGTACGCTTCAGAAGATGGGATTAGGGCATTTTGACAGTTGGGCAGCTTCTTTTGGAGAAACACAGACCGCCATTGAGCTGGCACCGGAGGGAACAGGATACCGGGCAAAGACAAGATTTGCAAAATTCTTCAATCTGCCGGAGCTGATTGCACTTTTCAAGGAGAGTGCGGATATCCAGACACCGGATTTGTTAAAGCTGCCTGTGCCGGAAGCAGAATATGAGAACGTGGTGCTGAAACCCAGCGAATATCAGAAAGAGATGGTAACATCGCTGGCAGATCGGGCGGAGGCAGTGCGTAACAGACTGGTAGAGCCGCATCAGGATAATATGCTCAAGATTACCAACGATGGAAGAAAACTGGCACTCGACCAGCGTCTGATCAACGATATGCTCCCCGATGAGGAACATTCCAAAGCAAAAACCTGTGTGGATAAGGCATTTGAGATTTGGGAAGATACCAAAGGGGAGAAATCAGCACAGCTTATTTTCTGTGATTTATCGACACCGAAAGGAGATGGTACATTTAATGTCTATGAGGATATAAGAAATAAACTGATGGAAAAAGGTGTTCCCGCAGAAGAAATCGCCTTTATACATCAGGCAAATACGGAGCTTAGGAAAGCGGAGCTGTTCAGTAAGGTAAGAAGCGGACAGGTTCGTTTTTTATTAGGTTCTACGGCGAAAATGGGAGCCGGAACCAATGTGCAGGACAGACTGATTGCTCTGCACCACCTCGATGTACCGTGGCGTCCGTCTGATATTGAACAGCAGGAGGGGCGTATTTTGCGGCAGGGCAACAGGAATCCAAAGGTTAAGATTTTCCGGTATGTGACAGAGGGAACATTTGACAGCTACTCATGGCAGCTTATCGAGAATAAGCAGAAATTTATCGGTCAGATTATGACAAGCAAATCTCCGGTGCGAAGTTGTGAGGATGTGGACGAAGCAGCACTTTCTTATGCAGAGGTTAAGGCTCTGGCAACGGGGAATCCCTATATAAAAGAAAAGATGGATTTGGATATTCAGGTCAGCAAGCTGAAGCTGATGAAAGCCAACCACACCAGTCAGAAATACCGTCTGGAGGACAACATTGCAAAGC